>OGOO01000026.1_pt1 | contig 175891 bp, 142 predicted proteins | sample 1552651 | NCBI WGS metagenome assembly OGOO01 (sample SAMEA2580118, study PRJEB22360) | human gut metagenome | biome: human gut; feature: human-associated habitat; material: faeces | place: Denmark | collected 2008/2010 | reverse complement strand
CTTGCATGTCTTATGTGCGCCGCCAGCGTTTATCCTGAGCCAGGATCAAACTCTCATATTTTTGGTTTATTTACTTTGATTATTTCTAATCTACTTAAATAACTTTTTGATTTGAGTTCTTTGACTCTTAATTATTTTCTGGCTGTGATTTCTCACAGTATTTTTTTATAGATAGTTTGCTTCTATCTTCCTTTATTATTTTTGGTTTCTCAAAGGTTTGTTATTTACTTTTCAATGTGCTTTTTATGTTCACCATTCTTGATGTGAACGAATGTTATTTTACTACTTTATTTTAAAAAAGTCAACACTTTTCAAAATATTTTTTTAAATATTTTTGAGCAAAATAATAAACTAGTAAGATGCTATCCTAAAAATGACTTTTCTTTACTAATTTACCCTTCCACAAACGTATGTGACTTCGTCTATAAGTAGTAACTTATTTAATAATACCACACCAGTTTTATAAAGTCAAGCTATTTTTTGTAGTTTTTTAAAATTTTTTATATTTTTTTTATAAGTTTATATATTTCTAGCTAATTCTCTTAAATTTAATCTCAAGATATTGGTCAAATTTCCACTAATATAACATCATCCCCTATGCATTTTATGTTCTGCCATTGTATTACAATATCGTTGTTTGAAGAGAACATACTTAAGAGTCTATTACTTCCTGGCACTATTATTGATGTAATTGTCCCTGTTTCCAAATCTGCGCATACATCTTGAACAAATCCCAATCTTTTTCCGTCTCGTATATTTATTACTTCTTTATGTTTGAAATCCATTCCTTTTTGTCCCATATGTTTTCCTCCTGTATTTGTCTTCTTATATAATATGTTTATTTTATAAAAAAAATGCACCTATTTGAAGTGCACCCCAAATGTTAGACAAAAATTTAACATTTGGAGGTGTATTTTTTATTTATATATTCTCTTAATGTGATTTATTGCTGTTCTTTCTAATCTTGATACTTGTGCTTGTGAAATTCCTATTTCTTCTGCAACTTCTATTTGTGTTCTTCCTTCAAAAAATCTTTTATTTATTATCATTCTTTCTTTTTCATTTAATCTTTTCATTGATTCTGCAATCGTGATGTTTTGTGTCCATAGTTCATCTGTATTTTTTTTATCTTTTACTTGATCTATTATATATATGTTTTCTGTGTTTTCACTATAGGCCGGTTCTTGAAGTGATATCGGTTCCTGAATAGCATCCAAACTTATTACTATTTCTTCTTTGCTAACTTCTAATTGTTTAGCTATTTCTTCAATTGTTGCCTCTCTTTGTTCTTCCTTATATATTTTTTCTTTTACTCCCAGTGCCTTGTACGCTAAGTCTCTTATTGATCTACTTACTCTGATAGAATTGTTATCTCTTAAATATCTTCTAATTTCCCCTATTATCATTGGAACTGCATATGTTGAAAATTGTACATTTTGACTCATATCAAAATTATCTATTGCTTTTATTAATCCTATGCAACCAACTTGAAACAGGTCATCAACATTTTCTCCTTTGTTATAGAATCTTTGAATTACACTTAATACTAATCTTAGATTTCCATTTATAAATTTTTCTCTTGCTTCCAAATCTCCATGTTTTAGTTTTTTTAACAGCTCATTTCTTTCTTCATTTGATAATGCCTGTAAATTTGATGTATCAACACCACTTATCTCTACTTTTCTTATCAAAAAGAAAACCTCCTTTGGAATTACTTGTTAAAAGTATTTCCAAAAGAGGAATTTTTATTCTTTATATTGTTCATTTATAGCTTTTAATTTTTCCTTAGAATTTATAAATATGTTAACAATCTTAGGATCGAAAGCTTTACCACTTTGAGAAATAATGTAGTCTTCTACTTCCGAATATGGCATTGCCTTTTTATATACTCTGTCATTTACTAATGCATCATACACATCTATAACAGCCATTATTCTAGATATAATATCTATTTTGTCACCCTTTAACCCGTCAGGATATCCTGTTCCATCATATTTTTCATGATGATGCAGAGTTATCTCTTTTGCATATTCTAAAATGTCATTAGATATCTTATCGCTATATGTATTTTCCAGAATTTGATGTCCTATTACAGTATGTTGCTTCATTTTTTCGTACTCTTCATCTGTTAATTTTCCAGGTTTGTTTAGTATCTCATCTGGTATTCCAACTTTTCCAATGTCATGTAATGTTGCCGCAACTCCTATATCTTCAATTGTCTTTTGTTGTTCAAATTCTCCTGTGTTAAAAGATTTTTCAAATTCTTCCAACATTACTTTCATGTACTCTTGTGTTCTTTTTAAATGCGCTCCTGTTTCTTTACTTCTTACAGATGTTAAGTTCACTAAACTCTCATATAAAAATTTGTATATGTCTGAAATCTCATTGTTATATCCTTGAATTGTGTTTTCAATATTCTCTTCTTTGGCATTTTTTTCTATTATATCAGTTAGTACTAATCCTATAGTCTTAACATTGTCTATTCTTCTTATATATCCATCTGTGCTTGTTATTGTTACGTCTTCTTGTTTTTGATTATTAACTTTATAGTCTAAAAACAACACTAGGTTTTCTTTTGAATTGTATGCCGCTTCTTCTTTGGCATTTTCATCAGTTTTATCAATTAAAATTGCTCCCAATTTCTTTGTTTCCACTATTATGTTTATATCTTTTGTATTCAATGTACATATAACATTAAAATTATTATTCAAACTTTCTAGCAATTCCCAGTTTCTAATTTTATCTGCTATAAATAATATTGTTTCTCTTTTTTTGTTTTCATTTCCCGAAGTACAGTTTTCACCTATTATACTCTGCACTATATTTTTTAAATCTTCTGGTTTCACTGGTTTTTGAATATATGAATGTATATAATTTTTGTTATCTTCTATAACTTTCTCTGTAATATTAGTTGCTGTAAGTGCAACTATTGGTGATTGAACGCCAAGCTCTGTTTTCATTATTCTAGATATATCATACCCATTATATTTTGGCATATGAATATCCATAAGTATTACTGCATAATAGTCTGTTCCATTCTCTTCTATTTTTTTTATTGCCTCCATACCATTATCAGCGATGTCACACTCTAAATTTATTTCCGATAATATTTGAGAAGTAATTTCATTTATTGTTTTATTATCATCTACAAGTAAGACTTTATTAGAATTTATTTTGATTGTTTCTCTCTTGCTAAAGTTATTATTTACAGCTTCATTTTTTACACTTAACATATCCTTTTGCGTACTTTTAGCAAGTTCTAATTCAAAAAAGAATTTAGTACCTAATCCATAACTACTCTCAAGCCAAATTTTTCCTCCCATGCTTTCAATTATTTTCTTTACTAAAGGCAATCCGAGTCCAAATCCTTCTCTTTCTTTTATTGTTGGATCATTAACTTGTTCAAATTCCTTAAATATTTTTACTGTATCTTCTCTTTTTATTCCTCTTCCTGTGTCTTTTACACAAAATCTAATTAAATATGAATCTATATTGTCTTTTGTTTTTGATATTCCTAGTTCTACATATCCTTTATCTGTATATTTAACCGCATTACTTATTAAGTTAATAAATATTTGCTCTATTTTAGTCTTGTCTTCATAGAGTTCTATATCATAATTAAAATTCGATTCTATAGACCACTGTATTCCCTTTTTTTCTATTTCTTCTTTAAACATCATATAAACCTTATCTATAACTGTTTTTAAAGAGAATACTTCTTTCGTATTTATTAAATTAGTAACCTTATTACTTTTTGTTACATTTAATATATTGTTAGTTAACTCTGTTAACAGTCCAGCTGCTTCTTCTAGCTTTTTCACATATTGGTTTTGCTTTTCATCTAAAGAAGTAGATTTTAAAAAGTATATCATAGCAACTATTATGTTTATTGGGGTTTTTATTTCATGTGATAAATTGGCAACAAATAAGTCTTTATTTCTTAGCTCATCATTTGACTTACTAAGTTCTTCTTTTAATCTTGTTTCCTTTTCTATGTATTTATTAGTGTCCTTTATATATACAAGATATTTTTGTATATTTTGAACATAATACATAGAAATATACATACACGTCTTTTCCTGTCCTTGCATTATTTCAATATTGTCAGAAAAGAAACCCTCATCTTGAATTTGCTTATCTATTTCTTCTAGCAGTTCTTTATTGTTTTTATAGTCAATTATCTGTAATAATGAAGAATATGTTTCTTTTAATTCTTTTTTATTTATGTAGACAATTTCATAATTATTGTCTGTTATACAAACTATATCTTCTATCTTTTCAAAAAAACCTTGTACAACATTTATATTCAATCCTGTTTCTAAACTTAAGTATTCCTTTTTTCTCCTTTTAAATGGATTTAAAAAATCTAATAACTCCATTGTGTCCCCCATTAAATTCTTTAGTATTTTCGATTCAATTATATCATAAGATAAAAAAAATACAAATATTTATTTAAAATATTTGTACTTTTTTGTAGAATTATCCAGTTTTACTCATAATTTCTTTTTTCATTTTATTTATTATTTTCTTTTCTAGCCTAGATATATAGCTTTGTGATATTCCGTAACATATCTGCAACTTCTTTCTGTGTCTTTTCTTTCCCACTAATAAACCCAAAACGAAGTTCCATTATATTTCTCTCTCGATTATTAAGTTTTGCAATAGATGCTCTTAAAAGTGATTTATCCACTTCATCTTCGATTTGTCTTGAAGTCACATCCGAATCTGTTCCTAGTATATCTGATAGCAAAAGTTCATTTCCATCTCCATCTTGATTTAATGGTTCATCAATTGAGATTTCTCCCTTTATCTTATTACTTCTTCTCAAAAACATTAAGATTTCATTTTCTATGCATCTAGATGCATATGTAGCAAGTTTTATATTTTTATCTGTATTAAATGTATTTATTGCTTTCATCAATCCTATTGTTCCAATTGATATTAAATCTTCAAGTCCTACTCCTGTATTTTCAAATTTCTTAGCAATGTATACTACTAGTCTCAAGTTTCTTTCTACCAGTGTTTGCCTAACACTCTCATCTCCATTGGCTAATTTTTCTAGTATCTCTGTTTCCTCTTCGCTAGTTAATGGTGGAGGCAATGTTTGACTTCCTCCTATATAATATATTGGAAAATTGCCTTCTTCATCGTTTCCAATATATCGTACATATAATATATTTATACTATTTTTCAATAATTGTAATAAGTTCATCACTTTCGCTCCCTTCTAATAAGTCTAGTCCAAATAATGCAGAGTAGTTATTTCCTAACTTTTGCATTGAAATTCCAATAATAATATTTTCTCTTTCTTCAACTTCTTCTTTTTCTATTATAATTTTGTCTGCTTTTATTCCTAGCATTAGCCCATTTTGTTTTCCCATTGAAGAAAATGGCAATATTTTTAGCCTACTAAAATACTCATTATTGAATGATATTTCTTCACCTCCTATTATTTTTTCTATGTTGTCCAATAATTCGGCTGGTATTATAGAATATAACTTTTCTTTTTCTACTATAATTACTGGTATTTTAGATATTGGATCTCTAAGCAAATTTCCAGTATCCAGCATTGCACTAACTTCTTCTTCTTTATCAAATATCTGTATCTTTATTTTGTATATCATATCTTTCTTTTTTAGCTTTGTTTTTATTATTTTAAAAGCAATATTAGTTATAATAAATCCTACTATTCCTCCTAATAATGCTATTTTTATTGGATATGTACCTATGTAGACTCCGTTTTTCATGAGTACATCTTGAGGTTTAACAAAATAAAGTAATGCAAATGCACAGCCTCCAAATACAAATGAAGTCAAATAAAATATCACCAGTTGCTTAGCTAACTTTTTAAGTTCCTTTGGATTTAACGCTATATATACCATAATTACTGAAAGTATTATTTTAGTTATTAAATTTGAGTAGAATGGTAATATGTCTAGATATGCAACTACAGCATATATTCCTCCGTACGAAGCTTGATATTATTAATCTCCATTGTTTAGTTTTTATTTTCATAATGTAACTAGTTGCAAATAAAATTATGTAATTCATACATAGATTTTCCAAAAGTACTACATCTAGATATATAGTCATTAAAAATACCTCACTATATTGAAAATTATACTACCTTATATTTAAAAAGTGTGTCATTTTCTAGTGGCGAATCGAAGAAATATTCTACAAAAAAATGCAAACTCCAAATAGAGTTTGCATTTTTCGATATTTTTTATTATTTTCTTCTTAAAAATGTTGGTATTTCTAAGTTTTCTTGAGGATTTGAACTATCTGTTGGTGTTGGAATAGAATTTAATTTTTTATCCCATGCTCTATCTATGATGTCACCTACTGCTAAAGTATTTGATAATGGTCCTTCTTCCTTTTCAAATCCTGTTGCAATAACAGTGATTACTATATCTTCATCAAGACTTTCATCAATTACAGCACCAAATATAATATTTGCTTCTGGGTCTACATTTCTTTGAATTAGTTCTGCTGCAGTATTTACTTCATGTAATCCTAAATTACTTCCACCTGTAATGTTAATAATAACTCCTCTTGCACCTTCAATTGAAGTTTCAAGTAATGGGCTTTGTACAGCTTGTTTTGCTGCGTCTTCAGCTCTGTTTTCTCCAGATGCTCTACCAATACCCATATGTGCCATTCCTGTATTTAACATTATAGTTTTTACATCTGCAAAATCTAAGTTTACTAATCCTGGGATTGCGATTAAGTCTGATATACCTTGTACACCTTGTCTTAGCACATCATCAGCCATTTTAAAAGCTTCTACAATTGAAGTTTTTCTATCAATTACTTGTAATAATTTATCATTTGGAATTACTACTAAAGTATCAACTTTTCCTTTTAAACTTTCAATTCCACGTTCTGCTTGTGATAATCTTTTCTTTCCTTCAAATGTAAATGGTTTTGTTACTACACCTATTGTTAATATTCCCATTTCTTTTGCGGCTGCTGCAACTATTGGGGCTGCTCCAGTACCTGTTCCTCCACCCATTCCGGCTGTTACAAATACCATATCTGCTCCGCGTAAAGCTTCTGCGATTTCTGTTTTGCTTTCTTCTGCTGCTTGAGCCCCAATATCTGGATTAGCTCCCGCACCTAAACCTCTTGTAATTTTTTCTCCTATTTGTATTTTAGATGCTGCTTTTGAAAGTAGTAAAGCTTGTCTATCTGTATTTACTGCAATAAATTCTACGTTTCTAATGCCAGATTCAACCATTCTATTTACAGCATTATTTCCTGCTCCTCCTACACCAATTACTTTGATAGTAGCAGTTCCATCTAACATTGTGTTTTCTTCACTGTTATTATCCATTAACATATTGTTCATTCCTCCTAATTCTTACCTTAATATATATTTAAAATTAAAATCTATGAATAAAAGAATTCTTTAATTTTTTCCATAATGTTTTTTAAAATGTTTTCATTTGAGTTATTGTCTATACTACTTCCAACAGTTTTTGCAAATGGTCTTGAAGCTACATATTTAACTAATGCATATGCTGTTCTGTATTCTGGTCTTACTACACTAATCAATCTTCCTGTTGCTATTTTTACTGGAATATTTAGTGTGATTTTTCCAGCAACATCACTTTTACTAATGTTAGTAATTCCCTGTCCTGTTAAAATAACATTGTTGATCTTTGACTTGATTCCCTGTGCAGTAATGTCTTTATTAACTAATGCAAAGATTTCTTCTATTCTTGCTTCCATAATTTCAATTAATTGTGAACTTTTAATTACTCTTTTACTATTTTCATCTTTACAAGTAGTAAGTAAAATTTCATTATCATTATCTATAAATGATTTTAAAGCTAAACCATATTGTTTTTTTAGTTTTTCTGCTTCTTCCTCACTAATATTTAACACCAATGCGATGTCATTTGTAATGTTGTCTCCTCCTAAAGGTATTGTGTTGGTATAGACGAAACTTGTTCCATTAAACACACCAATTTCTGTATTTCCAGCTCCAATATCTAATAACATTACACTGTCATTTAATTCATTTGCATCAAGTGCTAATGTTCTTTGTGCTAATGTTATTGGTACTAAGCCATCAATATCTAAGTCAGCTTTTTTAAATATAGAAGCAATTTGTTTCATATATTCTTTATCTGCTAAAATAACCTCTGCTTTTAATGTAAAACTTCCACTTAGACTTCCAACTGGATCTGAAACATTTCTTCCATTTTCTAAAATAAATTGGCTTTCTACAACATCAATAATTTGTTTTCCTTCCGGTACATCTATATCTTTTACTTGCATTATAGCCGATACGACATCTTTAGCAGAAATTCCAGCATATCTATCTTTTGCTTCTTTTACTATACTATTTTGTACTATAGTAATATATTTTCCTGGTATAGTAACATAAGCAGAATTTATTTTTATGTCAGCTTCTTCCTCTGCGTCTTTAATTAAATGATGTATAGAACTTGCTATTTCATTTTCATCTATAATTTTTCCTTTTTTTATTCCACTACATTTATGAGTAGCTGTACAAATGACTTCAATTTGATTAAAATTGTTAACCTCTCCAATTACTAAACTAACCTTTGAAGTCCCTATATCAATTCCAACAATTATATCTCCAATTGCCAAGGTTCATTCCTCCAATTTTGCTTCTCTTAAAGATTGTTTGTCATCTGTTTTTTATGCCTAAAGAATATTACATTTTTTCAAAAATGTCAATAGATTTGTAATAATTTTGTAATATTTTCGTAACAATTATGAAACATTGTTTTTTTGTGTCGTCTTTTTGTCCCATTTTTCCAAATAGTAACGTCTAATTATAGCTAAATTATTAAACATTCTTCCTACAAACACAACTATTGCTGCGAGGTAAATATCTACATTTAGTTTTTGACCTAAGTAAGTAAGTAGTATTGATAAAATTGCATTTCCAAAAAATCCTGTTACAAATATTTTTAAATCAAAATTCTTTTTTAATGTTGATGAGATTCCTCCAAATACAGAATCTAATGCTGCAATAATAGCAATAGCTAAATACCCTGAGTATGTATATGGAACTATTGGAGCATAAATTCCTATAACTGCTCCTAAAATACATCCAATTACAATTGCAATAAAAATCATGGCTTGTTTGCTCCTTCCTTCATATATTTTATTTCCATTTCTCCACTATACTTTAAGATTTTTATATTCTTCCCTGTTTCTAATTTAACGTTTAATCCAACAGCTTTTGCTTTATCAATATAACCACTATCTTTTAAGTTTAGCATACTTGATAAATAAGTTTGATTTCCTATAGCTTTTATTACATATGGAGATGTTATTCTTTGTCCTTTTATCAACATCAACACTCCATCAGGTTGAGCAACATATGTAGAACCAAGTATTCTAACATCATTTATAGATATTGCCTCTGCCCCCGCATATCTTAGTTCATTTATAAGTTCCAATAAGTCACGATACTTAACATCTCTCTCATTTGTGCTTGATAACGTTATTATTACGCCTTCACCATATACGTCTGTTTTTCCCAATATCATATTTGATTCTTCTAAATCTTTATCTACTAGTTCTGACGCTTCTCCATTTTGTTCTATTTTTTGCTGATATTCGTCAATCGATTTTTGATTGGCTTCTAATTGTTTTGCAGTTTCTTCATATTTGCTTTTCCATTCTGAAATTGCTGTTCTCAGTTCAGCTTCTCTCATGTTTTCAATTTCCGTGATATCTGTTTCTTCAATAGTTCTGAATTGCATAAACATTACAGCAAATAGTACTAAACATACCCCACAAATAATCATAGTCATTATAACTCTGTTTTTCATCTCTTTATCCAAAGCTTTTTTCACCTCTATTTTTCATTTTTCATGTATTTATAACTAATAACTCCAGTATACTTTTCAACTGTCAAATTATCTGATTGAGTAGTCTCAACCATAACCCCAGCTTCATCTAATATGTATAGATATCCTCCTATCATTGTAAGTGAGCCATATAACAAACCTTGTGAACCTATTGCTTTTATTGTAAATGGTGAGCTTACTCTTTGTCCATTTATTTTAATTACATTTCCTTCACAAGTTATTGCAGTCGTTTGAACTATTCTTTGTCCATTTACTGATATTGCTTCTGCCCCTGCGTTGTTGAGAGCATTTATTACTTCAATTAAATCGTCATAATGAACTATTTGTGAACTTGGATCTAGAGCTTCACTCCCATTTTTTAAAATTCCAGTATTATTATCTGCTAATTTTATTAATAATCCTTCTCCTTTTACCTCTTGTAAGCCAAGTAGCATATTATTCTTTTTGATTTCTTCCTGTTTTGCCTGTGATTTTGTATCATTTTGAGTTGCACTTTTTCTTATTTCTTCAAGGTCTTTGTTTGATTTCGTAAGTTCCTCATAAGCATTGTCATATCTTTCTTTCCATTTCAGTACTTCATCTCTTAATCCATTTTCTTTAAGTGATTGTGATACAGTTGATGTTGTATTTTCAACAGTTTTTAGTTGAACGCATATGGCAACTGTTAATATAAAACACATTATACCTAATGTAATAGCTATTTGTTTTTTATTCATTTTTGCCTCCTTACACTTTTTTTCTAAATATTGCGCCTTTATTATTCAAATCTGTATTAACTAAAATTTCTCCTTCTATTTTTTTGTTTTGCTCTAATATACTTTTTATATATAACATTTTTGTACTTAAATTTGAAGTATCTCCCATTTGTACAGTCTTTTTCTCATCTTTTAATTCTAGTATATAATTTTGCTTATTTGCTATATTTATTTTTGTTACTAAACTAGCAATCTCATTACTTGTAGCTGACTTCATAATTTGTAATACTTCGTCTAATCTTTGTAAATCTTCTACGCACAATCTATTTCCTTCTTGTATATCTTCCTCTTTAGTTAAAAATCCCGTTAATATTGGTAATTCTAATTTGTCTTTTGAAATTTCTAAAAAGTATCCTTGATTATTTATGTAAGCATATGCGTTTGCAAATGTAATCATATATGTAGGAGTTCTTTCTTCTATTTCAATTGTAATAGTATCTGGTAGATTTCTTTTTACTTTTACATTTTCCACATATGCATTTTGTTTTATATTTTTTTGAACTTTGCTTTTTACTAACTTAAATGTATTTTCATCTTTTTGTACTTGTGATAAACTAATTATTTCTTCATTAGTAAGCTTTTGGTTTCCAACTATTTCAATATTTTTTATATTGAAAAATGGAGACAACAAGAAATATATTCCTCCACCTATTAAAATCAAAATAAGACTTGTCCACTTTATTAGTCGAAATATAGCTTTTCTCTTTTTTTTAGCCATTTCTTGTTTTTTAGTCAATTTTTTAGGCGTTTTTTTCTTTGTTTTTATCTCTTCATCTTCAATTCCTAATTTAAATTCAAATTCACCTTTTTTAGATTTTGTAGTTGCTTTAGCTTTTTTTACATTTTTACTTTTTTTAGTTGTTGTCTTCTTTTTGTTTTTTTTCTTAGGTTCTATTTCAGGCAAAGTTTTAATACCAATAATGATTTCATTGTCCAAATCAATATTAGTGCTTTGGGTTGGTTTTTCTTTAACTTTTTTCGCCATCTGTTATCACCTTCTTAATTTTTTCTAAAAGTCCTACAACTGTAATAGATACGTAAATTATGGTTTATATACCATATTTCACGTATCTATTTTATCATATTTATATACAATAAATCTAGTACTTTTACAATATTTTTAATCTTTCTGTATTGTAATTTTAGCTCCTAGACTATTTAATTTTTTATCCAAATTTTCATATCCTCTTAAAATATATTCTACATTAGTTACTGTTGTAATTCCTTTTGCCGACAAACCTGCTAACACCATACAAGCTCCACCTCTTAAGTCCGTACTTTTCACTGTTGCACCTGACAATTTTTTTACACCTTTTATTACTGCGGTTTTTCCCTCGGTAGTAATTTTAGCTCCCATTTTATTAAGTTCAGCTGTATATCTATATCTATTTTCAAATATATTTTCTACAATTACTGAGGTTCCTTTAGCAGTAGTTAAAGTACTAGCAAATATTGATTGCATATCAGTTGGAAAACCTGGATATGGCATTGTCTTAATATCTACAGCTTTCATCTTTTTTGGTGCCTGCATATACACTTTATTTTTCTCTATATTTATGTCACAACCTGCTTCTTCTAATTTATTTAATATTGGTGTAATATGTTCTGGTGTTCTATAATTTAAGCAGATATTTCCACCTGTAATTGCTCCTGCACACAACAAAGTTCCTGCTTCAATTCTATCTTGCATAACTTTGTATCCAATATCTTTTAACTTTTGTACTCCTGTAATTTTTATGATATTAGTTCCTGCTCCAGTAATTTTAGCTCCCATTTTGTTTAAACATTTTGCTAAATCCACAATTTCTGGTTCCATAGCTGCATTTGTTATCTGTGTAATTCCTTCTGCATATATTGAAGCAAGTATAATATTTTCTGTTGCACCTACACTTGGGAAATCTAAGTCAATATTTGTTCCTATTATTTTGTCGGCTTTACATATAATAAACCCAGAATCTTCAGTAATATTAACTCCTAATTTTTTAAATGCTGACAAATGCAAATCTATTGGTCTTGCACCAATATCACATCCTCCCGGATAAGAAAACTTTGCTTCTTTAAATCTGCCCAGTATTGCTCCTGCGAGTACAACTGTAGACCTCATTTGACTCATTAAATGTTCCGGAATCTCTTTTTTGTTAATTTTCTTACTATTTATTTCTATTTTTCCATTGTGCCTTTTTACTTTGCACCCTAAATATTTTAATATTTCTAAGGTGATTTGTGTATCATGTATATTTGGAATATTGTATAGTCTTGTGGTTCCTAAATTTAGTATGCTGGCTGCTATAATTGGTAAAGAGGCATTTTTTGAGCCTGATACTGTAACTTCTCCTTCTAACTTTCTGCCTCCTTCTATTATGTAACTAGACATTTTATTCACCCTTTCTATCTTATTTTTGCTATATATTATGTCTAGTTTGCATAAAGTGTGAATTTCTAGTTATGTGGATTACCTTTAATTTCATTCTCAAATTATTCTATTTAAACAATGGTCAAATCATGGAATAGCTTTAATGATAAGCCAGTAACCAAATTCAAATTTTACTATGTGGTAGCCTTTAGTTTTTTTATTTTTTTCTCATTTTCTGCAATAATATTATCATAATATTCTTCAAGTTTCTTTAATCTGTCTATTGATAACATATTTAATTTTTCTTCATTTCCTTTTATCTCCTCTAAAAAATCCTTCTTGTTAATTACATAACTTATGGCTTTTGTATCAATTTTTATATTATCAAAAAAATCACTTTGCCTTTCATTTTTTTCCTCAGCTATTTCATTTATAGGCTCTTGTTGAACATAGTTATATTGTTCTTCTTTTTTTTGAAACAATCTTTTAAAGAATTTTTTTATTTTGGTTATAAAACTTTCTTTATACTCTATCATTCCATTATTGTTCATTCTATAACTCCTTTTTGATTACTTAATCCCTCTATTTCTGCCTGTTGCTCTTCAATAATTCTTTGTTGTTCAAGTAATCTCTTAACTAATCGTTGTTTTATTGCTTTATTATTATCTTTTATTGTTTTATCATTTTGTTGTACTGCATTTTGCAATTCTTCTATTGTCATATTTTCAAAATTCATTTCTTTTTTCTTTTGTTCATCATTTGCAGTTTGCTCTTTTGAATCATTTTGTTTTCCTTGTTGTTCACCATCTTCTCTAAAGCAAATTCCGTATTGTTGCATTTTATTGACAATTTCTTCAAAACCCACTTTACCTATATTTTTAAATTTTCTAAATTGTTTTTCTGTTACATTTGCTAAATCACTCAATGAATTTATTCCCGCTCTTTTTAAACCATTAAATGTTCTTATTGATAATTCAAGATTTTCGATTTTTATTTCATTGCCTTCTGAATATGAACCTGTTTTTTTATTTTGTTCATCATTTGCAGTTTGCTCTTTGGAACACTTTTGTTTTCTTTGTTGTTCATCATTTGCGTTTTGTACTTTGGAACCATCTTGTTTTCCTCGTTGTTCATTATCTTCTCTAAAGCAAATTCCATGTTGTTGCATTTTAATAATAATTTCTTCTAAACTGCTCTTACCCATATTTCTAAATTCCATAAATTGTTTTTCTGTTACATTTGCTAAGTCACTCAATGAATTTATTCCCGCTCTTTTTAAACCATTAAATGTTCTTATTGATAATTCAAGATTTTCAATTTTTATTTCATCACCTTCTAAATATGTACCTATTTTTTGTTTTTCTTCAATTTTCTTTTCAATTTTTCGCAATCTCGCCAAATTTTTAGATAAATCTCCATTCTGTAGTTGGATATCCTTTTTTATTCTCTCAACTTGTTCTCTTTCTGCACTTGTCGTAAATTCAGGATTATAACAAAGAGTAAATCGAGCGATTTTTCTTGTTATTGCTGGTTTTTTTAATTTTCTAATTGCATGCTTTTCTATTTGCCTAATTCGTTCTCTTGTTTTACTTAATTCTTCTCCAACATTCTCCAAATTTTTTGGTATTGTACCATCTACTAATCCAAATCTTTTTTCTAATACATATTTCTCATTTTCAGTTAATTTTTCATCAATAAGTCTTTTCAGCTCCTCAGAAGAATAAAAATTATAGCCCATGTAATTCATTTCTAAAGCAGACCATAAATCATCATAGCCCCTATTAGAGTTTTGATCTACATCAATTGTGTCTTTTATTATTATTGCTTCTAATTCTTTATCCTTTTCTCCTTTAATTGCACCTTTTTTATGCATTTCATAAAAATTATCTAATGTACCATATTTAGTCAATATGTAGTCTATATCTTTTTCTTTTATTCTATATTTTTTTGATAATTCTTCTATTTCTATTGGATGTCCAAAAACTCCTCCAACCCTTCCATTTTTACATCTTTGTATTTGTTCTTCATTTAATTTTCCTTGATATTTTCTATATTTTGCATAATCATAGTATCTTTGTATTCTTTTATATTCTTCTTGAATTTGCTTGAATTCTTCATCTGTTTTAGCATATTCTCTTAACTCTTCATCTGTTGCAATAGGTATTATTTTTATTTTTGGATATTTTCTTCTCCACTCAACTAAAGTATCAATTTTTTCATCTATTGTTGAATCAATTTTCCTTTCTAAGATACCCATACTTTCCAATTTTTCTAATTGGTCTTTTGTTGGTTTAATGCTTATTTCATCATCTTTTCCCTCATTCATTCTTTTTAAACTACTTCTTATTTGTATAGCCCATTGTCCTATTGGATATCCTTCAAAAGTTGTATTGCCAACTAATTCTTCTCCTGTTTTCATAAATTCTTCAAATATTTCTATTTTTTGTTCTAATTTTACTTTATTTCTTTTTGACAATTCAGTTATTTTTTCTGCTATCTCTCTAAATTCTTTTGTTGTATCAACAATTGAAAATCTGCTTTTTTTAGAACTTTCTGTTCTTCCTGTTTTGTCATTTCCTTTATATTTTTTCATTCTCTCTGCAAAATCTTCTATTATTTTGCAAGAATCAAAATTGTTTACTAAATCAAGTACAACAGGACTTTTATCTCCTCCGACTGTCAATGCTCTACCTAATTGTTGTGTATAAATTGTTGGAGAAAATGTTGGTCTCATCATAACAACACCATCTAAATCTCTTATATGGTATCCCTCATTAAGCATATCAACTGCATATAATAACTTTAGTGTTCCTTCTTCACTATCTTGTTCAAATTCAGTTAAGATTTTATCTGATTCTTTTATTTTTGATGAAACACCTCTAATTGTCATGTTAGGATTTACTCTCCAAAACATTTTTTGTGCTTGTTCCATTTTTTCATTCATATCTTCAATATTTCTGCAAAATACAATATACTTTCCAGTTTTATTTTTCATATGCTCAGAAAATAGTTCTGGTAAATTCTGTGTATTTTCATCTAGTTTACCCCTTAAACTCTCTAATAATTTTTGTGCTTCTTCTCTTTTATCTTCATCTTTTATTTTATCTATATTGGTTTGCATATCTTTAAGGGCTTTGTCATAGCCATATAAAGTACTTACATAAGAAGCCTTTGGGAGTATTTCACTTTCTATTGCTTCCTCTAATGTCATCTCAGCCGCAACACTATTTTCAAATAATTCATCTGTCATATCTCTTAATCCATCAGTATATCTTAATGGTGTCGCAGACAGTCCCAATACACTTGCTCCTTCGTTTCTCTTCAGCAATCTATCAACGCCTTTTCCCCATTCTGGTGCTCCACAATGGTGAAATTCATCCAACACGATTATATCAGCATCAAGTTCTTGTATTTCTTCATCTGTCAATCTAGCTAATTTTTGATATGTTATTCTTTTAAGATTAGGGAATTCACTCATTGTCATTCCTTCTGCAAAAATGTTCTTTTTAACATCATGCAATATAGGATTTGATGGTGCTACATATATTGCTTTCTTTTCTTTATTTGCTTCTAACAATTTTAAAGCAATATACATTTTTCCTGTTCCAGTTGGATGTATCACAGCAACCTTATTTGATTCCTTTAATTTATCAGTAACTTTCTTATATGTTTCCACATTATGTGGCTTTAACTTTATAGACATTTATAATTTCTCCCTTTATTTAATATAAATACTCTTTTTAATTTTAACATATTTATTACAAAAATTGTTGAATGTTACAAAAAAATAATATTTTCGTAACATTTTGTCATATATTTACTTCAATTTTATTATCTATCTAGCTTTCTTAATTTGCTAACCGGATTTTCCAAATAAATATGACAAAGTGTGAATTTCTAGTTACGTGGATTACCTTTAATTTCATTCTCAAATTATTCTATTTAAGCAATGGTCAAAAAAGCTATCAAATCAAGGAATAGCCCTGATGATAAGCAAATAGCTAAATTCAAAAATCAATTATAGAAGTTAAACCAAATAATCCTTTTTGTTCATGTTTAATTTTCCATTTTTTATCTTCCATTTTTTCTCCTTAAAAAATAATATTTTGTATTTTTTTATAATATTGCTTTTATTCTCTTTCTTCTCGTTTTACTTGCTTTTCAGCATCTAATAAAGCATATTTTCTCTTTCAAAATCTCTAATTTATTTATTTTTTTTATTGAAATTTAATTTATTTTTTATGAAATTTTTTATTCTGATAAAAATATTATCTTTTTTATATTCTACTATCGCCAGCTCATTCTTTTCTCTGCTGTGGAACATCTTATCTATTCTGAATTCTATTATATACCATTTCGTTAAATCCATATATTCCTTCATCATATACAGCATCTATTTGATGATTAGGTGAATAAAATTTTACATTGTTATATGCTACTTCTTCCACAAGTCCATTCGACATGTCTGATCCCATATCATCAACACTTGAAAGTATTAAACTCTCTGGAGACATATTACTAAAACCGTAACATAGATGTGGTACAGGTGCATGTCCTAGCATGTCATTTCTAATATATGAACAGCAAAATCCTTGTGAAACAGTCTCTTTTCTATTCCAGTCGTCACAGAAATTTTCAGGATAATTGCTATTATATGGTGCAACTGAAGATATTAACATATTGAAATCTGTTCCTGCATTATATACTTCAAAATCTTGCAATCCAAATTTAGTCTGTAAATCCTCATCAATTACATGCATATCTTCTAATTGGGTTAAACTTATATTATATTCATTTGCATAGGCTCTTTTTAGTTGTTGTTCTAGTTTAATTCCATCTAGTTGTGTTTTTTTATATTCTGGATTATTAAAAAATTCTACAATTTCTTTCTCGTCAGTACAACTTAATATTTCCTGTATTTGTTCGATGTTTTTTTGTAGTCCTGCATTTTCATCATTAACTGATAATTCTTGTAAATCACTAGAATATCTTTGTATTAATGTCTTTGCTTGTTCTATATCTAAATTGTATAAATATTCTAACAATATAAATTGCTTACTGTAATCAGAAGTATCTTCTCCATTTTTTACGGCTTGATACAGTCTTTCTTTAGTTTTATCTAACTGAGTTACATCCTTGTAACTATGTATATTAAAGTAATTTTTTTGGTGTAATACATTTAGTACTTGTTGATAGTCCACTTTCTCATCAGGCATTTGAGAGATATCTTCTATTAAATCCTCATAACTTTGTATATTTGACATTACCTGATTATACTCGTATCTCCATTGTTGTATATCTTCAATACCACTTAAAGCATTATTCAAAATGTTATACTGGTTATCAGTTAAACTTAAAAGTCTCTGTTGTTCTTGTGGATAATTTGTTATCATTTGCAACTGCTCGAACTTTAGAGTTGCTGTATACTTATCATCTAATATTCTTAAATTAATAGTATCTTGTATTTTTATGTTTGCAATACCCAATTGCTCTAATATATGTATTTTTTTATAAACCTCTGGGAATTCTTTCTTTACTTCTTCAGATGTATTTTCCCATATAGCTAGAAACCTTTTAGTATCATCAATTACATATTCTAAAATTTGTTTTAATAAATCTTTATTTTGCATCTGGATAGATTCGGGTGTATACCTCCAAATAATAGACAATCTTTTAGGTTCATTTTTCATTATTTCTATAATTTTAGAATATGTTTTTGAATTGCATTTTTCCTTAACTGTAGGGTCACACTCTCTCCATACCATTACTAGTATTTTTTTCCTGTCATCTTCTTTTATATCTTTATTTAAAAGTTCCTCTATTAGTTTTGACTGTTCATCAATGCTTAATTGTTCGAAATCCAGAGCATATGGATTAACTAGAATATCATCTAGATTCATTTATTTCATCCTCCCAAAAATCCAATAATGGTTCTCTATCTTCTTACAACTAATTTATCAATTTTACTGTTTATGTATGCTTCTAGTTTTGTCATAAACTCATTTGGTTCAATCTGCTTACTTGATACCATTTCAAGTCCTTTCTCCCAACTTGCTGTTAGTCTTGGATTCAGCATATCTGGCATAGACATAAATACTATATCATATATTTTTTCTCCTTTTTCAGTAGGTGTTATAATTTGCGTTTTAGTATTTATTGCAATATATCCTATTCTTTCTAGCTTTTTCATAATTTCTGCTCTTGTTGCACTTGTGCCAATTCCTGCTCCTTTAATTTGCTCCCTTAATTCTTCCTCTTCAATTAGCTTTCCTGCATTTTCCATTGCAAGTATCATTGAGCCCGAATTGTATCTACTAGGTGGAGAAGTTTCTGAAGTTTTAGTTTCATAATTTAGTACTCCTATTTCTTCTCCTTTTTTTAAGCTTCTTAATATTTCTAAGCTATTTTGCTCTTCTGGTTGTTCTTCTACGTTTTCTTTCTTAGGTTCATTTTTAGCCACTTCTAAATATCCTAATTTTTCGCACACTCTTCCACTGGCTGAAAATTGCTCATTTTCAACTTCTATTGTTACAGATATTTTACTGTATTCTGCTGGTGGATAAAATATACTTAAAAATCTTTTTACTATTACCTTATACATTTGCTTTTGTAAATCTGGTAAAGCATCATAATTTTCAAATCCTTGACCTGTTGGAATAATTGCATAGTGATCTGTTATTTTGCTATCATTTACATATTTTGTTTTTATTAAGTCAGTAGAATATTTTTCATCTACCATCTTTTTTATATATCCTTGTATTTCCTCGTCTTCAAAGCCTTTTGCTAATCCATTTAAATTTTTAGAAATCACTTTTGCAACTGCAGTTGATAAAACTCTCGCATCAGTTCTTGGATATGTTACCAGTTTCTTTTCATATAAATTTTGTATTATTTCTAGTGTTTGATCTGGTTTTATTTTAAATCTTTTAGTTGCTTCATTTTGAATTTCTGCTAAGTTGAACAATAGTGGTGCATTTTCTTTTGTTTTAGATTTTTTTACTTCTGTTATTATTGCTTTTTTATCTTTTAACGACATAATGAAATCTTTTGCTTCATTTTCTTTCTTAAAGCCATTTTCATTATATAGTTTTGGAGATTCCCACATTTTTGATTTTTCTGTAACTTTCCACTCGGCAGTGAATGATGAGCTTTCTTCTCCAAATGTTCCTATAACTCTATAATACGGAGTCTTAACAAAGTTTCTAATTTCTCTTTCTCTTTGTACTACCATTCCTAGTACACATGTCATCACTCTACCAACTGAAATAGATATTTTTTCTTCACCTAAATCTTTTGCCATTCTTCTACCATATATAATTGATAAAAGTCTTGAGAAATTTATTCCTATTAGATAATCTTCTTTAGCCCTTAAATAAGCAGAATCACACAAACTATCATACTCTGATAAATCTTTTGCTTCTTTTATTCCTCTATTTATTTCTTCTTCTGTTTGTGAATCTATCCATACTCTTTTTCTTGTCTTATCTGCCACGCCCACTTGTTTTTCTACTAATCTATATATGTATTCTCCTTCACGTCCAGAGTCAGTAGCAACATAAATACAGCCTACATCTTCTCTTTGAAGTAGGCTTTTTACTATGTTAAATTGTTTTTCAACACTTGGTATTACTTCGTATTTATATTCTTTTGGCATAAATGGTAACGTATCTAATCTCCAGAACTTTAAATTTTCATCATACTTTTCCGGATAACTCATTGTTACTAAATGGCCTACACACCATGTAATAATCCAAGTATCTGACTCAATATATCCGTCCTTTCTATTGCCACCACATTTTAGCACTTTTGCAAACTCAGTAGCAACAGATGGTTTTTCTGTTATAAGCAGATTTTTTGCCATTTAATATTTCCTCTCATTATTCGTATAATACAACATCCATTTCTGAAGTGAAGTTTTGGTTTCCATATGCAAAAATTATATATAATTCTTCATTTTTTCCTAAGAAAAATGTCGATATATTAGAAATTTGATACATACTATCTGATAGATTTCTATTATATACTGTATATCCAGATTGCACTAATACTTGTGCTTCCTCTTGTGCTTTAGTAACTATCTCATGTATTTTATTTTGACAATCGCTCTGAATTATATTTCTCTTTGCTAAAACATCTACTAGTTGTACTTTCTCTCCTGTTTCTAGGTTATAATTATATGCTTGAACAATTACTCTCTGTGGGTTATTTCCTTGCTTTAATGTAGATTTAATTACTAATGATAGGATATTATCATTTACATATGAAATATAGTCTACACTATATATTACCTTTTCTGTATATTTGTTGTTTAATATCTCTGATGCTTTATTTGCAAAAATAGATTGTGTCATTTTATTAAAATCAGTAGCTACACTATCATTAATATTTATTACTGGTAAGTGAACATCCAACTCATAATTTCCTTCTTGTTTTTGAATATCATATGCTGAATAAACTATACCTTTTGATGCATCTCTTTTCTGTAAATTAGTTTCATCATAGTCATTAGATATAATTTCATTTGTAAATAAGCTGTTCAATTGTGATTTTATTTCTTCCTGTGTTTTAGGCTTTATCTCATTATTTATACTGTTATCTGGATTTTGTATATTATTATTGTTTGAACTTCCTACAAAAAACTGTGCATATATACCTGCTATTAATGCTAATACACAAAATGCTCCTACTAAAATAAATATAAGTTTCTGATTTTTCATTTTTTTGCTCCTTTAACTTTTCTTCTTATATATTACCCTATTTTTTACTAAAAATCTAGTGTTTTTTATATTTTTTTAATTAGATAGATTAAACATTGACTTATCCTTAATTTTGCTGTATTATATATTATGTATTTTTAGACAATAAAGAAATGGAGTTTATATAAAATTTATGGAATTATGTTCAGTATGTGGGAAAAATCCTGCAGTTATTTTCCTAAATGCAAAAGATAAAGATGGTAAGGCTATATCTAAAGGCTACTGCCTTGAATGTGCTCAAAAGCAGGGAATAAATCCTTTAAAAAATTTGAGTCAAACAGATATGAATAATATGACAAAACAGATCGAAAATATTGTTAGTAATCTAGCAGAAAATATGGACTTAGATTCTTTTTCTGAGCAATTAGATGATATGGATCCAGAAGATTTAGAAAAAATGGAGCAAGGTTCTCCAATGTTTGGTGCTGCCATTCCATTAGGTTCAATTTTTTCAAATATGTTTGGAGAAAATCAAGAAGGATCTACTAATAGTTCAACTGAGAAAAAGAAAGTTAAAGTAGAAAAGAAAAAAGATAAACGTAAAAAAGCATTGGAAGCTTATGGTACAAACCTAACTCAAAAAGCCAAAAATGGCCAATTAGATATGGTTATTGGCAGAGACAAAGAAATTCAAAGAATAACTCAAATATTAAATCGTCGTAGCAAAAATAACCCTTGTTTAATTGGAGAGCCTGGAGTTGGCAAAACAGCTATTGCTCAAGGTTTAGCAATTAGAATTGTAAATGGTAAAGTACCTGCTAAATTGTTAAATAAAGAAGTTTATTTATTAGATATGACAGCTATAGTTGCAGGAACTCAGTTTAGAGGACAATTTGAAGCTCGTATGAAATCTATTATTGAAGAATGTAAAGCTTTAGGAAATATAATTTTAGTAATAGATGAAATTCATAATATTATTGGTGCTGGTGACGCAGAGCGTTCTATGAATGCTGCAAATATTTTAAAGCCATCACTTTCTAATGGTGAAATTCAGTTGATTGGAACAACTACTTTAAAAGAATATCGCAAGTATATAGAAAAAGATAGCGCCCTAGAAAGAAGATTCCAACCTGTTTTAGTTGAAGAACCTTCTATTACTGATTCTATAGGAATTTTAGAGGGTATTAAAAAATATTATGAAGATTATCACAAAGTTAAAATTTCAAATGATGTAATCAAACAAGCTGTTATTATGTCTGAGAAGTATATTCATGACAGATTTTTACCAGATAAAGCAATAGATATTTTAGATGAAGCTTGTTCAAGAATAAACTTGAATAATAAAGAATTATATCAATTAGAGATATTAAAAGGTCAACTAAAAGCTGTTCAAGAAGAAAAAGAAGAAGCCGCTCTTGCAGATTCAACTGAAGATTATAAAAAAGCAGCTGAGCTAAAAGCTAAAGAATGTAGTTTAATGGAACAAATTGATAGTTTAAATGAGAAAATGAAACTTAAAAACTTAACAGTTCAAGATATTGCCGAAGTTATTGAAAGTTGGACTAAAATTCCTGTTAAGAAGATTACTGAAGCTGAAACTCAAAAACTACTAAACTTAGAAGCTAATTTGCACAAGAGAGTAATTGGTCAAGATACTGCTGTTGAAGCTGTTTCAAGAGCAATACGTCGTAATCGTGCTGGACTAAAAAGTACAAAGAGACCACCATCATTTATATTTGTTGGTCCGACAGGAGTTGGTAAAACAGAACTTGCTAAATCACTTGCTTATGAAATGTTTGGAAACGAAAACTCAATTATTCGTGTAGATATGTCTGAATACATGGAAGGACATTCTACATCAAAACTAATTGGTTCTCCTCCTGGTTATGTAGGTTATGATGATGCAGGACAACTAACAGAAAAAGTAAAGCGTAATCCTTATTCTATAGTATTACTAGACGAAATTGAAAAAGCTCATCCTGATGTATTTAATATTTTATTACAGGTTTTAGATGATGGACGATTAACAGATAGTCAAGGTAATACTGTAAGTTTTGAAAATACTATAATGATTATGACTTCAAACGCTGGTTCTAATCAAAATACAAATTCAATTGGTTTTGGTGGAACAAGAATAAATCAAGATAAAGTTATGGATAGCTTAAAAGAAACTTTTAGACCTGAATTTTTGAATCGTGTAGATGAAATTGTTGTATTTGAGCAATTAAATCATGAACAATTATTACAAATTGTAAATTTAATGCTTGACGATACAAAAAAAGTATTAGCTGATAAGAATATTACTTTAGAAATTTCCGAAGATGCTAAAAAATTCTTGTTAGAAAAAGGAACTGATATTAAATACGGTGCAAGGCCATTGAGAAGAGCTATTCAAAGATATTTGGAAGATGAGCTTTCAGATATGATATTACGTTCAGAACTATTAAATGGAGATACTATAGTAGTTTCTTTAGAAGAAAATAATTTAAAATTTAATGTAAGAAAATAGGAGATAATTTTTATGGCAAAGCATATTCCAAATATATTAACAGTTGCAAGGTTTTTCCTAATACCTTTTATAATTTATTTTATAGTAGTTAACCAATACATTACAGCTCTTATACTTTTAACAGTATCTGGTCTAACAGATATTTTAGATGGTTGGATTGCTAGAAAATTTAATTTTATAACAAACTTTGGAAAACTTATCGATCCTTTAGCCGACAAAGCAACTCAACTAGCTGTACTTTTAACAATTACATTTAAAGGAGTTATTCCATTTTGGATTATTATAGTAGTTGCTTTAAAAGAAGCAGCAATGATAGCAGGTGCATCTTTCCTTTACGGAAAAGAACTAGTTGTTTCTAGTAGATGGTTTGGAAAACTTGCAACAGTGTTATTCTATATAGCAATTGTATGTTCATTTGTAATTGCATACTGGAACAATATTGCTAAAATTCCTTCAAATTCTGTAGCACCTTTGCCACAATTTGATTTATGGATTTATTATTTAGCTTTGGCTACTACTATATTTTCACTTGTTATGTATTACATTACATTTTATAAACAAGGATATCTAAAAAAAGAAAACTTAAAAATAGATGAGAAATAATCTCTCATCTATTTTTTATTCAAAATCTTCTAATGCACTATTTAGTTCCATGTTTCCAACCGCTTCTATTCCCTGCCTTACCTTTTCTAAATCTGCTTCTGGTAAATACATAGTCTGAATTTCAGTGTCTTCTTTTAATGTAATCTTTCCATTTTCATCTATTGTGTAAATTCCTAAAACACCATTATGTTCTTTAATTAAATAATGCTGATTGCAAAAACCACTTTCTTCTTTGTATATTATAATTTCATTTTTTGAAAAACTGTCGACATTCCAGTCTTTATAATACTTTTCTACTTCTTCTTTATTTTTGTTCACTAAATTTTCCGGTATATCTTTAGTTTCTTTTAATAAATGATCACAACCAGTAAAATATTGCTTTTGTATTACCTTAGCATTTGGTGATACTTTTTCTTCAACTACTGCTGTAGGAACCACATTATTTATCTCATTTTCCTCTGCCAACTTTTTATTATCTACTATATTAGTGTTATCTGTTTTATTTTTGTTATATACAGAAATTCCTAAAGCCACACCTATTATTAGTAGAAATATAGCTAATGCAATAATCCATCCTTTTCTCATACTATATCAGTCCTTTTCTAAATATTTAATATTAGTATGAGATTTTTTGGAAATTTTATTCATTTTTTAGAATAATATAATTATATGCACATGCACGAATCAAACGATTTGTAATCGCAAGTCCTAAACCTTTACTGCCAACTCCTTCAATAATTATTAAATCGACATTTTCTTTATCTGCTTTTCTTAAAAATGTAAATATATTTTTAGCAACGTCTTCTAAACTATTTCCTAAGCTCCATTTATGTCTTGCAATATACTTGTCCATGTGTTCCTCTTTTGCTAAAATTAGAACATTCTCATTTTGCATAGTTATTTCATTTATCTTTTTAATCATTTTATCTGCATCTTCACTATATACCATCATACATTTTGTATTTGGAGCGTAGTGTTTATACTTCATTCCCGGAGATGCTACCACTTCATCTTTTTGCACTTGCCCTAATACATTTTTATCAACTTTAACTTGATTTGCCACTGTTTCTAGTTGTTCTTTAGTTATCTTGCCTGGTCTTAATATATTGATGTTATCTCCATCTACTTTAATAACTGTTGACTCTAATCCTATGTCAGTCGATCCACCATCTAATATATATGCAACCTTTCCATCTAGTTCTTCTATAATATCTTCAACATTAGTTCCGCTAGGCTTTCCAGAAACATTTGCACTTGGGGCTGCAATTGGTACACCGGATTTTTCTATTAACTCTTTTGCAATCAAGTTGCTAGGCATTCTAATTCCCACTGTGTCTAGATTTGCTGTTACAACATCAGGAATTATTTCATTGCTTTTGCGCTTAAATATTATTGTAAGTGGACCCGGCCAAAAATTCTCTATTAGCTTTTTCTCTAATTCAGTTATTTCTTCTACTATCTCTTCCACCATCTTGATATTTGAAACATGAACAATTAAAGGGTTATCTTGTGCTCTCCCTTTTGCTATAAATATCTTTTCTACCGCATTTGCATCTAAAGCATTTGCTCCTATTCCATATACAGTCTCAGTTGGGAATAATACTAAGTTTCCATTTTTTATTTCATTTGCTGCTTCTTGTATTTCCTCTTCATTTATCCCATTTGTTTGATTTGAATATTTTGATAACATATTTTTGCTTCCTTTTCTATTTTTCTTATATATTATACTACTTTTGGGCTATTTTTCAATATCTATTTTTTTATTAACCTTCACTTTATTATTTTTTATAGTAATAGTTATCTCTCCACATAAATCAGTCCTATAAATTTCGCAACCGTAAATTTTCTAGCCTTTCTAATACTCCGTCATTTGGATGCCCAAAAGTATTTTTTTCTCCAACTCCAATAAGAGCTATTTCAGGTTTCACCTCATCTAGAAATTGCTGTATTGAAGAACTTTTTGAACCATGATGTGCAACTTTTAGTATATTAGCTTCTAGTTTTTTCGTATCCTTGTATTTTCGTATCAATTTTTCTTCAGCAATTTTTTCTATATCTCCTGTAAGTAATACACTATAATCTTTATACCAAAACTTTGCTACTATTGAGTTATTGTTCAAGATGTTCTGCTTTATCAAATCTGTGTCAGGAAACAATATCTCAAAGTTACATTCTTTATCTATAGTAACTGTATCTCCTGCTTTTACAGTAATCTTATTAGTATGTTTTAACTTTACAAGTTCTGAAAATTTTTCAAAATTCTCACACTCTTTCCCCTGTTCTCCTATAATTACATTTTTTACATTTATACTCTCTAGCACCGTAAGTAAACCTTGGCAATGGTCTGAGTCAAAATGTGTAAACAAAAGATAATCTATGCTTATAATTGACTTGTTTAATAAATATGGTAGTAATGTTTGCTTTCCAACATCAAATGTGCCAAATTCACTTCCTCCCCCATCCACTAAAATTTTCTTTTTAGATGGTGTTATAATAAGCATACTATCACCTTGTCCTACATCTATAAAATGAATTTCTAACTTATTTATTGGAATTACTGCTAATCCATAAGGTAATAAAGTTAAAATTATTAAAAATATAATTATTTTCTTATAATTATCTAATATTTTTGGGTAAACTTTTTGAATATCGTCTTTGAAAAAATATATTATAATGATTAAATAATAGATTAGAATTTGCCATATCTTTGGCGTTGGCATTAAAATTTTTGAGAATGGTATATTACTTGAAAAACTTGCAACTAGAATAAATATTTTTAATAGTGGTCCTAATAAAAATGCCACTACATATGCTAATTGGGTAATTATTAGAGAAACTAAAAAAATCATTCCAAGAATTAAGCATATCCCCATTATAGGTGTAGCAAGTAAATTTGAAATTATAAATACTAATGAAATTGAACTAAAATTATGAAGCATAATTGGTGTAATAACTATGTTTGCTGCTAGCGACATTATAGTAGTTTGCTCTATATATATTAAAATTTTGTATGTGAATTCACTATATTTCCTTCCTTGTATCTTTCCATTTTTTTCTTCTTGATCCTTTCTTTTAGTTATTCCTTTTCTCTTTAATCTAATATTATATAATAGCTCTACAAATGTGACTATTCCAATAGTTCCACCAAATGAAAGTTGAAAGCTTATGTCTAATAAAGCATATGGATTAAAAAGTAATATTATAAATGCACTTATGCCTAAATTGTTAAATGTATCTGATTTTTCAAATAACATTTCAGCTACTAAATTTAAAATTGCCATTATACAAGCTCTAACAATTGACGGTGATCCACCTGCTAAAAACATAAAAAATAGTAAAAACATACATATAAAAGTTTTAGCCCATCTTTTATGAATTTTTAGATATGATAAAACAGTTGAAACTCCTAATAATATATATGATATATGTGCTCCTGAAATAGCAAGCATATGTGACAAATTCGCCTCTCTAAAACTATTTTCTATATCATTGTTTATCTTACTTTTATCTCCTAATAATAAGGCTGCACACAGTCCTGCTTCATCCTTAGGCAAAATCTTGTATGTTTTATTTAATAAAGCATTTTTTAAATCATTTGTTATTCTCGCTAGTATATTTATCTTGTTTTGCCCCACTAATCTTATATTTTCACTTTTACTCATTACACTGCCGGCAATCTTTTTCGTTTTTAGATATTGACTATAATCAAATCCTCCTTCATTTCTTTCTGTGTATGGTGTCTCAAATTTTGAACTAAATATTATTTCATCTCCAAACTTCAGTCCTATTTCATCTTTTTTGCCTTTTATATCACATAACACTTTAAAGTATCTCTTTTCAGTTTCTCCTGTGTTATTATTATGTATTTTCATTACTTGTATTTCATATTGCGTTTTATATTTCTTCTCATTTCCGTTTGATACAACAATTCCTTGTATAGTTATTGACTGTTTATCATATTTCTTTGTAATTTTTGTGTAATTATTTTCCAACATCAATGTATAAATACAAAATACTATAAAACATATACCAATTATTATTACACAAGAATTTAATTTATTTTTCAACTTAAGTATTATATTAATAATTATTATCATTATACATATGAAAAAAGCTATACTTTTTAAGTATAGCCCTATTATAATTCCTAAAATTACTCCAATAGTGGCAACACAAAATGGTCTCATATTTAAACCTTTCTATAATGCCCCTATAAATTATATCAATCTTAAACCAGAATAAAATCTACCTTTATATATTGTTTTAAAACTAGATATTTCAACAGCATAACAAGTTGTTGATGCATGAATAAAGTTATCATTTCCAAGATATATTCCACAATGCCCTATTCCTACACCTGTTTCATAATCTGTTAAAAATACAATATCCCCTACTTGTAAATCACTATATTTAGTAATTTGAGTACCTTTTCCACATTTGTATTGTTTACTTGCTGCATGTGGAAGTTTTATACCAAAGTGTTTATATACATACATTGTAAATCCTGAACAGTCAAATGTTCCGTTTGATCCATCACCGCCATATACATATTTATATCCTAAATATTTTTTGGCATATGCAACAATGTCTGTACTTTTAATTGTTGTTTCATTCTTACTTGTCGTCTCTTGTTCAGACTTTTGAGTTGTTGTTTTGATTGCTTTAACCTGTTCTTTTTTAACACTTTCAGTTGATTTAGTTGTATTTTCATTATTAGAAACTTTTTCTACTTTTGTATTACTAGCAGTAGTTTTTTCAGTATTGTTTTCTGTTCTAGAAGTGTTATTTCCTCTAGTTGTAGTAGTTTTTGTATCTGATACATAGTCTTTTGAAACATATCCAGTAATATTTCCAACCTTAACCTGATACCATTTTCCGTCTTCACCTGTTATAGTTAATTGAGTATTTAATGATAATACTTTTACTATACTATAACTTGTTCCAGCTCCTTTTCTCATATTAACTGAGCTTTCATTTATATATCCTGTTTTTTCTGTATATTCATTTTTGTCTGTGCTATTAGTGTTTCCATTATTAGATGATGTTGTACTTGAATCTTCTAAGTATTCAGTTCTTATCCATCCACAGTTAGAATCTGTTTGTACATATGACCATCCATTAACTTCACTTAACAATATCATTTCAGCATTCTTTTTTAAGCTTTCGATATTGCTTGAATAAACCAATGGTAAAATTTTTAACTCACTATCTTGTTTTAATTTTTTATATACAACTTTTATATCTTCATCTATGTTAGTATCTGAAGTTGTATTGTTCTCTTCATTTTTAGAAGTGTTATCCGTATCATTTTTATTATCAGTGTTTGTTTCAGTGTTTTTAGGTTCTTCTGTATTATTAGTTTCACCTATTATCTCTGCATACTCTTTACTTACATATCCCGTATATGTTTTGTACTTAACTTTGTACCAATCTCCCTCTTCTTCAAGCAATTCACATTCTACACCTTTAGATAACATTGCTACAACTTTTGTACTAGTTGAAGGACCTTTTCTTATGTTCAACACATCTCCTGTTACTTTTACTTTCGTAGTTGCTTTTGAACTTACTGCTAGTAATAATATACTAACTACTGTAAGTATTAACATTAGTGATATTTTTCTTAAATTCTTCATTAAAAGAACTCTCCTTTTTTCTACAAATATTACTATAATTTTTGCTCTTTGGTACGCATATAGTATATAATTAAAGTCTAAAAAAGTCAATAAAAAAAGCAAGGTTTTACAATTTCTTGTAACCCTTGCCTTTTCTATATTACATAATTTAAATTAAGCAATAATTTCAGATACAACACCTGAACCTACTGTACGTCCACCTTCACGAATAGCGAATCTTAATCCGTTTTCGATAGCAATTGGAGTAATAAGTTCGATAGTCATATCAACGTTATCTCCTGGCATAACCATTTCTGTTCCAGCTTGTAATTCGATAACACCTGTAACGTCTGTTGTTCTGAAGTAGAATTGTGGTCTATATCCATTAAAGAATGGAGTATGACGTCCACCTTCTTCTTTAGTTAGAACGTATACTTGTGCTTTGAATTTTGTATGTGGATGAATTGTTCCTGGTTTTGCTAATACTTGACCTCTTTCAACTTCGTTTCTTTGAGTACCTCTTAATAAGATACCAACGTTATCTCCAGCTTCAGCTTGGTCTAATGTTTTTCTAAACATTTCAACACCAGTAACAACTGTTTTCTTAGATTCTTTAGATAATCCAACGATTTCAACTTCGTCTTGAAGTTTTACTTGACCTCTTTCAACTCTACCAGTAACAACTGTACCTCTACCACTGATTGTCATAACGTCTTCAATTGGCATTAAGAATGGTTGGTCAATTGGTCTGTCTGGAGTTGGAATATAGCTATCAACTGCATCCATAAGTTCTTTAATTGGAGCGTATACAGGATCGTTAGGATCTGTAGATGTGCTTTCTAGAACTTTTAATGATGAACCTTTAATAATTGGAATCTCATCACCTGGGAAATCATAGCTTGATAATAAGTCTCTAACTTCCATTTCAACTAATTCTAATAATTCTGGATCGTCAACCATATCGCATTTGTTTAAGTAAACAACGATATATTTAACACCTACTTGACGAGCAAGTAAGATATGCTCTCTTGTTTGAGGCATTGGACCATCAGCTGCTGAAACAACTAGAATTGCTCCATCCATTTGAGCAGCACCAGTGATCATGTTCTTTACATAATCAGCGTGTCCTGGGCAGTCTACGTGAGCATAGTGTCTTTTGTCTGTTTCATACTCTACGTGAGCTGTGTTAATTGTGATTCCTCTTGCTTTTTCTTCTGGAGCACTATCGATTTGATCATATGCTTCATATTTAGCTTTTCCTAGTAATCCTAGGTATTTTGTAATAGCTGCTGTTGTTGTTGTTTTACCGTGGTCAACGTGGCCGATTGTACCAATGTTAACGTGTGGTTTTGTTCTTTCAAATTTTGCTTTTGCCATTTAATTTTCCTCCTTAATTTTGTTAGGGATTTTTATAAATCTCCTACATTTATTTTAATTTAATATTAAAATCTTTTTTTCAAGTACTTGTATTTTATACTATTTCATAGCTAAAATCAAGTATTTTTTACTATTTTTTTAAGTTACTTCGAACCACATAAATTACAAAGCAATTATGTACATCTGTGGTTCGATTTATATTCTTAGTTTTGTTTTTTAGCTCTTGATGCAACAATGTTATCAAATACTGATTTTGGAACTTCTTCATAATGGCTTGGTTCCATTGAATAAGTACCTCTACCTTGTGTTTTTGAACGTAAGTCTGTTGCATATCCAAACATTTCAGATAATGGAATAAAGCATCTAATTACTTGATTTCCTTGGATAGCTTCCATTCCTTCTAGTCTTCCACGTCTAGAATTGATATCTCCAATAACATCTCCCATGTATTCTTCTGGAACTGTTACTTCAACCTTCATAATTGGCTCTAATATAACTGATTTAGCTTGTTTACATCCTTCTTTGAATGCCATAGAACCAGCGATTTTGAAGGCCATTTCTGAAGAGTCAACTTCGTGGTAAGAACCATCTACTAATGTAGCCTTAAAGTCAATTACAGGGTAACCTGCTAAGACACCGCTTTGAGCAGCTTCTCTAACACCTTCCTCGATTGGTTTGATGTATTCTTTTGGAACAACACCACCAACAATTTTGCTTTCAAATTCAATTCCTTTTCCAGCTTCTAATGGTTCCATTTCTAGCCATACGTCACCGTATTGACCTCTACCACCAGATTGACGGATGAATTTACCTTGTACTTTAACTTTATTTCTAATTGTTTCTTTGTAAGAAACTTGTGGTTTACCTACACTACATTCAACTTTGAATTCTCTCTTCAAACGATCAACGATAATGTCTAAGTGTAACTCACCCATACCAGCGATGATTGTTTGACCAGATTCTTGATCTGTCCATGTTTTGAATGTTGGATCTTCTTCAGCAAGTTTTGCTAAAGCTATACCCATTTTTTCGCTATTTGCTTTATCTTTTGGTTCAATAGCGATATCAATAACAGGCTCTGGGAATTCCATTGATTCTAGAATAATTGGGTGTGCAGGATCACATAATGTATCACCTGTTCCAACTTCTTTTAAACCAACTGCTGCTGCAATATCACCGGCATATACTTTATCGATATCTTGTCTGTGATTTGAGTGCATTAATAGAATTCTTCCCATTCTATCTTTTTTATCTTTATTTGCATTTAATATTGTTGAACCAGCTTCTAATGTACCAGAATATACTCTGAAGAAGCAAAGTTTTCCAACAAATGGATCTGTTGCAATTTTAAATGCTAGTGCTGCAAATGGTTCACTATCAGATGTTTTTCTTTCTGCTTCGTTTCCATCTAAATCAACACCTTTAACATCAGCTATATCAAGTGGTGATGGCATAAAGTTAACAACTGCATTTAATAATTCTTGTACACCTTTGTTCTTGTATGAAGAACCACAGCATACAGGGATAAGTTTGTTAGCAATTGTACCTTTTCTAATACCTTTAATGATTTCTTCTTCAGTTAGTTCTTCACCTTCTAAATATTTCATCATTAAATCATCATCTTGTTCAGCTGCTGCTTCTATTAATTTTGATCTAAATTCTTCAGCTTGTGCTTGTAAATCAGCAGGTATATCACATACTTCGATTTCTTTTCCTAAGTCGTCTTTGTGTATAAATGCTTTCATTTTAATTAAGTCAACAATACCTTTGAAGTTTTCTTCTGCTCCAACTGGTAATTGAATTGGAACTGCGTTTGCTTTTAAACGATTGTGTAATTGATCTACACAAAGCATAAAATCAGCACCTGTAGTATCCATTTTATTTACATATACCATTCTTGGAACTTGATATTTATCAGCTTGTCTCCAAACTGTTTCTGTTTGTGGTTGTACACCACCTTTAGCTGCTAATACTGTTACAGCACCGTCAAGAACTTTCAAAGATCTTTGAACTTCAACTGTAAAGTCAACATGCCCAGGCGTATCGATAATATTAATACGATGTCCTAACCATTGACAAGTTGTAGCTGCAGAAGTAATTGTAATACCTCTTTCTTGTTCTTGGACCATCCAGTCCATAGTTGCTGCGCCTTCATGAACTTCACCAATTTTGTGAGTTTTACCTGTATAGAAAAGTATTCTCTCTGTTGTAGTTGTTTTTCCCGCATCAATGTGAGCCATGATTCCTATATTTCTTGTTTTTTCTAAAGGAAATTCTCTTCCAGCCACTTATTTTTCCTCCTTTTATTTAGTTTCTCGATACATTCTAAAAAATTAAATGTACCATATAAATACGTTTAATTTTAATTAGAAGCGAGTATAACGAGGCAGCCGAGCTAAAGTTTTTGAGACTATACGTTTGTATGTCTAAGAAACTTTATGCGATGGCTAACAAAGTTAGACGACGCTTATAATTAAAATTTATAATGTGCGAAAGCACGGTTAGCTTCAGCCATTCTATGCATATCTTCTTTTTTCTTAAATGCTCCACCGTTTCCAGCTACAGCATCCATAATTTCACCTGCAAGTTTTTCAGCCATAGTTTTTTCATGTCTATTTCTAGCATAAACAACTAACCATCTTAAACCTAAAGTTTGTCTTCTTTCTGGTCTAATTTCGATTGGTACTTGGTATGTAGCACCACCAATTCTTCTAGCTTTAACTTCTAGAACTGGCATTACATTTTCAAGTGCTGCTTGGAAAACTTCTAGTGGATCTTTTTGCTCTTTTTCTTTAATGATGTCAAATGCATCATAAACTATACCTTGAGCAACTGTTTTTTTACCATCTAGCATAACATTGTTAACTAATTTTGTAACAACTTTGCTATTATATATTGGATCTGGTAAAACTTCTCTTTTTGCTATAAATCCTTTTCTTGGCACTATTCTTCCCTCCTTTTATTATTTCATACTAAACCGTATGATAGGTACTCTGAAAAGCCTTAATACTTTTCCGTATAGCGCTATATAATGTATTATAAATTTAAGTACCTTAAACTAGTAATAAATTATACGCACCATTAACTATTTTTTGATTTTAGTCAAAAGCGAGTATTGCTAGGAAAGCTAGCTAAAAATCTTGAGATTATACTGGTGTATATCGAAAGATTTTTATGCGACGCTTGACAACGCAAGACGAAGCTTTTCACTAAAATTTCTATTTTTTAGGGCGTTTTGCTCCATACTTAGAACGCGCTTGCATTCTATCTTTAACACCTGCTGTATCTAATGTTCCTCTGATAATGTGATATCTAACACCTGGAAGGTCTTTTACTCTTCCTCCTCTAATTAGAACAACGCTATGCTCTTGTAGGTTGTGTCCTATACCTGGAATATATGAAGTAACTTCATATCCATTAGATAGTCTAACTCTGGCAACTTTTCTTAAAGCTGAGTTTGGCTTCTTAGGTGTTACAGTTTTTACAACAGTACATACACCTCTTTTTTGTGGTGCTCTTTTGTTAGTCATTCTTTTATTCATAGAATTGTAACCATGTTGTAAAGCTGGTGCTGTTGATTTTGTTGTAGAACTTTTTCTACCTTTTCTTACTAATTGATTAATTGTTGGCACTTAAATTTCACCTCTTTTCTAAAATTTATTCTACAAAAAAGCTATATTATTACTTTTTTGTGACAAACAAACCGTTAGGGAAATACACTATTCGCGTATTTTACACTAACGGTTTATATTTTACCATTTTCCTCTATAAAAGTCAACAGTTTTTCCAGTATTTTCTTCTATAATCAAAAAACCTTCAACTAAAAGTTGAAGGTTTTTTGATATTATTTTTCTTCTTGCGATTTCGATTTGTGTTGATCTATGTATTTTTGTTCTTTTGCTTTTTTCACTGCTTCCCTATAGTCAACATCTACATTTTGTCTAAGCCCTTCTAAGAAATCATCTTTTTGTTGTTTGGTAGATTTTTGTCTTGTTGGTTTTTCTTCTTCCATTACATCTTCTTTACCAAATTTTTCTTTTATTTTAGCAGGTATTGATTTAAAGAAACTCTTAATCTTAGACCATGTTGTTACTTTTGCTGGTAAATTTGAATTTTCAGCTTTTTCCTCATGTTTTTTTGATTGTTGAATTCTTTTTACCGTTTCTGCAATTTCACGTTGAACTTTTGAGTCATCAATTTCAGGTTCTTCTAATTTTTCTTCTTTTTCAACTTTTCTAGTATATCTTCCTTTAGAACCAGTAGCTCTTAATTGTATATCATCCCATGTTTTATTAACAAATAGAGTTCTCCAAGCAAGATTACATTTTCCAATTTTTGATTTTAAGTCTTCAATTTTAAGTTGTGATTTATCAAATATTTCTCTTTGTTTTTTCATTTCTTTTTCTGCATTATCTTTTCTTATTTGTAAATCATTATACTCATCTTGTCCCATCTCCATAGTTTTCTTTTCGTCTCTTAAAATCTTACTTACTTCATTAAATTCTTTTTTTGCTTCATTATAAGCTTTTTTGCTGTCATCCCTAGCAGTTATAGTATTTGTTAATTTTTCTTCTAAGTGATTTTTAAATTCTATAATTTTAGCAATTTGAGTTCTATTTTTTTTATATCCTTCTAGATTATTTATTTTTTGAAATTTTTTGTCCATTTCTTTTTCTAAATTTTCTCTAGTCTCATCATCCAACCCTTTTTCAGATGCTTCCATTCCGTCAACTTGTTTTTGTATATTTTCCATTTCAACTTCTAATTTTTCAATATCAGCCTCAATTGCTTCTTGCATTTTATCATCAGGCATTTCACTGTATTTTGTGTCTAATTCCTCATATACTCTATCTAACGCTCTTTTTTTCATATAAATTACTCCTTTATTATGAATATTTTTTCACATACTTTATTATACCACATTTTTCCTTTTCTTGCAACTGTATTATGTAAATTCGTGTGATTTGTAATTAAAACTTAACACAATTGTAATATATACGTAATATTTTATATGTTTTGTATTGTCTTTCTCATTTCTTCTATTGCTCTATCGGCTAGTTTTGAATACTTTAATTTTTTATCTTTTATTTTTTCAGAAAGTTCTGGTAAAATGCCAAAATTAGCATTCATTGGTTGAAAATTTTGATTGGTTGTTGATATATATTTGCTTAAAGCTCCTATCATTGTTAATTCTGAAAAAATCACTTCTTTATTTGTTTGGTTGTATTGTTCTATCGCATTTAACGCTGATACTAATCCTGAAGAAATTGATTCTACATATCCTTCTACGCCTGTAATTTGTCCTGCAAAATATATGTTTCTATTGTTTTTTAATTGATAGGTTGGTTCTAATAATTTTGTAGAATTTATATATGTATTTCTATGCATTACTCCATATTTTACAAAATTGGCACTTTCTAAACCTGGTATCATACTAAATACTCTTTGTTGTTCTCCAAATTTTAAATTAGTTTGGAAGCCAACCATATTAAATAAATTTCCCTCTGTGTTGTCTTGTCTTAATTGTACAAGTGCATATGGTCTATAGCCTGTTCTTTTATCTGTAAATCCAACTGGCTTTAAAGGCCCAAATCTCAAAGTATCTCTTCCCCTTTTAGCCATTATTTCTATTGGCATACATCCTTCAAATATTTCCTTTTTTTCGAATTCATGAAGTGTTACTACTTCAGCATTTACTAGAGCTGTCCAAAAACTTTCATATTCTTCTTTGTTCATTGGAAGATTTAGATAACTTGCTTCTGTTTGTGACTGTATTCTATTTTGCCATTCTTCTATTGGTTCGTCTTTTTCTCTTTCTTGTTCGTAGCGTTCTCCCCAAAATGCTACATCCATGTTTATTGAATCTTTTTCGATAATTGGTGCTGCTGCATCATAGAAGAACAATTTATCTTGACCTGTGATACTTAATATTTCATTTGATAGTTTATCTGAAGTTAATGGACCTGTTGCTATAATTACAATTCCGTCTTCTGCCATTTCTTGCAGTTCACTTTTAATTTCATCATTTATTAAGATATCATCGACATTATTTACATTTTGTTTTCCTACTTCTTTTCTTATTATTTCTATATTTTTCATTTTCTCTAATTCTTCTGTTACTCTCTTAGAAAAAACTTCTCTATCTACTGCAAGTGCTTGTCCTGCTGGCACCGCTGTTTCGTCTGCTATTTTTATTAAAAGTGAATCAAGCATCCTTAATTCTTCTTTTAATAGACCACAAGCATTAGTATGTAAATTTGATTTAAACGAATTACTGCACACTACTTCTGCTAAATTTTGATTACTATGTGCAGGAGAATATTTTTGTGGTTTCATTTCATATAGCTTTACTTTTATTCCTCTTTTGGCAATTTGGTAAGCAGCCTCTGTTCCTGCTAATCCTCCTCCAATTACTGTTATATAATCCTTCATATCTATACCTCATCCAAATAATTTCATTATATCTTCTTTTGATAGTTGGCTTATAAATGTGTTTTGTGTTGATAACATATTGTCTGCAAGTTTTGCCTTTTTTTGCTGTAGTTCATAGATTTTTTCTTCTATCGAATTTTTAGTAATTAGTTTATATACTTGCACATTATTTTTTTGACCTATTCTATAAGTTCTATCTGTTGCTTGGTTTTCAGCTGATAAATTCCACCAAGGATCATAATGAATTACTACATCTGCTCCTGTTAAATTTAAACCTGTTCCACCAGCTTTTAAAGATATTAAAAATACCTTTATATTTTCGTCTTCATTAAATTTATCAACTAAATCAATTCTATCTGCTACTTTTGTTTGGCCTGTTAGCTTTAAATATGATATTTTATTTTCTTTGAGTTCTTTTTCTATCATTTCAAACATTGAGGTATAGCCTGAAAATAGTAATATTTTGTGTCCACTCTCAACCGTGTTTTTTATAAGTTCTATACATTGTGTAAGCTTACTGCTTTCGCCTTCATAGTCTTGTAAAAATAGTTTTGGATGGCAACATATTTGTCTTAATCTCATTAACAAAGCTAATATTTTTATTTGGCTTCCCTCAATTCCATTCATTTTAATCTCATCGCTTATTTCTTTCTTTGCTCTTGATAAGTATGCCAAATATACCTTTTGCTGTTCTTCTTGCATTTCATTATATAGTACACTTATAGTTTTGTCTGGTAGCTCTGTTAGTACCTCTTTTTTAATTCTTCTTAACACAAAAGGTTCTATCATTTTTTTAAGTCTTTCTAAACTTGCTTCACTTTCTTCTTTGACTATAGGTGTTTCAAATGCTTCTTTGAATCTTCTGTATTTAAATAAATAGCCTGGCATTATAAAATCAAATATAGACCATAATTCTGAAAGTGAATTTTCAATAGGTGTACCTGTTAATGCAAATCTTGTTTGTGTTAATATTTTTTTTATAGATTTTGCATTTTGCGTATTGTTATTTTTTACATATTGAGCCTCATCTGCTATCATATATCTAAAGTTATAGGCTTTTTCCTCATATATTTCAATGTCTCTTTTTAATGAATCATATGATGTAATAACTAAATCATATTGTGGTATTTTATCTATTCTTTTTGCTCTTTCTATAGCATTACCACTAATTACACATACTTTTAAACTTGGTGCAAATTTGTTAGTTTCGTTTAGCCAGTTCAAAGTAAGTGAACTTGGGCATACTACTAGTGATGGCATTTTTCCTTCTTTATTTACGTAGTCTAATATTACTGCTATAACTTGAATTGTTTTTCCAAGTCCCATATCGTCTGCTAATATTCCACCAAATTGATAACTATCTAATGTTTTCAACCATTGATATCCTATTTTCTGGTAGGTTCTTAAACTTGCATTCAAATTTTTAGGTATTTCCATTTGAACAGTTTTTTGTTCTGTTTCAAGGCTTTCTACCATATTTTTATATGCTTCATCTTTTGTTACTTCAACATTATTTAGATTTTTTAAGCATCTTTCTAAATACAAACTTCTATAGTTTTGAAGTGTAATAACTCCATCTTTTAAATTTGTAAATCCATTTTCCATATCTAGATTTAGGTCATCTAAAAATTTTAGAGTTTCATTTTGTTTTAAATCTATATAGCTTCCATCTTTTAATCTGTGAAAAGTCTTTTTTAACTTATACTTTTCCATTATGTCTGATAGATCTGATAATTCAATTCCTATTTGTGATAAATCTATTTGTAGCAAATTGTTTTCTATCCTTACTCCAATAGATTTCATTTGTGGAGCACGTATTTCTTTTTTCTTAAAAGTTTCAGTAGCCAAAACTTCATATTTTTTCATATAGTCTTCAATTTCTTCTGATAAAAATTGATATATCTTTTCGTCATTTGTCAAAATTAGTCTTGCATTTTTTCTATCAAGCATAAATCCAGTTTTTATAAATTGATTTAGTGCTTCATTTTCTTTTATCATATTTCTGGCAAAATCAACATTTTGATTTGTTAGTGGATTGTATTCATTTTTTCCATAACAAAATTTTATATCTGCTATAACATTATTGTTTGCATCATAATCTAAGTATATCTTCACCCCTAATTTTTGTGGAATATACTTGTCTTTTACATATTTAGGCAAATCGTCTGTAACTACACTTTCTTCTATTTCTGGTGCTATCATTGCAAAAAAGTTTGTTACTTCTTTTTCATCCATAATTATTTCATTTGTATAATTTTTCCTTAAGGTTTCTAATATATTTAAAATAGTGTTTTCGAATTTTATGTCACAACGATATAAGCTGTCTGTAAATAATAAATATATATATTTTTTGCCTTGTAAAATATCATAACTAAAAACATCAATATTGCATTTTAGTTTAAATTTATTTCCTTCTAATTCTGTAATGTTGAAAAATATTTCTGGTTCTTCATCTGCAAAATATATATTTTTTTCTACTGCATTTATTTGAAAGGCTACATTTTTATTTTTCAAAATTTCAAAAATGTCATCTAAGCCTGAGTTTGATAATAAAATATTGTCTGGTATAAAATTGTTTCTATAATATGTGTAATTCATTTCATTACTGTATTTAATAATTTCTGCATATTTTAGTAAGAATGATAAAATTTCTTGTGATTCTTTTTCAAAAGATTCTGTAGTATGTATAAAGTTTAGTTTTGCTCCATATTGATATACTTCATTATTTAACATTTTTTCGTAGAATTCTGGTAGATTTTTAAGTTTATATAGCTGTTTTTCACCTATTCTAAATTCCACCTTTAATTGTTTTTTGAAGTTATCATAAAAAAATTTAGGTACAATTTTTATATTTTTACTTATATTTTCCTCTTCAATTTTAGAGCTTTGTTCACTTTGCATAAAGTTATTTAATAACTGCTTAAATACCCTATGATTTTCCTTTTCTTTAAAGTTTTCTTCTTTATTCAACATAACAATCTCCCTTGAAATTTCATCAAGTTGTAATTATATCATAAGTTATTTATTTTTTCAAGGAATATGGCATAATTTAAGAACGAGGATGTAGTTCCCCGTTCTTGAATTTATTTTTTAGTTTTTCTTTTTGTTGTTTTTGCCTTTTTTGTTTTAGTAGTTTTCTTTTTCTTTTCTTCTTTTTTCTCAGGTGTCCATGGTTCTCCTGGTTTTGGTGGGTTCCATGAAATGTATTCACAAGTACCTGGATTATTTTCACATACGTAGAATTTCTTTCCTCTTCTAGTTTTCTTTATTTGCACTGTTCCCCCACATACTGGGCATGGTACATCTATAGTTTCTATAATAGGTTTTGCATTTTTACATTCTGGATAGCCAGGGCAAGCTAAAAACTTACCGTATCTACCATATTTTATTACCATCATTCTTCCGCATTTTTCACATGGTACGTCTGATACTTCTTCAACTAATTCGACATGTTCTAGTTCTTTTTCTACTCTATCTAAAGTCACCTTAAATGGTCCATAGAACTCACGTATAACTTGTTTCCATGGTTCTTTTCCTTCTGCAACTTCGTCAAATTCTTCTTCAATTTTAGCAGTAAATTCAACATTTATTACATCTGGAAAGTTTTCAACTAATAGTTTGTTTACTATTTTACCTAAATCTGTTGGTATTAGTTGTTTTTGTTCTTTTTGAATATATCTTCTTTCCAAAATTGTTGTAATTGTTGGAGAATAAGTACTTGGTCTTCCTATTCCTTTTTCTTCTAAAGCTTTTACCAAGCTCGCCTCTGTATATCTTGCAGGTGGTTGTGTAAAGCTTTGCTTTGCTTCTAGTTTTTCTTTTTTTACTTCTTGGCCAATTGTTAATTCTGGAATAGAGTTATCCTCTTCCTCTTTTTCTCCCTCTATAGTTTCCACATATAGAGTCATAAAACCTTTAAATTTTAAAGTTTGTCCATTTGCTCTAAAATTGTAATTGTTTACATCTATATTGGCTGTAACTGTGTCATATATAGCATTAGCCATTTGGCTTGCAATAAATCTGTTATATATCAAACGGTATAACTTGTACTGATCTGTTGTTAAATAATCTTTAATTTTTTCTGGTTCTAAATCTATATATGTTGGTCTAATTGCCTCATGCGCATCTTGAGCATTTTGCTTTGTTTTGTAATAACGATTTTCATAATAGTTTGCGCCATATTTTTGAGTAATAACTTCTTTTGCTACTGCTCTTGCTTCATCTGAAATTCTAGTAGAGTCAGTTCTCATATATGTAATTAAACCAACTGTACCTTTTTCACCAACATGTACACCTTCATATAGTCCTTGTGCAACAGACATTGTCTTTTTTAGTGTAAAGCTTAATTTTCTAGATGCTTCTTGTTGCATTGTACTTGTAGTAAATGGTGGTGCAGGAGTTCTTTTCTTTTCTCCTTTTTTCACATCTGCTACAATATACTTGCCTTTTTCTATATTTTTTAATATTTTGTCTACTTCTTCTTTTGTATGTATTTCTAGCTTTTTACCATCTTTTCCATAAAATGTAGCTTGAAATTTCTTTTTAGAATTTGGTTCTAATACATCAGCATAAATATTCCAATATTCTTCTGGTATAAAGTTTTCTATTTCTTCTTCTCTATCAACAATTAACTTTACAGCAACTGACTGCACTCTACCTGCTGATAATCCTCTTTTTACTTTTTTCCATAGCACTGGACTAATTTTGTATCCCACTATTCTGTCTAATACTCTACGAGCTTGTTGTGCGTCGACTAAATCCATATTTATTGTTCTTGGTTTCTTTATACTTTCTTTTACAGTCTCTTTAGTGATTTCATTAAAAGTAACTCTGCAATTGCTATCTTCTGGTATTTCTAATATATGTGCTAAATGCCATGCAATAGCTTCTCCCTCACGGTCGGGGTCAGATGCCAAATATACTTGTTTTGCAGCTTTGGCTTCTTTTTTTAAACTTTTAATTAGGTCACCTTTTCCGCGAATATTTATATATTCTGGTTCAAAGTCATGTTCAATGTCAACAGCCATTTTTGATTTTGGTAAATCTCTAATATGTCCCATTGAAGCCATTACTTTGGTATTTCCACCTAAGAACTTTTTAATTGTGTTTGCCTTTGCAGGTGATTCCACAATAATTAGCTTGTCTGCCATTTGAATTCTCCTTTAATTAATAAATTATAAGGAGTTGTCTTTAGACAACTTCTTTGATTTCTTTGTAGATTTTTTCTTCTACATCTTGTATTGCAACTGTATGAGCTTTTTCGCCCATTTCTTTTAAAACTTTTTTATCCTTCACTAAGTTTGATATTGTACTATTTAATTCTTCTGCTGTCAAGTTTTTGTCTAATATTATTTTAGCAGCTCCTACATTTTTTAATACTTTTGCATTGTATTCTTGATGATTTTCTGTTGCAAATGGGAATGGTATAAATATTGCTGGCACTCCCACATTTGCTATTTCTGTTATTGTCATTGCTCCACTTCTTGAAACTACTAAGTCTACAATATTCATTATTTCTTCCATATTATAAATGTATGGTACTATGCTAACATTTGGTATATTGTCAATTTCTATTGAATATTTTTCTTTTAGTTCATTTTTTATCTGATCATATTGTTTTGGTCCTGCTGCCCATAAAATCTGGTAGTCTTGATTTTGTTTTTTAGATATTATTTCCAATAAACTATTATTTATACTTTTAGCTCCTTGACTTCCTCCAAAAAATAGTACTATTGGTTTATTGCTTTCTAGTTTATTTTCCTTTAACAATTCTTGCTTTCTTAAAGCTGATATTTCTACTTTTTTTACTTTAGTAGGTGTTCCTGTAACAACTACTTTTTTTGCTTTTGGTAATCTTGCTTTTGCGTCTTCAAATCCTACTAATATCTTGCTTGCTTTATTTGATAACATTTTTACTGCTACACCCGGAAATGCATTGCTTTCGTGCAATACTACTGGTACCTTTTTCTTTTTAGCTGCCATCCCTACAGGCACACAAATATATCCACCTGTTCCAATTACTACATCTGGTTTAAACTGTTCTATTATTTTTTTAGCTTCTTTTATTGAATGAAAAGTTTGATATATTTTTTTCATATTTTCTAATGATATTGTTCTATTAAATCCATAAGCATTTATATGTTTTAGCTCATAACCTGCTCTAGGAACTAAGTCATTTTCTAATCCACGATCAGTACCTATAAATATTATTTCTGAGTCTGGTTCTTCTTTTTTTATCTTATTAGCTATTGCTATTCCTGGATTTATATGTCCGCCTGTTCCTGCTGCTGCTATTATTGCTCGCATTCTAGTTCCCCCTTTATACTTTTGAGCCCGCTCGTGAAATGTTTAGTAAAATACCGCATACTACATAATAAAATCAATAACGCTGTTCCTCCATAGCTGAAAAATGGTAGTGGTATACCTGTATTTGGAATTGATGATGTAACAACTGCTATATTTAGTATTACTTGAATTGCAACTAAACTCACTATTCCTGTAGCTAATAGGCTTGAAAATGTATCTGGTGCTTTTATTGCAATTAGTACACCTCTCCAAATTAAAATTCCAAATAATATCATTATAATTAGGCACCCTATAAAACCTAATTCTTCTGCAACTATTGCAAATATAAAGTCATTTTGTGGCTCTGATATATATAAATATTTTTGTTTACTTTCACCTAAACCTGCTCCAAATAGTCCTCCTGAACCTATTGCATATAAACTTTGAACTACTTGCCAGCCTGTTCCTGTAAGGTCTTGCCAAGGGTCTAAGAATGAAATGATTCTGCCTATACGGAAGCTGTCATCCCCTCCTCCTGAACTAACTTTATATATCAGGTATGAGATTAAACCTCCTCCACCTATTGCTCCAACAATAATAAAGTGTACAAGTCTTGTTCCCGCAATCAGCATCATTATACAAGTAATCATTCCAATAATTAATGATGCACTTAAATGGTTTTGTACTAAATATAATACTGCAATTGGTGGAAGTATAAAACAAAGTGGTTTTACAAATCCTCTCCAAAAATCTCTCAACTCATCTTTGTGCTCTGTTAGATAACCTGCATAAAATATAATTAATCCTATTTTAGTTAATTCTGATGGTTGAAACTGTCCTATTATCGGAATTTTTATCCATCTTGTAGCTCCATTTGCTTCAACTCCAACATTTGGAATTAAAACTAGTAATAGTATAAGTACAGAAACCACATATGCCATTTTATACATTTTTTTATAAACATTATAATTTATTTTTGAAAAGAAAAACATTCCAAATATACCTAAAATGGCTGCTAAAAGTTGTTTGCTTGCATATGAATAAGTTTTGCCTGTTTCAGCTAATGCTGATGGTGCTGAAGCTGACAATACCATTACTATTCCTAATGCCAACAATATGAATATTACAGCACATAGTATAAAATCAAATGGTTGGTTTATGAAATTTGTGGATTTCTTTTTTGTTTTTTGCATTATTTCTTCCCTTTCTTAATGGTGTTAAATAGCAAATAATCCAACTATACAACACACAAGAGTTATCAAGCTAAATACTGATACTATTTTATTTTCATTCCAGCCAGATAATTCAAAATGATGATGTATTGGAGTCATTTTGAATATTCTTTCTCCGGTTTTCTTGAAGTGCTTAACTTGTATAATTACTGATAAGGTTTCAATTACTGGCACTAAAGCAATTATTATCAATAATAATGGCATTTTTAAGTAAAGTGCCATGCTTGCAATTGCACCACCAAGTAAAAGTGAGCCTGTATCTCCCATAAATACTTTTGCAGGGTGTAAGTTGAATATTAAAAATCCTAAACATGCTCCAATTAATATAGTTCCAAATATTGTTATCTCTTTTACTCCAAATATAATTCCTATTACAGTTAGACATGTAATTATTATTGTTGTTACACTTGTAGAAAGTCCGTCTATTCCATCTGTTAAGTTAACAGCATTTGTAGTTGCTAACATTACAACTACAGCAAATGGAATATATAGCCATATTGGAAGGCTTATAGATATTTTGAAAAACGGAATGTATGTATCTGTTCCTAAATGTAATATTTGAGTTAAATATAAACTAAATCCAACAGATACTATCAATAAACCTAACATTTTATATTTAGGTTTTAAGCCATCTGTATTTTTACCTATTAGTTTTTTCAAATCATCAATTAGACCTATTACGCCAAATCCTATTGTTGATGCTATAAGTGGAATTAAATGTATTGCAATTTTTTGTTCTTCGGTATTAGCTGATTTAGAGTAATTAAAGCAAATGTATGCCCCCATCACCAATAATGTAAGCATTATTATAATTCCACCCATTGTAGGCGTTCCCTGTTTTTTTAGATGTGATTGTGGTCCTTCTTTTCTTTCTAATTGACCTACTTTTAATTTTTTTAGTATTGGAATTGTTATTAACCCCATTATAAAGCTAAATGCTAATGAAATTAGTATTATTTTGGTTTGAAATTCCATATTTCCTCCTTAGTTGTTCTGTGTTTTATTTTAAATTTTCTATAATTTCACGTACAATTTTACGTTCATCAAATTCATATTTTTTGCCTTTAATTTCTTGTGTTAGTTCATGTCCTTTGCCCGCAATAACTAGTATATCTTTCTTATGCAACATTTCTATTCCTTTTTTTATTGCTTCTTTTCTGTCTACTATACACTCATAGCTTCCCTTTGTCTTTGTAATTCCTTTTTCTATTTGTTCGACTATTTCTTCTGGTTTTTCACTTCTAGGATTATCTGAAGTAATAATAGTATAATCTGCTAAAACTCCTGATATTTCTCCCATAATAGGTCTCTTACCACTGTCTCTGTCACCACCACAGCCAAATACACAAATTACTTTTCCTTGTGTGTACTCTCTAACAGTTGTTAAAATATTTTCCAAGCTTTCTGGTGAATGTGCATAATCTATCATAATTGTTAGTTCTTTTTTATTATCTACTAACTCACTTCTTCCTGGTACACGAACATTTAATAGTGCTTCTTGTATATTTTCTACACTGCAACCAAATTTTGTTGCAACACTTATTGCTGCCAATGAATTATATACACTAAATCTTCCAGGAATACCGGTTTTTACTCTTTGATTTTTTCCGTCTAATTTCACTTTAAAATCAACACTTGAGTTTGTTACTGTAATGTCTTTTGCTAATAGCTCTGTTGGGTTATCTATTCCATAAGTGCTAAATTTGCAACTTGGTACTAATTTAGGTAATTTATTAGCATATATATCATCTGAATTTATATATCCATATTTACACATTGTAAATAGTTTTACTTTTGATGCAAAATAATCTTCCATATCTGGATGTTCTTTTGGGCTGATGTGATCTTTTGAAAAGTTTGTAAATATTCCTATTTCAAATTCACATCCATCAACTCTGCCTAGTTTTAGACTTTGAGAAGATACTTCCATAACTGCCACATCGCATTTTTCTTCCACCATTCTGCTCAAAAGTTGTTGTAATTCTAGACTTTCTGGTGTAGTTCTATCATTGTCTCCTAAATTTTTATCTCCAATATATGTGCAAATGGTTCCGATTAATCCAACTTTAAATCCTTGTTTTTCTAGTAATTCTTTAATCATAAAAGTGGTTGTTGTTTTTCCTTTTGTTCCTGTTATGCCTATCAATTTAAGTTTTCTAGATGGATTTTTGTAAAAATTACAAGCACAAATTGAAACTGCATGCCTTGTATCTGGTGCTAAGATAAAAGTAACATTCTCTGGTAATTCTTTTACCATTTCTTTAGTTATTTTATCTGCTTGTGCCATAATAACTTTTGCACCTTTTTGTATTGCTTCACCTATATATTGATGTCCATCTGTGTCAAAGCCATCTATAGCTACAAACATATCTCCTTTTTGTACTAGATTAGAGCTGTTTCTAATCTCATTTACTTCTATATCAAGACTTCCTTTTACTTTTAGTCCTTCTAATCCTGATAATATACTCTTTAAATCCATAGCACACACTCTCTTTCTCCATTTTTACGTTTACATTATATAATTAAATGTTTTTTTTGTATAGCTTTTTTGCTAAATTTTTATAATAACCTTTGTACCCTCATAAACTTTAATGCCTTTTTTGGGCACTTGTTCTCTAACTATTGTATTTTCCTTATCCAAGTTTTCAGGTTCATTTTCTATTTGTATGTTTAAATTTAAATCCTTTAATATTTTAGTTGTTTCCTTTATCGTTAATCCTTCAACATTTGGAACTTCCACTTGTTTTCTAATATCTTCTTCTTTTTCGTCATCTTTATTTAGCTCTAAATATGGTAAAACCTCTGATAACACTTGCCCTCCAACAGGTGCTGCAACCACACCTCCTTGATGACCTCCTTCTCCTTTTGGATCATATAAAGTCACAAGAACTATTACTGTTGGATCTGATATTGGTGCTACTCCCAAAAATGAAGCAATATATTTATTTGTATTAACACCATCTTCTGAAGTTCCGGTTTTTCCTCCTACTCTATATCCTTTTACTTGAGCTCTTTTTCCTGTTCCTAAAGCAACTACTGATTCCATCATATTTAGCATTTCATCTGCATGTTTTTTTGAAATTACTCTTTCTCCAGTTTTTACAGGAACATCTTTTACTTCTCCTGTTTCACTATTTATAATCTTTTTAACTACTCTCGGACTTACTTTTACTCCACCATTTGCAATTGTACTTACTGCTGTTGCAAGTTGTATTGGTGTAATTTCAAATCTTTGACCAAAGGCTATTGTTGCTAATTCTACTGGTCCAACTTTATCCTCTTTTAAGAATATACTTGTAGCCTCACCCGGAAGGTCTATACCAGTTCTATCAAGTAATCCGTACTTTTTCAAATATTGATAATATGTATGTACTCCCAATTTTTGTCCTAGTCCTATAAATACTGGGTTACATGAATTCATTAGTGCATCTCTCAAAGATTCTGGTCCATGTGGTCTATAATATCTCCAACATTTAATTCTAACACCTGCTATTTCTATTCCACCTGTACAGCAAAATTCTCCTTTTTTATCAGGTGTTGTAATTCCTTCTTGAAGTGATGCAGATGCTGTAATTAGTTTGAAAACTGATCCTGGTTCATAAGTATCTGTTACTGCTTTATTTCTCCAGAGTGATAACATTGTTTTATTTCTATCAGCTTGTGACATACTTGGCCAAGCTTCTTTTAATTCATCTGTACTTGGTTCAAAAGGTTCATTTAAATTGTAGTTTGGATACCCTGCTATTGCCAAAACGTCGCCGTTTTTTGGGTTCATTACAACAATATTTCCTCCGTCTACACATTTATTGTCAATGCATACTTCTTTTAAATACTTTTCAGCAATTCCCTGAATTGTAGCATCAATTGTCAATACTAAATCATTTCCATCAATTGCTTCTACATAATTTTCGCCTGTATTTTGTATATCCCCTCCTGTTGCATCTGTGAGCTTTTGAATTTTACCTTTTGTTCCTTTTAGTTCTTCATCATAAATAGCTTCTATTCCATCTAATCCTTGGTTATCACTTCCTGAAAATCCTATAATTTGTGAAGCTAAATTATTATATGGATAATACCTCTTTGTGTCTTCATCAATATTTACACCTGTTGTTATATTGTTCTCTTGCAACCATACTCTTAGTTCATCAGCTTTTTGTTTATCTATTTTCTTTATAATAGTCTCAATCGAACTTCTTTTTGTCACTTTTTTATATACTTTTTCATATTCTAATTCAAATATTTTGCTTAAGGCCTGAGCAACATTTTCTTTATTTTCCTTTGAAATATTAACTGGGTTTACAGTAACAGTTTCTACAGTACTACTTACAGCTAAAATCGTTTTACCTGTCGCATCATATATAGTACCTCTTCTAGGGTTTATGCTTCTATCTAGAGTTTGTTGCACATATGCCTTAGACTGTAATTCTGCTCCCATTCCAAATTGTAGCCATGCAATTCTAACAGTTAATACAACTAGCACTAACCATAAAACTATAATTTCATTTTTCATTCTCTTTTTTCTAGAAATACTACTAGTTCTTTCTTCTACTTTTATTTTTTCATTTTTTAGTTCTTGTTTAAATTTTTTCTTAATATCTTTTTGTGCTAATTTCTGCTCTTTCTTTATGTTTATAACTTCCTCTTTTTTCTTCTTTTTCCATTTTAATAACTGCTTTTTGTCTATGTTATATCTTAAATTTTTCATAATCTAAACTCCTATTTTCTCTTCTTATTTTTATTCACGTAAATAAAAAAAAAGACCAACTCTTTTGAGTTAATCCTTTTAATTATTTTATCCAATCTGTAATTGTATTTATTATTTTTTCAAACCAATTTTGCTCTTCTGTTACAACTACCTGTTCGCTTGCTGTTTCTACATAATCTTCTTTTGGAAGACTAACATATACTTTTTGTGAATCAGATAGTTTTTTCATTCCTAGCATACTAGATGCTGATTTTTCTATATTTGTTAAATTCAAACTAGTTTGAATGTTAATTTCTGTTTGTGCATTTTCTTTTTGAAGTGTGCTTAATTGTTTCTTCAAACTTTCTTTTTGATTAAAGCTTGCTGTTATAAGTGAGTTTCTATAACTTATGGCAAATAAGATTGCAAAGCCAATAACTATATACATAATAGTTTTTACTTCTAATTTTGCTTGTTTTTGAGACTTTTTATTTTTTTGTTTTAATGTAGACGATTTCTTTTTTACATCATCATTTTTTATAGGTTCATATTCTGGTTTTAATTTTCTAGGGCTAGTCTCATATTGATATTTCATTGGTCTATATGCCATAAGTTCTCACCTCTTTTCTTTTGGTATTTTTAAAATCCTATGTGTTTTTATCTAATCTTTCAAAAACTCTTACTTTTGCACTTTTGGCTCTAGAGTTTCTTTCTTGTTCTTCTTGTGTTGCTATAATTGGTTTTTTGTTTATTATTTTTCCCCACGATTCATAATTGCACACGCAATATGGTAACTCGCTTGGACAAGTACATTTTCCTTGTAAATCTACCATAGCATTTTTTACTGCTCTATCTTCTAATGAATGGAATGTTATTACTACTAATCTTCCTCCTTGTTTTAAGCAATAAACACTATTTTTTATGGTTTCATATAATGGAGCGATTTCATTGTTTACTTCAATTCTAATAGCTTGAAATGTTCTTTTTGCAGGATGTCCATCCTTTTGCATAGCTCTTGGTATAGAATTTTCTATTATTTGTACTAGCTCTTTTGTTGTTTCAATTGGCTTTTCTTCACGGAATTTACAGATATTTTTAGCTATTTGTCTGCTAAATCTTTCTTCTCCATATTCCCATATTATATTTGCCAACTTTTCTTCTGTATAAGTATTTACTACATCTTTAGCTGTTATTCCACTTGATGTGTCCATTCTCATATCTAGTTTACCGTCTCCTATGTAGCTAAAACCCCTTGCTCTTTCGTCTAACTGATATGACGAAACTCCTAAATCTAATAAAATACCATCAACTTTATCTATATTAAGTTCATCTAATATTTGCCTTATATCATCATGATTTCCATGAACATAACTTACATTTTTATATTTTTCTAATCTTTTTGAGGCAGCTTTTAATGCTTCCTCATCCCTATCAATTCCAATTAGTTTTCCATTTTTTGATAGATTTTTTAAAATTTCTTCACTATGTCCAGCTCCACCCAATGTACCATCTACATAAATACCATCTTTTTTTATTTCAAGTGCTTGTATACATTCTTTTAATAAAACTGGTTCATGTTTAAATTCCATCTGTTTTGTATAATCCTTTCACTGGCATAGTTCTATCTCTAAAATAGCATAATAAGTTGGTATGATTTATACCAACTATTATGTTTTTATTTTAGTATTTTTTCTTTTGTGTTTTTCATGGTTTTTAACCTTCTTTTGTAGGGTATGGAAATTTTTCAAACAATCTTTAGTAAATTTATATTTTTCACTTTAGTTATTTAAATATTTTTTCTTTTGAAATTAAAATCTTTTGTAAGACCTTATTTCATTTATCTTTAGTAAAGTTTATCTTTTGTAGGTATCTAATCTTTAGTATAATTTATCTTTTGTATGATTTTTTCTTTAGTAAGTTTAATCTTTTGTATCTTTAAAATTTTCTTTTGTGCTTATATAGACTTTTGCAAGTTATATACCAAGCATTGTCATATTTTCTGCTATTTCATCTGCTGAAATATTTTCGTCACTATTATAAGATTTCCATTTTTCTTTATCCCAAATTTCAATTCTAGTACCTACACCAATTATTACTGTGTCTTTTTCTAATTTTGCATATTCACGTAAGTTACTTGTAATTAAAAATCTACCTTGTTTATCAATTTCACATTCTATTGCGCCTGATAAGAAAAATCTTACGAAATCTCTGGCATTTTTGTTTGTAAGTGGAAGTGTTTTTAGTTTTTCTTCGAAGTTAGCCCATTCTGTTTGTGAGAAGCCAAATAGACATTTGTCTAGGCCTTTGGTTATTATGAATTTTTCGCCCATATCTTCTCTAATTTTTGAAGGTAGTATCAATCTGCCTTTAGCATCTAGAGAATGCTCATATTCACCTATTAACACTTTTACTCACCTCGCTAACATTTTGTTCCACTTTCTACCACTTCTCTCCACTTCAATTAGATTTTAATATAAGATATTAAAAATATCAAGTGTTTTTTGAAAAAAAGTTAAAATTTTTTTAAATAAAAAGGTGATGTTGAGAATAAATATCTCAACGTCACCTTTTTGTTTAGTAATTTTATTGTTTTTCTAACATTTCTTCTATAATTTTTTCTAGATCAGTAGTATCTATAACTGACTTTATACTTGCATTCAGTACTTCTTGTGGTGGTGTATTTTTTAAGTTTAAAACATATCCATTTTTTAAAGCTAATTGCCTAATGAATTCTCTGTTTGTTCTTCCATTTCCTTCTCTAAATGGATGTAAAACATTTAGTTCTGACAAATAATATGCTAACCTTTTTGCTAGTTCCTGTTTTGAAAGTCCAGCTAGAAAGTTTTCTTGTTTTAATTCATTCAAAAGTCTATCTAATTCTGGTTCAATATATTCAAAACTTGCAAATCTAAACTCACCTTTTCCAATATTCTCTTCTCTAAATTCACCTGCAAATGGATAGATGTCTTCAAATAAATATTTGTGAATTGAAATATAATGCTTTTTATCGAAATCACCCGTAATTCCTTTTATTCTTAAACCTAAGGATTTGGCTGCAGTGATTTTAGCCTCATATTTTTCTAGTTGTTTATAATCTCTAATATCTAATTTATTTTTTAAAGTTCCACTATTTTCATAGCAATATTTTGAACCCTCATACAAATTTCTCATATTATCTCCCACCATTTCTTAAGATGAGTTTAAAGTAAAAATTAAAAGTTGTCAATATTTTGACAACTTTTACATTAGATTTGTTCTTTTATCATATTTATTAATTCTGGCATTGCCACTTCATTTTCTGCTAACATTCTATACATATTAACATCATTCTCTGTTATATCCATTCCTTCAATTGCTAAATCATTTTTTATATTATCTATATTAAATTTAAAAATTTCTTCATTAAACATCTTTTTATCCTCCTATTCGGATATTTGGTTTTTCAAACCCTACAATACTATTATACCACAAAATCACCAAAAAGTACAGCTTTTTAGTGATTTTTGGGTTATTTTTTTATATTATACTTGTCTTAATTTTACTACTAGTCTTTGTTTTCCACCATTTGTACAAGTAATTAATGTAAGTTCTTTTCTACCATCTGTCAATTGACTGGTACATCTTGTATCTGTTGGTTCTACAACATATTTGTTGTATACCTGATATTTAAGAGTATTTCCTGATAAATCTGTTAATTCTGCTTTATCTCCATTTTTTAATTTATGTAACTTTCCAAACATTTTACCATTTTCATAATAATGTCCTACTATGCAATAATTTCCTACTTCATTTGGTTGTGGGCCCCAGTATTTATTTAAGGATACAAACAATAATGCATCTGAAGTTGCTGAAAGCACTGGATATTCAATGTTTATTTTAGGGATTTTTAAGATTGCTTCTGTTGTATATTTCACCCCATCTTTTGATGTATATGTTTTGGTATCAATTTTAGTGTTATTGGTTTTCGTTTGATTATTATTTTGGTTTTCTGTTTTATCCTCGTTATCTTCTTGAGTTCCTGGTACCTCAAGAATAACAACAATTTTATCATTTTCATCTTTTTTTACTGTAGTATCAACTTGTTCTTTAATTTCAGCAAGTATTTCCTTTGATACCTCTTCACTTTTATTTCTATCATATTCGGCATATATGTAATACGAAAATAGAAGACATATTAAAAAAACTGATAGAAAAAGTTCAATCTTATATATACGCTTTTTTCTTTTCAGTTCTGGAGTCACATATAGTTTTTCTGTTACTAATATCTGATTCACTTCAAAATATCCTCCCTCATTTTAGTATATACAATAATAGTATAACATATTTTTTCAATATGCACAATTACTTCTCCAAATTTATTTTCAAATATATTTATTGTGTATTGAAATTATGCAATATTTATAATATACTAATGGTAATAATTAGCAATTTATTTTAATTGAAAGGTAAAAATGGTGACATTTATGAAGATTCTTTTTAAAGTTTTGAGTATTATAATAGGAATTGTAATTATTTTAGGCATTCTTTTCTTTATTGTGGATTATAGCAGAGTTAAAAATAATCAAATACCAATTTTTTGTATCCCTGTAGGAATAGCAATGGATGGTGGAACTGTTGAATACCTTGGACTTGGATATAAAGTAATAGATTTTAATACAATTTCAGGATATGACGATATAAAAATTGGAACGTGGACTATGAAGTACAGTGATTTTGACGATGAAATAAGTAAATATGACAAAATTAAAGAACAGCAAATAGAAATAATTCAAAACAGTAAAGTTGCTACAATAGAAGTTGAAAAAACACCTAAGAAAAGTGAAAATTCGAACAAATCATATACTTTAACTATAAAAGAAATGTATCAAGTTTTAACATTAATAGAAACATTAAATTTTATTCCCAAAACATGTAATAATGAGGTAATATACTCTATTAAATATATTAATGAGAATGAAAGTGTATTTATGACCTATAATATAGAAGCAGGTGATGGTAGATACCATATTAGTTGTGATGACAAAACAGAAGCAATATTATCTACGTCTCAAAATAACCAACTAAATGAAATAATAAATAAATATTTTTAAATATTAGTACCAGTCATTGACATAACTTAACTCTTTGCTATGTCTATCACTTGAATTATTACGCATAACCGCTAAATATGATTAAGAGATAATTCATCCCTTAATCATATTTAACTTTAAAAATCACTCTACTTCATAATCATATTGAGTGCCCGCAATAGCTGTCGAACCAGAATATCCATAAGTTGTAAATACTTGAATAAATTTTTTTCCCGTATTCAAATCTATAAATTTTCGTAAATCCTGTTGTCGTATTGTAATAGGTGCAATATTGGTAGAATTATCAATACAGGTATAAATGTTTTGTCTAACCGTATCACTTGTCGCAGCTTCTTTTGCAATTGTTGCATCATTCATATTAAAATCTGTATTTATATTTCGCATCTCAAAATCAATTGAGTTATCAGCAATTTGAATAACTTTTCCATTGTTCACAATTACTGTATATGAAGAATTAGTTGCAATGTCATCAATCATATAAGTAAAATCTATTGCATAGTAATGATTTGTTTCTGAAATAGTATAAATATCTACTTTATAATCATTTATATTGAAACTATCATCTTGTTGTTTTAATAAATTTGTTATATTTAATATTTGTTCATTTTTCCCATCAAACTCAACATCATCATTTATATATATAATATTTTCTTCATCAAGAGATGAATTTAAGATATTTCTTGAATTTGACCTTTTTAATATAAGGTTTTGATTTCCAAAGAATGATAAATCTTTTATACTGTTATAAGCATAATTCTTGCTTAAAGCATAATTTAAGGCTTCTCCAACAGTTGAACCAGTTTCTAATTTTGAATTGAAATTATTCATCCAAGATGATGCTGAGCTTGCATATATTGTTTGTTTCCACCCAATACTAGTCGTAGTCCAATTGCTCTTGTGAAAAACATTGTAAGCTAAATTCTTTTCCGTTGTGTTAGTTTCTAACCCTGTTTTACATGCAAGAAAAACAACCAATTTAGCCTTTGACCAATCAATCGAATTTGTGCCAACGAATGAATTAATTCTGTTACCAATACATATTCCTGTACTTTGAAGTGTCTCGACATTATCTGTTGCTCCATGACCAGTTAAAAATACAATATCGCTTTCAAGTCTTTTAGTTCCATCTGCAAATTTCCCAGCTAATGTGTTATATGTAGCATCACTTGTTGCATAATAAGAATTATATCCCATTTTGTTATATGAACTGTAGCATTTTTGTGTTGTGCTTGACATATCAATACTACCATATCCCTTACCCGCTGAGAAAGCAAATCCATTTGCAGCCATTACACTACCTGATGTTCCTAGTAAAATCAGTGTAGATAAAAGTGGCAAAAAAATCTTACACGTTTTTTTAATTTTCATAGACTCCTCCTTTTATATTTTTAAATTTGAAAATATTTTTTCCTCCTTTCTTCATATTTTTTTATGATATATCATATAATTTAAATCTTATTTATTGTAATCTTATTTATAAAACCTATTTGTTGATTATAAATAGGAGTTATAAAGTAATTTCCTTGGTGAGCCATAATGGTATTTTGTAATAAAGTTAATTCTTCTAGAGTAATTATTGTATAGTTTCTTTCTTCAAATTGAACAGTTATTAATTTATTCGAATTGTTATAGTTAATTAAATTTATTTCATAGATATATATTATCATTTTTAAAGTTGATTCTGTGTTATTTTTACCATAAAAACAATATTCAAAAAACGCGTTATATTCAAGAACATCAATATTGGTAATTCCTAGATTTTTATTCAAATAATATCCATATCTTGGTTTAGAATTATATACATTATTAATTACAAGAACTATATTAAAAACTAACAATACAACTAGTAATATTTTTGTTAAGATGTTTTTTTCATATGTTTTTCCTTTCTGTAATTATAAATCATATATATCATACACTCATAATAAATTCAACAAAAGTGGAAACTTATGTAGCTTTTACTTTTCCACTCATTGTCGTTATAAAAGTTTTTAAAGTTGGCATTCTATTATTGTTAAAAAATTTTTCTATTTGCTTTGTAGGAGTAAATCTTAACATTGATTTTACTGTTTTTTGCATTGCCCATTTTATATTTTTTACATTTTTAATCTGAAAACGTCTCATCACCTCTGGAAAAAGATTACTTTCCATATTAACTAAAAAATTTGGATTATAATAAATACACATCAGACATTCTACAAGATATTTATATCCTATACTATTTTTATTAAAATTAAATATATCTAATTGTCTTTCTATTTGTTCTGTTACATTTGATTTTTCCTTTTTCTCACATAAATATCTTATATCTAAAATTAAGTGTTCAAACTCAAAAGGCTTCACATATATTTTTTTAATATTTTTACAATTTTCTATCTTAATATTATTAATCAAAGAAATTTCGCCTGAAATAATTATAATTTCAATGTCTTTATTTTTAATTTTTTCTATTATTTTCAAACCACTCAAAAATGGTAGTTGTAGGTCTAATAAAACGATTTTAGGTTTCAAATCTTCTATTGTTTGCAATGCAGAAATTCCATTATCTACAATTTTTATTATATCTATAAAATCATTAAGATTAGCATCTATAGAATCATAAATATTCTTTGCTAATTCTTGATTATCTTCAATTATTAATAATGTATTTTTCATATGCTTTCCTCATTTTACTTCTATAACATAATATATCATGAAACAAAATAAAAAGAAAGCCTACTCATTCTAAAAAAATTAAAACCGTTATGAATATTTTCATAACGGTTTTAGTCTAATCCAAAGCTTACACCTAAAGCGCTATTTATTTGTGACATTATATGATTATCATCAATATGCCCTATTTTTTCCTTTAGTCTACTTTTATCTATTGTTCTTATTTGCTCTGTTAAGATAACAGAATCTGCTTTTAAGCCACTCTTTTCTGGTTCTATTTCAATGTGTGTTGGTAATTTAGTTTTTCCTGTTTGTGATGTTATAGCTGCCGCTATCACAGTTGGGCTATGCTTATTTCCAACATCATTTTGTATTATAAGCACTGGTCTCACTCCACCTTGTTCTGAACCAATTACAGGACTCAAATCTGCATAAAACATATCTCCTCTTTTTATTACCATTTTCTTCACTCCCAATATTCTTCCAGTTTTGATATATTTTAAGGATTAGCAAAGATAAAAAAATAGCTTTAAGCAGATATGTGTTTCTTAATACTGTGCTACAGAAAAATTATTTAATCTAAACGCCAGTACTTCTTCCTTCTTTAAACTATTTATCTTTATCTCATTATATAATATGTAAACTAGATTTTTTTGGTTCTTGTCTTGTACTATCATTTTTGTAATTTTTCCTGTTGTTTTGTCGATAAATAGCTTTTTTGAAGAAACATACTGATTATTGTTATGTAGTGTTACCTCCATAATTATCATATTATTTTCTTCATAAAGTTTTTTATTGCTAGAATTTTTATAATCTTCTATAAATGAGTTCAGCCATAAAAAGTTTTCTATCATGTATTGATAATTTTGGTAAACAGTTGATATATTTAATTTGGTGTTGTTTATTTTTAGTGTATTTCCATCATATACTGTTTCTAGACCACTTATGTTGCTTGGTTCTAAAATTGTTTGTTTTTCTATATTTGGTGCAACATAACTTTGCTTTATTTTATATTTTGTTTTATTTTTATTTGTTTCAACTTCTACATCTATCTCTGCTTCATATGAGCTAATATTTAAAATATATTCTTCAATTTCTTGATTTGTTTTGTTACTTAAATTATTTCCCATTTTTGAATTTTTATTAACATTTCTAGAAAAAAAGTAAATTATTATTGCAATTACTGCTATAACTACAATTGCAATGGTAATTTTTAAAATCATTTTATTTTTCATATGATCAACTCCTATTTCAATTTATATTCGCTTAACCTCAAAGTATTCATGTCTAATATTGTCGTATTTTGGCATACGTTTTTTGTTGACATTTATTTACATTTATTTTATTATTTAACTGTTACATCTATAGCTTTTTTATTCAAATTATTTTTTTCTATTTAATTTCATTGAAACTAATTATATAAAATGTTATAATAAGGGAGGTGTGTATATGCCTTTAATTTCGCAATTCTATGGTATTCTTATTTATCTATACAAAGAATTAGGAGGACACCACAACAAACCACATATTCATGTAAAATACAATGAATACGAAGCTTCTTTATCGCTTGATGGTACTGTTATAAATGGTAATTTACCGTTAAAGCAATTGAGACTAGTTCAGGCTTGGATGGAAATACATAATGACGAGTTAATTGCAACTTGGTATTGTTATAATAATGATGGTGAAATTTTAAAAATAAAAGGATTGGAGTGATTTTATGCGACCTAAAGCTATAGATGTAAAACCTTTAGAAGATTATATGTTATTGGTTATATTTGAAAATGGAGAAAAGAAAATTTTTGATGTAAAACCTTATTTAACTCATAAAGCTTTTGAGCAATTAAACGATAAAGCTTTATTTAATACTGTAAAAATCGATGGTCTATCAATCAGTTGGCTTAATGGTGCTGATATATGTCCTGACGAATTATATAATAATAGCAAAAGCATAAGCGAATAGATTCACTTATGCTTTATATATTTTTAAAATATGTAATTATGCAATCTTGTAGTTCTTGTTTTGTTTCTATTTGATTTATTTTTTGGCGCATTTGTGTTGCGTTTGGTAAGTTCTTTAAATAATAGCTCATATATTTGCGCATTTCTTTTATTCCAGTGTTTTCTCCTAAATATTTAACCTGCAAATCTATATGTTCTAATATTATTTCTAACTTCTCTTCATTAGATACTGGTGTTATTTCTTGACCAGTTAAATATTCTTGGATTTCTTTAAATATCCATGGATTTCCTATACTAGCTCTTCCTATCATTATTGCGTCTACACCTGTTTGTTCAAACATTTTTAATGCATCTTCTTTGGTTTTTATATCTCCATTTCCGTATTACTGGTATATTTACTGCTTGTTTCACTTGTTTTATAATATCCCAGTCTGCTTCTCCTGTATAAAATTGTCCTCTTGTTCTTCCATGTATAGTTATTGCTTTTACACCTTTTGATTCTGCTATTTTTGCTAACTCCACTGCCACAATATTATTATCATCCCAGCCTTTTCTCATTTTTAGTGTTACAGGTACTTGAGAGTTTTTAACAACTGCTTCAATAATATCTCCCGCTAGTTCTAGGTTTAATAATAGTTTACTTCCATCTCCATTTTTTACTACTTTTGGTGCAGGACATCCCATATTTATATCTATTATTGGTGATGTTTTGCTTAGTTCTTTTGCTGCAAATGACATTGCTTCAATATCATTTCCAAATATTTGAGCAGCTACTGGTATTTGTTCATTTTCTGTATTTAATAATAATTTTGTTTTTTCATCATTATAAAATAGTCCTTTACTGCTTACCATTTCTGTGTATGCTAAACCGAACTCCAAATTTTTCACATATTAAACGAAATGGTAGGTTGGTTATTCCTGCCATTGGGGCTAGTAGTATGTTGTTTTTTAGTTTTACATTTTCTATTTTTAGTTCTTTTAAGTACATCTTATTTTTTTCTACCTTTACTATTTTCCGCTACTATCTTCCGCAACGTCGCTTGCGCATGATATATATTTTTCTTCGACTAAAGCACAGAAAAATATATAATCATGCCACTGTTGCTACTTTGTACACGTAAAAAACTTTATTCTATAAACATTGCTTTTTTGCGTCTGGTGCTTATATTTAATAAAATTGCTATTAGGGTTAAGTTTGTGAGCATTGAGCTTCCACCATAACTTACAAATGGAAGTGGTATTCCTGTAATAGGTAATAGCCCCATTGTCATTCCTATATTTTCTAACATATGAAAGAAAAATATTCCAACTATTCCAGTTGCTATATATGAGCCTAAATCGTCTTTGGCAGTTTTGGCTACTTGAATTGATTTTGTAATTAGTATTACATATAGCACAATTATGGCTCCTGCAACTACAAATCCCATTTCTTCACTTATAACTGCAAATATAAAGTCTGTGGTTTTTGGGTATAAATAACCTAACTGTGTTTGATTTCCTTTAAATAGTCCCATTCCAAATATTTGCCCAGCTCCTATTGCTAATTTTGATTGTATTATGTTGTAGCCATCTCCTCTTGGATCTAAGTTTGGATTTAGGTACACATCTATTCTTGCTTTGGCATGATCTGGTAATATAAAGAAATATGCTAATGGTACCAAAATAACTACTAATAGTACAGCTGTTATAATATATTTTTTGTTTATTCCTGCTACATATAGCATAAATATCAATGCAACTAAGAATGCTAATGCTGTTCCATAGTCTGGTTGTTTTATAATAAGTAATGTTGGCACTGCAACTGTTGCTAATATTATTCCTAACTTCCAAAATCTATTTATTTCATCTCTACCTTTTTGTTGCAATTTTACAATAACATTTGCCATAAATAGTACTACTGCAATTTTGGCAAATTCGGCTGGTTGGAACGAAAATGGTCCTATATTAAACCAGCTAGTAGCTCCATTTATCGGCTCAGTAAATAATACTGCTACAAGTGAAATAAGACTTAGCCCATATATCACTGGAGATATTTTAGCTAATATTTCATAATCCACCAAAATAACTACAACTATTACTGGAATGCTAATGCCTATCCACATGATTTGTTTTTTAAATTCCTCATAATCTGAATTTTGAGTGGCAGAAAACAGTGCAACTAACCCTATTGCTAGTAGTATTATTGTACATATTAAAATCCCCCACTCAAAATTTTTAAACATCTTTTTTTGCATGTTTAACTTCTTTCCTTTATCAAAACATGAATCAAGTTGGAAAAGAATTAAATTTTGGCAAGGAAAATTTTATTTAAAAGGCAAGGGCGCAACCTCTTTGGTTGTAACCGCGTTTTAAATGAAATTTGACACAGCCAAAATTCTAATTATTTTTCAACTTAACCTCTATTTATTTGATGTCTCTGTTTCCTTATTCTCTTGTTCAGATATATTATCTTCTACTTTTTGTTCTTTATTCTCTTCTCCTTTATTTTCTTCGGTATTTGTTGTGTTTTCTGTTTCTTTATTTTCTTCTTGTGTAGAATCAACTTCATTTTCTTCTTTAACTTTCTCTGTTTCCTCTACCTCTTCTTTTTTCTCTTCCTTTTTAGGTTTATTTTCAGTTTCTTTAGATTTTTCTTTTTCGTTATTATTTTCTTCTTGTTGTTTTGGTACGTTTAATTTTCTTGCTTCATTTTTGATTGTTACAATTGGAATGTTTGCATATAACGCAGGTGCTCCAACTGTGCCATCCTCGTTAGCCTTGTTTGTTAGATGCACATCTATTTCTTTTTCATCAACATCTATGTATTTTTTTATTACTTCTATTATTTCTTGTTTCATAAGTTCCAAGAAATCGGCAGATACATTTGCTCTATCTTGCATTAAAACCAAGTGCAATCTTTCTTTTGCTGTATCTGAGCTTTCCTTGCTCTTTTCTTTTTTTACAAGACTTTTAAAAAAGTTCATTATATTTTCAAACATGTTCTACCTCCGTATGTATTATTTTGTGAAGAAATTTTTAACTTTTGCAAAAAATCCTTCTTTCTTTCCTGGTATTGTAATCTCTACATTTTCCCCTAATATTCTGCTAGCAATTTCTGTATATGCTTTTCCAGATGGAGCTTTATGATTTGTTACAACTGGCTCTCCTTTATTAGTTTGTGTAATAATGAATTCATCATCTGGTACAACACCAATTAAGTCAATTGATAATAGGTCTACTATATCTTCAACTTCCATCATTTCACCTTTTTTAACCATATTAGGTCTTAAACGGTTAATAACCAATTCAGGATTTTTGATTTCAGATGCCTCTAATAGTCCTATAATTCTGTCTGCATCACGAATGGCAGATATTTCAGCTGTTGTTACTACAATTGCTCTACTTGCTCCTGCAATTGCATTTTTAAAGCCTTGCTCTATTCCTGCTGGACAGTCTATTAAAATATAGTCAAATTCTTCTTTTAATTTTTCTGTTAATTCTTTCATTTGTTCTTCATTTATTGCACTTTTATCTCTTGTTTGAGCTGCTGGAAGTAAAAACAACTCTTCAAAACGTTTATCTTTTATAAGAGCTTGTCTTAATTTACATTTTTCCTCTACAACGTCTACAATGTCGTAAACTATTCTGTTTTCTAGTCCCATTACAACATCAAGGTTTCTTAAACCAATATCAGTATCAACTAATACTACTTTTTTACCTCTTAATGCTAAAGCGGACCCAACATTTGCTGTAGTTGTAGTTTTTCCAACTCCACCTTTTCCAGATGTTATTACTATAACTTCTCCCATGATTTCCTCCTTAAATTTGGATATTATTTATTTTAAAAATGCAATATTTAACAGTTTGTATTATATAACAGATTTGGACAAAAAGCAATGTGTAGAGCATAAAAAATGTGTAATTCTAAGATTAGTTAAAATTACACATTTATATTCTAGGGAACAGGGTTACTTAAAAAGTGAGGACCTAAAACCAAGGCTGTTGCCGTTGTCAGTCGCATCGTTGTAGCTACGGTAAGAAGCCGGACGGCTAGAGCCATAGTTGACGTAATCGCCACCCCTATCAGCACAAGGAAAGCTGGTATTAGCGGTATATTCTAATGTCCATTCCCATACATTTCCAGCCAAATCGTATATATTCATTTTTTTACATTTATCACTTGCTCCTGTGGTTAATAATATTGTATTTGCGAGCATGCTTGCTGGAACCTTTGTACTTATTCCATTTACATATGTTACACAATTTTCTAATGCCTTATTATAATTATTCCATTCACTACTTTGTGCTCCATATTTTGCATACTTTCCTCTATTTATTGTAAAGCTTGCATCTCTATAATTTCCCCAATCTTTACTATCACTTCTTAATGCACTTTGTATTGTTGCTAATGCTGTTCCTCGTTCTACTGCTTTTACTTCTATATGCTTTAATACTAAATCCCATTGTACTCCAAACATTAAACTACTTGTATAACTTTTTCCTGTTGATAATTGACTTGCTAACGTTTGTGCTTGACTACATGTTACATAAGTATATGGATATACTGCATTTTCTACTGTTCCTGCTTTTGATAATGGCTCTGCTGTTATCTCTTCATTTTTCGAAGTTCTATTTTTCTCTATTCCTGCCTCATATCTTCCTATCCAAAAGCCTCCATTTTCATATACACTTTTTAACATTTTTTGTTTTAATTCTGTATATTGTGTACTTGTTAATCCTGTTCCCTCTTTGACTTTGTCCGAAAGATATTCGTCTGTATAACTTGTTAATGTTCCACTACTGTTTCTTCTATAATAATCTGTATATTTATGCAAACAATATTCTATTTTATCATAATCTGTTGATTTTGTGGGTTTCTGGTCCGCTGTTGTTGTTTTTGTGTTATAGCTACTATTTGCATACAAGCTTTTAGGAACCTCTATCCATACATATTCATTTCCATTTGAATCTCGTATTACTAATCCATCATTTAAGTTAGTATCTGGATCTTTTTCAAATGTATCATCTGGATAGTATGGTACCGTATCCTTTGTTCTTGGCAATTGTCGTTCAATCTGTTCTTTCTTTGCTAAATATATCTGCTCTTTTTTACTATTATCTTGTTCATATACTTCTTTTATTTTTATAAGTGTCTTTATTTGATTTCTTCTTGTAGCAACTGCTAACGAGAAAAGCGCAACTAATATTATTGTAAATGTTACTACTGCAATGGTAACATACATTGTCATAATACCTTTTTCACTTTTAACTTTATTTTTCATTTGCATATTATCACTTTCCTTTACATTTTATATGTATATAATAATAAAAAAACACGTTATTGTCAATTGTTTTTCCAAAGTATATTATACCTTTTTTTCTTGACATTATGCTTATTTAAGAATAAAATAATACTTGAAAAATATTTAAGGAGGAATACTTAAACTATGAAAGATTTAATTGAAATTAGATGGCATGGTAGAGGTGGTCAAGGTGCTAAAACAGCTTCTCTTTTACTTGCAGATGCTGCTTTTAACACTGGTAAATATATTCAAGGTTTTCCTGAATATGGTCCAGAAAGAATGGGTGCTCCTATTACTGCATATAACCGTATTAGTAATACACCAATACGTATTCATAGTAATATATATGAACCAGATTATGTAGTAGTTGTTGACGATAGTTTGTTAGAAGCTGTTGATGTAACTGCTGGTTTAAAACCTGATGGTGCAATAGTTATAAACACTACAAAAAGTGGAAATGAATTAAAGCCTTTACTTAACGGATATACCGGAGATGTTTATACTATTGATGCAAGAAAAATATCATTAGAAACTTTAGGTAAATATTTTCCAAATACTCCTATGCTTGCTGCAATTGTAAAAGTAAGTGGAGTAATTGAAGAAAAAGACTTTTTAGCTGATATGGAAGGTTCATTTAAACACAAATTTGCTAAAAAACCTGAAGTTATTGATGGAAATATGAAAGCTTTAGAAATGGCTTTAAAAGAAGTTAATAAATTTTAGAAAGGATGGTTTAAATGATTGATAAAAATACTCCAGCTTGTGATATGACTATTGGTGGTAATATTTATAAAGCTGGTAATGCTAGAGAATTTAAAACAGGTGACTGGAGAAGTGTTAAACCTATTTACATATCTGAAAAATGTACTCAATGTGGTTTATGTTTTCCAGTTTGCCCTGATGATGCTATTCCTGTAAATAAAGAAGGAAAGCGTGAAGATTTTAATTATGATTATTGCAAAGGTTGTGGAGTTTGCGCTAAAGTGTGCCCATTCCATGCCATTGAAATGACTGAGTAAAGGAGATTATAATATGGGAATTAGAGAAAGATTAAGTGGAAATGAAGCTGCCGCTATTGCTATGAAACAAATAAATCCAGATGTTGTAGCTGCCTTTCCTATAACACCTTCAACAGAAATACCTCAATATTTTTCTACTTTTGTTAGTAATGGCACTGTAGATACAGAATTTGTTGCTGTTGAAAGTGAACATAGTGCTATGAGTGCTTGTGTTGGTGCAGAGGCTGCTGGTGCAAGAGCTATGACTGCTACTTCTGCTAATGGTTTATCATATATGTGGGAAATGATATATATTGCGTCCAGCTTAAGACTTCCTATTGTTATGAGCTTAGTAAACAGAGCTGTTTCAGGCCCATTAAATATTCACAATGATCATTCAGATGCAATGGGTGTAAGAGATGCTGGATGGATTATGCTATTTTCTGAAAATAACCAAGAAGCATATGACAACTTAATTATGGCTCATAGAATTGCTGAAAATAAAGATGTTTTATTACCTTTAATGGTATGTCAAGATGGATTTATTACTTCTCATTCAATTGAAAATATTGAACTAATTGAAGATGATAAAGTTAAAGAATTTGTTAGAACATATAAACCAGAACATTATTTATTAAATGACAAAGAGCCAATTGCTGTTGGACCATTAGACGTTCAATCATATTTATTTGAACATAAATATCAACAAGCTGAGGCAATGAGAAATGCTAAAAAAGTTATTTTAGAAGTTGCCAAAGACTTTGAAAAAATGACTGGTAGAAAATATTCATTTTTTGAAGAATATAGAATGGAAGATGCAGAAATTGCTGTTGTTTGTATGAACTCAACTGCCGGAACTACTAAAACAGTTGTAGATGAGTTAAGAGAAAAAGGAATTAAAGCTGGTATGATTAAGGTTCGTGTATTTAGACCTTTCCCTGCAGAAGAAATTGCTGAAGCTTTAGGAAATTTAAAAGCTGTTGCAATAATGGACAAAGCTGATTCTTTAAATGCTATGGGTGGTGCATTATATGAAGATGTTATCTCAAGCATGTATACAGCTAAAAAGCAGGTTCCTGCTGTAAGCTATGTTTATGGTATTGGTGGTAGAGATACTACAAGTAATAATATTCATGAAGTATTTGATTATTTGGCACAAGTTGCTAAAACTGGTGAAATTGATAATCCATATCGTTATGTAGGATTAAGAAAGTGAGGAAAATTTTATGGCATATAATTTAAAAGAAGTAATGGCAAATAAGCCATCTAGATTTACAGCTGGTCACAGAATGTGTGCTGGTTGTGGTGCCCCACCTATTGCTCGTATGGTTTTAAGAGCTTTAAAACCAGAAGATCATGCAGTAATTAGTAATGCTACTGGTTGTATGGAAGTTTCAAGTTTTATATATCCATATACTTCTTGGACTGACTCATATATCCACACAGCTTTTGAAAATGCAGCATCTACTTGTTCTGGTGTGGAAGCAGCTTATCGTTCATTAAAAAAACAAGGCAAATTACCTAGTGATAAAACTACTAAATTTATTACATTTGGTGGAGATGGTGGAACTTATGATATAGGTATTCAAAGTTTATCAGGTGCTATGGAAAGAGGTCATGATATGGTATATGTATGTTATGATAATGGTGCCTATATGAATACTGGTATTCAACGTTCTTCTGCGACTCCTAAGTTTGCAGATACTACAACTTCACCTGCTGGAACAGTTATACCTGGCAAAATGCAGTCCAGAAAAGATTTGACAGAAGTTATGGAGGCACATCATTTACCATATGTAGCACAAACTATTGCTTATGCAAATTTTAAAGATCTATATGAAAAGGCTGAAAAAGCTATTTATACAGAAGGTCCATGTTTCTTAAATGTATTATCACCTTGTCCAAGAGGCTGGGGATATCCAACAGATATGTTAATGCAAATAAACAAATTAGCTGTTGAGACATGCTATTGGCCTTTATATGAAGTAATTGATGGCAGATATGTAATAAATTATAAACCTGCTAAAAAATTACCTATTGAAGAATTTTTAAAACCTCAAAAACGTTTTAAACATATGTTTAAACCTGGTAATGAATGGATGATAGAAGAGTTTCAAAAAGAAGTAGATAAACGTTGGGAAGCTCTTTTAAGACTTGAAGAAACAACAAATAGCTAAGAAAAAACTCGGCTGTGAGCCGAGCTTTTTTGTTATTATTTTATTCTTCGTTTGGTTCTGGTGCACCAACTGGGCAAACACCTTCGCATGTTCCGCATGAGATACATGCGTCTTTGTTTATTACATATTTATCTTCACCTTGTGAAATGCAAGATACTGGACAACTTGCAGCACATGCTCCACAGCTGATACATTTGTCTGTAATTTTATATGCCATTTATTTCACCACCTCTCATTTTTATATCTATTATTAAATATCATCATCGTCTGTTTTTGCTCGTTCATCTAGTTTTTCTAATTTTTCTAATTCTGCTAACTCTTTTGCATGTTCTTTTTCTTCTGGGTCTATCTCTTCTCTTCCAATATTTTTTATTATTTTTACCTCAGATGCTGGGTATCTTTTATAGAATGTATCTTCTCCATCCCTAAATTTTACACGAATTATTTCTCTTAAAGTTTGTATTGAGTCAACTGTTCCTTCCCCATCTTCTGTTTTTACAATTGCTCCAATTTTAGGAAGTCTTTTTAATTTATCTTCATATACATTTTGCTCATATTTTAAGCAACACATAAGTCTTCCACAATTTCCTGATATTTTAGATGGATTTAGTGAAACATTTTGCTCTTTTGCCATTTTTATAGATACTGCCTCAAAATTATCTAAAAATGAACAACAGCAAAGTTCTCTACCACACACACCATTGCCACCTATTTTTTTAACTTCGTCTCTTACTCCAATTTGTCTTAATTCGATTCTTGTTCTAAAAACAGCTGCTAGGTCTTTTACTAATTCTCTAAAGTCTATTCTTCCATCTGCTGTAAAGAAAAATATAATTTTACTATTGTCAAATTTATATTCAACTTCAGTTAAATTCATGTCTAGCTTATATTTTTTTATTTTTTCTTGAGCAATTTTAAAAGCCTCTTTTTCCTTTTCTCTATTTGCTTCATCAATTTGTATGTCCTTGGGTGTTGCTATACGTATTACCTTTTTTAAAGGTGCTGTTAAACTAGATTCTTCTATTTCTCTAACACCTGTAGTAACATCTCCAATTTCTTGTCCTTGGCTAGTTTCTACTATTACTTTTTGACCTTTTTCTATATTTAATTTATCCGGATCAAAAAAATATACTTTTCCTGGTTTTCTAAATCTAACCCCTACTATCTTTTTCAATTAACTTCCTCCCATAGTTTTAGTAATAAGTTATCAATTGACATATCATAATTAGCATTTGCTAATATTCTTTGTTTTGTCTGCTCTATTATTTGTATTCCATTTATATAATTTGCTTTATGCTTATTTTTTATAGCATTATATATCACTATTTCCATATAATCTAGCAAATCAATTATTTCATCTTTGGCAGAATATAGCACATCTGCTTTTCTCCAAATTTGTGTTATGTTTTGTTTATCTAATATGCCTATTAACTGCTCTATTTGCATATATTGTTCTTTTGAATCATTTATTTTTAACGCTTTGCCAATACTACCTTCACAATGTTTTAACATATTTTCTGTAATATCTGAATCTATACCATTTTGTTTTAAATAGTTTATTATTTTTTCCTCTGGTATTGGTTCAAAATATAGCTTCATACATCTTGACTTTATTGTTGTTAATAGCTTGCTTTCATTTGAAGTTGTCAAAATAATAACTACATATTCTGGTGGTTCTTCTAAAGTTTTAAGTAAGCTATTGGCAGCTTCTCTAGTCATTGTTTCTGCTTGTGATATTAAATATACTTTTTTACTTGAAGTTACAGGTTTTTCTTGTGCTTTTTCTTGTAAAAATCTCACTTGCTCTATTTTTATGGCTTTTCCATCTTCTGGTGCTATTTGTAAAAAGTCAGGATGGCTTTCTCCGTTAAATTCCAAACAAGATTTACATTGATTACAGGGTTTGTTTGTTTCATTACTGCATAATATCATTTTTGCGAACTCTTTTGCAAATAAGTTTTTTCCTATTCCTTCTTGTCCCACAAACATATAGCTATGTAGTACATTATTGTTTTTTACTGTTGTTTCAAGTATCTGTTTTATTTTTTCATTTCCTATTAAATTTTCAAAAGACATTTTTATACCTTTCCAAATAAATTTAATGGCCAAAATCTAATCCAAACTTTGCTTTCAATTTTTTCTACTGGAACACATCCAAAAGCTCTACAGTCTGTAGATTGACTTCTATTATCTCCCATTGCAAAAACATATCCTTCTGGTACTGTAAATTCAGAAAAATAATTATAGTTTTTTGCATCAACTGTTGTAACTACATTTGGTTGTAAGTATGGTTCTTCTAATTCTGTTCCATTTATATATACTTTACCATTTTCAATTTTTACATGTTCACCAGGTAATGCAATTACTCTTTTTATATAGCTTTCTTTCCCTATTTCTAGCACATAGTATACAAATTTACTCCACCAATTTGTTGGTTCTTTTTCATATTTAGCTACTGGATTTTGTAAGTCTACTTCTGGGCTATTGCTATATGCCACTTTACTAGGTGCTTCAAATGTAATTATTTCTCCTCTTTGTGGCATTTCATTTATTGTTCTCATCCATCTATTTAGTATTAGCCTTTGTCCTGGCATCAATGTTGGTTTCATTGAAACTTGACTTACAATTGTAGGTGTTCCTACAAAATATTTAACTACAATTGCTAAAACAAATGCAATTACAATACATAAAATCCACTCTAATATATCACGTGTTTTGTCACTAATAGTCATTATGTTTTTACCCTCTTTCTATTTTTTATAAACTGGTATTCTAATTACAACTTCAGTACCTTTTCCTGCTTCACTTTTTATATCAATACTTCCATTGTTTTGTTCTATAATTTCTTTTGCAATTGGAAGTCCTAATCCAGTTCCACCAAGTTCTCTTGATCTTGCTTTATCTACTCTATAAAATCTTTCAAATATTCTAGATAAATCTGCCTCTGGAATTCCAATTCCATTATCTATAACCTTAATATATGCGTCATTATATACGAATCCAACATATACTTTGATTACACCATTTTCTGGAGTATATTTTATGGCATTAGAAATTATATTTAATATTACTCTTTCTATTCCATATTTGTCTGCATTTACTGGTGGTACATTTGCTGTTACAAAACATTCAACATTATGATTTTTCTTTTCCACCTCAAAACGTAGTCTATCAATACAATTTTTCGTTAGTTCTCCTAAATCAAATACAGATTCTTCTTTTGTTACTTTTTTATTATCATATCTAGAAAGCACTAGCAAGTCTGTAACAAGTCTTGCCATTCTTCTAGCTTCTGAGCTAATAACTTCTAAGAACTTAGTTTGCATTTCTTTGTCATAGTCACTCTCAAGTAAAGTATCTGCATATCCCATTATTGATGTAATAGGTGTTTTTAATTCATGTGATACATCTGCTACAAACTCTTTTCTCATATTGTCTAGTTTTACATGTTCTGTAATATCTTGAATTACTACTATTACTCCCTCTGGCTTGTCACTTTCATCTTGGAAAGGTGCAAATAATAGGTTAATATATTTTTCTCCTATATTTAGTCTTTGTTCTGATGAAGTCCAATTTTCTAAATATACTATTTTCTCTAAGTTTATATCTGTATTAAATTTTGTGAATATACTATTAAATGTGTTTTTTTCATCTGTTAAATTTAATAATTGTATTGCTGCTGGGTTTATATGAATAATATTGCCCTCCATGTCAAAGGCAATAATTCCGTCTGTCATATGTAATAAAATAGTTTCAATTTGTCTTTTTTGTTTAGCTACTTCATTTAAATTCTGCTTTAGTTCATTTGTCATTAAATTAAAGGCATTTGATAGTTCTGATATTTGTGTTTGATTTTTATTTTGCTCTTTAAATTCAACTTCTTCACCATTTGCAATCTTTTCTGCATTTTCAATTAAATTGTCTATTGGTTTTACTATTGCTTTATGTATAAAATACCCTACTAACACAGTAATAATGGCAAAAACGCCTATTGCAATTGCCATTATTAATAATGTTTGTGATGTTTTTTCAGCTATTATTGTATTTATTTCTGTATTTGCTGTTTCAATTTGCTTTAAACTATTTATATTTAAAAATGATAATGCACCAATTATAATTATTCCTATTATGAAAAAAATTAGTATAATTTTTGTTTGTATACTTTTTATCATTCTTGGTTTCCTTCCTTCAAGGTACAAATCTGGTTAGAAAAGACTGGTAATTATTTAGTTGGTTGCTAAATAATATCCAACTCCTCTTTTGGTAATTAAAATCTTTGGAGCTGATGTGTCTTTTTCGATTTTTTCTCTTATTCTTCTTACTGTAACATCTACTGTTCTAATATCTCCATAATATTCATAGCCCCATACTTTTTCAAGTAAAGTTTCCCTTGTTACTACTTGGCCGGGCTGATTTGCTAAATATTTTAATACCTCAAATTCTCTTAAAGTTAAATCAATTATTTTTCCTCTAACTTTAACTTCAAACCTTTCTGTATCTAGAATTAAATCACCTAATTCTATTACAACGTTTTCTTTTTTAGGTTTTTCTGTATTTGCTGAGTTTTGTACTTGAACTTCAGCTTTTCTCAAGTTTGCTTTTACTCTTGCCATTAGTTCTCTTACACTAAATGGTTTTGTTATATAGTCATCTGCTCCTAGCTCTAAGCCTAGTATTTTGTCAATTTCTTCATCTTTTGCAGATAATATTAGAATAGGCACATTTAGTGTATGTCTTAATTTTTTGCATACAGTTAGTCCATCTATTTTTGGAAGCATAATATCTAATAAAATTAAATCTGGTTTTTGTTCTGTTGCAATTCTTATTGCTTCTTCTCCATCATTAGCTTCTAAAGTAGCATACCCTTCTTTTTGTAAATTGTATGTTAAAATATCCACTATTGGTTTTTCATCATCTACTACAAGAATAGTTTTTTTAGATTCTTCTAGGGAATTCAACTCTGTAGAATTTTCCTCTACTAAATTTAGTTCTTCTTTTTTTAATTTTCCTCTATTATTCTCCACAAAAAAGCCCTACCTTTCTTACTTTTAAGACTTATAACTTTGATACTATATTTATATCATAATAACTAATTTTGTACAAGTTTTTTTCAATAATTTTGTCACATTTTTGAAATAATTTTGAAATGTTTTTGTAATAGAAAAGAAGGTTACTTTCGTAACCTTCTTTTCTAGCAATTATCTGCCGTTTTTCTCCAGCTTCTTCAGATAGCGCTTCATCGGCTTTTGAAATGCCAGTGCAATTCCATATCCGATAATAACCAGTGCGTAAAAGAATCCTGTGTATGCCCACACTCCAAAGAGTGTAGAATCAACAGATGCCTGGATACCGAAGGGCAGAACCTTTGCCATGTAGCAACCCATAACATAGATTCCAAATAAACTGATGAGAATTCCCAACAGCTCCGAGATTATCGTTCTTGTGGTCTTTTTCATGATGTATATCTCCTTAATAAATAAATTTTGATACTTTAATTATACCATTTTTTCTTACATAAATCAAATTTGGTTTACATAAGTATTTCTATGTTATACACTCCACCTGCAGAATTTAGCTCGATTTTCTTGTCTGGCATTTCTTGTCCATTTAGCTTAAAGCTTTGTACTGTATTGTTTTTACCATTCGGATTACTTACATGAATGTTATATACAGAGTTTCCATGTTTATATTTTATACTATATTCTTTCCAGTCGCTTGGAATACATGGCTGTATACTTAGGTATCCATTTTCTATGCGTAGGCCTAATAAATACTTAATACCTGCTTCATACATCCAGCTACTTGAACCTGTGTACCATGTCCAGCCACCTCGTCCTGCTAAATTTTTTTGAGTATATATATCTGCACTAATTACATACGGCTCTACTTTATACTTGTTTGCTGCTTCTTTTGTTCTACTATGCTCAATTGGATTTATCATTCTATAATATTCCCCTGCTTTATCTCCAAAGCCCAGCAAACTGAATGCAATTATAGACCAAATGGCTCCATGTGTGTATTGTCCTCCATTTTCTCTGGTTCCTGGTACATAACTACTAATATAGCCTGGTTTTAGTATTCCTTTGTCAAATGGCGGGTCTAGTAATTTTATCACTCCATTTTCTTTATCTATTAAGTGGTTCTCTAAACTTTCCATTGATATATATTTTTTGTCATTGTCTCCTGCTCCTGATATTACAGACCAGCTTTGTGCAATTGAATCTATTCTACATTCCTCGTTTTGCATACTTCCTAAAACATTTCCGTCATCCATAAATGCTCTTCTAAACCATCTGCCGTCCCATCCACTAGCATTTAATGCTCTCTTTAATTTTTCTGTTATTTCTTCATATTTTTTTGCTAAATCTGGTTCATCTTTTTCTATACATATTGGAATAAATTTCTTCAAAACATCATACATAAAAAATCCCAACCATATACTCTCACCTTTACCTTTATTTCCTACTGTACTAAATCCGTCATTCCAGTCCCCTGAGCCTATTTTAGGTAAGCCATTTTCTCCAAAGTCTAAAGATATTTCTATTGCTTTTTTGCAATGTTCATAAATGCTTTCTGTTAATTCTGTCTGCTCATATCTATCATACTTTTCGTCGACTCCTGTTTCAAGTATAGCACCTGTTAGATATGGCGTTTGAATATCTAGTATTTGCTTATCTCCTGTAAATGATATATAGTCTTCTACTAAATATACTAGCCATAATCTATCATCTGTAAATCTTGTGCGTATGCCTCTAGTTGTTTCTTCATGCCACCAATGTTCTACATCTCCTTCTATAAATTGATGTGCACTGTGTTTTATTATTTGTTGTTTTGTAAACTCTGGATCAACATATTTTAATGCAATTGTATCTTGAAGTTGGTCCCTAAATCCATATGCTCCACCTGATTGATAATATCCTGTTCTTCCTAATAACCTTGATGTTATAGTTTGATAAATTAACCAACTATTTAACAAAATATTTGTAGATTCCAATGGTGTACTTACTTGTAGATTATCTGTTATGCCTCTCCAGTAATTTTTAGTTTTTTCATATTCTTCTTTTACTTTGCTCAAATTGCAATATTTGTATGCTATATCTTGGCACTCTAACACTGTTTTGCCTACACCTAGTGTAAATACAATTTCTTTGCTTTCTAGTGCTTCTAGTTCTACTTCACATTGAATAGCAATTATTCCATTTTGCCATAAACTGTTTGAATTATCTAATTTTATTTGGCGTATTCCATCTGGATTTGCTAAACCTCCATTTCCCACAAAGTTTTGCTTACTTCCAGTATATGAGGTTATTTTTTCGCTACTTGATACAAATAAATATTGTGAAAATATTTCTTCTTGGGCAGTATTTTTCATACAAATTACATTTGAATTTGGTATAAATTCTAAAGTACAATATCCATTTGATTTTAACTTATCTTCTTCTAACACTGGTTTTATATAATACACAAGTTTTAATTTTTTCTTTTTTAATCCATTGTTTTCAAGTTTTAGAGTTTGCACTTTTATATTATCTTCCATTGAAATATACATTTCTAAATTTTGACTTATTTCATCACTTTGATGGCGATATTTTGCATATCCTAAGCCATATGTGATATAGTAGTCATTATCATCTGGACATGGATTTAAGCCCATAGACCATACTTTTTTGCTTTCTTCATTTTGCAAGTATATTATTTCTGACGGTACATCTTGTACTGGTAAGTTGCTCCATGCTGTTAATCTATTTAATCTGCTATTTTTATACCAAGTATAACCTCCCATTCCTTCTGTTACTAAAGTTCCAAATTGCTTGTTAGTTAAGATATGGCTCCATACTGTTGGTAATTTTTCATCTTTATTTACACGAATTGTATATTCTTTTCCGTCTTGCGAAAATCCACCATAATCATTTAGATATTTTAGCTCTGTTAACTTTTCTCTTTTAGCTGGTATGGTTTCTACCATTCTTGGTGTTTCTTCAAATGGTATATCTTTTATACTATCTAGATACTCATCTTCTAGTTCCTTTAAATACCTGTATATATTGCCATAACTTGCATTTAAAGTTAGGTTTGCACGATACTCAAAAAAGTTTATCTCATCTTGTGATAAATTTTCTAATACAAAAATTCCACTTTTTATATTTTGCAAATATGATAAATTCTCATTTGAAATACTGTTATATATTTCTTCTCTTAAATTGCCGTCATAACTGTACTTTTCTTGATTTATAATTATCAAATCTACTAATATATTTTTTACTCTAAAATAGTTGTAGGCTTTTAAAGTTTCTTCTAAGGTTTCTATTTCGTCTTTTTCTTTTATTTTTAATAACAATATAGGCAAATCTCCTGAAATTCCATACTGCCACAACCTGCTTACAGGTGCTTTCATACTGCTACAAGTTAGAGTCTTTAATGGGTTATTATATAGCAAATATCCTAACATTTTTTGATATAGCTCAGTTTGTTTTGCATTTACTCCTAAATATTTATTTTCCGTTTCTTTACTAGCTCTTGCAAGTTCAAAGTTGTGTTTAATTGTAGCTTGGCTTGTAAATTCTTTTAAAGTTTCTTCTACTTTTTGTTTAGTTTCTGCAACTGCTAAAATTAAATTAAGTGTTACCTTTTCTTCTGGCTTTATTGTTATAGTTCTTTTCATACTTGCAATCGGTTCTGTTGTCAACTGCATATTGTTACTAAACGGAATTGAATTTTTTATTGCTATTGGAAGCCCTAATTCATTCCTTCCATAAAATTTTTCCTTATCTATTTCATATTCTAGCTTTCCTACTGTCTCATTTTCTGTGTAAAATTTTATACCTAAAAATACTTGATTTTCGTTATCTGTCCTTTTTCTTCTAGTAACTAAAATTGCTTCTAAATCATCTAAATATTCATAGTTTAAGAATAAATTGTTAAAACTTGGGTGGCTGTAGTCCTGTGCTGGTTCTGAAAGTATAGGTTCTAAAAAGCTTGTAATTTCTAGTGTTTTGCTTTCTAGCCCATGGTTTGTTATTTCTAAACTTCTTAACTCTACTGGGTTATCTGCCATAACACTTGTTTTTAATATTGTTTCTATTCCACCATCTTGTCTTACTATTTTGTTTTGATCATCTGAAAAATACATTACATATTTGTCTGCATTATTCATATAACTCATTTTATTTGCAGTCCATGTTCTATTTGTTTTTACATCTTTTATATAAAAGAAAATTCCTTGTTCAATATCATTTGTTTTTTTGTACCTATTTATTAGTATATTTTTGTACTTACTATAGCCTTCTCCTTTGGCATTCATTACAACTGTATACTCATTACTTGATATTACATTTATTTGTGGAATTTTCAAGTTTGGCTTAGTTATTTCTCTTACTGAATAATTATTATCATATACATATTTTATTTTTTCTACTTTTTCTTTTTCCTCTTTTGTAATTATTATATTTTCTGGCATTTTTTCTTGAAGTAGAATGTCTATTGCCTTTAATTCAGGGTTTTCCATAAATCTTTTTTGCATTATATTATTCTTAAATAGGTTGTTTATTGCAAGTAATATTAAGCCTTGGTGATGTGCCATATATGTTTTTACTACTGCATATTTTTCACCTTTTTTTAATCTAGTTGGAGTATAGTCAATTGATTCATAAAATCCATATTGTTTATACATACCGTTTTTTTCTAATATTTTTAAATTTTCAACAACCTCTTTTGGAGCCTCTGTAAGCGCTAAAATACTTCCGTAAGAACTTGTTACCATTTCATCTGAAAGTCCTCTTTTTAATCCTATCCAAGGGATTCCAAAAGCTTTATATTGATAATTGTTTTGCAAGTCTTTTAAATAAAAAGCTGATTCTGATATTCCCCAAGGAATGTTAAGTTTTTTAGCATATTCTTTTTGACTCATAAGCATAAACTTGCATGACTCGTCTAATAGGCTACCCGGATATTTAGGAATATTTATATTTGGCATAAAATATTCAAAAGCTGTTCCAGACCATGATATTAGTCCTTTATATTTATTCAATATTGTAAGTGTTCTACTCAAATTGTTCCAATGTCTTGCTGGTACATCTTTTTTTGCTATTGCTATTAAGCTAGTTTGCCTTGCTTCTGATGCAAGTAAATCATAATATGAATCTGTTAAACTGTTTTCCTCTATATTAAATCCAATTGAAAATAGGCGAGTGTTTTCATCATATAGTTTTGAAAAATCTGTGTTTTCAATTAGTGTATCTACTGTTAAAAGTAATGCTTCAACATTGTTTTCTTGAATATGTTCTAGTAAAAATTGTTTTAAAGTAAATAAATATCCAACCAAATTTCCACTATCTACTGATGAAATATATCTTGGTATTAAAGGTTGTAAATTATCTAGGTTATACCAGTTGTATAAATGACCATTCCATTTTGGAAGATTACTAATTGTATTTAGCATTTTTTCCAATAATTTAAGTGTGTCTTCTAAATTTTCGTAACCCAAATCATAACTAGCTACTACTGCAAGTAAGCCTAACCCAATATTTGTAGGTGAAGTTCTATTCACAAGTTTTTGTTTTCTATCTTCTTGGTAGTTATCTGGTGGTAGAAAATTGCTTTTTTCATTTATAAATTCTTTAAAATACTGCCAAGTTTTTTTGCCTAAATTTAATAAATATTCTTTGTCTGCATCATTTAATTTTTCTAGCTGTGGCGTTACTTTATATTCTTTACTTATTTGCCACATTACTGCAGGAGTAATTGTCCAAAGTAGTCCAAATAAAAGTATAAATATATTGCTGAATTTTAATGGTAATATAAATAACATTGCTAGTGTTAATACGCCTAAAATAACGTTTGAAATCATATTTTTATAATACGAAAATAAATCTTTTTTTGCATTTTTTTCAGCTTCTTCTGCTGTCATCCATTCAAGTAAATGTTTTTGGGTAACAAATACTCTTCTTAAAGTTTTTATACAAGCATTTAAGCTAAAATATGCTTTGTCTGGTAAATTTCCTAAAGCTAATAATCCTCTTTGAATTGCTGCATTTGGCCCAGATATTGTTTTTGTAAAAGTTTTTTGTGGTTTTTCTTGATCCTTTTTAAATAATATACGGTTTAATAATTCTAAAATAGTTGGAATTATTGTTGCTATCACAAGCAAAGTTATTATTGGCCATATTTTTATATTAAACAATAGCTTGAAAATACTTACATAAACCATTGATATTACTACTGTTGGCTCCAATAAACTTCTTACTAAATTGTCTAAAATTTTGTATCTTGATAATATACTTAATGGGTTTTCCTTTTTCTCTCCTCTTTTATTTATAATGCTACTGCCTAACCATTGCACCAATTGCCAGTCTCCACGTATCCATCTGTGAAGCCTTGCTTTAAAACTATTATATCCTGTAGGGTATCCATCAAGTAACATTATATCTGTTGCTAGTCCACATCTTAAGTAACTTCCCTCTAGTAAATCGTGGCTTAACACAGTATTTTGAGGTATTTCATTTGTAAGTACAGTAGAAAATATTTGTAAATCGTAAATTCCCTTTCCTGTAAAAATTCCTTCCTCAAAATTGTCCTGATATATGTCTGAAATGGCATTTGTATATGCGTCTTTTCCACCTGAACCTGCATATAATTTTGTAAAATAGCTTTTTTGCACATCTAAAAGTGAAATTCCAACTCGTGGTTGTATCAATGCATGTCCGTCTATTACTAAGTCCTGTTTATGATTTAATACTGGTTTATTTAATATATGTGCCATTGCACCTATTAGCTCTAATCCAGTATTTAGACAAAGTTCAGTGTCTGAATCTAAGGTTATTACATATTTAATTTTAGGAATTTTTTCGCATTTTTCAATTGTATTTGCTAAAAATTCATTTTTGCTTTTTCCTAAAACATATTCATTAAATTGATTTAATAATCCTCTTTTTCTTTCCCAGCCCAAATAGCATTCTTCTGCTGTATTCCAAGTTCTTTTCCTGTATAAAAAATGAAACTTTGGAAAGTTATTATCTGGATATTTTTTATTTAATCTCTCCGCTTCTTCAATTCCTGTACTTACAACCTCTTCGTCAAAAGGTTCTTTCTCATTTTTTCCTGCTGTGCAATCACCTAAAAGTGCAAAATATATGTTATCACTCTTGTTTGCCATATAATATTTTTCTAAATTCTTCATTATTTTCTGCACTTTTTGCTTAGAATTCACAATTGTAGGTATAACCACAAAAGTTGCTGATTCTTCCGGCACACCTGCTTCAAAATCCAATTTAGGTATTGGCTTTGGTTTTATAAATTTTCCTAAAATATATTGTGCAATTTGCACTAAAATGGTTTGCACTGGGATAATTAGCAATACTCCTAATAGCACAGCAAACCATACTGAAAATTGTGCTTTTGCATAAAAACAACTTGCAAATAATATACAAATTATAGCTGTGCAAATACTTAGTACAGTAAGCCATATTGCAATTTTTTTATCATTTGATAACTTGTTTGTTTTTTTGCCTGTCAACTCTTGCAGTAATTGCCCTTTGCCATCTGATATTAAATAATATCCTACATGTTTTTGTCTATCACCTTTTGCTTTATCAGCTAAATGCCATACCTTTTTTGCTATATATATTTCAGAAATCTTAGTTTTTTGGGCTATTTCTTTTATTGCATTTCTGTATACTATTCTTGTTTGATAATCCATTTTTTCATAGACATTCGCTGGATCTTGTTTTAATATATCTTCAACGCCATTTATGTTTTCAAAAATTTCTAGCATACTAATTCTATTTAGATTTTTAATGCTTGTAATACAATTGCCCATTGATACTTTGTTTATAGCAATTTCATAATGTTCTTTTTTTATGGCTTCATCTAAATCCATACCTGCTCTATTTACTTGTTCTTCTAAAATAGATATATATGGATATGCCTTTTTGCCGTACTTTTTTAATTTATATGATAAGTATTCAATAAATGGATACTTCATTTCTGTATGTTTTGTTAGTTTGTCTTTGTATTCTGATAGCTTTGTAAACTGCAATTCATCTTTATTTTTTTGTTCAACAAGTCTTTCAATTATATTTTCAACTTTGTATTTTTGGAGCTGAGAAACATATATCTTTTCACAAATTTGCCTAATGTTTTCTATTAAGGCAATTTTCATAAAAATGCCTATGCTCCATATTTCTTCCATACTTAAGGTCTTCTTTTTTTGATATGCTTGTATATAATCACTTAAATTTTTGCCATCTATTTTATTATCTGTGTAATTTACAATCTCACTTGCTAAAACATACACTCTAGCAAAGCCAGCATAATTTCCATTTGCTAGCCCTAAAAACTTTGTATATTTATGTTTTGGAAGCTCTAACTTTATGTTTTTTACTGCCTCATCTATTACATAGTAATTGTCTAAAATCCACTCTCCTGCTGAATGTATTGGTATTTTTAATTTTGCATGTTCATTTAATAAATTATATGTTTGAGTAATTAACTCAAAATTTTCTTTTAATCTTGGAATTGGGTATGTTTCTTTATCCGAAAAGTTCTGTAAATTATGGCTTGAAGCCACTTTTTCTAAATAATCTTCTAATTGATTTTTACCTAAAATTGCACCTTTTATCATTAAGGTTTTATATTGCATTTTAAAATTCCACTCCTTGCATTATATGTTTACACATATTTTTCTCAAAAAGTGGAATTTTTATTCAAAAATCATAATTTTAGAATTATCTCATATATATGATTATGGGGTGGGTTTATGGTTGTTTTGAGTAAAAAGAGATTGGGTATTATTTCTAGTATTTTGTTAGTTTGTGTGTTTGTTTTTGTTTTTCAAATTGCAAATACTGATAAAACTGTTCCTACTGTTTCTTTGCCGGTTTCTAATAAGGTTATTGTTCTAGATGCTGGTCATGGAAAACCTGATGAGGGCGCTCAATCGAGTAATGGCACCACTGAAGCTGAAACAAATTTGAAAATAACTTTGAAGGTCCAAAGTTTGTTAGAACAGTCTGGTGCTACTGTAATTTTAACTCGTAGTGATGAAAATGCTATTTATGACTTAGATAAAAACACTTTGAGAAAAAAGAAAATTTCTGATATTCATAATAGAGTAAAAATTGGTAATGAGAGTTCTGCTGATATTTTTGTTTCTATTCATTTAAATAAAATTCCTCAGCAACAGTATTATGGTTGGCAATGTTTTTATAAGCAGAATGATGAGAAGAGTACTGCTTTAGCTAAGAGCTTACAACAAAATTTAAATGATTCAATTCAGAAAGAAAATAAAAGGGTAGCTATGAAGCTTGATAATGTTTATATTATAAAGCATGTGGAAATTCCTATATCTATTGTGGAATGTGGATTTTTATCTAACCCTGAAGAAGAACACCAACTTTTAACTGCTGAGTATCAAGATAGATTAGCTTGGGGAATTTATAATGGTATAATGGATTATTTTTATAATACATAAAAGGTTCTCTATTTTTTAAGAGAACCTTTTAATTTTTTAGTATTTTATATTGTACTTTTTATATTTTATTGCAAATATTACTCCTGCTACTATTACTAATGTTATTGCGACATATATTACTATACTAGCTCCTGTTTGTGGAAGTTTTCCTGTTGCTGTTGTGTTGTCAATTGTAGTATCATCATTTCCTAAGTTCCATTTGAAATTATCATTTAAGTAATCAAATAAGTTCTTGCTAGTTTTTCCATCTTTTTCATATGTCAATGCTTGATATAATGACACATCTTCTACTGGAAAATATTTTCCATTCTCATCATCTAGTACCATATATACATAATAATATTCATCATTTACTAGATTTAATTTATTTGTTATAGATTCAGACCTTCCTAGAGGAACTGTACCTGTATATATAGAATCTGCATTTTTAGCATAATCTAATAATTTTTGTAAACAATCTGTTTCACCATTTTTTATAGCTCTTAATATACTTTTATCTGTTACTTTTCCTATTTTTACATTTATTTTTCTTGCATTTTCATAACTATATGCCTCAAATAAATGTGTTGAAGTCTCCTCATTAAGGAAGTAACATTTCATTCTTGTTCCTATTTTTTTAAGTGCTGGTCTTTCTATTTTTTGCGCTTCAATAATGCATTTATTTTGACGTACATTATTTACTATTTGTGTTTCATATATCCATACATAAATATCTCCAGATTTTTCAAGATATTTACTAATTGAAAATCCTGGTTTATTTGTTACTGGAAGATTCTCATTTTCTATCCATCCAGTATCAGGAACTGTTGGTGCTATTTTTCCATTAGATATAAATCCATAATACTTTCCATCTTCTTTTAATCCAGTTACCTTTAGATAAAAATCTTCTGTAACTGTGAATTTTATGTTTGATGGATCTGTCCAAACAATGCCATCATTTTTAGATACAGTAACTATACAAGTGGCAGTGTAGTTTCCATCTTTGGTCTTTACTGTTATTTTAGCTGTTCCTTCTTTAATAGCTGTTACTTTTCCAGCTGTATCAACTGTAGCTATTTGAGTGTTGTCGCTTTCCCAAGTAACATTTTTATTTGTTGCATTTGTTGGGTTTATTGTAGCTGTTAATGTAGCTGTTTCTCCAACCTTAATGTCTAAAGTCGATTTATTTAAACTTACAGATGTAACACTAACTTCAGTTGGTTTAGTACCATTCATAGAATATATTTCTTGGTCATAATATGTATTTGTTCCTGTTACTAATTTTGCCCATATAGAAAATGATTTTTTTCCTGAAAATTGTGTTAAATTAACTTTGAAACTTCCATCAGTTGTTTTAGTCCAATTAGAATCATTGTACATTGGAAGTTTATCCTTTACTTGATTATTTATTTGTGATACCTTGGCATTATATTCATCTACTTTGGTATTATATTCTTTTACTTTATTTGTATAGTTGGTATTTGCTGTTTCATATTCTGTTTTAGCTACATTTATTTGTTCCTCTGTTAAATTGTTACTTATTGCATTTTGATATGTAGTATATTTTTCGTCTTTAATAGTTTTTAAATTATTGTATTCTTCTTTTAAAGAATTCATTTGTCTTTCTATTGTTGACAATTCAGCTTTTCCATTTTCCTTTATCGTATTAATTTCATCATAAGTTGCATTTGATATTTCTACATTTTGATAATACAATGTATAGTTTGTTACAGAACTTTTTACAGTTATCTTTCCTTTTCCCTCACTAACTATAAATGGAAATGATATTAGACTTTCTGGATCTAAATCCACTGAATGTGCACTTACTGTGCCTACTATTGCTATTAACATCAATGTTAGCAATAACAAAATTTTTTTACATTTACTCATTTGTTTCTTCCCCCATTTTTTCTCATTATATAACTAACTTTATATTAATACTTTTGTTGAATATTGTAAATAGCTTTTATATTTTTTCTAGTTGGAACCATGCTTTCTTCTGTCTATTACATATGTACTACCAGGTGTAGTCTTTGCTAAGTGTTTTACTTGTGCAGCAGTTTCACCTATTTCTAATACATTTTTAAATCTACCTTCATCTACTACAACTACTGCAATTGATATACTTGTAAGTGGGAATTGTTCTATTATACATTTTCTATTTGGTACTTCTAAGTATCCTTTTTCAATATCTTTTTTATTAAAATATTTAAGTTCTCCTTGGTCAAATTCCAATACAATATTCTGACATATTTGCTCACAATTTATATTAGAAGTAATGGCAACAAAGTCATCTCCTCCAATATGGCCTACAAAATTTCCTTCATCTTCTGTATCATGTAAATGATTTGATATACATCTTGCTGTAAACTTAATCATTTCATCTCCATTTAAAAATCCGTAAACATCATTATATGCTTTGAAATTATCTAAGTCTATATATAGAATTGAAAATTGCTCATTATTAAGTAAGCGTTTTTTTATTTCTGCTTGAATTTGAACATTACCTGGTAATCCTGTCAGTGGACTTACTCTACGGTTTGTATCAAGCAAGCGTATTACATTTTTAACTGTATAATATAGATATTCCTCATCAATTGGTGCTTTTATATAATGTTCAACACATGCTTGTAAAATTTGTACCCTGTGTTGCTTTTCTGTTATTGATGAAATTACAATTATTGGAGTTATGCTATTGTCTTCATTTGCTCTAATTTTGTCACATAACTTTATGATATTTTCTTGTATTCCATCTTCATTTATTATTATCAAAGCAGGAATATTTTTAAGTACTGTTTCTATGTCTGTTGTTTTAGCTTTTTTAAATTTATAATCTTTTTCTTTTTTAAACAACTCTGTCAATTTGTTTTTTAATTCATTTCCATCATCAATTAAATAAATCTCTTGTGCCATTATTGGTCTCCTTTTATTATGGATTATATTGTAATTCTGCAGTTGCTTTTTCTGTATAGTCATTTACATTTGTAACTTCAACTGAAATAGTATTATTTCCTTCTCTTAAATATAAATATCCTACTTTAACTTTTTTTCTATTTACATTCGTTATTTCATACTCTTCTCCATTAAGATTAGCTTTGATACTTTTTATTCCGTCTTTATCTTCTATTTCTATAGATATTTTTTGTTTATTGCGTCTAAGTGTCATTTTAGGCCTTGAAGTAGAAGTAGTAATTTTTCTTTCAATTTCTTCAATATTTCCATTTGTATCTACTGCTATTATTTTTATTTTCTTTAAACCTACTGTTAATGGTACTTGTACAATCATTTCTGTTTGTCCCTGTTGATCTGCATTAACTGTAACTGGCTCCCCATCTTCCCATTGATATGTTATATATGCTATTCCTGTTTCATCTTTTGCCACAATCTTCATTTTATCGTTTCCATCTTTTGTTTCAATTTCAACAACTGGCTTTGTAATATCTACTCCTGTCAATAAATATTGTTTTTGAAATTTTACTCTTTTACCATTCATATCTTCTATTGTAAGATTTAAAACACTGTCATATCCTAAAAGAGTAATTTCTTCTCTCGCATTAGTACTTCCAATTGGTATAGCACTTTCTTCTCCATTATTCCAAGAATATACTAACTTCGAAATTTCAATATTACTACTAATTTGTACAATAGCCTTATCATTTACTCTTCCTATTGTAACATATGGTATATTTTCTGGTTTTCTGTCATCTATATCTTTATATAAGGCATATGAGCCTTGTCCTGCAAGAGTAAGTCCAAATACCATAATTATTACGGCAAAGAACATCACTATGCCTTTTATTTCTATTGGTCTGCCAGTTCTTATTTTTTTAGTTTTAACTTTTTCCTTCTTTTTATTTTCAACAGCAAGAATTTGATTCATATGTCCAACCTTCCTTTGTTACATTTTCACATAAAATATTATATCACAAGCGCTTTTTAATGTAAACAAAAAATAATGCTAAAATTACTTTAGCATTATTTTTATTGTTAAATTACATATTTCTTGATTAAAACTATTCCTCCTGCAATCATGCTTATTGATGCTAATGCAAGTGTAGCATATGTAGGTGCATTACCTGTTGCAGTAGTTAAGATAACTGGTGCTTCATCGATATCATCTTCTCCTTTTTTGTTATTGCCTGGTGTTGAATCGATATCTGGTGAATTATGTTCATTGTAATCTTCATAAATTTCAGCCCAGTTTGTTTTTAATCCCATGTTATTTTTTCCATTTATCCATGTAAGTATTATCTCTACTGTTTGGCTTTCTCCTGGTTTTATAAGGACATCTTTTAGTTGATCTGTTAGTACTTTTCCATCATCTGTTAATCTCCACTTTGGATTATCCTCTGCAACGAATTTTAGTCCTTCTGGAATATAGTCTATTATTTCTTTAGCATATCCTTCTATTTCGCCTTCATTCGTTACTTTAATACTAAATTTAAATTTTACAGTAGTTTTATTGATTCTGTCTTGACGAATTTCAACTTTTGCTGGTGGCTCTGGATTTTCATCCCCTGTATGTCCTGTTTTAGTAACAGTTGTTTTTCCATTGTATGTTACTATTGATTCTGTTACCCATTTTTTTAGAGCCAAGTCAAAATATTTTACTTTAATTTTTTCTATATCTTGGTCGTCTTCTTCAGGAACATTGTTATCTGGAGTTGAGTCAATATCATCAACTTCATTTCCATCTTCATCTGCGTCATCAGCTATTTCTGCTGTATTTATTATAATTCTATCAGATGTATTTGGCTCTGTTACTTTAAATGCAATTTTTATATCTTTATAATCAGGCATTGTCATTGTTTCAGGATCAAATGCTTTTAATATATTATTTCCTTCAACAGTTTCATTTGCTTTAGATAAATAGTTTGTTTTAATAAATTTTGCTTCTTTTACATCAGTAGTTTCAGTTCCATCTTCTTTATACATTTTCCATTTAAATGCAGTGTTTATTGTGTTTTCTGGTAAGAATTCTAGTCCTTCCGGTAAATTATCTTTAACTTCTTCAGCATATCCTGCCACATTACCTTCATTAAATATTCTTAATGTGTATATAACTGTATTTCCATTTGCTACATCAACTGGATCTTTTGGATGTACATATTCATATTTGCCATCTGATTTTTTTGTAAATACTGGTGCTCTGTTTGTAATTTCTTTTTCATTTACACCTGTGATGAATTTTCTTAATGCTAAATCGAACTTTTTAAGTATCAATTTTTCAAAATCATCGTCATCTTGTTGTCCTGCAATGTATGTATCTCCACGTTCTATTTCTGTATCTTTGTATTCTGGTAATGTTTCATCTGTTGGTAATACTACATTTGATTTTTGTGAGTCTCTATCAATTATAGCATTTCCATTTTTATCAGTGAAATCTGTAATATCCGCAATATTTGTTATTTTTTCATATAAGCTAATATTGTCTTTTACTTTACATTTAATTTTAACATCAATATAATCTAATACATTTCCGTCAAATGCTTTTAATAAAACTTTGTCTGTATTGTTTGTTCTATCTTCATAGATTTGGTCTCTACTTGCAAAACTTGATGTTGTAGAAGATGTTATATTTGTTTTTACTGTTCTTCCATCTTCTGATAAAATCCATCCATATTTTGCATTTAGTTCGTCATCTACTATAAATTCTAATTGTTGTGGTAAATGGTCTGTTATTTCTGTTACATAACCGTCCAATTGACCTTCATTGTAGACACGAATAGTATATGTTACTATGTCACCATTATATACATTTACTGGTGTTTTTGGATGATTATATGTTGCTGTTGTTGAGCTTCCGTCTTTTAATGCATCAAGGACAACTTGTGGTTCTCTATTTGTAATTTCTTTGTTATTTACAGCTGTAATGAATTTTCTTAATGCTAAATCAAAGTATTTTCCAAACATTATTAAATCTTCAAAGTCATCATCGTCTTCTTGGCTTGTTGTACCATAGTTATCTTTGTTTACGTTATTTGGTTGAGAATCACGGTCAATTACAGTTTCATTTCCATCTTTATCTTTATGCGCTGTTATTTCTGCTATATTTTTCAATCTTTGATCTGTTGATTGAGTAGGTGCTACTACTTTACACTCAACTTCCACGTCAACATATTTTAATTCTGTTCCATTAAATGCTTCGATTAGTTTGTCTGCTAAATAAGCTGTTTTTATTGTTTTTCCATCTCCTGATGGATTTGTCCATCCATAAGTTTGATTTATTGTACTTTCTGTATTTGGTACAAGTTCTAGTCCTGATGGTAAATAGTCTGTAAGTTCTGTTACATAACCATCTAATTCTCCTTCATTATATACTCTAATTTTGTATATTACCTTGTCGCCTGTTGTTACTGTTAATGGATCTTTTGGATGTACTTTATTAACTGTAGTTATAGTTCCATCGGCCAATTTAGTCAATTCTGATGCATCTATTTGAGGTGTTCTATCAACTGATGGTGCTTGACCATTTATTGATATGATAAATTTTCTTAATGCTAAGTCAAAATGTTTTCCACCCATTATTAATTCTTCAAAATCATCATCATCTTGTTGGCTTGTTCTATCATAATTATCTAAATCCACATTGTTTGGTTGTGAATCACGATCAGTTACATTTTCATTTCCGTCTTTATCTTTATGTGCTGTTATTTCTGCTATATTTTTTAGTTTTTGGTCTGTTGATTGAGCTGGAGCTACTACTTTACATTCAATTTCAACATCTACATATTTTAGTTCTGTTCCATTAAATGCTGTAATTAATTTGTCAGTCAAATAACTTGTTTTTATTGTTTTTCCATCTCCTGATGGATTTGCCCATCCATAGGTTTGATTTATTGTACTTTCTGAGCTTGGTATAAACTCTAATCCTGATGGTAAATAATCAGTAATCTCTGTTGCATAACCATCTATTTTTCCTTCATTATATACTCTAATTTTGTATACTACTTTATCACCATTATTTACTGTTAATGGATCCTTAGTATGTACTTTATTAGCTGTTGTTGTAGTTCCACTAATTAGTTTAGCTAACTCTGTTGCGTCTATTTGTGGTGTTCTATCAATTGATGGTGCTTGACCATTTATTGATATAATGAATTTTCTTAATGCTAAGTCAAAGTATTTTTCCTCTTCTTTTATAACTGTTTTACTGTCATTAAAATCTACCTTGCTTTTTTCTACTTTTACAACTGGTTGGTCTTTAGCAGAATCTGGATTTTCTACTGACCAATATGTTGATTTTGTTGTTGTATATGAACCAGATATTTCAAGCTTGATTGATTCAATATTTGCACTTGTTGGTACAGAAATGTAAAAATCCTCTCCAACTAAATTTTTGATTGACTTATTTGTTTGATCTTTGTTTGAATCTAATAATGTTATACTTGAAATTACAGTATTATTTTGGTCTAAAAATTTCGCATCAAAAGAATAATTTATATTTCCTTGTCTTTGTAGTCTAAATGGTCCAACTATGTAATTATCACCATTCTTTACAATTTTAGCATCTGTATCAGCTATCTTTATTGGGTTTGGTGTTACGTTACTATTATCAATAGTATATGTGAAATCTGCTTTTTGTGGAGTTTGTACCAGGTAATCAAATAATGCTTGGCAAGCATTTGCTCTATCCCATCCATCATCTCCAAAGTTGATCATTGATTTAAATGTACTATTTTCTGTTCCTTGTACACTGTTTAACCAAAAATCAATACTTGTAACATGATATGAGTCTCCTTCTGGGTTTGTATAATACCATACTGCTATTTGTTGTACTGCATCTATATCATCATCTGTTAATAGATTTAGTTCATTAATTGTTACATCTGTATTAGAAACTTCTTCTGCATATGCTGCTGCAGCATTCAATAAATTCTTTTTGTCTTGTACTGCTCTGTTTGCTTCTTCTGTTGTTGGGTTTGTTTTTGGTGCTACATAACAGTTGTCTAATATCCATAACAATGCTTTATATTCTTTACTTGAAGTGTCTGGTAAAACATTCTTATATTGATTTGGTGTTATACTGTTTGGATCTTTTAAATTAAAATATTGTGTGTAATGTGTTTCTTGTGGTGTTCCTGATACATAATCACTAGAACCAAATCCAGGGCCACCTTTTAAACAATATATTGTACTGTTTAAACCTTTATCATTACCATTTCCATCTGTTTCATAAATTTTCCATACATTTTTGTTATTGCTTGCAAGTTTATATCCATAACCTGAATTTCTCAATAGTTTAATATTAAGATACATACTACCTGTAGCTGCTTTGACTGTAGTAAACAAGCTAAGCATACAAGTTACTAGAAACAAAATTGTTATAAATATTATTCCTTTTCTTTTCATTGATTTACCTTCCTTTTAGTTATAATATTATACTTATATTTTACTTTCGTATTTTATCAATGTCAATAGCAGTTTTTTCCTATGTTACATGCGTTTTTTTAACACTATTTTTTATACTTACGGATATACATTTTCCATTTTAAAATTTAATTTTTATGCATTATATTACAATTATATTACATTTTTGTAACATTTTCAAGTTTTTTTAAGTTTTACTATGTCTTTTATTAGATTTCCGTAAGAGTTTATCAATTTATTGCAATAAAAAAATGAAACTTTATTAAGTTTCATTTTTTTGTGGAGGCGCCTATCGGAATCGAACCGATGATCAGAGTTTTGCAGACTCGTGCCTTACCGCTTGGCTAAGGCGCCAAAAATATTTAATTATAGTCACGAATAAGTTTGCTTACCAGCGACTCGCTAGCGCTCCCTGCATACTGATGTTGTAACTCACTAGCGTTCGAACAACCTCAGCAGCTTGGCTAAGGTGCCATTTTTTAATATAAAAAATGGAGCGGGAAACGGGGCTCAAACCCGCGACCTCTGCCTTGGCAAGGCAGCGCTCTATCAACTGAGCTATTCCCGCATATGCTTTTTTCAAAGCATATTTATAATAACAAATTTTCATAAAAAAGTCAAGGTACTAATGATAAAAAATCTATAAAATAATCAAATATATTCTTTTTTTCTATGATTTGCTTATTCTTTATGCTTAAATTTGCTATTGTTTTTCCAGCTATTTGCACTTTCGCGCTACCTATAACTCTGCCTTCTTCTACTGGTGCTTCTAAATAGTAAAGTGCATTTATCTCTATTTTCACATTATCAATATCTGTTCTCTTTACTGCAATCTTGGAATAGTCTAAGTTTTCAATCTCTAAATCTATGTTTTTTTGTTTTGCTTTATTTATATATATGCGCTTTTCATTTAAATATTTCCAATTTTCAAATTGTTCTTTAATATTTTTTTCAATATCAATCACTTCATAATTTTTATATGCATATTCAATCAATTTTATGCTGTCTAAAGTTCTGATTTTTTTAGTATCTGCACCCAACACTATTGTTATGATATCTAGATCATTCCTTTTGCACGCTGTTACTAAACATCTGCCTGCTCCATTTGTAAAACCTGTTTTTACTCCATACACTCCTTTTAGGTTTCCTAATAGTTCGTTTGTATTTCCTATTAAACTGCTTCTAGCATTTATTGTAATATTATAACTTTTTGAATTTACAACTTCTTTAAATTTTGGTATATTAAGTGCGTAATCTGCCATACATGCAAGTTCATATGCTGTTGTATAATGTTTCTCTTGATCTAACCCATGTGGAGTCACAAAATGACTATTTATTAATCCCATTTCACTTGCCTTTTTATTCATCAGGTCTGCAAAGCCTTCTATTCCTCCGCCAACATGTTCTGCTAAAGCTACGGCTGCATCATTTCCAGACTTTAACATTAGTCCATATAATAAATCATGTACTGTAATTTTATCATTTGCTTTTAATCCCAATCTGGAGCCTCCAGTTCCTGCCGCTTTTTTACTTATTGTTACAATATCATTTAGATTAGAATTTTCTAATACTACTATAGCTGTCATTATCTTGGTTGTGCTTGCCATCGGAACCTGCTTAAGTCCGTTTTTTTCATATAATATCGTTTTTGAATTTCTGTCAAATATTAAACCTACTCTTGCATTTAGCTTTAGTTCATCTACATTTTTTGCAACAGTTTCAATTGTTTCTTTTTTTATCTCATCTACATCTATTATTTCATTATCATCTATATTAGCGTAGGAGATGGTATTTATATATAATATAGTAAACATTAAAAAAGCAAATGTTATCTTTTTTATTATATTATAATCATTTTTAAAGGGGTGCTTTTTGCCCCTGTCCCCCAAATCATCCTTTATCTTTTTCATATAAAAACTCACCTTTTACATTATATTTATAAAGGTGAGTTTTATGAATAATTTAATTATCTTCTAGCATCTCTTGCTTCTGCATCTCCCCAAGGCGTTCTTTCTTCCTCTTCTTCTGTTCTTTCTTCTTGTTTTACTTCTTTTATGTCGTCATTTACTCTATCTTTAGCTTGCTTTTCTGTTAATTCTTCTTCTCCTATCATATAATTAAAAATTTCCACAGCTTCATGCTTTTGATATCCTTGCTCTATAAAGCTTTCTATTATTTCATCAGAATGTTGCATTAAATACGTTCTATCATATTGAATCTCATCTTGTGGTTTTCCCATATTCTCCACTGCTTCATATGAACTAGTTTCTTTATCTGGATCCGCAACTCCTGTTTTCATGGATGTTGCTTCATTTACTTCTGCACTATTATAGTCTCTTCCTCTAACCTCAATGTCATGTGCTGCCCATTCTCCATTTCTTCCCTGTCTAGCTTCTTCTATGTCTAAATATCCATACTGATCAAATTTTACATTTATTCTAACATCTCTTACGTCTGGATCTCTTCTAGTTAAGTTTTGAGTTCTCATTACTTGCTGTGGAGTTTCTCTTGTCATAGGGTTGCCATCTCTTCCCATAGATATGGTCTCTTGTCTAATTGAAGTGTTTGATGGCTGAATATATTTAGAAGGCTGTAAGTCACCATTTTCATCAATATATTCTGCTTTTACCTTTCCGTCATTATCACGACTGAAAATTAAGCCTCTTTCTATTTCTGGATGATCTTTATACAAATTGCTGTTATCTCTAACTATTAATACATTATTTACTGGAATTCCCTTTTTAATTGCAATTTCTTGTTCTTCAACTCCTTCTTCTTGTTTTTCTTCTTCTTGCTCATCTTCTACTTTTTCATCCTTTTTATCTTTTTGCTCTTTTTTCTCAACTTCTTGTTTTAATTCTTCATGTTCTAGTAATAACTCTTCTTCTTTTAATCCTTCTGGTAGTTCGAACTCCGCTTCTTCCAATTTTAATAGTTTGAAAAATTCTTTATATTCATCTTTTAAGTTTTCAATATACTCAGATGTAAATTGAATTTTACCCTTTTCATCTACAGTTGCAATCAATTCTCCATCTTTATTATATATTTCAAAAACTTCTGCCTTTTCTTTTCCATTAGTTCTTTGTAATTTAGTAATAAATATATCATTGTCTATAAATCTTGCAGAATCAAACGTAAATTCTTTATAATATGTTATACTTGAAATTTCAGTATCTTTTCCTTCCCTCTCTGCTATTTGTGTATAGATTCCTGCCATTGTTTGTTTTACTTCTTCTTGTTTTTGTTCCATAACTAATCTCCTTATTTTTTTACTATTATATCATATAATGAAAAACTTGTGAAGAATAAATCTTCACAAGTTTTTTCTATACTCCAAATGACATTACGAAATCTGTATTTTCTTTCAATTGCATTACAAACGTTTTTGTTATGCTACTAGTTCCATCAATGTTACTTATTTTTATATCATATAGATATACTTCACTTTGTTTTCTCGCATTACTTGCAGATATTTTATTTTTTTCAAAAAAGTTAGCATTTATATATTTTTCAAAATCCGCTAAAGTTTTAAAGTTATTAGCTTTAAATGTATTATCTAGTTTATCATATACATATCTATAGTCTTTGTCATTTATAGCTGTAAAACATTTCTGTATATTTAAAAGTACTTTCTCTTCATCTGATGCTTTTGTATATTTCTCTGTAAATTCTGGTAAATCTATTGTGTAAGTGTCTAAAATAACATTATAGTTTATAACTGAGTTTAATCTAAATATAATATAATCTCCCTTTTCATCCACTCCTACATATTGTGTATAATCATTATTCTCATTTTTTTGATACCTCTTTAATTTCATTGATACATGTTTTTTAGTGTTTTCTTTCAAATATTTTTTAAATGTTGCCATGTTTTCAAATTTACTTTTTCTATATTCTTCATTTAAGCTATTATATGCTAGCTCCGGATTGAATAATAATCTTGTTTTGTAATTTCCAAACAAATCCAGAATATAAGTTTGTTCATCTATTACTTTACGTTCATATATATTATACTCATTTTTATCTATTGCCTCATTGAAATTAATGTTTAAATCTTCTCCTAATTTAATTTCTCCATATTTTTCATCAATATAATCATCTAAGAATATACCAAAAGTTTGGTTTGTTGAGTCCAATTCCACTATTATGTAAAAATTTGAAAGAGCATTCGATATCTTATTTCTTAAAGTTCCTTTCACAAAATATCTAGATATATTTTCATTATACTCACTAATATACATCTGAATTATATCGATTTCCGTTCCTGTCTTTTCTTTTAATTTTTCCAATATATTAGTTTCAGTTATCTGTTTATATGTCCTATATTCCGGCGATAACATATTGTATATTGCCTTTAGGCTTTTGACTTTATTGTTTTTTATATATTTTTCTGTTTCTTCATCTATAATGGAAATCTCAGTATCAGTATCATATACAGTTGAATAGTAAGTAAAAAATTTTTTCACGCAATCTTGAACAGAATAAAAGTCATCTAAGTTTGTTACTTCTTGTATAACCTTACTGTATTCTCTTCTTTCCTGAATTCTACCTTCCTCTGGAGTAACTTCCAAATTTTTATTTTTACTTATAAAGTACAACCCCACTATTATCAACAGTAATATTGTTATTATTATACTTATAATTATAATTAATTTTTTCAATACTTTCTCCCTTCCTTATGGTCTAATAATTGCTATAAATGATAAATTACCTTTAACCACTCTATTAGCATCTGCAACTGATCTATATGCTCCACTATGTCCCCTTGCTGAGTCTAATATATAAAATTGATATCCTTGATTTTTATATTCATCTGGTACTGGTACTATTGCTAATATATGTCCCTCCTCTGCTCCAATTACTCCTGCACCTTCTTTTAATGCTTGTATAACTTCTGCTTCACTCGGATAACAAACACTTGAACTAACTCCATAGTATTTACTCAAAAAACTATTATTAAATATGCAGTGACTAGATCCAACTCCAGGAACATAATACGCCCCATTTGGCCAATTTTTATCAATATTATTAACAACCGACCAAGGAGTTATTGATGGATCTCTTAACAAGCCCGATAATATCATTGCTAAACTTGTTGGTCCACAACCTGAACTAGGTATAGTTGAAGTTCCATATGGTCCAGGAAAATCCTTTTGTAAATATAAAGGAAATTTAAGTCCATCTATTGTAACAGTCTCCCCCGAGAAAGATGCCTGTCGTTCTCCCAACACATCATAATAACCAGTTTGGAATAGAGTCCATTCCGACTTTCTTCTTCTTTCCAATCCTGCCGAGTATTGTCCTGCCGAAGTTGTCGGTCTAGACATATACTGTTTATACAACTGATGATTATAATTTCCATCTGTAGCATTTGGATTATTTTTATATAAATCGTCTGTCTCTTCATTCCAGTAAGAATTATATGAATCAACAAAATTTTTACTAGGATTACCTCTTTCTACTGAAAGAGCTCCACTTACTCCACAATTATAAGCTCTTGACACTAATGCATTTATTTGATGTTCTGCCAAATTTAGTCCTGATACTATTGCTTGTACGCTTTTCTTTGAACTCTCTATTATTTCGTCTTCAATTGCATCAACAAATGCAATATCAACTTCTGCTCCTTCTTTTATAGTATACCCTGCATCTATAAATTTTTGCTTATATCCACTATTTTCAATATCTACTCCATATCCTACGGTCAAATGTCCATATCCATCATCTTCGATAATATATTTAGTTTTATCACTATTTTTAGGTGGTTCACTGCTATGTTCCCAATATCTAATATATCTTTTAAGTTGTGCTGATCCCTCTAAATTGATTTCCGGAAAATCTCTTATTCCAAATATATCATCATCAAATGTAGTTACTCCATAATCTCTACCTGTATATTGATACATGACATATCTCATTACTTTTTCTAAGTTTTGTAGATTTGAATTTTTTTGTAATAAATAAAATAACCATTCTGCACCAGTATCTAAATTAGTTTTTCCCGCTGCTTCATATTCTTTTGAGTTTGGTATTCTAAAGAAATCATCCATTAATCCAACAAATGTTGTTTTGTCATCAACATAAAAATTATCCTTTACCTCTCTTTTTTCTTTATTTTTATAAGAATTTGGATTTACTGTTACTCCTTGATCTCCTTTTTTTCCTCCCTTATACTCTACGTTTCCTCTAGTTCCTTCTTTGTATTTTGTTGTGGTTCTATTTGAATCTATTTTTGTTACTTTATTCGTTGTCCAACTACCTGTATCTCCTGATGGCTCCGGATCATCTTCTCCAGGAAAAGTTCTGGTTGGAAAAGTTTCTTCTTTTAAATCAAGATTATAGGTTACTCTTTGTTCACTAAACCAAGTTTTAGCATATGTTACTTTAGGAACTGGTATTGTACTAGTAGTAGTTGTTGTTGTTACCGTTTCTGCATTTGAAGAATTTCTATATGGTACCTTTACAGTTGTTCCTTGTTTTGTTACTTCTCTAACTCCTTTTGACCAATTGGTGCGTGTATATGTTTCTACTTCAACATTTTTAGTAACAGTGTCTAATAGAGTTATATCTATTTTTGTATTCTTTTTTATCATTTCTGTAACAGCTATTACAAACTCTGGATTTTCAGACACCATTGTCAAATACACAAGAAAGTTTACAGGTGTAGTATATTGTGATATGGCACCTTTATAATTTATATGTGTTAAATTCATAATTATCTGCTCTTGTTTCTTTCCATTGTCAACCTGAGTTTCTATTATTGTCCACTGTGCTACCACTAATTTTCCATCTTCATCTATAGAATAATGATTTTTTACTGCATTTAATCCTGCTCTAGTATTTTTGGCTACTTCCTCTTTCATTTTTGTATACGACATCCACGACATCTCATATAATTTTGTATTTTCATCAACTACTTCTGCATCACTTGTTCTATATAAATAAACTTTTCCATATGTCTTTTGTCCATAAGCATTTCCACTTGATAAAGTTGGTTCATAATGTGGGGTCTCTGTTATAAATTGAGTCTCTAAGAACTTTTTCACGTATTTTCTAGCTGCTTTTTCTTCTTTCTCTTTTCGTTCCTCTTCTGTATCATTACTATTACGATCTATATCTCCGGCTAGTCTTAAGTCTTCAATTTTTATATTCAGGTCCTTAATTCCTTGTATCACCTTATCTACATCTTCATCTTCTATTTTAATCGTTCCATCCCAAGAATCGGGATCTATCTTAAACAGACCTGCAACAGCATCTATAACTGATTCAATTGCATCTCCTACCGCATTAAAAATAACTAATACTGTTGATGCTAGCAAAGTAATGATTATTACTGGAAGTAACATTGAAACCAATATCACTTTTAAAGTTTTTTTATTTTTTAAAAGTTTTATTCCATCTTTTATTGCCCCCAAGTAATTACCTGCTGATGCATTTTTTGCCAAGCTTGCACCATCTTTTACAGCTCTAGCTGTATCTTGAATATCTTGACTTGTTTTTTCTTCCGGGCTTTGTTCATTTTTTTGTTCTTCGTCCACTAATTCACCTTCTTTACTAGATTTCTATTGTTATAGTTGTTCTCGTATTGTCTGCTTGATTTAAACATATATTGTCAAACTGCATCTTCTCCATAATTCTATATGTATCATATATTTTATTAAATGTGATATCTAACTCTGTTGTTCTCTTTGGTTTTATTGATAAACTATATATAGGTATTTCATATAAAAACGATACATATTTTACATTATTTTTATCTAATAAACAAATATCTTCGTCATTTTTTCCATTACTAATTGAAATTGTATTTTCAGTATTGTTCTTTATTTCTATTCTATATTGTTCATACTCTCTATATATTCTTTTGTTTTTTATATATATATCTATTTCTTCCGTTGCTTGCATTTTATTAATTTCTTGTTTTTTTATAAAGTTATTTATATTAAGCTTTTTTTCTCCATCTTGCTTTATTATTGTTATATAATCTTCAAAATTATTTGAAGTTGAACCTCCAGTAGCCAATAGATTGTCTTCATAATATGTAGTTTTGTACGTATATGAATTTGATTCTTTAAACATTAATTCCAAATTATATATTTTTTTAGTTTGAAAATTTCTTTTACAATAATTTTTTATAAATATATTTATGTCATTATTAAATTCTTCTTTGCAGTCATTTGATAATAATTCATATGCCTTCGATGTTTCCATGTTGTTACAATAGTCTACAAATTCTTTTATTATATCAACGTTTTCATCAGTAATGTCTTTTGATACATTTTGTCCTGTTATTACTGATTGTGTCGGTTTTTGTCGTTCTTCTATATTAATTTGACTCGTATTGCCTTTAGAATTATCGTTTATCATCTTAAATATTCCATTCACTACATTTAGAATAATAATAATAAAGGCTATAATTGCAATTACTATTATTATTTGCTTTCTATTTTGATTCCAGTATCTAATAATTTTATTCATTACATTATAGCCTCCATTTTTACATTATTTAATTATTAAGGTTTTTTATAATATTTCTTAATATTATTCATCATGTCTATTGCACTATTTCTCGCTTCTTTTTCACTAAAGTTTGCGTTCTTAAATCCTTTTGTAAATTCTCCAATTTTTTCACTTACGTACTCTTCATTTGATAATTTTTCTGGTTTTATATCTCTTGCCATCTTTCCAATTACTTCTGAACGTCGTTTTATATCTTCTTCTGGCAAGCTTCCATTTAGTTCTTTCATCATCCTATCATCTAGTTTCATTACTCTTTTTATCTCTTTATTATCTGTAAATCCATTTTGGTAAAGTTCTATAGCTCTATCTTCCAGTGCCGCTAGCTCTTTACCAGATGGTGCATTTCCGTCTTTTCCTGTAAAGTTTTCCATTGCAAATTGACGCATTCTTCCAGATTGACGTAATTCGCCTTCTTGTTTAGCTAATTTTGCTTTTTCTTCACTTCCATAAATTGCTTTTGCCGTTTCTCCACTTATAGATTTTGCTAAGTCAGTGTTTGCTACTCTATTAGCAATATTTCTACCAACTACTGGTGCTGTTGTGTATCCTAAGACTCCTCCTGCAGCTCCATATTTTAGTACATCATCTAAGTCATCTCCTGCAATTCCCATTCCAACTCCAATAGCTCCAACTGTTCCAGCAACTGCTGCTCTTCCTGCAAATTTCAAAGCTCCTTTTCCTACTCTTGCTGCTCCACTTCCTAAAGTCCTCTTCCATTTTCCATCTGCATATCTAGTACTCCATGTATTTTTAAAACTCCTAATAGCTCCTCTAGCAGGTGCTACAGCTACCGCTCCTGCTTTTTGCCAGAAGCTTCTATTGTTGTTTGTTTCTGCCATTCTATCTGCTGTTGCTTCAGCTTGTCTATGCATATCCTCTGCAGTATTAGATCCACTTGTTCCATTTGCAAAGTCTGACGAATAGTTCTGTGGATTTAAATACATATCATTATTATCCCAATCATCTGGGTCTTGTGGTTGTGTATATCCATCTGGTGGCAAAAATGCTCTATCACTATAATCATCATCTGAGTTTTGAGATTGTGTACTATTTCTTTGTGTATTATTCTCATTACCGCTTCTTGAACTAGCTGCAAGTGCTCTTCCATAGTCTCCGTAGCTATCTGGTGCATTTGAATTTTCTGCAATAGTTCTTACATTGTTGCCTCCTCCGTTTCCACTAGAGCCTCCGTTTCCACCAGAGCCTTTATGAGCAGCAACTGCTCCAATTCCTTTCTTTAGCATATTCCATGCTGCCGCACCACCAAACATTGCACCTGCTTGGCTTAAAGTTCCTGGAGTTGATGCTTTGTCAAATCCAAAGAATTTACGTAACATTTTTTCTGCCGGTCCTATAAAGGCTATTACTAAAATAGCAAAAAGTGGATTTGTTTTTACTATATCTATTGCCGAACCAACTAATACTGCATATACTATCAAGTGAAATGGTTGTAATAATGCTGTAAATATGTATTCTTTTAACCATGCATTAAAAGCTTGTGCCTTTCCATCATTCATTTTGTCTATTGGGTATGTCATAGCAACCAATGGCGCAATTACGGTTAAAAACATCATTGTTATTACCCTTTTCAAATATACCCATGAGAATTTTACTGTATATACTACTAGAGCAATATAAAAAATCATAAATGTAACTTTCGAAGCAAAATCACCATATTGTGCTTCTAACCTTACTAATCCCATTAAATCCGTATCAAATTGAGTTCCATCAGAAATACTTACAGATATAGTCGAAATATTTTGACCTATACTATCATTTAATATTCCTACCATTGAAATAGTAAAATTCATAATGTAATGCATAAAGAATATTAAACACATTGCCACAACCCAATCCATTATTCTTTGTTTATATTTTGCTCTATCATCTGCTGAACTGCTAATAACTACTCTAATTCCAATGTAAACTAATACTGATAATAGTATAACAACAGCAAAATTCCTTAACGAAATATACCATTTTGCCACGGTATTACTTATTTGTGATGCTATATGCACATCCGTTCCTGCTCCATGTCCAGTATATGCACTAGGATTTATAAAATTTATATCAAAAGCTGGTACTTTTCCTGCAAATATCTTATCAATAGAATATTGAATTGTAGGAACTTCATATAGACTATCTGTTAAAGTACTCCAAAATTTATCCCAACCATTTGCTGAAAACTTGTTTGCATCTATATTAATTGTATTAGTACCCGTATATTTCATTTCGGGAATTTGGTTGTAATCTCCAAATATTGTTGAAACAGTATCTGTAAAGCTCCCATCGTAGAAGAATGTTTGAAGCGCTCCTACTATAACATCTCCAATACTCATAACTAAATTTGCAATCGGATCAAACAACAATCCTCCAAAATCAGCTCTTGAGCGAATTGGAAACATGAAATTGCACAAAGTCATTAATATTACTACTAAAATTATCTTTTGAGTTATTCCTTTTTTCGTAAAAATCTTCATACTTTCCCCCTAATAAATTTCTTGTCTTCTCTTTTTGCTTTTCATCTGTGCTAGTTTATTTAAGTTTGTCTCAACAAATTCAAACTCTTTCGCTGTAGGCTTTATTTGTATTATTGCACTATCTGCTCCTACTTTTAGTAATCCTTCTCCCTTAAAACATGTAATTAAGAAGTTTGCTTCTCCTTCGCTTAATTTAAATACTTCTTTTAAGTATTGTATTTCTGATTTATCTTGTGCTAAGAATAATTTTGTATCTGATGATGTTAATACCGCCTGTGCTTCTGGTTTCTCATAGAAATCTTGGAATCTTTGTGAAATGATTGCTAAAGATACATTTCTTTTTCTGGCACGTCTTGCCATTGTATTTAAGAAATCTACTGCCTCTGGGTATGGTAAAAGCATCCACGCCTCATCCACTAGTACTCTCTTCTTTGCTGCTTTTGTTCTATCTTCACTGTTTTTCTTAACATATTTTTCCCAAATCCATGCTAGCAAAATTTGTTGTGCTAGTGGTCTTGCAAATCTTTCTTCTAGTTGTGATATATCTAGATTGATAAACAACGTACCATCTAATAAATCAAAGGTAGATTGTCCATCAAAATATGCCATCTGTCCATCATATTCTCTTATGTATTGTTTCATAACTTTTAGTAAATAGCTATAATGGAAACTATAGTCTTTGTTTGTATTCTCTGATGCTTTGTTTTGTATTCTTCTATACCAAGAGCCTATTGTTGGCATTTCTTTTTTATCTTTTCCAAGCATATTTCCATCTAAACTATTACTTGAAGCTTGATATAAACTGTTTGGATCTGAATTTATTCCATGTGCTGCATATTCCTCTGCAACTGATTCTGCTATAATTTGCTTTGTAAGCTCATTTACTTCTTGGCTTCTTGTACTTCCTCTTGCCATTGTAAGTAAGGCTTGTGTTACGTCTTCTACTTTGTTTTCAACATTAAGTACTAATCTTTCTCTTCCAGTAATCTCATCTTTTGCAACCTCTGTTTCAATATCAAATATGTTGATAACTGTTTTTGAAGTTGGTGAAAGTACTACATTTATTCCACCTAAACTTTCTGCTACTATACTATACTCACCTTCAGCATCTAGTGCTAAACTTTGTATTCCCATTAATACTGCTGAACGAGAAATTAAAGTTTTCATTGTAACTGATTTACCAGCACCTGACTTAGCAAATATAACCATGTTATAGTTTGTTAATGAATTATGGAAGTTATCAAATAATATTGGTACCCCAGTTTGTTTATTTATTCCTAATGGTATTCCTGATGGATGTCCAACTTCTGATGTTGTAAATGGGAATACTGTTCCCATTGATCTACGGTCAAATGTATGTACTTTTTTTATTTTATCATCTATCAAAGGTAAATTTGATTTAAATGCATCTTCTTGCATTGCCCATGCACTCTTTATATTTACTAAAGATTTTGACATTTCTGTTGCTAATAATTTTGTATATTTGTCCAAGTCTTCCAAACTATATGCAAATAGTGTTGCTACAATTGATGCTTCATAAAGTTTGTTATATCCTGCTGCTATTTCATCTCTTAATTGCTCTGCTTCAAATCTCTTTTGTCCTAATGTACTTTCTCTATTTATATTTCCTCTATCTGCTGCTACTATTCTTTCTGTTTCTAGCTCATTTATAACTCTATTTAATTCATTTTGTGATCTAGATTCTTGAATTGGATTTATGTATATTGATGTATTTATGTCTCCAAATAGATACATATCTCTAAACAATTCTGGGAATGTACACATTCTTGGTAAACTTGATACAAAGAAGCTTCTTGCATATCTTGTAACATTTGATATTATCTCTAAGTGATCTATGTTACTTGTATCTATTCCTGATGGAGCAATCAACTCTTTTATTGTTTTCTTTTTTAAAATTTTATACTCTGCTGGTTTTGTATAATCACTATGCTGATTTTGTATCATTTCTTCTCTTTGTTTTTTCTTCTTGCCCATCTTCTGTACCTCCTTCTACATTTGTAGTTTGCTTTTTAGGTCTTCCTCTTCTTTTCGCTGTATCTTGATTTACTTTTTCTATTGCACTTTCTGCTATATCTTTTCCTACTATCTGTTTATTTTGAGAAATTATCAATTTTGCCATTTGATCTATCAAATCATCCATTGACTCTTCTTTTTTCTCATAAGCCAATTCCTTCTCTGATTTTGCTTCTATTACTTTCTCATTTGCTTTATCAAATGCTTTTCTTTCTATTTGTTCATTTAATGCTCTCATCTTTTTGTCTACTACATCTGGAGCTGTTGAGTATAGCTCGTCATAACCAGATTCTATTGCTTTATCTACTCCATATACTTCTGCATCATCACGGTTATATGCTACATATAACAAGTCAACCAAGTCATTTGAATTAAGCACTCTTCCATTTACTCCACATACTCCTAATGTTCTAATAATTGATTGTGCTCTTGTATATAATTCTGAGAAAGCCATATTTGTTATTTCTTGTTTATCAAAATTATTCTCTCCTAATTCTTCAGGATAATATGGAATAACTACATAATATTTTTGATTTAATACGTTTTTATTTAAACTCATTCTTTCTGTTGAATAAATTATATCTTTTCCATATTCGTACAAGTTTGTCGTCTTTGTTAATTCATAAAATACTGCTTTTATTTCTTCTTCTGTATAATTTCCCGAATTAACCATCTTATCATATTGTAATTTCTCTTTTTCAAGTTGTTCTTCTATTTCTTGCACCTTGTTACGATATGTTTGAATACTATTCTCCAAGTTTATTGTTCTTGTTTGTGTATATATTTGTACAGGATGTCTTAATGTGTTTAGAAATTGGATAAATCCTTCCTCAACTGCATTCTTTTCTACTGATGACATAAGATCATAGTTAACTCCTTGACACTCTACAACCATTACATATTTTGTCCCATTTTTTGTTATAACCATGTTATCTTCAATTTTATCAAATTCCATAAAATCAAATACTGATTCTATTGCATATGTTTTTGTTGTTTGTCCCGCTTTTGCATTCTTTGAATCAGTTCCTGATATTATCTTATCTTCTTCTTTTTTACTTTTTGATTTGAAATATAATATGCATAATATTGCTAATAGCACAAACATTACCACTAAAACTGCTATTAAAACCATTGTTATTGCATCAACACTTATATTACTCATCACTTTTTCCCTCCTTGTACACGTATAGCTTCTTGCCTTTCATTTTGAACATTATTGCCCTTTTTATAATGTCATCTATGTTCTCTCCTCCGGTTTTTTTACTAAATTCAAACTTGGCTATCTCTGGAACTTTTAATGTTCCTACTCCAAAACCAATTAGTGCAAACAATGCCATTATAATAATTCCAACCATTGTCATATTTAACCATTTAAATGCAAAGTAAAATATAAGTCCAACACCTGCTGCAACAACTGTATATATTAAGCTTTTTGTAGAAAATATAAACAGAATTCTATTTTCTCCTTTTACATTTCTGGGTAAATTATATGTGCCCATTATGTTTCCTCCTTTGTTTATTTATATCTCTATTTCTACTCAATATATATTATATCAAATATTATCGAAAAATGTAACTACAAAATAAAAAAAAGTGCATAAAAATGCACTTTTTAATATAATTGTAATATTTTTGTAATGTTTCTGTAATATTATCCTGTGATTCCTTGTGCTAATCCTACTACAACTTTTGTAATTGCAGATGCACCAAAGATTAATATTGCACCAACTAGGTATGGAATCATTGTCTTTTTGTATTCTGCTTTTTCTGAAGCACTACCCATCATGTATTTAATACCTAAAACTAATAGTATAATAACAGCTACTACTACACCTACTGTTGTAATAATACCAATTAATTGATTTCCTATATTAGTTACATCTTCTTGTGCAGCACTTGTAGTTCCTTTTAGGCCATTAGCTATACCTGCTGCATCAATTCCTTTGGCACCATCTGTTTTAGCACTAACTACAGTGGTTAATGTCATAGAAACTACTACAACTAATAATAAAATGCTTACTAACTTAATTGTTCTTTTCATAGTTTATCCTCCTTTTTATTTTTATATTTTTTATTATAAATGTTTCATTTATGAAACAATTTTAAAATCAAATTTATCTTAAAATAGTTATTACTAACTTCCAAATTCCAAATGCTCCAAATATAACTACACATCCAATAACAAATGGAATTAAAGAGTCTTTTACTTTTGCTTTTTGTTCTACACTACCTGTTATAAATTGTATTCCTAATACAGATCCAACAATTACAGCTATTACCGTTCCTAGTATGAGTAGTACATTATATATTATATCTGATAAATTTTTTATTTTATCTCCTGCTATCATATCGGATGATGATCCATTAGTTATAAATCCGTCTGCTCCCTGAATAATATTAGATATAGTTGTAGCTTGTACAATATGTGTAGAACAAATCATTAATATAAAAATTATTAAAATAAAAAATATTTTTCTTTTCATAATTCGTTCTCCTTTTTATTATACTATAATTATTATTATGTTGCAATACATTATTTTATTGCATCTTGTGTAAGTTTTGCAATCAATCCAACAGCTGTAGATGCTGCTAGTAAAAGCACTACCCCAATTATATATGGTATCATACTTTTTTTGTACTCAGCTTTTTCCTCCACGCTTCCAATCATATATTTAATTCCTAATACAGTTAATGTAATAGCAGATATAACTATTCCTATTACAGTAATTGTTCCTAAAATTGGATTTACCTTATTCACTATCTTATCTGAATCTGTAGAAGAAATTCCTCCTGGTTTATAGCTTCCAGGATTATCTATAGGATTTCCTGTTGCAATACTATATGTTGGTATAGCAAATAATATTAATATTAAAAATACTATTGCTATTATCACTAATTTATTATTTTTTATCATATTTTTCTCCTGTAAACGTACAATTTTATATATTATAACTGATTTTTGCATATTTTTCAAGTACTAATATAGCATATATTTCTATTTTTGGCATTATTTTAATACAAATGTAACGAAAATGTAATGTTTTTGTAATAATTTTAAGCAAATTAATACAAGGAACCCTCTACTAATAGGTGTTCCTTGTATTAATTTATATATTTCAAAGAAGTAAATTATCCCTTTACCAATTCCATTTTCCTAGTGTTTCTTTTGGGTGATCTAATTTCCATGCTATAATATTTGGCAATTAGTTCATCTAGTTCGACGCTAATTTGATAAGTAATACTATAGTCTTCTCCATTAAGAATACTGTTGTTTAATCTTTCCCTTAATTTACAAATTTCATCATTTAACATAAAAATCACTCTCCTTTTTATATTTTTTCTTAAGTATATTTCTAAAATACCATATTTTTACAAATTAGTCAATTGTTTTTTACTTATTTTGTGGTATTTTGCCAATTTTTCGTTCGACATTTTTCTACATTATTTTACAATATATCACATTATCTGTGTCGATTTATTAAATTGCATTTTTTTATACTATTTTTGTACATTTTATTCATATAAATTCGACAAAAAAATTTCTCCGAAATTTGGAGAAATTTTAATATTATTTATTAGGTTCAATTATTGACAATACTTTATTTTCATTTTTGAACATTTCATTTAAAATATTTTGTGTATATTCTTTTGTTACAGTTTCAAATTCTTCTATATAGTCAAAGCTTTGAACTTTTTTCATAGTATCTGCTAAAAACATTCTAGCTATATTAGCAACACTATTGTACTCTATAACATAACCACCATAAAGTTTTCTTCTTGCTCTTTCAAATTCTTCATCATCTAATCCTTGTTGTTTTAGTTGTTCTATTCTATCAGTTATCTTTTGAGCAACTTTTTTAGGTTCTTTTGAAGCTCCTGATATCAATGTGTGTGCATATTGTGCACTAAATTCATAATCAAAATCTGGTTGTGCTAATAATAATCCTTCTTCATATAATTCCTTATATAGTTTCGAGCTCTTGCCTATGATTATATTTAACAATATTTCAATAGCTATATGTTTTTTGATTGCCGCTTCTTGATTGTTTTCAATGTCTTTGTATGCCATCATAAATATTGGTGTACTTACTTCCATTTGAGCTATTTTTTCTGGCATATTTATTTTATCTTCTTTTGCAGTATATATTCTTTTTATATCTGCTTGGTTTTCTTTTGGTAATAAACGTTTTTTAATTTCTTCCAACAATTTTTCTGGTTTAAAATCTCCACATACTACCATTGTCATATTTGATGGATGATAAAATGTGTTATAACATTTATACAATACATCTGGATCTATTTTGCTAATTGATTCTACTGTTCCTGCTATATCTATTTTTATCGGATTTTCTTTATACATACAGTCTAGAGCATTCATATATAATTGCCAGCCAGGATCATCATCATACATTTTTATTTCTTGGCCTATTATACCTTTTTCTTTTTCAACATTTTCATCTGTAAAATATGGATGTTGCACATAGTCCATAAGCTCATCTAAGCCTTCTTCAAAATGATCAGTACATTCAAATAGATATGCTGTGTGGTCATTTGTTGTATATGCGTTTGCATCAATTCCAAGTGCCATTAAAGTATCTAAACTATTTGTTCCATCTGGTTGTTCAAACATTTTATGTTCAAGAAAATGTGCTACTCCATCTGGTATATATACTTCATCTCCTGTTTTTGGCATTATAAAGTGATTATCTATTGAACCAAAGTGTGTTCCCCATATTACATATTTCTTTTTTGTATGTTGTTTTGGTATTATAATTACTTGCATACCGCTTTCTAGTTTTTCAACATATGCTTTTTCTTTAATTTTTGAACTTTCTATAATTTTCATCTTTTCACCTCTTAGTCTTTTAAAAAATAAATGGTATTGATATTTATGTTTTGTGCTAGCTTAACAATTTGGTCTTTTGTTACCGCTTTTATTTTGTCCATGTATTCTTTTAAGTCTACAAATCTATTAGCTAATTCTTGACCATAATAATAGGTTATTTCTGTATCTTGTTCTTCTGTTATTCCTTCAATAGAAGCTATTATTAGTTCTTTACTGTCTTTGATGTCTTTATCTGTGAAATTACCATTTTTCATATCTTCTAGTTGTTGTTTTATTGTATCTAAAGCTTTTTGATAATTTTGTATTTCAATTCCTGCACGAATAAATATACAATTTTTAGTTCTATTATAGTTTGATCCTGTTGTATATGCTAAACTTGCTTTTTCACGTACATTTTGGAATAATTTTGAGTTTGCTCCTCCACCTAGTATTGCATTATACACAGCTGCTATAAACCTACTATCTTCTGCTGTTTCATTTATATTTAAGCCCATTACAAGTTTTCCTTGTGTTACTTGCATACTCTCATTTATTATATTTGGTTCTTTAATTTCAGTTTGTTCAGTTGTTTCATTGTTTACAATATACTCAGGTTTTCTAGCATTTAGTTTTTTAATGTTTTCATTTTGTTCTATAATTTGTTTTACTTTTTCTTTATCTATAGTGCCCGAATAGAATATATCAATTTTACAGTTATCTATTAATGTTTTGTAGTAGTTATATAATTCTTCTGGTGTTATCTTCTCTAGGTCTTCTATATAACCATATTTATATAATCCATATGGCTTATCCTTAAACATTTCCTCAATACATCTATCATAAGCATATCTAGCTTTGTTGTCTATTTTGGCTTCTATAATTTGTTTTAGATTCTTCTTTTCCCCTTCAACATATTCTGGTTTAAATTTGTTACCTTCTATTAATGGATTAAATATTATGTCTGTTAGAATATCCATTGCTTCTTTTAATATGTTTTCTGAAGATGGTAGAAATTCTTCACTTAGTGTTTCTAAATAGAATTTCATAATGTGGTTGTCACCTGTTTTTTCAACACCACAGTCAAAACTAGCTCCATATAGCATTTCTAATTTTTGACTAATTAAATCTTGTGATGGTATGTTTTTAGTGCCTCTTCTTAATACTGCTGTAAGCAGAGCATCTAAAGTTACATTTTCTTTTTTTAGTGGTGTGGCTAAAAATATTGCGTTTAAGTTTGTTTTATAGTTTTCAGTATAAATTTGGTGTAAAGTTATACCTGGTTTTATTTCTTGTTTTTGATAATTCATTCTTTCTCCTCTTTTCTTTTTTAATTCATGTATATTATAATCTAATTTTGGAAAATTATTCAAGAGCATTTTTAAGATTTGCGATTTAAAATTATTTGGTAAAATTTGTAAGATGTATTGTGATTGTTACTCATTGTTGATATAATGGTTGTATCCTTTTGCAAAGGAAATCTTTGGAAAGGAGGAAAGTTATATGACTTCATTTGATTTAATCTGGAAACTCATTGTTTTGTTACTTAGTACATATAATGATGATTCAGATGACAAAAAAGATTAGAAATAATCTAATAGGAGAGTATGCAACTGCTCTCCTATTTTTTTGCAAAAAAATGAACTAAATGTTGCAACCCATTTAGTTCGAAAGCTATCTGACTTCATTGATAACTTATGTTAAACATAGTATACTACTTTTTTTATTATATGTCAAACTAATTTAAATAATTCCTTATATTTTTAGGAAATTATTGTAATAATTTTTTAGCAACTTCGTTTATTGTTTTTCCGTCTGCTGATGCTCCTAATTTTTCTTTTGCAGTTTTCATTACTAAGCCCATTTCTTTCATAGATGTTGCGCCTAGTTCAGCAATTATTTCTTTTACTTTTGCTTCTATTTCTTCTGCAGATAATTGTTCTGGTAAGTATTCCTCTAGTATAGCAATTTCTTGGTTTATTTGGTCTAGCAAATCTTGTCTTCCACTTTTTTCATAATCTGCAATTGAATCTTTTCTTTTTTTAGCTTCTTTTGCAATTATTTCAACTATTTGGTCATCTGAAACTTCTATTTGTTTGTCTTTTTCAACTTGTAGAATAGCAGCTCTAACCATTTGGATAACATTTTTTCTAATTACATTTTTCTCTTTCATAGAGTTTTTTAAATCATCTAACAATTTTTCTTTTAACATACATTTACCTCCTTATTAAGCAAAAATGGATTGAAAAATTCTAATAACTTTCAATCCATCTCTTACTTTTTAAAATTTTCTTTTTCTTGCTGCCTCTGATTTTTTCTTTCTTTTTACACTTGGTTTTTCATAATGCTCTCTTTTTCTTACTTCTTGTAATACTCCGTTTCTAGCACATTGTCTTTTAAACCTTTTTAAGGCATCTTCTATATTTCCGTTATTAACTTTAACCTCTGACATTTTTGTTCCCCTCCCTTCAGTAGTTACACTCTTACGTGTGGGATTTTAACTGAAAATTATTATTTTTACGTTAATTATTATAACTGTATTGGGTAAATTTGTCAATATTTATATAAAATTTTCTAGAAAATACTTGTACTATTTATCAAAATCGAACAAATCGCCTAGTGGTTGTGCTTCATTTACTCTTTTTATAGCTTCTGCAAATAGTGGTGCAATAGATAAAACTTTGATTTTGTCTGTTTGTTTTTCTGTGGTTAATGGCACTGTATTTGTAATTATCAATTCTTTTATTGGTGAGTTTTTAATTTTCTCTATTGCAGGTCCACATAAGACTCCATGAGTACATGCTGCGTATATTTCTTTTGCTCCGTGCTCTTGTAGAATTTTAGCTGCCTCTACCATAGTTCCGGCAGTGCTTACCTCGTCATCAAATATTAATGCTGTTTTTCCTTCTATGTCTCCTATAATGTTTGCTGCTACTGCTTTATCGTCATTGCCAGTTCTTCTTTTATCTATTAACGCCATAGGACATTTGAAATACATTGAGTATTTATATGCTTTTTTAGAGCTTCCTGCATCTGTTGCTACTACCACTTTGTTTTCAATTTCTTTTCCGTCAAAATATGCTTGTAATATGTGTTGCCCTGTTAATCTATCACATGGAATATTGAAATATGCTTGAATTGCCGGATTATGCAAATCGCAGGTGATCACTCTACTTGCTCCTGCTGCTTCTAGAAGTTCTGCAAATAATCTGGCTGTTACAGGTACTCTTGGTTGATCCTTTTTATCTGATCTTGAATATATAAAATATGGAAGTACTACGTTTATTCTGTGTGCTGATGCTCTTTTGGCAGCATCAATCATAATAAGTAATTCCATTATTCTTTCATTAACTGGCGGTTCTGTTGTTTGTATCAAATAAATATCTTGTTCTCTTACTGTTTCTTTGAATTGTATAAAGTTGTTGTCATTTGCAAATTTATAGCATTCAACTTTTCCCATTGGTAAATCCAATTCTTTACATACTTCTTTTGTAAACTCTTCTGCTGTAGGACATGCGAATATTTTAATATTTTTCATATTTAATTCATTCCTTCCTTTGAATACAAATTAGGTTGGAAAATAATTATAATTATTTTCCAACCTCTTATAGTATAGCTTCAATTAAGAAGCACTCTTCCAAGCTGTCACTTCTCCATTTTTCAAGCTCTTTTGTACATCAATTACTCTTTGGTTTTCTGAGCCTCTCCAATCCAATCTAGGATTGTGAAGTGCATCAACATATTGTCCATCTACAAGAACATCTAGATATTTTAACACCTCTTTGTCCTTTAGATAGTCATCAAATTTAAATCCTGACCAAGCCCATAAATTTTTATCTGGAAATTTCTCTTTAAAAGTTTTAGCTAGTTTTGTTGTTCCCTCTATATTATTTGGGTGCATTGGCTCTCCACCTAAAATTGATAATCCTTCTACATTTTCGTTTTGGCAAAGCTCCATTATTCTGTCAATAGTTGCATCTGTAAATTCTTTTCCCCCATTGAAATCGTGTGTTTCTGGGTTAAAACAATTTTTACAATTAAATGCACAGCCTTGCATAAATATAGATACCCTTACTCCTGGTCCATCTGCTATATCCATTTTTCTGATTTTATTGTATTTCATAGTTAATAAATCCTTCTTTCTAATCTACTCGTCGTCTTTGTTATCAATATGGAGAACCCTCTCCTTAATCTCTTGTGTTCTTCCCTTATTCCAGAATTGGCTTCCAATATATCCGCAAGTTCTTCTTGCTACATTTAATGTGTTATGATCTCTATTTCCACAGTTCGGACAATACCATTCTAAGTTTTCGTCTATTAAAATTTCTCCATCAAATCCACATTTTTGGCAATAATCTGATTTTGTGTTCAATTCTGCATACATAATATTATCATAAATAAAGTTAATTATTTGTAATACAACTTCTAAGTTATCTTGTAAGTTAGGTGTTTCTACATAAGATATAGCTCCACCTGGGCTTAGTTTTTGGAATTTACTCTCTAGTTTTAATTTAGAGAAAGCATCTATATCTTCAAATACCGGTACATGATATGAATTTGTGATATAGCTTCTATCTGTAATTCCTTCAACTGTTCCAAATCTTTTCTTTAGGCATTTTGCAAATTTATATGTTGTAGACTCAATTGGAGTTCCATAAACACTGTAATCTATCTTCTCTGCTTCTTTCCATTCTTTGCATTTGTCATTTAATTTTTGCATTACTTTTATTGCAAATTCTTCTCCTTCACCATTATCAGTATGGCTATGTCCTGTCATGTATTTTACACATTCATATAATCCTGCATATCCTAATGATATTGTTGAATAACCATCATGTAATAATTTGTGAATACTTTCACCTTTTTCAAGTCTTGCTAAAGCTCCATGTTGCCATAATATTGGTGCAACATCACTTGTAACTTTACTTAATCTTTCATGTCTAATTTGTAGTGCTTTATGGCATAATTCTAATCTTTCGTCAAATATTTTCCAGAATTTTTCTTCATCTTGTTTTGATGATAATGCAACATCAACTAAATTGATAGTTACAACACCTTGATTAAATCTTCCATAGTATTTTGGTTTATTTGTTTCTGGGTCTACATATGGTGTTAAGAATGATCTACATCCCATACATGGGTAGCAGTTTCCGTTTCCATTTTTATCTATTTTAAGTTCCTTCATTTTCTTTTCAGAAATATAGTCTGGAACTAATCTTTTAGCTGTACATTTGGCAGCTAGTTCTGTTAAATACCAATATTTGCTATCTTTATGTATGTTGTCTTCTTCTAATACATAAAGAAGTTTAGGAAATGCTGGTGTAATATATACACCTTTTTCATTTTTAAATCCTTCTATTCTTTGTTTTAAGAATTCTTCAATTATCATTGCTAATTCTTTTTTGTATTCATCAGTTTCTCCTAAATACATACAAACTGATAAGAATGGTGCTTGTCCATTTGTATTTGTCATTGAATTTACTTGATAATTGAAAGTTTGAACACCGTCAGATACCTCTTTTTTAGTATCTTGTTCAGCATATTCTTTACATTGTGCTTCGCTTAAGCCTCTTTTTTTGTATTTTTTATAATATCTATCATAACTGCTTTTTACAAATGGTGCTAAGTGTGTTAATGATACTGTTGCTCCACCATAAGTAGATGATGTAACACCTAATATAATTTGTGTAGCAATTGTCATAGCTGTTAAAAATCTATGTGGTTTTTCAATCATAACACCATTCATTATTGTTCCATTTTGTAGCATATCTTCTAAGTTTATTAATTCACAGTTAGTTAATGCATTTTGTGCAAAGTAATCTGCATCATGGAAGTGGATAATTCCTTCGTCGTGAGCTTTCACTACATCCTCTGGTAGTAAAAATCTTCTAGTAATATCTGTACTAGTAATTCCTGCTAAGTAGTCTCTTTGAGTTGTAACAACTCTTGCATTTTTATTTGAATTTTCATTGTTCCAATAATCACTTTCACCATCAATTAATTCCTTAATTGATTGATCTGTCGTGTTTGCCTTTCTTACTAATTCTCTGGTATAACGATATGTAATATATTTTTTAGCTAGTAGATATTTTCCAAAAGACATCAATTGCTCTTCTATAATATCTTGAATATCTTCTACCAAAATTCTTTTTTTATCTAAATCTTCAACATAATCAATTATCTGATTTATTTCCTCTTTAGTTGCTCTTTCTCTTGGTCTCACTTCTCTGTTAGCTTTTTCAATTGCTACTCTGATTTTTGATTGATCAAAATCTACTAATTTCCCATCTCTTTTCACTACTTGCATTTTTATTTCCCCCTATATGTATCTTATAGCTTATAATAGTTTAGATATTTTTATAATCTTTAAACAATATCTTTTCTTTTGTTTGACATTATCTTATATCACTCAAAAGATAATGTCAAGCAGTTACAGTTTATGTAACCGTTCTGTGTTTTGCTTGATATATATGGCGTTACGCGTTTTTGTCAATTAGTCTTATTTGTGTCTTTCAGTCAATTTGTTTGTAGTTTTTTGTCTATTTTACACGTTTTTATTTTTTATAGCAATTAATATTACAATTTTATTACATTTGTTTAAAAATCGCTTATTTCTAAACATTTTTGCCATTTTATAAATTGTACTTGCATTGATTTTGCTTGATATTTTGGCAAATTCAGTCTCGCTTCTTTCAAAAAAATGGTAAAAATGTTTTTGTTTTATTTTTTAAAGTTTTTTAAAAATGATTTTTTGCATATTTTTCATTTTTTATTTTATTATCAAATGTATATTTTTGTGTTTTCCAGTTTTTATCAATACTTTTGTATGTTTTTCTATTATAATTTTATTCTAAAAAAACTCGTTTTTTGAAAAAACGAGTTTTTTTATTTTTTTATTTTTTAATGTTGTTTTTTATTATATTTTAGCAGTATTTTATGTAATTGTCTTTTTGTTGTAGTTATTTTTCTAGTTTTTTTATGTTAGATAAGAATATAATGTCTTCTATCATATCTAATATTGAGTAAATTAGAATTACAATTCCTATTGTCACAACTATGGCATTTGATACAAATATTGTATATAGCCCACATACTATCATTACAATAGAAATTAATAAACTACATATCCAAGTTGGTGATTCTACTAGTTTTAATTTAAACGATAAGCTTAATCTTATTATTCCTGTGTAAACTATCCAAATTCCTATTAACACTCTAAATATTGTTTCGATTTGGCTTTTATAAACTATTGTTATAATTCCAAGGATGATAGCTATAATTCCATATGCTATGTCATAATTGTAAAAGTTATATTTTCCTCTTGTTAGGCAATAATCTACTAATTTGTATAGTCCTACTATAATGAAAAGTATTCCTACAATCAACGATACTACCTTTGTGCTTCCCTCTGGGTTTGTAATTAAAAGTATTCCAAGAATTGCAAATACTAATGATGTTAACAAAGATGTCCATCCTGTTCTTTTAAATATTTTTTCAAGATATTCCATATTTGTTGCTCCTTTCATTTTTATTTATATTATTATATTTATCATTAAATTTAATATTTTTCAAGACTAATTATTAGTTTTTTCCTCATTTTGTTTTAATGGATCTGTAATTAAAATAAATTTAACATTTCCATTCATTTCTTCATCCATTTCTGCGAAATTCATATATTCTTTTGATAATTTTTCTAGTGCATCAATTCTACTTGTAAGGTTATGAATGTCTCCATTTACTGTAGAATATAGCTTGTTAATTGCTTTTGTGTTAAACTCTTTTATTCCTTCTGATAGTTCTTTTGCACCCTCAGCAATATCACCTGATTTTTCAGTTAATTGTTTACTTGCTGAATATAATTCTTTTACACTTGCATTAAGAGTGTTTGTTCCGGCATTTAATTTATTTGCACCTGTTTTTAATGTACTTATTCCTTCAATTAATGCTGCTGATTTTGTTGATAATTCACTTGTTCCTGCAACTAATTCATCTGATTTTGTATTCATTGCATCTAAACCTTTAGCTAATGCTGTTAAGTTTTTATCTAAAGAATTTGCTCCTACTTTTAATCCAGGCTCTTCTTTAGTTCCTTTTCCGTCTAGTCCTTCTTTAATAGATGCCACAGTTGTTTGAGCTGTACCTACTGATTTTAGTAATTCTATTGATTGTTCATTTGCTGATATATTTTGTTCTAATAATGCAATAGTTTGTTTATTCATTTCTATTTGTTGTGTTAATGTTGCTTTTAATTGTTCATCTGTTGCACTGTTTTTTTGAGCTGTTAATGCAGTTTGCATAGTTTCTAAGTTTACTTTTAATTTTTTATCTGCGTCTACAAGTTTTGTTAACTCTGCTGTTTTGGTTTTTACATCAACAGTTGATAATCTGGCATTCATCGCGTCTATCGCCTTACTTGTATTTGTAATTCCTATGTTTATTGATGTCGCTCCAGCTGCTAATGCTTGGCTTGATTCTGCCATATATTCTACTTTTTCTTTTAAAGTTTTTGCACCATCTGATAATTTGCTTACTCCTGGAATTAAAGCACTTGATTTTGTTGCTAATGAATTTACACCATCAGCCACTTTGCTTGCTCCTTCTCTTGTGTCTTGTGTTCCTTGTGTTAATTCATTCATATAGTCTGTAAATTCTTGAGATTTTTCTGCATATTGACTTGTTCCTTCTTGTAATGTATTTGCTCCTTTTTCAAGCTTTTCACTAGCTGATTTCATATCATTCATTGATGAATACAACTCATTTAGTTTATCTGCTATTTTTGATTCATTTTCTTCTAATACTCTTGGTGTTATATATGTGATCATATTCTCTAGTTCAAATTTTTCTGTTTCCATTGATATTTCTACTTTGTTTGGTATATCAATTTCATTTGTTTTTAAGCTTTCTTTTAATCCTGGGAATGCGACTCCAAGTAGTATAGTTTTTTCTCCTTTTTCAACTACTTTTCCTTGAGTTAATTTAATATTTTTGTTTGTTTTAGTATCAAGTGTTGTTCCTGTTATTACTATAAATGGTGTGTACATTTTTTCAGTTGTTCCATTTATATTTACATTGTGAGTTTCATTGTTTTTGTATGTTATTGTAATTTTCACTTTTCCTTTTTTGCCAACTATTTCTTCTGCTGACATTTCTTTTCCGTCCAATTCATATTTAATAGATGTTTCAATCGGTAATTTCTTTTCTGTTTTTCCTTGATAATATATATCTTTTTCATCAGCATTCCATATTATTTTGTTTTCTTTTTGCTCAAATGTTTCGTTTCCACCTACATTTGTTATGTCTAATAAGTTTGATATGTCATCTATTGTTTTTAATAATTCATCATTTTTTATATGTTCATTTACTATTGTTTCATATTGTGTTCCACTATTGTTAAGTTTTGAATATACTGTTTCTTCTTTTGTTACAGCAAATACTGGAGTTGCATAACCTAGCATTGTACATAATAATATGCTTCCAATTATTTTTTTACTTTTCATTTTTTATTCTCTCCTTTTTTATTTTAGAATATTAATTGCTTAATCTACGCATATTGACAGTTGTTTTGCAAATTATTTTATCAAATACAATTAAGAATGCTGGTAAAACTGTCAATACAGTAGCCATACTAATGATTGCGCCTCTTGCCATTAAGCTACATAAAGAACCAATCATTTCAATTTTTGAATACATACCAACTCCAAATGTTGCTCCAAAGAAACATAATGCACTAACAATTATTGATTGAATTGATGTTCCTAAAGCTTCATCTATAGCTTGATGTTTGTCTTTTCCTTCTATTCTTGCTGTTTTATATTTTGTTGTAATTAAAATTGCATAATCTATTGTTGCACCTAATTGAATTGTACCAATTACTATTGACGCTATAAATGGTATTACTGTTCCTGTATATGCAGGTATTCCCATATTGATAAATATTGCAAATTCTATTGCAGCAATTAATATTATTGGCAAACTTACTGATTTTAGAACAAATACCATTATTACAAGTATAATTGCAATTGAAACTGTATTTACACTGTTGAAATCATGGTCACTTATTTCAACCAAGTCTTTCATTAATGGTCCTTCTCCAGCAAGTATTGCCGTATCGTCATATTCTTTTATTATTTTATTTACTTCTTCTATTTGGCTATTTAATTCATTTGTTGCAATTTCATATTTTGAATTTATAATTACCATTTGATATTTATCACTTTCAAATATTGATGTTATATCTTCTGGTAGCATTTCTTTTGGTATATTTACTTCTTTTGAAATTTTAGAATAACTTAATGTCCATTCAATTCCATCTAAGCTTTCTATTTTATCTAACATTTCATTTAATTTATAGTCCGGCATATTTTTATCTACTAGTAATAATTCTGTTGAAACCATATCAAATTTACCTTTTAATTCGTTGTTTGCTTGTATACTGTTTAAAGTATCTGGTAAAGATTTGTTTAGGTTATAGTAATTTTCTGTATGTGTATATCCATATACTGCAAATGGTAAAATTACTATAAATGCAACTAAAATTGCTTTGTAATGTTTTAAATTGAAGTTTTTAACTTTTTCAAATCTTGGTAATATTTCTTTGTGTTTTGTTTTTTCTACCCATTTATCAAATACAAGTAACATTGCTGGTAGTGTTGTAACTGCTGTTATTACACCAATTAAAACACCTTTTGCCATTACTAAACCAATATCTTTTCCTAATGTTAAGTTCATACTACATAATGCTAAGAATCCAGCTATTGTTGTTAATGAACTTCCTAGTACTGATACTAATGTTTTTGCTATTGCAGTTGCCATTGCTTCATCATTATTTGAAGCTTTTTCTTTTTCTGCTTTATAACTGTGGTATAAGAATATTGCAAAATCCATTGTTACGCCAAGTTGCAATACAGCACTTATTGCTTTTGTTATATATGATGTTTGACCTAAAAATGCATTTGTGCCCATGTTGTATAATACTGCCATTCCTATGTTTAATAGCATTAGTACTGGTGCTAAATATGAATCTAATGCTAATTGCAATATTATCAAACATAAAGCTACTGCAATCATTACATATATTATTACTTCTGAGTCTGATAAATTTCTAGTATCTAGTACTGTTGCAGTCATACCACTTATTTTGCAATTTTCATTTGATATTTCCCTAAGTTTTTCAACTGTTTCCATTGTTGTATCTTCTGAAATTCCATCTTTAAATGTTACTAATACTGGCGTTGTGTTGTCCTTATATAATTTGTCTTTAACTTCATCAGGTAACATCTCTAGCGGTACGTCGGTTCCTATAATGTCTGTTAGTCCAACTACTTTTTCTACATTTCCTACTTCTCTAAATTGTTTTTCTAATTCTATAATATCTTTTGACTGCATATTTTCTAGTATTACTACTGAAAACGCTCCCATGTCAAAGTCATCTGCTAATATATTTTCACCTTTTATAGTTTCGATGTTGTCAGGCAAATATACTAGTATGTCATAGTTTACTCTTGTTGCTTTATATCCAATAATTGATGGAATTAAAAGTAACAAAGATATTATTAGAATAGCTACTTTGTGTTTACATATAAACTGTCCAAACTTTTCCATTTTTCTGCCTCCTTATTTTTATGACCATTAGTCACTTTTCATAATATACTACTTTTCTGACCATTAGTCAATAGTTTTTATGAAAATTTTTTAGCAAATCGATATTTATTGTAATTTTTAGCATTATTTACTGATCTCAAAGAACAATTTACTATTACTTTTTTATTTATTTCTATTGACTATGCGTCATTTTTATGTAATAATTATATTGTATTGGAGGCAAGATTATGAAAGAAAAAAATGATAAAGAAGAAAGATTATTAAACGTAGGATTCAAACTTTTTACCGAAAAAGGTTTTAAAGATACTTCTATTCAAGACATTGTTGATAATGCAGATGTCGCAAAAGGTACTTTTTATTTATATTTTAAAGATAAATATGAATTAAGAGATGTTTTAATCGCAAGAAAATCTATGTCATTATTTTCTGAAGCAATAAATGCTGTAAAAAGCACTTATATAGAAAATTTTGCAGATCAAATGATTTTTGTTATAAATTACATTATTGATAAACTTGCCAAAACTCCTTTACTTTTGAAATTCATATCTAAAAATTTATCATGGGGAGTTTATAGCCAAACTGTATTAAATTTATATGAAAAAAATAAAAATTCTGAGGAAGGTCTTGTTTATTTATTTTTAAATGGTGTTAAAGAACATAATATTAAGCTAAAAAATCCTGAAGTAACATTATATATGATTATAGAGTTAGTTAGTTCAACTTGCTTTAATTCTATTTTATATAACGAACCTCTCCCAATTGAAGAATTTAAGCCTTATTTGTATGAATTAATTAGAAATTTGTTAAAAGAATAAAAAACTGCACTATTTCTGATGCAGTTTTTTATTTGTTATTTTATTACATATTCCCATCCAGGTTGCCATGTTTTAGTTTTTCTCCAATCATTTTTGTTTGCTTCTTCCCATGATATATTTTTTGTTAAGACTTCAAACGCTAATTGCGGTGCTCTATGAGCTATTATCCCTATCTTTTTACCTTGATAATTTGTTCTTAAAAATTCTATAAAATCATTAATTCTTTTTTCCACGTCTCTAAGAGATTCTCCATTAGGAAATGGGCTGTCTATATGTTCTTCATAAACAACTAAAGACTTATCTTTACCATCTAAATCTCCATAGTTGCATTCTCTTAATCTTTTGTCTTGAATGTGTTTTACATTTGGAAATGCAAGCTTTGCTGAATCAATTGCTCTTACTAGATCTGATGTAAATATCACATCAAAATTTTTATCTTTTTGTAACTCTCCTAATTTTATTGCTCTTTCTCTTCCTAATTCATTCAATTCTACTTGCTTCCATCCACTACATTTTCCAGAAGCATTATCGGTTGTCGTTCCATGTACAAAATACATAATTTTTAATTCCATTATTTTCCCTTCTTTCCTATTTAGAAATTTCAGCAGAATTACCTTTTAACTTAACTCTGTCAAAATATCTATATCAACAAAATATTTCTTTTTATTGTTTTTATCAATATATACTGAAAATTGTTTTATATTTTTTTCCTCTATTATGTCTTCTGGATTCGACCAAATATTTCTACTTTTAAACATATATTCTTCGCTGTCTACCGGATTCGTCCATTCACAAATAATTTTATATGGGTATCTTCCATTTACTCTATATGAAGTATTTATTATTGTTTCAACATAGTCTGCATATATCAGTTCTCCATTTTCTTTTAATCTTTTTTCTAAATTTCTCCTATTGATTTTTATAAATATCCCCGTTCCACCTATTACTAGAAAAATCAGTCCAATTCCTGGTAATATTAAAAATAATAAGTCTAAGGATTTCATACCTATTTTATTTGGATTATCTTTATCATAATATATTTCTATTTCTTTTCCTTCATAAAAGCTAGAAGAATATCCATTTAATGTTGATTCATATTCATTTCCTTCAGCAACATATGAAACATATACCTTATGATTTCTATTATTGTCAGAATCTCTAGATGACCATATTTCAGTAATAATCCCTGTTGTTTCTATTTTATTATTATAATTAAAAACACTTCCAAACAAAATAAAGCCAATTACAACTAATATCGCTCCAATAATTGCAAATATAATCCATGTTAAATTTTCTACTTTATTTTCTTTCATATACCACTCTTTCTATTCTATCTCATTAGAATTATAACTTTTATGTTTGTTTTTATTTTATATTGTGCCATATTCTTTGTCAACATTTTTGTTATATTTGAAATACACAAAAACTGCATCATTTCTGATGCAGCTTTTTGCTTTTCGGAATCTATATGTTTTTAAAAACCACATATATAATTCCAATACAGCTAAAAATCATTATGGTACGCGTAATTAATGTGTACCGATGGAAGAATTTTGCGTTTATGGTATCCACAATTTTTTGTCCATTCGGCAAAAACAGCATGGATACATATAGCAGTGTAAACATTAGTGCTGCTACGCCTGTCTTTCCCAAGATGTCTATCATAGTTCGTTCTCCCTTCAAATTTAAAATACATTTATATTTTAACATATTTACATAATTTTAGCAAATACGGGACATATATTAAATTCATTTTTACTATTATCTCATTAGGATTACACCTTTTACATTTGTATGTAACAACTTTATGAATTCTTCAGCGTCTTGCTTTGTTCCGACTACACTACCATAATGAATTGGAACAGCTACTTTTGGCTGTATTTCATTTACCAATTGTGCTGCTTCTTTAAAATCCATTGTATATGTTCCACCCACTGGCACAAAAGCAACATCACATTTTACTTTTTTATTTTCTTCTGTTATATCAGTATCACCTGCAATGTAATATTTAACGTCATTTAATTCAATAACATAACCAACCCAATCATTCTCTTTTGGATGAAATGTTTTGTTTGTGTTATATGCTGGTACTGTTTCAAACTTAATTCCTTGCACCATGTATTTTTGATTTGGTTCTACAGTAATAATTGCATTTTTATTTATTCCCTTTTTTAGCACTTTTGTTAATAACTCTTCTGGTATTACAATAACAGCGTTTTCATTTATAACTTTATCAATATCTTCTTCTGAATAGTGATCATAATGATCATGTGTTATAAAAATAATGTCTGCATCATTATAATTTCTGTCTATTTTAAATGGATCTATATAAATCGTTTTTTCTTTGTTTATCCTTATACTACTATGGTATAAAACTTCAATATTATTTAACATTTGTATTCCTCCCTGCTTTTTATTATATCATAAATTATAAAATGCACACAATAAAAGACGGAGTTTTTATTCTCCGCCTTAAATTTATTTACCTAACTTTTGAATAGCTTTTTCTGCAAAGCTGTTGTTTACTACTTTTCCGTAGTCAGCTTCTTTTTCAAGTTCTCCCGCTTCTTTCATAACCTTTTGAAGTAACGCAAACGATTCTTGCTTTAATACTGGATTATCTCTCCAAGCATCAATATCTATATAACTTTGTAAAGCTGCTTCTAACATACTTAAATCAGTATCTGGGAAAAAGTCTACTATTGCTTCTGCTATTTCTTTAGCACTATGTGATTTTACCCATTGTTCTCCTTTGTATATTGCATTTGTAAATCCTTGAATTATATTAGGATTTTTTTCAATATAACTCTTCTTAGCAAAATATGCTGTATATGGAATTTCTCCTGATGCTTCTCCAACAGATGCAACAATATATCCTTTACCTGCTTTTTCTGTTGCTGAAGCAGTTGGTTCAAATAATGTTACATATTCAGCATTTCCACCTGCAAAAGCTCCTGCCATTAAGTCGAATTTAATGCTATCATCTAATACTAAATCTTTTTTAGGATCTAGACCATTTTGTTTAAGCACATATTCAAAAGTCATGTATGGTACTCCACCTTTTCTACCAGGAATAACAGTTTTTCCTTTTAAATCTTGCCAACTAAAATTATCTGTTTTTTCTTTGCTAACTAAAAATGAGCCGTCTTTTTGAGTCATTTGTGCAAATACTTGTGTATAATCTTCTTTTCCTTCATTATATACATATATTGAAGCTTCTGGTCCCGCAAAGCCTATGTCACTTTGGTTTGCCAAAACTGCGGTCATTACTTTATCAGCTCCTTGACCTGTTGTTAATTCTATCTCCAAACCTTCCTCTGCAAAATAACCTTTTGAAATTGCCACATATTGTGGAGCATAAAATACAGAACGTGTTACTTCGTTTACACGAATTTTTTGTAATTTCGCTGTTTCTGTATTTCTATTAAGTAGTATATAAGTAGCTATTCCTGCTGCTACTATTATAATAACTAATACAATAATCAAATACTTTTTCAAGCTTTTCATTCCTTTCTAATCTATTCATGCCAAAGGAGATTTCAAGTATTTTGGCATGTTATTTAACCTTACTTATTACTTATAATACTTTTCTCCTATAAGTAACATTTTTATCTGTTATTTTTAAGTTCTTTTAGACATTTTTTTCATAACAATTTTTTCTGAAAGTACTATTGCTTCATAAATAATTGCAGCAACTATTGCAAGAATAATTACTCCTGTCATTACTAAGTCTAATTGAAATACCTGCCCACCATATACAATTAGGTACCCTAAGCCTGCTTTTGACACTAAGAATTCTCCTGTTATTACACCTACTAAAGATAGGCCTATATTTACCTTTAATGAGTTGAAAAATGTAGATATGTTTGCAGGTATTACTATTTTTGTTAATATTTGAAATTTACTTGCATTAAATGTTTGTGCCATTTTTATTAGTTCTTTGTCTGTATTTAAAAATCCATTTAGAATTTCTAATATAGTTACAATTAGTGAAATAGCAAGACCCATTGTTATAATTGCTCCCATTCCTGCACCTACCCAGATGATTATAACTGGTCCGCAAAGCTACTTTGGGCAAACTGTTTAATACAACTAAATATGGTTCTGATACCTTCGAAAAAAATGGAGACCACCATAGCAAAATTGCTATAAATACACCTAGTATAACTCCTGAAATAAACCCTATTAGTGTTTCTGTAAGTGTTACTCCTAAGTGTGTTAGCAGTCCATTAGCTGATAAATTTAAAAAGGTATTTAATATTCTTGAAGGTTGACTTGTAATAAAACTATCTATTATTCCTTTATTAGCAAGTAATTCCCACCCTATTATAAATATGATTAGGATAAGTAATTGAGTTAAAATAACAGATATTTTGTTTTTTCTTATTTTTTTTAGATATTTTTTTCTGTCCTCAGACATATTTTTATCATACATGCACATCAAGCTCCTTCCATATAGCATCAAAGTACTTACTAAATTTAGGGCTTTCACGGCAGTTGATTGGATTTCTGTTTTCTATTTCAAAATCAATAGTATGAATGGTTTTTACTGTTGCTGGTCTTTTGGTTAACACTACTATTCTATCACTCATACTAATTGCCTCTGATATATCATGTGTCACTATAATAGCTGTAATATTTTCATTTTTTAATATTTGAAAAATATCATTTGTAACCATAATTCTAGTTTGGTAGTCTAACGCTGAAAATGCTTCATCTAGTAATAAAATCTTAGGCTTAATAGCTAAAGTTCTTATCAGTGCTGCTCTTTGCCTCATTCCTCCAGATAACTGATTTGGGTATTTGTCTTTAAATTCATATAACCCATATTTTTTTAGTAATTCTATTACATAAGCTTCATTTTCTTTGGTCTTTTTTCTTCTTATTTCTAAGCCAAATGTAATATTATCATAAATATTTCTCCATTCTAAAAGACTATCCTTTTGTAGCATATAGCCAAGACCACCATCAATTTGTATATCACCAGAAGTTTTAGGTTCCAGACCTGATATTATTGAAAGTAATGTAGATTTACCACACCCACTTGGTCCAATTATGCTAACAAATTCTCCCTCATTTACACTAAATGAAATATTAGACAAAGCTTCTACTTCACCATTTTTCGCTTGGTACTTTTTGCTTACATTCTTTAGTTTCAATACTTCCTTCATAAGTACCTCCTAATTCAAATTTATCATAATACATCTTATGAAGGTATACATAATTTAGTGAATTAAATTCTAAATATTTGACCGTGGATATATTAGGTTTGCGTTTTGTATACGGTTTAGTCTTACTATATTTGCTATAGTTGTGTTGTATCTTCTTGCAATTGACCATAGTGTGTCTCCTCTTCTCACTGTGTATAACTTATGTCCACAGTCGTGTTTACAGTTACTATTTACAACTAGCTTTTGGCCGTGGATAAATTAAATTTACATTTTGTATGTTGTTTTCTTGTGCAATTTTGCTAACTGTTGTATTAAACATTTGGGCTATTTCAGATAATGTATCTCCACTTTTAACGGTATAAATTGTTGTGTTACTTGTATTTTCTCCTTTAACAGGAACTATTAAATAATTTCCTGCATATATCAAGTTTGGATTCTGAATATTGTTTAACCTTACAAGCTCCGCAACTGTTGTGTTGTATTTTATAGCTAGCTGAGATAATGTGTCTCCCCATTTTATTTTTATTTTTTTAGTTGTTGTTTTGTCATCTTCCTCGTCTGGTTTTGGTTTTTCTGTATCTGGAATTTGAGTACCTTCTGACATAAATATTTCTTTAGTAAATTTATCTCTGTCTACATTATTTGAAATTCCACTTACTCTGCCTACATCTGTATATTGCCAACCTGCCCAACTTTTCCATGTTCCACTATTTTCTGGTTTGTTTACCTCGTATTGCGCAATCCACAAGGGATAATTTGTTACTTCTCCTTCCCAAATACGACTTGCTGTATAGGCATTACTGTATAGTACAACTTCTTTTTTTGTCAGTTCTTCTAGCTTTTTCATAAAAGCCAAGCCTATTGTATTTATCTCTCTTTTATTCAAATTCCCAAAGCTTTCAAAATCCATTGCAAGTCTACAGTCTGCTACTTTTCCTGATATTACTGAAGCAAAAAACTGTGCTTCTTTTTCTGCTTGATTTACACTTCTTGCTGTTACATAATGGTAAAATCCAATTTTTAATCCTGCATCTCTTGCTCTTTTATAGTTTTGTTCAAATTTTGAATCTATGTAATTTGTACCTTCACTCGAACGTATATAAACAACTTGTATCCCATCCTTTTTTACCTTTCCAAAATCAATATTTCCTTGATATCCACTCACATCAATTCCGTTATATATTTCGTCACTTGATGGTCCAAATGCCATCACTTTTGTTGGCATTGTGTATATTGTTGCAACTGTTAGCATTATTACAATAGATAATAATTTCAATATTTTTTTCATATTATTCACCTCATATCACTTCATATTGCAGTAACTTTATTTTGTTCGAAATATATTTTTCGTTATTATCTATTGGTTTGCTTAAATCTGTACTTAGATATTTTTTATTATCATCTGCAAATACTGTTACTACTGGTCCTTTTATATTTTTTTGAAGTAATACACTTCCTAAAAAGTTTGCACCTGATGAAATTCCTACTCCTATTCCTAACTCTGATGCTAACTTTCTTGACATATTTATACTGTCTTCATCATTTACTAAAATTACTTTGTCAATTTCATTTTTATCTAATAAGGCTGGAATAAAATCATCTCCTATTCCTTCTATCTTGTGTTGTTTAATTATTCTGTTTTTAGAAATCAACGGCATACATTCTGGTTCAATTGCAGTTACAGTTATTTCTGGATATCTTCTCCTTAACTTTCTTCCTATTCCCATCAAAGTTCCACCTGTGCCAACTCCTGACGCAAAACCTACGATGTCTTCTGGAACCTGATTTAAAATTTCCTGACCTGTTGTCTCATACTGTGCTAAAACATTGTCCATATTAGCAAATTGGTTTGCTAGAAATCCATTTATTTTTTTAGCTAAACTCCTTGACTCTTGAATACATTTTCTAAAACCTCCCTGTTGTTTAGAAAATGTTATAACTTTTGCACCATAGCTTTGCATAATTTGCACTCGTTCTTTACTAGCCCAATCTGGCATAAAAATATATACTGGATGATGATAATATTTGCCTAATGCAGACAAAGAAATTCCAGTATTTCCACTTGTTGCCTCTATTATTGGCATACCATCTTTTAATTCTCCTCTTTCTTTTGCTTTTGTTATTATGTAATATGCTGCTCTATCTTTTATACTTCCTGTTAAATTATAGCTTTCTAGTTTTGTGTATATATAATTTGTTTTGCCTTCGTACTCATATTTTATTTTTATTAAAGGTGTATTTCCTATTGTTTTAATCATATCCATCACTCCTCACTTTATGTTTTATATATTTTATACAGTTAGTGGTGGAATGGTTAATGGAAAATTATTTAATTTGTTTAATATGATGCAAGTAAAATCTATTTTTTCTTTTGTAAATTTCTATTACATCTATTCTTATATATTGGTCTTCTAACTTATGTGAATATATATAATATCTTGTTGCATTCCAGATATGCTTTTGTTTTCTTTCGTCCACTGCTTCACATGGCATTCCATAGTGAAAGTTTTGCCTTGTTTTTACTTCAATAAATACATATTCATTCTTATCTTTTGCAATAATGTCTATTTCTCCTTGTTTACATTCAAAGTTTCTGTCTATAATTTCATACCCCTGTTTTTGTAAATAATCTGCTGCAAAATCTTCTCCCTCTTTTCCTAATTCTTGCCTTTGATTTATCATAATATCATTCCTTTTTTATATATTTATTTCCTGCTACGCATTTTATATATCCATCTAATTCGAGCATAAATAATATTTCCATTATTTCAGATATTTTTTTATCTGTCATTTTGCATATTTCATTTGCTGAAATCGGTTGTGTGTTTATTAAGTTATATATTTCTTCATATTCTTTTGGTATTGTAATTTTCGGTTGTAAATCATAATATTGCAATATGTCGTCTGGTTCCATTACTAAGTTTGCACCATTTTGTATTAGCCAATTTGTACTATACCCTGCTGGCTCATCTAATCTATTTGGTATACAAAATACCTCTTTTCCCTGAAGTCTTGCATGTTTTGCTGTAATTGTACTTCCACCTCTATATGGTGCTTCAACTACTAATACGCCTAGAGCTAGCCCACTTATTATACGATTTCTTGCTGGAAAATTTGCCATATCTTTTTCCTCATCTGGATGATATTCTGATACAACACATCCACCATTTTCTATTATTTTGTGGAATAGCCACTCATTTTCTTCAGGATATATATGTTTAAATCCGCTTCCTATTACTGCTATTGTTTTGCCTAGTTCTTCCATGGAATTTATATGTGCTACAGTGTCTATTCCAATTGCTAATCCACTTACAATACACATTCCTTTTTGTGATAATTCTTTTGCAAATTTTGCAGAATATTTTTTGCCATATTCTGTACATTTTCTTGTTCCTACTATTGCTATTGAGTTTGAGTTTAATAACTCGTAATTGCCTTCCACATAAAGTTTTGATGGTGAGTTGTGGATGTTTAACAAACGTTTGGGATAAAATTTATTTGTTTTAGATAAAATTTTCATATTTCTTTCCTTTATTTTAATTTAATAGTAGCAATATAAGTACTTTTCTTCGTTCCATCCCAGCATCGCAAGAAGATGTAGCAACAATTTTTTGCAAACATTAATAATGATTTGAAAAAATTTAGCAACATCTTCTAGCTTGCTGGTCCCCACAGCCTCACTACGAAAAGTATTATATTTCTACCATCTGTATAAAATTAATTTAAATTTAATTCTTCCAATACTTTTTGTCTAGGCTTCTATATTGTATTGCTTCTGCAATGTGTGTTTTTTGAATGTTTTCACAATTGTCTAAATCCGCAATTGTTCTTGCTACTTTTAGAATTCTGCCATAGGCTCTGGCACTTAGTCCCATTTTTTCAAATGCTGTTTGTAATATTTTCTTTCCTTCACTGTCTAATTTGCAATATTTTGAAATTAGTTTTGGCGTTAGACTAGAGTTTGAATAAATATTTTCTTGTTTATATCTTTCTATTTGAATTTTTCTTGCACTGTTTACTCTTTTCTTTATTGTTTCTGAACTTTCTGATATTTCATCATTTCCTAATTTTTCATATTTTACAGGGCTTACTTCTATTTGTATGTCAATTCTGTCTAATAATGGTCCACTAATTTTTCCCATATATTTTGATATTGCTTGTGGTGTACATGTACATTCTTTATCTACTGAACCATAAAATCCGCATGGACATGGATTCATTGATGATACAAACATAAACTCACATGGATATGTAAAACTTCCATTTACTCGGCTTATTGTTACAATTCCATCTTCTAACGGTCCTCTTAACACTTCTAATGAGTGTTGATTGAACTCTGGTAATTCATCTAAAAATAGCACTCCATAATGAGCTAAGCTTATTTCTCCAGGTTTTGGTATTCTACCTCCTCCAACTAAAGACACTCCAGATATTGTATGATGTGGTGAACGAAATGGTCTTGTTGTAATTATTGGTGTATCTTGTTTTAAAGTTCCTGCAATACTATGAATTTTAGTAATTTCTAATGCTTCTTCAAATGTTAAATCTGGTAATATTGATGGTATTCTTCTTGCTATCATCGTCTTGCCGTGATCCTGGCGAACCGAATTAAAAGGCAATTATGTCCGTCCAGCAGCTGCTATTTCAACTGCTCTTTTTACACTTTCTTGTCCTTTTACATCTGCAAAATCTAATATTTTTTCTTTACCCAATTTCAAACAGTCTTCCCATTTTGTTGATAAGCTTTCTATTTTTATATTTCCATTTAAATACTTAACTACTTCATTCAAGTCACTTGCACCAAATATTTCCATTCCAGCAATTATAGAGGCTTCTTTTTCATTTTGCTTTGGTAAAATTATTTTCTTTATTCCTTGTTTTTTAGCTTCAATACATATTGGTAACGCTCCATTTATTGGATTTAAACTACCATTTAATGATAATTCTCCTATCATTAAAATATCGTCATTCTGGTTTTGTGTTATAACTTCTAGACTTTTTAAAATTCCCACGGCAATTGGTAAGTCAAATATTGATCCTTCTTTTTTTATATTTGCCGGTGCTAAATTTACAACTATTTTTCTACTAAACAATTCATAACCTGAATTTTTTATTGCTGTTCTTACTCTTTCTTTTGATTCTTTTACACTAACATCTGGAAGTCCAACAACATCCCATGAAGGCATACCACTTGAAATATCAACTTGCACGTCAATTAAAAAGCCTTCTAGTCCGTGCAAGGCCATACTTTTTGTAATTGATAACATTTTTTTGAAATCTCCTTTAGAATAAAAATTTTTGAATTAATTATTATTTGAATTTAATATGCTGAAATTATATTGTAAATTTCCATTTTTTGCAAGTGCTTTTGCTATTTTCTTTGATTTTTTGAGGTTTTTAGCCTGTTTGACAAGTTTCTATTTTTTTCGACATGCATTTTATGTTATACTTATGTTAACTAAAGCATTTTAGTTTTTATCTTAAGTTATCTTTCTATATAACTTACATAATTTATTTTTTCATAAAAATAGCAATGATTTTACTTTTTTCTATCATTGCTATTTTTCTTATTTATAATAGAAACAGTTTTGCCACATTCATGCAACAGCTTTGTAATATCAAAATAAAATAAGTTTAATATTATTTTATATGTAATGAGTCTTTGTTGCTTTTATACAAAGATAAGGGAGAAGGCAATGCCTTCTCCCTTATTGTAAAAATCATGTCCTATTCTTTTCTTTCCAAAGGTTATTCCACTTCTCCTCATATGCAACCGGGTAATCCCAGTTGCTGAAAGGTACGTAGAAAAACTTCCTACTGTAGCCCTCACCAGCCAGAACCTTCTGGATTCCGATATCCGGAATCACATACATGTCGCCGTTCTCATCAACAAAAGCAATAACGCTGTTGTTATATGAGTACTGCATTTTCTTTTCTTCCGGCTTAAGAGCTCTGAGATCAATGACCTCATGGCTACTGAACTGCGGCCAGTATACTTCCATCTGGTCTTCCACTTTTACAGCCCGTTCTTTGATTTCGCAAATATTCATGATTTTCTTTCCGCCCCTTTAGGACTTGACTTCTTAAGAAGCCCGTTTTATTTTATTTAGCCTATTGGCTATGTAGTTATTATACCACATTTATCCAATTTTTTCAATATTTGTTTACATAAATTGACATATCTATATTTATATGTTATTATTATTTATAGCAATTTTTTGCAAATAATAATTTAAGGAGGACATGTTATGAAAATCCGCGTGAACTACAATCTTCAGATCGAGGTCGACCAGAGGAAGTGCGATTGCAAGCGCGAAGCTGCTCATTGCCATGTCACCCGGAATGGCAACCGTGTAGCCCAAGTTTGGTTGAACCCCGTGAGGATTGAATCCGGCCATTCTCTTGACCGGAACGAAATTCAGCAGGTGCTGGATGTTGTTTACAGCAACAGCTATGCCCTGTTGAACGAATACGAATATAATCGGGAACACGGTGCCGATTATTAAAAAGATGCCCCTGAGATTTCAGGGGCCTTTTTATTATAAAAAAATCTTTAAAACTTTTAATTAAATTCCATTTATAGTAAGTATTTTCTCTAATGCATCTTCATATTCTTCTCTTCCAAAATCAACTGTTGGAATAATCTCATTATTGTTAAACATTTTTATAAATTCATCTATGTTAACCCATTTAGCTTCTGTTGCCTCACCATCCGGAAATGTCAAGTCTTCTATATTGATATCTTTTCTAAATAACCACAAATCTTTGAAATTTTGAGGTACTTTTTCTCTTTTTACTTCTTTTAAAAATATAGCCTCTTCTGGCTTAAAAGTAACTCCAAGCTCTTCTTTTAATTCTCTTAATATTCCTTCTTTGCTAGTTTCACCTGTTAATATTGAGCCACCGTTACACTCCCACATTCCACCAAACTTTTTATTCATTGCTCTTTTACTAATTAAAATCTCATTTTTAGAATTTAGTATAATTCCTGTTACAACTATGTGATATTCACCTTTTTGCAATATAGTTACATCTCTTATTGCCGTTTTTCCGGTTTTATTTTTATTCTCATCATATATGTCCCATAATTCAGGCATACGTTATTGCTCCTTTTTATCAATATTTATTTTGTGTACTGGAAATTTGCTTTCTTTTAATACTTCTTTTAGTACATCTGGTCTCAATGGATATTCATCTATTTTATCTAAGTCAATCCACTCATATTGTAAATAATCTTTTCCCTCTATATTTTGTAATGTACTTTCTAATTTTTTATCTTCCTCTTTTATAAATTCTGCTTTGTATATGAACATTATTTCATGATATTTTGCACCTTTCATTTCAAAAAAGTTTTCTACTGTTGATACATATCCTGTTATTTCAATTTCTTTTCCTAGTTCTTCTTGTACTTCTCTTTTTATTGTGTGCTCTGAATTTTCACCGATTTCAACTCTTCCGCCAATCATTGCATAATGATCTGAGTTTACATTTCTGTGTAATAAGATTTTGTTATTGTGTATTATAACTACACCTGCTCTTACATTTAATTTGTAATCACCAACATCAATTGTAATATCCATCAATTTCCCCTCCTTTAATATTTTTACATTATATCATATAAAGTAAAAGCCTCATATATTTAATATGAGGTTTTTTTGATTATTCTATTGGAATATATTTTTTCTCAGGCAATTCTTTCTTTTCTTCTTTTTTAGGAATTTCTATTGTAAGTGTTCCGTTTTTGAATTTAGCTTTAATTTCATTCTCTGTTACGTTTTCTCCAACATAAAAGCTTCTTGAACACTCTCCTGAATATCTTTCTTTACGTACAAATTTACCTTTTTCTTCATCCTTTTCTTCTTTATTAACTGTTGCATGTACTGTTAAATATCCGTCTTGAATATTTAATTTAATACCTTCTTTTTCATAACCTGGCAAATCAATGTCTATAATATATTCATCCTTTTTCTCCTTGATGTCTGTCTTCATTAATTTGCTTTCTCCCTCGTTGAAAAATACATCTCCGAACATGTCGTCTAATAGATCAAAGTCACGTCTTCTTGGTATCATCATCATAAAAATCAACTCCTTAAAATTATATTTATGTGTTGACACTTGATGGGAGTGGCACATATGTATTTTTGATAAATCCTCTTTATCAATTTCGATTATATTATATATCTATTTTTAGCAGTGTCAATAGCAGAGTGCTAAAATTCACAAAAGTTTCACATTACTTTTTGTTAATCATATCCCAAAATATTAAATCTTGAATGTCATCATCATTTGCCTCATTGCTCGTTTTTTCAACATTTTTATAACTATCTTTATTTAAAGCAATAACTACAATTATTACTATTGTAATAACTGGAAAAATAAACATTATTGGAAGCCCATTAAATCCTGCAAATATACAAAATATTAGAAATATTACATACAATATTATCCCCATAGTTTTCTCCTTTATTCATATTATATCATTATTTTATTTAATATGATATAATGTTTACAAATGATTTTAGGAGTGTAATATGAAAGTTAATGATTATTTAGGAAAAGTTTTAAAAATTGAAATTGACAGGCCTTTAGGAAGCAAACATCCTAAATATGGATTTATATACCCAGTTAATTATGGTTATGTTCCAAATACAATTAGTGGAGATGGCGAAGAATTAGATTGCTATTTACTTGGTGTTTTCGAACCTTTTGAAAACTTCGAAGGCAAGTGTATTGCAATAATTCACAGGACAAATGATAATGACGATAAACTTATAATTGTACCTGATGGTAAAAATTATGATAATTTCGCTATTGAAGCTTTAACCGAATTTCAGGAGCAATATTTTGAGCATGTTATTATAAGATAATAGATTTCGATACAGTTTATTGTATAAGAAAAAACCAAATGAATTAACTCATTCGGTTTTATGCTATATTTCATTCCAAAATATGATTTCTTCTATAGGTTTTCTATCAAAATGTCTTTCACTTGGTTTTGCTTCTTTTGATGGATAACCAATAGCTAACATTGCAATTATTTCTAAATTTTCTGGAACTTTATATACTTCTCTAACTTTATTAGAATCAAAATATCCTATCCAGGTAGAGCCTAATCCTAAATCTTGAACTTCTAGCATCATTTGAGTTGTTGCAATAGATGCATCAATAACGCCTTCATCTCTTCCATCAAATTTACTTTTCCATGAAACTGTTTTATCATAGCAAATTATCATTATTAGTGGAGCATTCCATCCCATTTTTGTACATTCACTTAATCTTGATAACTTTTCTTTGTCGTTTAATATTAGTATCCTTTGTGGTTGATAGTTTACTGCTGTTGGTGCTAATCTTGCTGATTCTAGTATTTTTTCTATCTTTTCCATTTCAACTTCTTTTTCTGCAAAACTTCTGCACGAATATCTTTCTTTTGCTAACTCTAAAAAATTCATAATTAATTTTCCTTTCTATATTATACATGTGCTCAACAATAGAAATAGCCTGTACTAATAAAAGTACTAAACATTACTTGCAGGTGAAGCACATTACTAATCTACAATAGTAGAAATTTATATAAGGTATTAAACTTATATTACATCCAAGAGCCTTACAAGGATCTACAATAGTAGAAATTTATATAAGGTATTAAACGCAAGAAATCAATACAATAGAGGCTTAATCTACAATAGTAGAAATTTATATAAGGTATTAAACGTTCTTCGGTGCCTTGACTCTGGTTAATCTACAATAGTAGAAATTTATATAAGGTATTAAACATTGTTAGAAGTTATATTAAAAGATAAATCTACAATAGTAGAAATTTATATAAGGTATTAAACAGATATTAATTAGGAGGTGTTTTAAGTATCTACAATAGTAGAAATTTATATAAGGTATTAAACAATAAACAAAACTAATTACAAAAACTAATCTACAATAGTAGAAATTTATATAAGGTATTAAACTTCAAAAGTATTAGCTTCGGACTGTTATCTACAATAGTAGAAATTTATATAAGGTATTAAACGTAGAATTTAATCCTAATAAGCTAAAATCTACAATAGTAGAAATTTATATAAGGTATTAAACGGTCAAAATAGTCCGGATGCTCTCTCGATCTACAATAGTAGAAATTTATATAAGGTATTAAACGTATTTACAGGGAGTTTTCCTTTCGAATCTACAATAGTAGAAATTTATATAAGGTATTAAACATTAAAAATATTTTTAGCAATATTTGGATCTACAATAGTAGAAATTTATATAAGGTATTAAACTATCCCCCAGCGAAAGCTTCTTGTAAATCTACAATAGTAGAAATTTATATAAGGTATTAAACTATAAAATTGTAATGTGGCTGGTACAATCTACAATAGTAGAAATTTATATAAGGTATTAAACTTTATTATAGGCAGTTACAAGAGTAATATCTACAATAGTAGAAATTTATATAAGGTATTAAACATATCTTCCTCAATAACTTTTATTTTAATCTACAATAGTAGAAATTTATATAAGGTATTAAACGCGTTTATGCCCGTAATAACATTTGTATCTACAATAGTAGAAATTTATATAAGGTATTAAACCCTATTCCATACATAACATATTTCTTCATCTACAATAGTAGAAATTTATATAAGGTATTAAACTTTTGTTCTAATGTGGTTCGGTGTTAATCTACAATAGTAGAAATTTATATAAGGTATTAAACTTGTAGGCTCATAAATATCTGGAATATATCTACAATAGTAGAAATTTATATAAGGTATTAAACATCAATAATCATACAAACCTACCTTTCATCTACAATAGTAGAAATTTATATAAGGTATTAAACACAATCAAGCATATCACAAACTTGTTAATCTACAATAGTAGAAATTTATATAAGGTATTAAACGTTTTTTTAGATAAATATACTTATAGTATCTACAATAGTAGAAATTTATATAAGGTATTAAACAGTGTGTTAAATGGTTGAAACTACGTTATCTACAATAGTAGAAATTTATATAAGGTATTAAACTATAGCAGTACAAGGCTACGTTAAGAATCTACAATAGTAGAAATTTATATAAGGTATTAAACGACTTAAAAGAATAAGCAACGTTTCCTGTATCTACAATAGTAGAAATTTATATAAGGTATTAAACTGGAAAATTCTCTAACACAAACCATTATCTACAATAGTAGAAATTTATATAAGGTATTAAACCATTTAATTGATAATCTACAATTTGTAAATCTACAATAGTAGAAATTTATATAAGGTATTAAACCCTTACATTACCATATATGTACTAAATAGGTTATTTTTGTATATAAAGTTTAACTTTATAGTGCATTTTTCTCTCATTTAATACCTCTTTTAATTAAATTTCTAAATTAAGACTACGGTTTGTATTCTTAATTTATTAAGATTATATCATTTTCTTCGTTTTTAGGGAAGCCCCATTTTGTAATTTTACAATTTTCACTAGTTTCGATTATCATTACACTATCACATTGTCCAAACTCCTTTTCAAACATATCTGTTATTTCACACATAATATTCTTCAATATATTTTTACTATTTGTTATTTCAAATACAGAATATTGTAACCTATAGCCATATTTCTTTATATATTTTGCAAATTTCGTTCTGAGCTTATCATTTTGTATATCATAACTTATCAGTATCATTTGTTAACACCACCCTCGGAAAATCACACATTTCTTTTTCTTTCATAATCCATCTATAATATTGTTGTATATATTCAAATATCTCTTTCTTATATTCATTTATCGCTTCTAAAATAAGTAACATAAAATTTGCTCCATCTTTCCAGTCTATATGATATTGTCCATTATCTACTGTATATTTGTAATTATCCAATTGTCTAAGATTTATACATTTTCTAATTTTATAATCTACAATTGGTCTAAAAGGTTCAATCATGTCACATACTAATGATTTTCTTTTATAAAATTCCTTGTGTAAATTTCCTTTATATATATCAAATCCATATATATTTAGAATTGCTTCAATATAATTGAATAACACTGTATAACCTATATCCATTAATAAATTTATTTTATCTCTCTTAACTCTTGGCTGTCTTCCATTCCATTCAAAATCTTTAAAGATTCTATTAAAATATACCTTGGCTGAAATACCTTCAATACCCATAATCTCGTAATTATTTAGTTCACTTGTTATTAACTTATTTATCTGAACATCAAGATTCATTATTCCATCTGCTACCGTTACATCTCTTAATTTTTTTAATGTATCTCTCTGGTTCCTTACTTTATTGATTATTATTGCTTTTGCTATTTCATTTGATTTTTTAGTTTCATATTGTTTTTTCCTTAAAAGTGTATTTCCTTCCATTGCATAATTTATAGTTGCATATACTTTAAATGTTGTAGTAAAGAATACTATTGAAAATCCAAATCTTCTACTCTTTTCAATTATTCCAGTAGTCATTGTAAATCCACCTATAATAAATATAGCAAATACTTTGTAACATGTTAGTTGAAATTTTATTTTCCCATCTATGTCTGTTATTATTATATTGTCATTTTTAAATGATATTTTATCTCCCTTTTGTGGCATTGCTATTATTATCTTTTTTTCTACGAAATCTGGTTCTGTTAACATATTAAACTCCTATCACAAGCAGGTTCATATATACACGTTTTACATTTTTCGCCGTTTTTCTGTTGAAAATTCTCTATATCAAATTCATGTATATTTTGTATCAACTTTTCAAATTTTATTTTCATTTCTAAATCTTCTGTAGGTAATTTTATATTATATTTTTTGTTATCACTCATACTATATAAACTTAATTTTTTTACTTTGTATCCCATTTCTGTTAGTCCATAATATTGAGCATATATTTGAAAAACATATCCGTCATAAATTTGTTTTATCTTATTTTTTCTTTCTACTAATTCCCCTTTATTTATATTAAAAATATCTATCTTTCCTTCAATCCCATATTTTTGTGAATATATATCTATTCCTTGTAATATGTTTTTGCTTGTCGAATATGTTTTATTATCCACCGCCTTATGTGCATTTGTTCCGTTTATTTGATATTCTGTTTGATACAAATTTCTGTCCAGATTTCCATATAGTTTATGAAAATATATGGAAATAGGACAAAATATAAAGTCGTTTAAATATGATATGATAATTGTTTCTTCCACTACATACCCCTATTCTGTACATGATCTAGCCACTCTTTTTCTGTGATATTATACTTAATTTTATTTAATTTATCATCCTCTGTATTTCTCACTTGCTCAATTAGCATTAGTCCTTTTCTTGCAATATTATATGCACCATTTGCATCTGCATCCTTTGGTAACCCTTCTATCTGCTCATTTGTATTAAAGAATTTTCCATTACTATTTTTTACTGGTGAAATTAAATTATCTTCTTCTTTTCCTGTCAAACTATTACGCATTTGTACCATTAGTTTAAATAATTGTATAAATCCTAAGGTCTCATTATTTCCCTTGAAAAATTCTATGTTTGCTTTTTCTAAAATCTCATTCTTTATATTATCTAAATTTATACTATATTTTTCAAATAATTTTTTAAACTCATTTGTTAATTGTATTTTTTTGTCAATCCATTCACCTTTATCATTTCTATATGTATAAATTCTTTCTCCGTTGGTATATAATGTCCATTTATTTCTTGTTTCATTTAGTCTGTCAGTAAATTTACTATAGTCTATATCAAATTCAAATAAGTTTTCTGATGAATTATATCTAATATCATCAATTTTATTTATAAATTCTTTTGACTTATCTAAGTTTTCATATTTGATATAAAACCTATTTATAAATCCTGTAGTTGGATCGATTTTACTTGTACACCATGCTGGTATATAATATAAGACTCCGCTTTGCTTACCAATTTTATTAAATGTTTCAAATTTATTTGTTAATTGATAGGCATTTAATACTCCTCCTTCGGATTCTTTAGGTTCATCTTTAAATACAAGATAATTTAATTTATCAATAAACATTTTTTCAAATTTTTGATATACTTGTTTTTCAACTTTTATTCTTGAATTTTTAAATCCTTTATTTAAATCTTCTATAACAATAATTGCATTATATTTTCTCATTAACCCAACAAGAATATGTATTACCTGACTCATATATCCTTCTTTTAGTTCTTTAATGTTTTCTATATTTTTCCAATCTTCTCTAGCAATTTCCCTTTCTTTTTCTTTTTTATTTAATAGTGCATGGTAATTTGTCGAGTATTTTATGCTTTTATATTCATTTACTATTTCATTTAAAGATTTTTGATATACTATTTTTTCATTTTTATCTATTACACATACATATAGAAGATTCCTCTCCCCTCTGTCTATTCCAATAACATTAATATCATCATTGTATTTTAAATATTTATTGACAACTTGATTTATATTAAACATTTTTTCACTTTTAAAGTTCATTGTAATTGGAACATGAAATTGAAATTTATCTACTGTATATCTTTTATCTTTTATTAAATCATATTTAAATAAACTCGTTGGCTTTCCAGATTTTATTGTATTTTCATTTTTATTTGCTACAGGCTCATTTGCAGAATGTGTTATTTTTCTCTCTAAGCTCTTCTTTCTATAAAATATTTCTGCTTCTCCATTTAATTTATATACTGGATTTTTTATGTTTTCTATGTCAAAAACAGCTTTCCAATACATTGTATGTAGATTTGGTCTACCCTTTGAATACTCAGAAAAATCTTTGTTATATATTTGAAATAAATATAGTTCTCCTCTATCTACCAATTCATTTATATATTTCTCAGAATATTCAGAATATTCAATTTTATAGCCTTGTTCTTCTACATCTTTATAAAATTCACTTATATCATTGTATTCTGATGTACTTTTAAATTTAAAGTCAAATTTTTTCCAATCTTTATGTTTATTTAATGAAGTTTTGTAAAAATCAATCAATTCATGACAGAAATTAATATCAAAATCTTTTCCTTTTTTATGACATCCTTTATTATACTTTTCTAATAGTTCGTCTGAAGGCATAAATTCATCAATTTTTGATTTCGAAAAAAATACTTTTGGTAACATTTTGTTTGGTCCTGGCAATAGCTTATATTCCATTTTTTTATAATTATTTTCACTATTAGAATCTTTTTCTTGAATTTTAAATATCTTTTTACAATATGGATTTATTATTCCTAAATAATACTTTTCATTTTTTAATAAGATTACTCCAAGATTTGCTTCTTCTTTATTAAGATCCCATCCATTCAATAATGTAGGACATTCAAAATTTAGTTTTATTTTTTCAGTTGAATATGCTTTTTGTGTTAAATAATTTCTAGTCTTATTATACAATGGAATAATGTCTTTTAATTCGTTATAGTAAGGCATTAATTCTGAGTAAAATTCAGCATCTTTTTCTATTGTTCTATCTTTTAGTACTAGTATTTTCACAAACTCTTGTAAGAATTTAATATCATCTAATAAATTCTTTATTTTTACAATTGAATTTTCATCTTTTATTAGTTGTTTAGTGTCTCCTCTTGATTCAATTTTTTGAACTTCGGTAAAATCTGTTTTCATTTTTTCCATAATTTTTGATTGCTCTATATAATTTGATATGTATTCTATTAAATAATTATCTCTAAGAGAATCATTCAAAAATTTTAAGGAATATTGTTTTTGTTTTTTCATATATTCTTGTTTTTGCTTAGAATATTGCTCTGTATCTTTTTTTAATTTTCCTGTATATTCTATATCATATCTTTCTCCTATACGATTCCTTATATAACTCCAATCTTTATATATTTCATTCGAAATTGTATTTAATGTTCCATCATTGTTTATAAATATTAAATCTAGATTATACTTGTTAAATTTAGCAAATAATTGGTTTATTTTATTGAACACTGGAAGTAGTTTAGTATAATAACTTTCTATATTATTAAGCAATTCTTCATCACTTTCAATAGTATCAAATTTAAAAGAAGCAGTGTCTGTATCACTCAATATTTGTTTATATAATTCTTGTAGCTTTGGAATTTTTTCATTGTGCTTTTGATTAAACTCATTAATGTATTCATTCAATCCTTTTATTTTTTCGCCATTACTTTTCGACTTTCCAGATATTATAATATTGTAGCATTCTATTCCTTTTTGAGTTAATACCTCATTATAATAGTTGATGTCAAAAATCTCATCAATATCTTCGACTTGAATATATTCCATTAGGTCAGTATGTATTTTATTTATTATTTCCGGCATAAATTTTATTACTTTATTATAAATTTTAAAGTTTTCTATAAATGTTGGAAGATTCTCGTTTATAAGCCTATATGCTATACCTGTAGGCTTTTCTTCTTCTGAGTACATATTTTCTCTATTTTTATTATATCCAGAAAAATAAGTTGTAAATTTGTTAAATTCGCTAATATCTTTAATTTTTTCTTTATCGTCCTTATACATAGTTATTAAATAGATATTTATTATATCCTTTTGAAACAACCCCTTATATTCATTATTGTTTCTAAAGGATTCAGAAATTTGCTTTCTTAGTTTTTCTTGAATTTTTATAAATTCTTCTTTTTGTTTTTCATCTTTTTTCACTACAGAGTATAATTCATAATATTTATTCAATTCATTTAGTCGAATATTTTTTAGGCACTTATCTATAAAAAGCTTATGATATTCATCGCAATATTTTTTTACCTTGCTATAAATCTCTGCTCTATGTTCATCCGCTTTTAGTATTCCTTCTTTTTCCATATTTTCTTTAGTTTTTCCCTGTGGAATAAGTTCAAATCTTAATGTTTTTTGGACTGAATAAAAATTGTGTAGATTTCTGTATAAATTAGACATATATCCTCCTTAATAAATTAAATTTTTACTTTAAATTATGCTATCATATTTTACATTATTTTACAATATATTTTTTTATTTTTTATTCATTTCGACACTTTTTTCATGCAATGTTTCTATAAAGTATAGTTCATACAATTTTCATTTTTGGTTTGTATTTATTTTCTTATCGGAGGAAATATATGTATTTTTTTGTCGCTTTTTATGCGACCTTTTTTATTTGCATTCGTTTTATAATTTATTTAAATTAGGAGGTTATAGAAATGAAAATAAATTTATCTAGTTTAATGTGTTTAATTGACGAAAATGAGAAACAATATTCATCTTTGTTTTTTGCTTTAAAAAAGCATGTGCTAAATACTTCAATTCAAGAATTAAATAGTACTACTAATGTAGTTGAAGACAATAAAAAAGATTTTGAAGAAGAGTTAACTGAAGTTAAAAGATTGTCTAGTGAAATATCTAAATTAAAGGGCGTACTTTATGAAAAAAATAATTTTTTTAAGCTTTCTAATGGCAGAACAATTCAAACTGCAATAGTTGAAAATAGCAATTTAAGGAGACTAAAAGACAGTTTACAAACTCTGTTAAATTATCGTAATTTAAAGCAAAGAGTTACTGAGGTAAATAACTCATACTTTCAAATTCAAGAAATAAATTATAATCAAGAAGAGGTCAAATTTCAAATCCAGCAATTAGATGAAAAAATACGTAATACTGATTTTGAAATTTCTAAGCTAAATAGTATTGAATTTGAAATAAATTTATAGTCAAATCTGGGTTCTGTTAAGTTATTTTGCAGATTAAATTAAATATAAAGTTTTAAGCCCATACCTTTTTAAGATAACTATAGTTTTATTAAATAATTACACTTATAGTTTTCATTTTATTTAATATTATTATGTTGTTTTGTTTTATTGTTTATATATTATAGGTATTTTACAATTTTTTATGTGTATACAAATAGGAAAAATTTAAATAGTTACTTAAAAAGGTCTAAAGAGGAATATTACCTTGTATCTGTGATACTAAGATAATATTCCTTTTAGTTTTTGGTCATCAATATCATACTGTTGCTTTCCTTTGTAAATGAATATTATTTTAAACTAGCATTATTCATTTATGCAACTTAATTAATCAACAATCAATGTATCCTCAAATATTATTTTCCTACCTTTTTCTATTCTTCTTTCATATTTATTTATCTGTTTGTTTAAAAAATTAATTGCAACCTCGTCATTTTTATCAATAATTAAATTTTTCTCTTTGTTATCTACAAAATATTCATTCATATCAAATAACAAAGAATTTAAAGATCTTTTATTATCTTCATAAAATTTAATGTACTATTCTTTACTCCATACATTATTTGATTTCTTTTCTGGCTTTTTATATTTCACATATTCTTTTACAATTTTTTCTCTAAATAATTCGTTTTCCATAATTCTCTTCTATCTATTTAACATATTATTATCATATTTTATTATTATATTGTAAAATTAACTTTAAATTTCTTAAAATCCTTAGCAAAAATAAAAACTGTATACAATTATAATATATATATGGCCAAATAAATTTTCGAACAGTGCCTATAAGAAATATATTTAGATCTAATTTTATTTTCAGTTTCATGGTAAGGCTTGAAGTTATGGCCTTCGGGTTATGAGAACTCTCCGAGCCATTTTGGTCTTTTATTGAAATTTGTAGTTTAGCCTTATATTTCAATGGTTTTGTGAGTTTTGATTTTAAGATATTTTTGGTCATTTTAGGTCATTTTTAGGAGCGTTTGTCCCCAAAATGTCCCCAAGATTTTAAAATGCTTATTATTCTATGTCTTAAAAATTGAAAAACATATTTAAGAAATTTTACTTGTATTGTGGAAAGAAGTTTTTGTATTCAATAATCAAATTATTGGAGGTATTATTTTATGAATAATTTAAGAGAAGTAAATGATGATATTATGAAAGATTGGTTAATGTTTAGAGAAGAAGATTTAGGTTCACTAACTTGTGAAGAAGATAAAAAACATTGGATTTATTTTGACGAAATTTCTGAAAAGATTTTAAGAAATGTTCCTGATAAGAATAAAAAGTATGTTAAAAAGCAACTGCAAATTCTTGATGATAATTTTCTTGATTATATTTGTTATTGGAATGAGAAGTATTATAGGAATGGATTTGTAGATGGCTCTCAGTTAGTTATGGGTTGTTTTGAGGAATAGATAAAATACCAGAAGAATTAGTTTTCTTCTGGTATTTTGGATATTTTGGAAAATCTTTCAGGTTATTTTTAATTATTGTAATATATTGCTATCGGATGTATTACACAAATATTCTCTTCTTTAGTTGGCAATATAGCTCTTAAAGCCTCATTCACCGAAAATTGTAAACTAGCAAAAATATTTTTCTCATCTTCTGGATTAGTATCTTTCCCTATTATATTAGTAATCATTCCAACACATGTAATATCTCCGCCATACATAAAACCTATACTTGTCGGATTTACTCTAAAATATTTTTCATCTAATGGTATTAAATAACCATCATTTGAAATTAACATTCTGCTATATGGTATCATTTTTTTAAAAGCATTTATTATATCACTTATATTATCATATTCTTTACTTTTTTCATCTATTGTTTTTTTAATTTCACTACTTATTTGATTAGACATCGCTCTACTTTGTTGCCTATTTAACTGATTAGTAGCTATTGATGCTTCTTTTTTTATTTGTTCGCTCGTTGATTTTTTTATATAGTCTATCAAGCCATTTTTAGAAAACAAGCCTTCTAAATATTCCAAATCAACAAAATCAAACATTCTTGTCAATTCAACATATTTTCCATAATCATCATTCTCATTATTTCCTATTTCTATTTTAGTAGCATCTATATATTCATATGCCATATTAAAAGTTGCATCATGCATTGTTTTTTCTATAATTTGTTGAGTTGTATTAGATATATTCTTGTCTTTCCCAATTTTAGCACCTAAATTCAACTTAGCCTCTGTGTTTACCACATTAAATATAGCACCTTTTATACCTCCATCTACATCTGTTGATATAGCATTTTGTTCTGTTTGTCCCAATGTATTACTTTCTCCTAATTTTATATCTTGTATCAAACCATTATCCTTCTGTGCAATAATAGAATTCACTATATCATTATCTAAATATATGAATTGTTTCATATTCTATCTCCTCTCCTATTTAACATTTACTTTTTAATTTATATTACATTTGTAATCACTTTAAATTGGTTAATTTTTTTAATGATATATCAGAAACAGCTATGATATTTTCATCTTTTCCATATACATTTTTACTTACTAAATGTTCGTTTACTATAAATACATTATATACTCTCCACCCTTCTCCTTTTAAATTATATTGCTGTTTTACATCTTCAATGTGTTTTTTTACCCATTCACTTCTTCTTCTAAGTTTCGTACTATAACTTTTTTTATTTTCACTATCCTCAAACATTTCTCGATATTCACAATATATTTCATATGGATTTTTTGATAACTTGAAATCTTTCACTTCTCCTACAACAATTTTTTTCTCTTTATCATAAATATATAAAATATCTATATCTCCCAAATCTTTATTTTCTTCATCTACTATCCTCTTCTTATTAATTTTTTTTAAATTTTTATCAACTATTAATTCAGGAAATGTATTTAGTATATTAAACACACTATCATTAAATGCTTGTCCCCTATCTTTACTTACTTTTCCAATATATTTATTCATTTCTTTACTTCTAGCTTTAAATTTTCCATCACTTATAAGATCCATCGTAAACATAGTCATGTGAAAAATATTTCTGTTTCCCCATATGTATTCATTATCTCTTTTTATAAGTGGTCTCCTTGTGAATGATAGTTCCCTATTAAATCTCCATGGATATGTATCTTCTTTTCTAAAACCCTCTGGTGGTATTAGAAAATCATCTCTTTTATCTAAGCAAATATAATCTAATATTTTTTGTATTTTTATCTCTTCAATTTCTTTTAATTGTTCTCGTATTTTTACAGCTAATTTATCACATTCAAATTTTTTTATTTCATCTTTTTGTTCTTCACCAATTAGTATTAAGTTATAACACACTTTTAAAAATTCTGAAAAAGTAAATCCATTTTCAAAATAAAATGCCTTATCCAATTCATTTGATTCAAATTGACTTTTTACTATAATTTCATTCCATTTACCTATTGAATTATATTCAAATTCTCTTATTCTTGCATTTAACATACTACTTCCCATTGTGTTATATTCATCTTTTTTTATTCCTATTCTGTCAGACTTCAATATCTCAATAGGAGTATTAAATATTTTATATCTAAACAAATCATTATTATATGCCCATTCTATTATTAAAGAACATATTGCTAGTATCTCCTCATATTCATATTCTCCCAGTAGCTCTTTTCCTAACGGTGGTTGTGCAGACACATATTCAATTAAAAATTTCAGTGCCTTTGTAATTCTTTGATTTTCATTAAAATCTTTCCATATTTTATCTTTCTTCTCTGGGTAACACAAAATATCATTGTAGTGCCTCCTTTGAAACATCATCATATAATAGATTTGTTCTTCTAAATCATGATATATTGCTTCAATTAGATTATATGGATCTAATTTCTTAACTTTATTTTGAAGTAATTTATATAAATGATCAACTACTAATAATGTAATTTCATTTTTATCCTCTTCCTTAACTATTCCATAATCCCACTTTTTTAGTGAAATAATATGTTTTCCAACATTATCAAGTAATTCATTTATATCATTTTCATTAACTCTTCTGTTTTGCGGATAATCAATAGGTTTAAGATATGGATAGATTTCATAATCAAGTGTAAAAAATTTTTGTTTCTTATCAGGATAAAAGATTTTGTCAATTTTTTCATAATCTTTGTCTGTTAAATCTAGTATTTCGTTCAATATAATTAGTAACAAATTCTTTTCCTCTTGATTACCATTTCTATTAAAGCAATGATATGTATCTGGAGTTATATCTAATGAAATTTTATTAAGCTCCTTTTTTATTGTAATAGTATCTTCAAACAATCCTTTATATTCTTGATCATAGAAATACTCCATACTATTTCCTATCATATTAATTTTTATACTAATATATTTCTCAGCAATTGCTTTATCTTCAATAATTTTTTCACATTCACCAATCCAGTAAGAAATAGCATCTATGATGCTATGATAAACATTCAATTCCTCACTATCTTTTACTTTTTCGCTATATATCCATATTTCTATATTTTTCATTTCTACCAGTAAGCTTATAACTATATTGTTTCTATCTAGATTATCATTTAAATATATTTTTCTTTTTCCATCTTGGAGTATCACTTCTTCCATATATTCTGAATTGTATGATTCAACTAAATGCCTATCTTCTTTTTTCAATGCTTTAACTATATATTCAATATCATCTCCTGCACTAAGATATAGCATTGTATTTTTAGGGTTAAATTCATCATTAATATAAAAAGAATAATCACAATTGGTATATATATCTATGTATGGCAGTTCTCCAAAAGCCTGTGGCATTTTTATTAATTTATTCTTTGCATTCATATATCGTGTTAAAAAGAATTTTTGCTCTCTTTCATTTATGGAAATACATTTTAATTCAAATGGATTTAGACATATTGGTGTATTAAATGTTCTTCTATTAAATCCTATTAACATACTTCTTCCAAAAGAGTTATATACTAGACATACAAATATATCCTTATCCTGTATTTTGTTCTTTAATTTCTTTATTATATAACTTATTCTTTTATTCAGCCATTTACCAATTTTATCATTATTGTATTTATCAAATACTTTTTCCTTATCAAAATTTCTTCCATCATCAAAAATTCCAATAGCTACGATTACTTGTTTATTATCTCCTGTTAATAATGCCTCTTTGTATGATGTATCATCTTTTTTTAACTCTATATTTAGAGAATTTTCATTTATTTTTTTATTCCCCAATTTATCAAAATATTTTATGCACTGTTTCCATACTTTATTGTTATATAATTTAATAAATTTTTCCTTTTCTCCATATTGATCAGCAAAACTTACTATAGTATGTATTAAAAATGGAACTAAGATTGATGGTGACAAAATTATTACATTCCCTTTATCATCTTTTAAAAATGGCTTCTTAAAAAATTTTTGATTGTCTAAATTTAGTATATTTTCTATATTTTCATTTTCAAAATCACTATATAATAAATTTATTAATTCATTGTCATTTAGCATACGATTTACTATATCTTCTTTTATAATTAAACATTCCTTTAATTTTTCTAGTCTATATTCACTTGGTACAACAATATTGGAAATCTCATCATATTTTTTGATGTTTGTAATACTAATATCAATTTGTTTTGAAGCATAATCTGAAATTTCTAGAATAAAATTAATTAATACACTCATTCTTTTAGCAAATTCGATATTAAATTCATTGCCACTTGTATAAATTGTATTTATAACTGCTTGGAGTATATATCCTGGTATATAGTTAATGCCTGTAAAAATATTATAATTCTTGTAAAACATTACTCTGTCTATAAATGGATTTTCTGGTGGATCTATTGCAGAGGTCAAGCTCATACTTTCAATTGATTGTATTAATTTCTTAAATTTGCCTATACTTATTTTGTATTTCGATGTCAATTCATCCCTAGATAAAGTAAGTATTGCTGCAATTATCGGTTCAATAATTGTTGCTTTGTTTTGATTTTCAGGAACTAAATTTAAAGCAGACAATTTGGCAATAATGTCATAAACATCATATTTTTTTATTTCTTTTAATATATTTTCTACAATATCTTTATCTCCTTTTTTCATTTCTTTATAGAATTTATCAAAATTATCATGTAAACTTTCCATATTTTCTCCTTTTTGTGTATATTATCATAATATATAGTAATATTTTGTCGAAATTTGCAATTAAATATCAAAAAAAGCATAATATATTTTATTATTTACAATATATTTTGCTTTTCTTTTGTTATTTATTATAGATTTTATTAAATTCTTTTTTTATTACTAAAGCATAATTACAGAACCATTTAAAGCATTCTTCCCACTCTTCTTGATTTGTTACATCACATTTTTTCATAGCCTTTATTCTTGAAGCTTTTTTATTATCTAATCGTTGCCATTTAAACTTTAATCCTGTCTTTTCTTCTATCAATTCTTTATTAGCATAGAATAAATCATATATTTCTTTGTTATTATCAATATACACTTCTATTCCTATTTCATTTCTTTGTGTTGCACATGTTAATGAAATATGATATTCAGAGTTTCCCATAGGTAAATCATACCAATGTTGTGGCAATGCCTTTCTTTTGTTAAATTCTTTTGAATACTCTTCATTACTTGCACCATATTCTCCAAATGCCTGCCAAAACTCTCCTTGTAATTTTTGAGCTTTTCCAAGTCCATTACTTGCTTTTTGAGTTTTTCCCCAATCATTTGGTTTTGATACGATATTAAATTTAGGCGCAGCCAGAGAATCTCCTATCTTCCAAACTTCAATTTCTAATAAGAAAAATCCAACTTCTTCATCTGTGTGTGCATTTAACCATTCAATAGCTTGTCTATGTTCATCTCTAGCTCTTTTTACTATCCATATAATAGTCTTTGCATCTTTTCCAGAAGCATATGTAATTATCTTTCCTAAATGGTCATGATTAGAATCTTCTAGCTGATTTTCTATTACAACTTTTCTGTCTGTTCCTTCTTCTTTTCCATAAATGTCAACACTATATTTTCCAACAGCTGACTCTCTTTCTTCTAGTACTATATCAATTCCTATTGTGTTACTTAATTCTTTTAAATTCTCTTCTTTGCTTAGCCATACCGAAAAATCATATTCTTCATTTGGCCATATATCCCTTAAATTAACTTTTTCAAGTTTTCCTAATTTACTCATAAATATCTCCTTCTGCTTATTTCTCATCTAATATTTTCATATATGTTTTATTTAATTCATTTAAAAGTTCTTGAATAATTTTAACATTATTATAATCTTTATGAGCTTTTTTTGATAATTCAACTATATATTTATGTAATTTATTTTCACTATTATATTTAGGTATATATATACGTGGTCTTATTGGAAAAGATCTTGAATCTGATGAAGTCAACATATATTTGGCAACTATTGGTGTATTAATCACTCCACATATAAAATGAGCCTCATCATATGAAATAAAATTACCATCCGTATCCTCACATATAGATACTGCATGATTCTGAAATACAGGATTTTTAATTCCTCCCCACGAAGTTTCTACATTACTAATAACTGCTGCAGACCATTTTGAATTATCTCTAAACACAACATAATTTTCTGCATAACTATAATTTCCTACTCTTGCTAATGCATAAAATTCAGCATCAGAACGCCCTATAATTCTTTCATTATAATTTGTTTGTTCATCTATCATTTTTTTATTATTTTGATAATACTCTGCTAATCGAGGTGCTTTTGTTATGAGTTCATCCATTGACATTGGGACTTTTGGATTACTTTTGTCATATGGAAAAGGAACAATATATTCTCCACATTCAACATGAAATGGAGTTACATCTTTCCCCTTTACCATAGGTCTGAGCATCGATGTTTCTAATAGTACAGTACGTTGAGGAACCTTATATTTCGATTTTTTATTTTGCATATTATCCAAAGCTGTACATGTTGCTGTCCCTGGTAGATTAGATAGATGAAAAACCATTAACTCTTGTGGATAAAATTCAATTCCTTCTCTTCCAATATAACTTGATTTACCCGCAATTTGTTGAAATTTCATAGCTTCTTCCTTTGTTTGAACATATGTAAAAAAGTTTTTATCAGCATGACATGATGCAAGATATCCTTTTTCTATTTTAAAAGTTTTATCAATATCTATTTCTTCGCAAAAATCAATCGATTTTGGAATTTGCTTTATATAGTAGTCTACATCTACTCCACATTTATAATCAACTTCCCTATTTCTAATATAATATGTTAAAAATTTTTGAGTAACTGGCTTAAATGGATGTCCTGTTTTTTCCCAATTTACAAATTTATAAAAATATAATTTTTTATCATTATCAATCAAAAGCTTCCTAAAACCTTCATATGACTGTTGAAAAATTAACGGTTCTGGCATTAAAAATGCAATAATTCCATTATTATCTAACCAATTTTGTGCTACAACATTTGTTATTAAAGCACAAATATTTAGATTTATTCCTCCAGTAACTGCATCTCCAGAAAAAAGTTTTTTTGAAATACATAATGACTTAATACGATCTCTATAACCTGATGGTAGACTCTTCCAATCCACCCATGGTGGATTTCCAACGATTAAATCGAATTTTCCCATATTCGCAGTTGTTAAAAAATTTGCTAATATTCTCGCCCATATTCCATTCCACTTTCTTCTTTCCAAATCAACTAGTTTTTTTGCTAAAGTTAGAAGTTGCTCTTTGGTATGCAAGTTTAAATCATTTGAATCACAAATTGAACAAAATAATTTAAAAATTGAATCTTCATCTAAATTCTTTATATATCTTTCAACTTCATTCATAGTTCTTGAAAAAACAGCTGTATCTTTAACCATACTTCTAGGAATTAAAACTTCTATAGGTGATTTTAATGTTGAAATTGTATATTGCAGACAGTTTACTCCATAATATTCTATTTCCTTTGGAACATATGAAGCATCTCCTAAATAAATAGGAATTTCTATTGTATTTATTTCATTTACTAAATGAGAGATATTTATAAAATAATTTACACGAGCTGTTAATGCTGCTATTGGGTTAAGGTCAATTCCTTTTACCCTTGAAAGAACCTGTTGCAATTTTTCTTCGTTTGTTTTGTCTTTACATTCTTCCAAAACTTTTTCAATTAGAATAGATATAAATGTACCACTCCCACAACAAGGATCCAAAGCTTTCCAATTTTTCGAACATGACAATAATGCTTCATTAATTACACATGATGCCAACCACTTCTTTGTATAATATTCACCCAAAGAATGTCTTACTGCATCCGGAATCATAGCTTGATACAATTCTTTAAAAAAATCTTGTGCTTTATCTACAGATGTAGTTGTTGATGAATCAGAATATCTACTTAATTTTTCAAAAACTTCTTTTAGTGAATTATAAATTTCCGTATTCCATTGTTCATCATTTGTATACCAAGAAAAGAAATCTCCTTCAAGTAAATTTGTAATTCCATATTGAATAAATATTGCACCATTTTCTAAATCCATCATTTGCATCCTAAGAGCTTCTGAATCCAATGTCATAGAATTATAAAAATTTATTAAGCTTTTATTATATCTAGCATAACTAATAACTTTAAAAGCAATTATCTTTACTATAATTGCATACGATGTCTGTAACGAAAATAATGCTTTATATTCATCATCTATTTCAATAAACTTTCTACCAAATAATTTTTCTAAAGACTTCTTTCTATTAATAATCGCCTGTTGTTTTGAAATATCATCATGTGCAAGATTAAATAATTGCATCCATTCATTAAAAAGCATTTGCGTTTTAGGATGAATATTATTTTCTACAACATTAAAAAGTGCATGCATTAGTTTAAATCCAACTCCATTATTTTCTGGTAAATTGCATATTCCATCTACTAAATTCCTAGCATTTAACGCAACTAACTTAACTTGAAGAATATTTTTTATAATTCTATCTAATATTTCACCATTAATTTGATAGAAATTTTCTATATTTATTTTTCCATCATTATATTGTAAAAAGCAACCAATTATTCCATCTGTTATAAAGCCCTCAAAGTTCTTACCTTCCTGATTACTCATTGCTATAATATAATCTGTAATTTGCTTTATCGCTTTATTCTTTTGTTGATCACTATTTAATGTTTTAGGTTGTTTAAATTCAATAATTAGTGTTGCAATAGCTGTATCAGCACGTCCATTTAAAATATTTCTAGATGTATCTAATGTTTTTTCTTTTATTGGATTATATTCAAATCCAAAATTAGAAAAGTTATTTCTAAAAAAAGCAAAAAGTTCACAATCAAAATTACTTTCAATTGTTGCTTCATTAGGAGAAACTCTAGATTTATTAATTATCCTTTTAGCCATATCATCTAATTCATTTTTGTAATTATCTGACTTTATAATATCTAAATAATTACATTTTAATGTTTCATTTCCTTCTTTTATTTCTATTGACATTAATATTATTTTCCTTTCATTCTATCTCATTATATTTTATATCATAATTTCTTATTTTTTTCCACAAATTGACACTTATTTCTCAAAAAAATTATTGGCACATTTCTGTGCCATTTTTATCTATAATAATCTCTACTCTTTTTCTTAGTATTTTCTTGTTTTTCTTTCGTCTTTTTCTCAATTTCTTTCGTCTTAAGTTTCTCTAATTCTTCTTTCATAATAGGTACTTTAGCTTTAATTTTATCACACAACCTAATCTCCTCTCTAATTTTAGTAATCTCTTTACTCACCAATTCAATTTTTTTATTAAAATCCTCTTTATTCTCATTTTCAGCCATGTTTTGTCTCTTATAGTACAAGTTGTTCCTTTGCCTAATTAAATCCTTTAATTGGTCGTTTAAATTTGTTTTACACTCATTTAACTCTTTACTATCAGTTATATTATATTTAACTAACAATATATTTTCTTTTGAATACTCATCCATCTTTTTAATTTCTGCCCTCATAGCTGGTGTTAGTTTGTATTCTATATTCTTTTTAGGATATACCTTTAGTAAATAACAATAATATAAATACAAACCTTTAAACCCTTTAGGTTTTGAAAACTTTTTTAAAGTACCTTTTAAATATAATTTACCAGTATAAGTTTTAGGCTTTATTACTTCTTCTCTATTAGGATATCTACTAAAAATTTTATTTTTTATATTATCTATTGAATATTCTTCTCCAAATGCTCTTTCGATTCTAATATTTCTTTTGTGGGGATATCTTCTTATACTAATTTTATCTGTTCTAAAATAAATTTCATATCCCATATCTTTTAATCTTTTTATAAATTCTTTATATGTCCATGAATGATTTATTGCATAATCAATATCTTCTTTTGCAAATTTATAGTAATCAGAATTTGATAAACTTTTTCTATAAAAATTTTTAAAATTGATTCCAGACTTACAAGTTTTTTCATCCAAAACTTTCAATCCATATTCATCACAAATGTCATCAGAAGTTTTTCTTAATAACGCTGTATTTTCAAAATTACTATAATACTTTTTTCCATCTTTAAATGAAACAGAATTTAAAACAAAATGATTATGAATATGATCTGTATTAAGATGTGTTGATACTACAACTTCAAATCTATCACCCCACATTTCTTCAGCAAGCTTTACTCCTATTTCATGTGCTATTTCTGGAGTAACTTCTCCTTCAGCAAAAGATTGATATCCATGAAATGCAACTATCTTATTGTTCTTACTATATTTATCTTTATTAAATTTCTTTTTAGTTTGTGTCATTTGTCTTATTGCAGTATCTAATTCACAATTAATTCCTGTTACAAAAAATTGTTTCTCAGTCTTATTTGGATTAGTTGTATAATCTAATAATTCATATATATTATTTATATTTTTATTCTGATATTTTTTATTTTCAGTTTTGCTTTTATCACTTGCATAATTAACTACATTGTCTAATCTATTTTCTACTTTCCATAGTTTTGTTGTCGCCATTTTATCCTCCTCTCTTTTCAAAAAGGGGATTGGGGATTTTTCCCCATATTAGAATTTCGTGCTGACGGAATTCATTGCTTGCTAATACATACTTTATAGCTATTAAGAGATTAAAAATGCCCTTGTTTATTTAAAACTCAGGCACTTATTTCTTTAATTTTCATTATTATATACATACATATTTAATACAATTTCATCTGCAATATTACTAATATTATTCATTCTTTTTACCCATTCCATTTGATCTTTTGCTTTTAATTCTTCAGTAATATTTTCTTTAATTTTTAATTCATTTATTAGATTTTTATATAATTTTTCGCAATTGTTTTGTACATCCATTAAGTGTTTTTGTAAATCATTATCCATAATTAGTGAATGATATTTTGCTTTTTTATGTTCCTTTAAATATCTCAATCTTAGTGCACTATACTTTCCTAATTGAAATCCTTTCATGTTCCTTGGTGGTATTAAATTTGGTATATAATAATCTCCTTTTTTACTATAACTTATCTTCATATCTATCTCCCCTTTTTGATTTTTTATTATTTTATTTGGAGAAATTAAGGGCTTTTTTCTCTTAATTTCCCACTTTTTTAACTCAAAATATTTACTTTTTTAAACTTTTATATTAAAATATTTTATAGGAATTCTCGGGTTAGTATTTAGTTTAGCCGCTTATACTAACTCTTTTCTTTTATCTTTTCCATTCAAGCTTATCCCTTTACACATCTCATATAATCTAGAAATAATTGAATCTGCTATTTCATAATTTACATTATTTGCAAGTCTTTCTCTTAATCTTTCCCTGTTATAATTTGTTGTTATTACTACTGGTAAATTATTTTCATATCTATTATTAATTATTGTAAATAACTTTTCCAAAGTCCATTCACTTGGTCTTTCTTTTCCTAAATCATCTATAATTAGTAGTGGAACTTTTGAATATTTTTCTATTATAAAACTCTCTGTTTTGTTTTCTATTGTGTATGTGTCTTTAACTTCATTTAATAGATTAATCAGTGTTCCAAACACTACTGGTATTTCTGATTGAATCAAGAAATTTGCAATACTTGATGCTAAATGTGTTTTTCCTGTTCCTATATTTCCTGTTATAATTAAGCTTTTTCTCTCTCCATTTTTTATTAATTGAGCATATTCTTTTGCTTTGCAATACGCTTTTTCGTTTTCTTTTGTTATTTTAAAATTTTGGAATGAATAACCTTTTAATCTTGAATGCATTTTACTTTTATCGTATAACTTTTCTATTCTTCTATCCTTTTCTCTTTTTTCTTGAAGTTCAAGTTCTTTTTTTCTTTTATAATCTTGTATTTTCCAAAATTCTTTTGCTTGAATACAATTGCATCTTTCCACTTCCTTATTTATTTTGGTTTCTACATCACCAATAATTATAATTAATTTTTCTTGTTTTAAATTTCTTCCACAAAATTCACATTTTACGCTTTCAGCGATTTCAGTTTTTAACATTATTAACTCCTTTCTTTATAAACTCTTTTTTCTTTTTAATTTCTTTTTTAATCTTTAAATCCACTTTCATTTTCTATTTGTGTCCCATCTTCTCTTCTAATAATATTTTCTTCTTTATTCTTTTCTTCTGTGTTACGTAACGTTTCTGTAACGTTACATTTCTTTTGATTAGCTCTAAATTTTTGTGTTCTTTTTCTTCCATTTTCTCGTATTTTATCAAGTTCATCTGCATTTTGATATATACTCCAATTTTTAACAAAAATGGTATCATCTTCTACAAAAATCATATCAAGTTCGCATAAAGCTTGTATTATTCTTGTAAGTTTAGGTAACGTTTTGTGCATTACCTTTGCTAAATCTTCTAATGACATTGGTATATTTTCTCCAAGAAGTACAGCTCCTTTATTATTACTTTTACCAGCTAAAATTAATAACTGAATCCATGCTCTGAAATATGAGTCCCCATCTCTATTTCTTAGTAGCTTTTTAATTTTTTCATTATCAAATATATCTATATATAATTTTAGCCACTGTACTTGTGCCATCTTTTTCCCTCCTTTACATATTCATTGATGCTTTTTCTTTTTCACTTAAATAATCATCTAATGCTTTTATTCTAAATAAGAACTTTCCACCAACTTTTGAAAATGGTATTTGTTTTCTTTTTACTAATTGATTAATTAACCAATACGAAATTCCTAAATATTCAGATGCCTCTTTCATTGTTAGTGTTGTTTTTTGTATTTGAGTAATCGCCATATTTCCTCACCCCCTTTTTGTGAATTTTCTTGACTTTTTTTCTTTCGTATGGTAATCTATTATTATAAGTAATCTATTACAAATATTTTTCTTTATCTGTAAGCGATTATTCCTTATAATGTATTACTATGATATCGTAATCGATTTTATTTGTCAATAGCTTACAGTGAATTTTTTTAATTTTTTTGGAGGGAATAAAAATGGATTTGAATTTTTATGCTAATGAAGGACATAATCTGTATAAATTTGCAAAATATAACATAGAAACAATTAACAACAGAAAATATATTGTCGCTGATAGTTCCACTAAAAATCATTCTTCTGGTGCACCTTTAATAGACTTAGAAGAAGACTTTTCTATCAATGCACTTGTTGATTTATTAAACATTGGTAAATCTGCTGTATATGAAGAAAATAATTTAGAAGAACAAATTATAAATTTCGTTAATACATATAGTACTTTAGGATTGATGAATGATTTTCCTATAAATAAATACTTTTGTTTAGATGAAAAAATAGTATTAAAAGATTATAACTATATTGGAAATTCTGATTGCACAACTATATTAGATCGTGAAGATTATTTTAAAATATTCTTCCCTAAGTGTACTGATAAAGAACTAAATGAGCTTATAGAAAAAGCAATTAAATTAGCAGAAACATCTGCTATGGAAAAATATATAACATCTGATTTAAATAAGCTTTTGATTGGCTCAAATTGGTACTGTGAACCTTTGGATATGTTTGTTCAATATGTTAAATATATGTATAATTTATTAAATGCCATAATAAATAAAGAAGATACAGTAGAAACAAAATATAATGCTTTTGAAGTTAATCATATAAATATGTTCTTAACTCAAAAAGAAAATGTAAATATAGAAATTCCTATTACATCTTTAAAACAATTTATAGATTTTTACTTTGCGAGAACTGTGTCTAGAGATGTTAATTTGTTAAAAATTTGTAAGTTCTGCAATAAGGCTTTTATTGCTAATAATCCTAAAGCAGAATATGATACTCCTCAATGTAAAAATAAAGCTAATGTATATAAAAGTAGGGCAAAAAACAAATAAGAGCTGAAAAATCAGCTCTTATTTGTTTAACGTTTCAACAACATCTTTAAAATTTCTTTTTAACCATTCAATATTATATTTTTTACTCTTGTCATAACATTCTAATTCGGTTTCACTAATACTTTCTAATCCTTTTAAAAACGTTTCCAAATTTACTAAATCATTTTGATAAAAATCTTTTATATTCCTAAAATTATATATTGTAGCAACACATCTTCTAAAGTCACTAATTTCTTTTGTATTTGATTTTTTAATACAATTTAATAAGTTCTCTACATCTATTAATTTAAAATATTCTTTTCTAGACTGAAAATTTCCTTTATTCTCTAAACAATAATTTGAAAATTTTTCTCCCCATCCTTTTTCTCCATTTATAATAGTATTAATATTAACTTTTCTACCATTATCATTAGCATTATCTATAACATCTTTTATTGGACTTATAATTTGTTCATATTTCTTCCTTTCTTCTTCATCATTAAAAGCAAAATCTAATTCATCAAATGCATGATATTCTTCTATTATATTTGATTTTTTTAGATTTTCTAACATTATATTTTGTATCTCTTCTAGATACTTTTCTGGAAATCCAATATTAATTAATTTCATAATTATATACATTATTTTTGAATATGCTGTACTCTTATATAAATTCTTTTTTAGTTTTTCTCTTAACAATTCATAATTTTTTTCAATTTCTTTATCTTCCATTTCCCAATAATAGGTTAAAATATTTATTGGATCATCACTAGCATTTGTATCTTCAGTTTTAGACTTCATATATGATAATATTACTTTTTTTATTCTTTCAACATCTACATAGCTTTTTTGTATTATATCATCTATAAATTTAAATCCGTTATGCATCTCAGTAATATCATTTTCTGTACTAATATTAAAAAATTCTGGTTTATCATTTTTTTGCCAACTTCCTTCTTTGTATTCTATACAAGCAATCATAGTATAAGTTAATATATCCATTTTACAATTATTGATAACTCTGTCTTCATATTTTGATAAATCCATATCAAATATTACATTTAATATTTTTTCTATTATTCTTAAAGCAATTTTTAGAGTTCTAATATTTATATGATTCTTATTTTTCATCAAATTTATTAATTTATGCTTATTATCTTTTATATAATCTTTTATTTTTTCATTTCTGATATTTTCTTCTATAATCACTTCAATTACATTTTCTAAATTAGGTATATAGTAAATAGTAATTCCTATTAATTTTTCTTTTATCTGACTATATAATAAATCCTCTCCAAATATTTTTTCCACTCTGCTATTCAAGCTTTCTATATCAATGTTTTTATTATCTACATCTCCTTTTTTATCATAGCTATTAAATATATCTACATAAGATTTTTTCTTAACAGGTATATTTAAATTTTCGCTTTCTGCTGCTATATATTTTAATTCACAATTAGAATACATTTTCTTTTTTAGTATTTCTTTTTCATTTGCAATTATTACTGTTTTCATTTCTTTATGCTCAACAAATTCATTTATATATCCTAATAATTCTGTAATTGGCATTTCACTTCTTTCTAAATCATCAAATATTAAAACGTAATTTTTTTGATTTCTTTTTTGTAAAATTTCTATTAAACTTCTTATACTATTTTTTGAAATATTAGGCCATTTTGTAAATTCCTTTATGATTTCATATAGCGAGCCTAATCCATTTTCAATATCCTTATATTTCTTTTTTATTTTTTCTGGTAAAAATTCTTTTATAATCTCTTCATATATCTTGTTATCTAATTCTATTGTATCTTTTACTCCATAAGTTGATACATATATAAACTTTATTTCTTTTTTATTCTTTTTCCATACATTGTTTAATTCTACCTTTAACTTTTTTAAAATAAAATGTGTTTTTCCACTTCCCCATTCTCCATCTATCATAATTGCATAATCAGTATTTTTATTTTCTATATATTCGCTTATTATTTTAATAATTTCTTCATCTTTCAAAAATTGATCCATAATATCAACTCCCATCTATACTTTATATTTATTCACTATATTTTTTAGTATCCACTTTTAATAAAAGATACCCTTTTTCTTTTTAAAGCTTTCCAGTCATTATCTAATTCATCAGCTGGCAATACTTCATATATAAACAGCCAATTTCTATCCATTTCTTGTAATCCTTTTAATTTTCTTGCATAATCTTTTATTATCTTTTTATTTCTTGTATTTGTTTTAAAATATCGATAACCTAAAAGTGGAACTAAACAATTATCCTGTATCAATAGTTGTTGAACATCTATATTCTTTAATTCTATGTTATACTTTATAGCATAATAGATTCCAAACATTACAGCTTCATAATTGTTATTCTCAATTCCATTTTCATATATTTTATTAATAATTATGTACATATCATCATTTAATATTTGATATCTGCTAAATATTTCCTTATCTAACAAAGGAATTAAATATTGATATATTAATGCATAATGAAAAATCGTTTTTATAAAATAATTTTCAGCATTTTTAGTCAATTGTTTTTTATTAATAACTTTAATTGAATATTTCAATATTGCTGCATCTTTAAAATTTTCTGTTAAATCAATAGCCATATCAAGATAAGCTCTTACTGTTGAAAATTTTATTTTCTCTTCATTGAATTGAAAAGAATTTAATTTTCTTACCCACTCATTCTCCGCAGATATTGGTAACTTTATAATTTTTGTTTTTTTGTGGTTTAAAAATAAATCATATTCTCTGAGAGCTTTGCTTAAATCCTCAATAAACCTTTTAGCCTCATTTTCATCTTTAACATAGCAAGAATAATCATCTATGTTTCTCACATATTCATATCCTAACTCCATCATTCTTTTATCTACTTCCGTTAGTACTATTTCAGACAATACATTAGATGTATGTGGTCCTATAATAAGTCCGTGCGTTTCACCATATCTTTCATTTCTAGTGCATTTATCTAGTTGATTATACCATTTTCCATCATCATTCATATTTTGTTTTGCAATTTCTTTACCTACTAATGCCCATCCTAGTGAATGAGTATAAATGCTTGGAAAACATGTTGATATATCTGTTTTTACTAAAAATTTTTTTCCTATTAAAATTTCAATCTCTGGTGTACCATCAATTTTATAATTATTATAATTCATTTCAAATAATTGATTTTTGTCATGCATTTTTCTAATATGTATTCTACTAACTTTGTATTTTTCTATTTTAGTGTTCTCTTTGAATTTATTTTTTATTTCACTCCAATTATCAGCAATACATTTACATAACATTTCATGTGCCATTGGAGTTGGTATCCCTAATAGTCTCGGAATAAAATTATTTCTTATACTCTCAAATTTTATACTATCATATACTTTAGATTCAAAGTTATGTTTCTTATTTTGACAATAAATCCAAAATGTTTCTGTTTCTAGAAAATCTGGTAATTTATCCGTAAATAATCCATATCTTACTAATTTTTCATATAATTCCTCTTTAGATATTTCATCCATAAAATCATAATACGATTTTTTCATTTTGTTCTTCCTCTTTTCTTATATTTACTATAACTTATTCTACTTCATAAAAATTTTATATATTTCTAAATTATTTGTTTTTTCCATATTATATCAAAAAAGTACTGTTTTTTCCATATTTTTCTAGTATTGCCTTTGTTTTTTATTTACATTATTCGACATTATATAACTTTGTATATTTTATATTACATTTCATAAAGTATTTTATTGTCCCATACAAGTCTTTTTATGAATTTTTGTGTAATCTTTGTAACACTTGAAAAATAAACAAAAACTACTGGTAATCACATTAAAAATATTATATAATCATCACAATTGAATACAAGACTTCTTCCACCCTAATTTTGAAAGGAGGTGGAAAAAGCAATGGCTGGAAGTATTGAAAAAAGAGGTGAAAATACTTACAGGTTAATCGTATCAGGTGGTAAAAATCTTGATGGTAGTAGATGTAGAAAAACAAAAACTATTCACGGTACTAGAAAAGATGCTGAAATTGCTCTTGCTGAGTTTATAACAGAAGTAAATCGCGGAATGGTTCCGGAAGGTAAATCAATAACTTTTGAAGATTTCTTTCATATTTGGAAAGAAAAATATGGTTCAAAAGAATTAGCACCAAAGACTTATTCAAGATATCTTGGAATGTTAAGAACTCGTATTCTTCCATATTTAGGTTCATTCGCTCTTGATAAAATTAAGCCTACAGATTTAATGAACTTATATGATATGCTAGAAAACGATACTCAAATAAAAAGGATATCAAATAATAATGGACAAAGAACTTTAAAACCATTATCTCCAAAAACAATTCTAGAACATCACAGATTATTAAGTGCAATGTTTCAAAGAGCAGTATATTGGCAATTATTAGTTAACAATCCTGCAAGAAGAGTTAAACCACCAAAGACTAAAAAACCTAAGATTGAGTTTTTCGATGATGATGAGTGCAAACTTCTTATAAATTCTTTACAAGACTTTACTGGAAATAACTTAAAATACAAAGTTGCTATTTTACTTGATATTTTTTCTGGTGTAAGACGTGGAGAACTTGTAGGACTCGAATGGTCTGATGTAGATTTTAAAAATGAGACAATTGAAGTTAACAAATCTACTCAGTATTTACCCGAAAAAGGAATATTTGATAAAGATCCTAAGACTGAAAGTTCTAATAGAATTGTTCCAATACCTAATTATATAACTAACGTACTTTTAGAGTATAAGGACTGGTATGATGAACAAAAAGAATTATATGGAGATAAATGGATTGACTCTAACAAATTATTTATACAGGCTAATGGAAAACCTATGCATCCTGATACACTTGGTAAGTGGTATAAAACTCATATTGCATCTTTAGGATTACCTGTAGTAAAACTACACGGAATAAGACATACAAATGCAACTCTCTTGATTTCTCAAAATGTTGATATTGCAACAGTATCTGCAAGACTTGGTCATGCAAGTATTAATACTACTATAAAATACTATGTGCATCCACTACAAAAGAATATGAGAAAAGCAGCGTATGTTTTACAAGACCTATTAATAAATAACAATGATAACTAAAATCTTTTTTCAAAATATCACAAAATTGCTTTTTTGAAGTTATTTAGTGAAGATTTTGGCTTAATATAGCCTATTACAGAATCTTGTGTCCCCAGGCTGTCCCCAAAAGAGCTAAAATCTTGCTTATACATAAATAATAAAAGAGCCACAATCTCTTGCGACTCTAATATTTTAGTTTGGTTGCGGGGGTAAGACTCGAACTTACGACCTTCGGGTTATGAGCCCGACGAGCTGCCAACTGCTCCACCCCGCGATATATTTAGTTTTCTTAACCTTTATTAGTATACTTCTTTTTTTTAGTATTGTCAATACATATCCGTAAAAATTCTTGATTTTGTAGCATGAGCTCAGCTTTTTGCTTCACTCACACTACAATTTTATGCTATTTTACCATTATATATTCCTTTATGTTTTCAAATTTTGCTTCACCTATTCCTTTTACTTCTTGTAATTCGTCTATTGATGTGAATTTGCCATTTTGTTCTCTGTATTCTATTATTTTCTTGGCTATTGATGGACCTATTCCAGGTAATTGTTCAAAGTCTTCTTGTTTCGCTTCATTTATATTCACTTTTTGCTTTTTCCCTCTTTCAACTTTATCTTCTACAATTACATTGTTCCCGCTTCCCGCCGTTATATACACTTTTTCTCCACTTATTTCTTTTTCGTTTTTGTTGGGGATATATATTTTTTGTCCATCTGATAGCACAAATGCTAAGTTGACTTCGTCTAAGTCTGCATTTTCTGTAACTCCTCCTGCTGCTTCTATTGCGTCTACAATTCTTGCTTCATCCGGCAGTTCTTTTATTCCCGGTTCTTTTACTTCTCCTGTTATATGCACTATTATTGTGTCTCCTTTGTATTCTTCTGTATCTGTCTTTACAAAATCATTCATATCAAATTCTTCATATTGGTTATTTTTTATAATGAAATATGTTGCTATTCCAACAATTACAGCTAGTATAACAATTCCTATAATTATTTTTTGTTTTTTATTTAAATTTTCTATCATAATATCCTTTCTAAAACTTGAATTTTTTGCAGTTTTAATATATATTTATATTTGACATTTAATATAATAAATTTATAGGAGAAATTTCATGAAAAAACTCAAGTTTACGCTTTTTATTTTTATATTTTTAATACTGTTAACCATTTTTGCACCTCCTTGTTTTGCTGATAGTGATTTAAAGACTTATTGTCCATCAGCTATTTTGATGGAAACTAGTACTGGTAAAATTCTTTATGAAAAAAATGCTAATGAGGTAAGCTTTCCTGCAAGTACTACTAAAATTATGACTGCTATCTTAACTGTTGAGAATTGCAAACTTGACGATGTTGCAACTGTTAGTCACAATGCTGTTTATTCAATTCCTTATGATTACACTCATGCTAGTTTAAAAGAAGGCGAAGAGCTTACTATTGAGCAACTTTTATATGCTCTTATGATTCCTTCTGCAAATGATGCTGCAATTGTTTTAGCTGAGCATATTTCTGGTAGTGTTGAAGAATTTGCTAAATTGATGAATAAAAAGGCTGAAGAACTTGGTTGCAAAAATACTCATTTTGTTAATCCTAATGGTATTCATAACAAAAATCATACTTCTACAGCTTATGATTTGGCTTTAATGGGACAATATGCCATGAAAAATGAGACTATTAGAAAGATTGTTAGTACTAAGCAATTTACTTTGCCTACTACTAATAAATACAATAAGACAGACCGAATTTTTAATAATACTAATGATTTATTAAGTACATATAGTAGATACTATTATGAAGGCACTACTGGTGTAAAAACCGGATACACTGGTGAAGCTGGTAACTGTATCGTTGCTTCTGCAAAGAAAAATGGCTTTGAAGTTTTATTGGTTGTTCTTGGTGGAAAATCTACTAGCAAAGGTTTAAGTGAAAGATATTTAGATTGTAAAACTTTATTTGACTATGCTTTTGATAATTATTCGTTTAAAACTTTAAATGAAAAAAATAGTGTTTTACAACAGGTTACAGTTTATGGAGCCACAAAAGAAACTCAAAATCTGAACGTACTTGTAAAAGATGATATAAAGATTTTCGCTGATAAAAAACTTGATATTTCTACCCTAACTCCTGAAATTGATATAGATGAAAAACTTAAAGCACCTATTGCAACTAATAGTGTGGTTGGAAAAATAACTTATTCCTATGATGGTGAAGAATATTCTTCTGATTTAATTGCAGAGACTCAAGTTATTGCTTCAGGCTTTTTACCAATATTACTCAGAGTTATGCTAATTATTATTGTTTTATATTTATTATTCTTACTTCTAAAACCATCTAAGAAGAAAAAGAAAAAAACATATAAAAAGAAATCTAAAGGTGGAAATTATAAATTTACACAATTTAGTAATTTAAAGTAAAAGGACACTAAATTAAATTTAGTGCCCCTTTTTTATTTATCTTTTCCTAAAATAATTGTAATATTAACATCTGTACTTTCTCCAACAGATACTGTTTGAGTTTGTACTAATAATTTTAATTCTTCAATTGCCGAATTTTCAACGTCTCCCCTATTTATAATAACGCTATTATCAACATTTGAAGTTTCTTCTGTTGTAATATCAGTATATCCTGCTTTTTTTAATCTATTTTCTATTCTTTCTAATTTAACACTGCTTCCACTACCATTTAAAATTTCTATTTTTATTTTTTCTTTATCAATTCCAGTAGTATCAACACTGCTTGTGTCTATTTCTTCATCTTGTAATTCTGGATTTAAAAACATCTCATCTATTAATTTTGCTGTTTTGCTTTCATTTGCTGTGTACATCCACCATCCATTGCATTTTTCAGGTTGACCTGGCAAATGCTCTGTTCTTAAATTGTCTGAATTGAATTCTGCTATATATGGAACATAGTCTTTAATAACATCAAAGCTAATATTAGTTTCAACATATTTTTTTGCTATATCAATAAATTCGTTTATTTTAAATATGTTTTCTATTTTTAATGTTTGTTTTGCTAAAGCTTTAAGGAAGTTTCTTTGAGTTTTCATTCTTCCTATGTCTTCGATTCCATATTCTGCTGGATATGTAGAACCATCACTATTATGTCTAAATCTAACTACTTGTTCTGCTTTGTCTCCATCTAACTTTTGGACTCCTGCTTTTAAGTTTATATATAGTCCTTGTTTTTTGTCTGTGTATTTCATATCTATTGGAACATCAAATGTTACTCCACCTATTGCATCAACTAATGCTTTAAATGCTTCTGTATCAACTTTTATATAATATTTTATATTTAACCCTGTTAATTCATTTATTTCTTTTAAAACATTTTCTGGACCTGTTTGATATACAGCATTTATCTTGTCCCAAGGTGTTGCTGTATTTTTGTTATTTCCTATAAATGTATCTCTTGGTATTGATAATATAGATGCTTGTTGTTTCTGAGGATCATATTCTGCTACCATTATTGTATCTGTCAAGTTTTGGCTTTGACCCAATAATACAGCGTAAATTTTAGGTAATGTTTTAACTGTTTCTTGATCATGACCAACTGCAGTAGCTAATAGTCCTTTTAATCCTCCACCATTTTTATGTACTTTATATGCAAATATTCCTCCTATTACTAATAAAAGCAATACTAATACTAATAATATCTTCTTTCCTATTCCTTTTTTCTTCTTCTTCGTTTGTTTCAATTTATTCACCTTTTTCTAAAATATTTTACAATCTTAATAATAACAAAAATCTTGCCAAATAGCAAGATTTTTAGTCAAATTTTAAAATATAATTTTTAATAACAAATTGTTGTTATACATTGTGCTTCCTATGTATGATTTTTGTAGTCCTTCGATAATTCCTGTTTCACTCATCATTGGACTCGCAAATGAAATTATTGCTAAAGCTACATAAATTATTACTAGAGATTGTAATATTCCAAATATAATTCCACCTAATTTGTCACACTGTTTAATTACAGGTAATTTCGTTAACAAATTAGCTAATCCTTTAACTAATAGTAATATTATTTTACTAACTATAAATAGTGCAATTGCTACAGCAATGTTTATAATCATAATTGCTACTTCTCTTGCTGTTGAATCTACTATTGCTGTTTTAGCTTCGTTTCCAGCTTTTTCTACTGCATTATTTATATAATCTGTAATAACTTCTGGCATATTTTCTTTTTGTGTCTCATCATTTGTTTTTTCTTCGTCTTTTAAAATACTTTGTCTAATTGCTTGTTCCAAGTTTTCATCCCAATCTGTTTTATCAATTATGAAGTTGGAAACTGGTTTAAATAATATAAAAGCAATTATTAATGCTAGTACAAATGATACTATTTTTAAAAGTGATCCTGTTAATCCTTTATGATATCCTACTAAAACACATAACGCAATTATTGCAATTATTACTAAATCAATTATTATACTCATTATAACCTCCTATAAATTAACTATCTCAATTTTATCGCTGTAAATAATTCCAGCCACTCCATCTCCTAGTATAATTTTTTCTATTACCTGTGAAGATGAATATCTTTTTATAAGCCAAGCATTTGTTTCAACAAAGTATACCTCATTTCCTAGGTTAACTGCTATTACATTGTTGTTTGATACAACTGATTTTGCTACTTCCTCGATAGTATATACATTTTCTTTTCCATTTGAGGTATTTTGCATCTCTATAATAGTGTCTGCACTAAATAAACTGGTCGATTTTTCATATGTTCTAAATACATAATTACTAAGTTCTATGTCTGCAAATGTGATTTTAGGATTATCTTCATTTAATTTTGTAAGCTCCACATCCACACCCGTTTCAAATTTATGAATACTATCATCATACATACAGATTAGTCTACTTTTATCTTGATATTTAATTCTTAAAATCAAGCTATCTTGTGCTGCATTATATTCATATTTTGGTTCTGTATTTTTTTCTTTTACATCTTTTATTGATATTATTTTTATATTCGACTGTATTGTTGTTCCTGAATTATTTACTTCTGCATAAGCAAATTCTGCATTGTCTGGTGATACGCAGGCATCTACTGCAATTGTTTTTGACAAATATGTTTTAAATAACTCATTTCCTTTTTCGTCATATGTAATAATCACAGATTTATATGTAGTTCCTGTTACTATTGCACTTACATATCCATTTTTGTTAACTGTAACTTTATCTAGATTTCCATCTACACTTTTTTCCCATATAACATGGTCTTCTGATATCAAATATAATCTTTGTCCATTATTTTCACCTATTGCTAAATATCTTCCTTCTACGTCATAAATAGGATTATTTATTTCAATTTTTACATCTTTTTCTTTTTTTCCTGAAGCACTATATTCATTTAAAGTATTTTCAGCTAATATGCAAATATATTTTCCATATGTAAATATATTGGTATTTGATTTATAATCTATGTCAATTGTTGGAACATTTTCTTCTGTTACATCCTTACGAAAAATGTATTTATCCATAAAATTTCTAAAGTTTTTGTTTGAATTATATATAACCATTATGGTAGCTATAATTATAGCTAATACGAACACTGCAATTATTATATATATTTTTTTCTTATTTAACTTTCTATCTTTTCTAAATTTTATTACTTTGTCCATAGTTTTAATCCTTTTTATTTTTATATGTTAAATATATACTAATTTGCATTAAATTACAAGTGGTTTATTTAATGTTTTAATCTCAAAATCTTGAATATTTGCACAAGCCCTAATACTCCAAATATTGGGTATAGCAGATTTACTAAGTTTGAAAAGCCTATTGGTACTACTAGAATGGAAGTTAGGCATATTATTATTGTTCCTACTTTATATCGTTTGTTTGGCAAACTTTTTAGAAATCCATATCCTGATGATATTGCAGTTGTGAATATTGCAATTAGAATTACTATTCCATAAATTATTGAATGGATATTTCCAAAATCTTTAGTTATTTGTATCATAGGAAGTTCTAAATTTTGAGCATAGTTAATTCCTTTTAATAACAAAAAGAAAAGTATTAGTCCAATTACTGATAAAATAATTGTACACCATATGCTTACTTTTTTTATCTTATTTTTTGCATTCATATAATTGCCCAGCTCTATTAGAATTGGAATTAGTAAGATACTGTTATAGCTTGCATATAATATGCTACTAAATAACCAGCCCCACTGGTAATTTACAATAATATTATTTTCAAAATATGTATTTGTAAAACCTAAATTTTTTATTCCTAGATAAAATATAAAAGCACATAAGAGCGGTATAAGTATGGTATTTATATACACTATTCCTTTTGTATCATTTATAAATGTGATATAGCATAATATTGCCATTATTACTGCAGGTATGTATATTAAAATTCCAAATTCTTGGTTGAAATATGCTGAAAATCCAGCTACCATAATATAAAATGATACTAATAAAAATCCTTGTATCATTATTTGCATAATCTTATTTATTTTTTTATTTGAACTTATATTTTCTAAAAATTCTGAATATGTATGTATTTTTTTATTTTTTACTATTTGTAAAACTTTATAAATAATAATTCCCGCCAATGTACAAGAGATTATTAAACCTAAAATTCCCATTGTTCCATATCTATTAAAAAATAAATAAATTTCCTGTCCTGAAGCAAACCCTGCTCCTATCATTGTACCTATTATTACAAAAATGGTTTTCAAAATATCTCTCATAAAAAAGCTCCCTCATAAAATATATGAGGAAGCTCCTAAAATTATTTCTTTCTTCTTCTAACTTGCCATATTACAATTCCTAAAATAACTATAAATATAGGAATACCTATAATAATCACTAGTATAGTCCTTAATTGGCTAGTTGTAACATCATATGTTGTAACTGTTTCACCAGATTTACGAATTGTGATATTATCTTCTCTTTCAGTCAAATATGATACCGCATTTAATAATACGTCTTTATTATTGCAAAATTCTATTGCATATCTATAATATGTTCCCATTGGTATTTGTGCATTTGTAGCAAAAGCAGTATTTGCAAACACTATCAATTTTGATGTTTTATCATCATTTATTTTTTTGGTAAGCATTGCTGCAACTGTAGCTCCTGAAGCATCTTCGTCGCTTGAAATTCTGTTAGAACTGCTTGCAGTTAAATCTGTTCTATAAAATGCCTTATCACTTGCAGTTGCTAAAGTTTCCATAGTAACATTTTTCTTTTCTAATTCTTCAGATGATGCAAAAGTTAATTTACCAGATGTCATCATGCACACATTTAATTCCATATTAACATTTTTTACAAGTTCAGAATTAGTATTTATTGATTCTATTATGTATACAGGTGCACCTGATACCATCTTGTTGCTATCACCTTCTATAATAAATCCGTTTGAGTTTTTTATTCCATATTCATCTAATACTTTTTGGAAATTTGGAGTTTTTATATTACCTAAATTTGAATCTAATAATAATAAAATTTCTCCACCATTTTTTATATATTTTAGTATTTCGTCTCTTTCTTTTTGGTCAATGTCCTCTTTTAGCGCTGTAATAACTAACAATTTGCAATCTTCTGGTACACTTCCTTTAGTTAATAAATTTATAAACTCAACTTCGTTTGCCTCAGCAGTTAATGAACTTTTCAAATATTCAAAATATCCATCATTATATAAATTATGTCCTGTTAAAAAGCAGATTTTAGGTTTTACATTTGTAGTAACATCTAAAATTGCATTTGTTATTGCTTCTTCTGTTACATCTATTTGTTCATATGTGGTATAGTCATATGTATATAAATCACTTTCTTGTAATAATTTAGATTTTGTTTTGCTTTCTATCATAATGAATGATGATGCGTCAGAAACTCCAAATTCAGTTTTCCAACTTGTTTTGTCTGTTAAATTATCTAGTTTTTCAACCTTGATATTCTTATTTAGATTTGCATATTTATATGCAAAATCATTTACATAGTCATACATGTTATATATTGAAATTGTAATTTCTTGATCTAGGTTTCCTAACTTATCTTTTGTTGCTTGTGATATAGAGTAAATCTTGTCTTTTGTAAAGTCTAAGTCTGTAATATTAGCTTTCTTTATTCCGTAGCTTATAGCCCAAAATGCACATATTATAATTGCAAATAGCAAAATTGTAAGTGCAATACTTTGTAGCCATTTCTTTTTTATAATTTCTATAAATTTCTTTCCCATGTTTTAAGCTCCTTTCTATTTTACTGATTTTTTTCTTTGCATAATAATAATTGTAAATAATACAAACATTATTGCAATTCCCAATAAATTAAATACTTCTGTTATTGATATAAGTCCAGCTGGGAATTTTTGATAATTGCTCATTAAATCAATAATAGAAAAGCTATCATTTACGTTTGGTAAGAACCATGAGCCTACAAAAAATATTATTGTAATAACTGCTGCAATAATTTGATTTTCTGTTAAACTAGAAATAAACATTCCTATTGCAATTGCTGCCATTGCTACTAATAAAAATCCTAGCATCATTACAAGTGTTGGTACAAGGTTTGGTGCCTTAAAAAAGCACAAAATTCCATAATATATAAGTGAAAATATTAAAGTTATTATAATTACACTAATTGCCGCAAAATATTTTCCAAGTACTATTTCTGTAATACTTCTAGGTGATGTTAGTAATAATTGTTCTGTTCCATTTTTTCTTTCTTCCGCAAACATTCTCATTGTAAGAATTGGAACGATAATGAGTAAACCATATCTTGCTGTAGCAAAATATAAATTTCCCATATCATATCCACCTACACTAACTGTTGTTAGGTAAAAGAACAAACTAAATAATAATAAAAATAAACCTATTGTTATATATCCTGTTGGAGATAAAAAATAACTTTTTAATTCTTTTTTATAAACTGCAAACATTATTCTTTTCCTCCTTTTTTATTTTTTTCTTTCTTCTTTTGCTCTTTTTTCTCAAGCTTTTTTTGTTTCTTTTTTTCTTTTATTTCTTCAGGCTCTTGCTTTGCTGAATCAATTAATTTTATAAACGCATCTTCAAGTGTTGATTCATCTTTCTTAAGTTCAAAAATTGTAATTTCTTCTTTTGGTAAAACTTCAAATAATTTCTTTCTTAAATCAACATTTTCTGCTGAAGTAACAGAGTATTGCTTTGTGCCATCCTCATTATCTTTTATCATTTTTATTTCTTCTATTTCTGATATTTTTTCTTTTAGTTTTGGCATATTGTTTTTAGTGTCTTCAACAGTAACTAATATTGTATTTTTTTCTTTTGTCTTATTTTCTAAGTTTTCAGGAGTATCTATTGCCACAATTTTTCCATGGTTTATGATAATTACTCTTTCACAAATTTGGCTTACTTCTGATAAAATATGGCTACTTAAAATTACTGTATGTTTTTTTCCAAGCTCTTTTATTAAATTTCTAATTTCAGTAATTTGTTTTGGATCAAGTCCCACTGTAGGTTCATCTAAAATAATAACTTCAGGATTTCCTACTAATGCTCCTGCCATACTTACTCTTTGTTTATAACCTCTTGACAAATTTCTAATCAACTTGTTTTGAACATCTTTTAATCCTGTTTCCTCTATAGCCTTTTCAACTTCTTGCTTTCTTTCTTTTGATCTTACGCCTCTTAATTCCGCTATGTAATTTACAAATTCTTTAGCAGTTAGTTCTGTGTATAGTGGAACTCCTTCTGGCATATAACCAATTTTTTTTTTGGCTTTTTTAGATTTTCTTACAATGTCAAATCCATTGATAATAATTTGACCCTCTGTAGGTTCAATAAATCCTGTTATCATATTCATTGTTGTAGTTTTTCCAGCTCCGTTAGGTCCTAAAAGTCCAACAACTTCGCCATCTTTAATCTTAAAGTTTATATTGTCAACGGCTTTGATATTAGGATATTTTTTTGTGACATTTTTAACCTCTATCACTTTAGATTCCTCCTTTTTCTTGTTTCCGTATGCTTTTATACTTTGCTTATCTTATCATTATCTTATTTTCATATCAATATTTTTATAAATATTTCACATAGAATTTACATTTTTGAATATAAATCAAATCAAAGAGGTGCAATTTTATGGAATTTATTTATCCATTTTTTATATCATTTGCAATAGTGTTTATAAGTGAACTTGGAGATAAAACTCAGTTATTAGTTTTATCTTTTTCTGGAAAAGACAAAACTTTTAAAATATTATTAGGTGTTGCTATTGGTTCTTTTTTTAGTCATGGTTTAGCAATTTTATTTGGAAGTGGTTTAGCTCTTTTAAAAAATGAGTTTTTGCATCATTTAATTGAAATAATTACATATTCTTCTTTTGTGTTAATGGGAATTTTAACTCTCCTTCCTAAAAAAGAAAAATTAACAATGCAAGACTCTTCTAAAGAGGGTTTATTATCTAAGATCTCAAGTTTAAGAATAAATTATTGTATATTAATTGCGTTGTGTATAATGATTGGAGAACTTGGAGATAAAACTTTTTTAGCCTCAATTGGTCTTGGAGTACAATATTCAAATTACAAATTTTCGCTTATTTTAGGTGCAATTTCTGCAATGGTAGTATGTGATTTTATTGCAATTATTTTTGGTAAATTTTTAAATAAACATATTTCTGAAAATGCAATGCAAAAACTTTCCGGCGTTTTATTTTTAATTTTTGGATTTATTGGTTTTATTTCAATGTGAAATTGATTTTTTGGTTTTCTCGTGTTATAATTATGTGGTCAAAATAAATAGAAAGAGGAATATAATTATGACAAGTAAACAAAGAGCTTATTTAAGAAGCCTAGCAAATTCAATTGACCCTATTTTTCAAATTGGAAAAGCAGGTTTGTCTGAAAATTTATTAAAACAATTAGATGACGCAATAGAAGCTAGAGAATTGATAAAAATAAATGTATTAGAGTCTTCTGGTGAAGACGTAAAAGCTTTAGGAAATGAAATTGCAGATAGTATAAATGCTATTTGTGTTCAAACTATGGGAAATAAAATAACTTTATATAGAGCTAGAAAGAAAAATCCAATTATATTATTAGATTA
>OGOO01000021.1_pt1 | contig 181423 bp, 160 predicted proteins | sample 1552651 | NCBI WGS metagenome assembly OGOO01 (sample SAMEA2580118, study PRJEB22360) | human gut metagenome | biome: human gut; feature: human-associated habitat; material: faeces | place: Denmark | collected 2008/2010 | reverse complement strand
GTACAATGAAAACTCACGGCAAACCGAAAAAATCTGCATCTGCACGGAAAACGGCTCGCCTTTGCAAAATGTTTTGTTAAAAGTTTAGCACCACGTACAGTTTACGCCTTTTTTCGGAACAGAACAAAATCCGGCCTGCAAGCACAGCAGACCGGATCTCATTTCGGTTAATTATTCGGCTTCCGGTCCGACATCGGTCACGGAGATGGCGTCGAGGATTGTCTTCTCCATCGCCTGCTTGCCGTACTTATCGACATCTGCCTTGTTCTTTTCGCCGTGGGTCAGACAGCCTGCGCCGCCGATGCAGCCGCCGGTGCACGCCATGCCCTCAATGAAGTTGTTCGGCAGAACATTCTTGGAGGCACGCAGCAGAGCCGCCTTGCAGGCTTCGATGCCGTCGCATGCGATGGCGTTGAGCTTGAAGTCTTCGTTGTTCTGCTCCTTGAGCGCTTCCACAACCGCGTCGGACAGACCACCGCTGCGCGCAAAGATGCGGCCGTAGTAGGAGGCGTTGTCGAGCACGCCCTCTTCGAGCGTGGTGAGGTCGATGTTGCGGCTGTCAAACAGTGCCTGCAGCTCCTCAAACGTCAGCGTACAGTCAATGTACCGGCTTGCCGGCTCGCCTTCCTTGAACTCCATCTTCTTCGCGGTGCACGGCCCGATGAAAACGACCTTTGCGCCCGGAGTGGTCTCCTTGATGTAGCGGCCGATCTCAGCTGCCGGAGACAGGTTGTGCGAGATTTTATCAACCATGGTCGGGAAGTTCTTCTTGATGTAGGAAACGAATGCCGGGCAGCAGGAGCTTGTGAGGAAGCCCTTTTCCGCAAGCTCTGCCGCTTCCTTATACGCAACCATATCTGCGCCGAGCGCCGCTTCGATGACATGATAGAAGCCGAGGCGCTGAATGCCGGTGATGACCTGGCCGAGCTTTGCATAGCTGAACTGGCTGGAGATAGACGGTGCTACGACCGCGTAAACCTTGTAGTCCTGATTCTCGTGGCTGCCCTTGATAAGGTTGACAGCATCGAGAATGAAGGACTTATCGACGATTGCGCCGAACGGGCACTGGTAGACACAGGCGCCGCAGGAGATGCACTTTTCGTTATCAATATGTGCTGCGCGATGCTCCTCGCTGCTCATGCTGATGGCCTTAATCTTGCAGGCCTTTTCGCACGGACGCTTCTGGTTGATGATGGCGCTGTACGGGCATACCTTTGCGCACTGGCCGCACTCTACGCATTTCGACTTATCGATGTGCGCCTTCTGCTGCTCATCAAACGTGATGGCGCCGCGGCGGCATACGTCCTCGCAGCGGTGTGCAAGACAACCGCGGCAGGACTCTGTGACGACATGGCCGCTGACCGGGCATTCGTCGCAGGCAATCTCAATGACTTCGATGACGTTCGGGTTTTTCTTGTCGCCGCCCATAGCGAGCTTGATGCGCTCCTCAACGATGGCGCGCTCTTTGTAGATGCAGCAGCGCATCGTCGGTTTTTCTTTGACGATCAGCTTCGGAATCTCATAGTATGCGGCGTCGAGGTTATCCTCAAAACCGTAACGTGCGACCTCGCGCAGGACCTTATACTTCAAATACTGGATTTTCGTATCAAACTTTCTCATTCTTCACATCAAACCTTTCTTGCTTTGGACAGAGATTTCCTTTTCTATATTTTTCAAATCTTCCTTAGAGTGCCGAGACACTCTATACACAGAAGCTATTCTGCGTTTAGAAGTAGGATACCTTAACTTTTTTGCCCATCTTCTCGAGCGAGGTGCAGAGATTTTCGACCAACTGCATCTTAATGTTGAAGTTAATGGGCAAATTTGGGTTCTGGTGCGCCGGGTTTACCGCACGACCGACAAAGAAGTTGATATCGGTCGCTTCTTCAAACAGCATGCGGGCGATCATGGATGCGCCGTCGCGCTTATAGCCCCACTGGCTGTACTTGCGGTTTTCCTCAAGGTAATCCTTCGCGTACTCGACGACCTTGCTCATGGTGATGACGCCTTCGGTAACAAGGTCGAGTCCTTCGACCTTCGCCGTGGGCGGAATATCGGAATCGAGGTAATCGAGCTGTGCGATGATGGGCTTTTTGAGGTATTCCGCCGCAAGCGTGGACGTGGTACCGCCGCAGACAATCCGCTTGCCGGGTGCTGAGAAGAACGCCTCGTGCATTTTCGCGAGATCTTCGGGTTTAGACGGCGGTCCGATCATCAGGTTTACGCAGCAGCGCTCGCGCACTTTGACGCAGACCGCGGTGGTATCGTCGCCCGGCTGGCCGCCGTAGAGCTTGTTGCACTCATCGAGCAGCAGCGCATTGAGCGTTTTTGCCGTGAAGCTTTCGTCGTACATCATCTCCATATAGTCGATGATGTCCTTGCGCTCCCAGCCGAAATTCAGCGACATGCCGATGCCGGCATGAATGGCGCCGTCGCTGAACGCGATGAACGTGTCATCCTTCTGAATCGGGATGCGGGTCTTATAGATCGTTTTGCCGCCGATCTCGACGGCTTCGCGCGGGTATTCCCAGTTTTTGCCGTTGCGCAGCAGAACCACGAACGGGTTATCATACTGAATGATCTCCGCTTCTTCATTTTCTATGATTCGGATGATGGTGAACGTGGAATACGCCACGCCGCGCACCGCGCAGATGGGCAGTGTAGACGCAATGGTCTCCACGCAGTCTTCGACATGCAGCCCCTCCGCCATCATGGTAGAGATGATCTTTGCGGTCAGCGTGGAAAGAATATTTGCCTTAACACCGCTGCCCATGCCGTCTGCCAGCACAACCACCGTGGAATTTTCTCCCTGCGGAACGATGTCAACGTGATCGCCGCAAAGCTGTTCACCTTTTTTGTTGAGGCTCATCCAGCCAATATCTGTACAGAGATTATTCATCTTGCAGCGATTCCTTTAACTTGGTGAGCGCGATTTTCGTTTCTGCCGTGGTCTCGCCGAGCAGCGATGCGATCTCCTGTACGACGCGCATCTGCTTTTCGATCACACGGTTGGTGACTTCAATCGTCTGCTGCCCCATTTTTTCTTTTTTCAGGTGTTCGTTCATTTCATCCGTCACATCACGCATGATACACATGATAATGTGATAGTTGCGGTCGTAGAGCACGGTCTGGTCGACATACTTGCCGTATTCCGCAAGGTACACACGCTCGTCGCGCACGCCGCGGCCGGACTGCATGACGTCGATGAAGACGCGCGGGTCCAGAATGCGGATGACCTGCTTGCCGAGCACCTCAGATGTATGCTTCACGTTCACGATCTTACGCGCGGCAGCGTTGATCTGCTGAATTTCCAGCGATTCGTTCAGCACCAAAATGCCGTTCGGCGTGTTGTTGATGATGGTATCGGAGAACGACTGCGCTTTGCCGAGCAGATACGGCAGGCACATGGAAATCTCCGCCTTGCCCTGATAAACGGCGATGGCCTTTTCGCGGCAGGTATTATAGCCGCAGGCACCGCAGTTCAATTCCTGCTCCGGACGGGTCTTGCCCATCTTTTTGAGGATAGCCTCAATCTCGATGTTGCCTGGCATGAGGTGATACAGGCTGATATAATCAAAATCGTGCTTGAGCTCTTCGGAAGCCGGCTGCGGCACCACAAAGTCCTTTTTGCCGGCATACTTATTGACCGCGATAAAATCCTGCACAGGCTGACGCTGACCCTGATCCATAGCCGGGCCGTTGATGCAGCTGCCGAAGCAGGCGCTCATCTCGACAAAGCAGTTCTCCATTTTGCCGCTCTTGATGTCTTCAAGCGCGTTGATGCAGTTTTCCACGCCGTCGATCGCCATGTATGTATACTCGGGGTCATCGCACGCCATGGTGCGCAGAATGCCTCCGGTCGTCGGGAACAGGCGCGCACGGCTTTCTTCCGTGTGATCTTCGCCTGCTTCCACGGTGATGCCCTCTTTTTCAAACCAAGCGGAAAGCTCCTCGAACGTGAGCACACAGTCCACATACGGGCTTTCGTCGGCCTCTGCCTTTTTGGAGATGCACGGCCCGATGAAAACGGTCTTCAATTCCGGGTCTTCCTCCTTCAGCATCTTACAGTGCGCCTGCATCGGCGACAAAACATGTGCAAGGTACGGCAGAGCCTCCGGGTAATACTTCTGCACAAGCGTATTGACAGAGTGGCAGCATGTGGAAATGATGACGCTCTGCTGGCGCTCTTTAATGATCTTTTCGTATTCGGTCTTGACGACGGACGCACCTACGGCGGTCTCCTCTACCCGGTCAAAGCCAAGCTTTTTGAGCGCCGCACGCATCGTTTCGATGGTAGCGCCCGGGTAATTTGCTACAAAGGATGGCGCAAGGCTGACTGCCACAGGACATTCACCCTTGACGAACATCTCCGCAATCGGTACGTCATTTCGGATTTCTTTTGCGTTCTGCGGACATACGACAAAACACTGACCGCAGAGAATGCACTCGTCTTTTACGATATGCGCCTGACTGGACTGAAAACGAATGGACTTGACAGGGCAATGACGGATGCACTTATAACAGTTCTGACAGTTAGACTTTTTGAGCTTCAGGTAGTCTGGCATACCCTATTATCCTCTCTTTAACTTATCCTCTTTTAGCGTTCGCTTTCGCTACGAACTTTTCATCCTTGACGATGAATCTTTCATGGGTACCGCTGCCGATGGGGCCGACCTCGTCAAACGCCTTAACCGTGAACACCAAACGGCGGTTGTCCACTTCGGTAAGTTCGCACTCTGCCGTAACATGCATGCTAAGCGGCGTTGCGGACGTGTGCTGCACATTCATCAGCGTGCCCACAGTGCCCATGCCCGGCTCTAATTCCGGCGCAACGCACTTCCAAGCCGCCTCTTCCATCAGCGCGACCATAGCGGGCGTTGCAAAAACGTCCAGCGTGCCGCTTCCCATGGCTTTGGCTGTGTTCTTCTCTGTAACAACGGTTTCGGCTTTGCCTTTCATTCCGGCTGTCAACAACTTAATCACCCTTACTTCCTATTTTCTGCTGCGTTTTGCCGCACACAGCAGCTTACGCACGGAGAGCCGATGCAAAAAAGCTCTTGCACCGGCTAAATTTTTGTTTCTTATGCTTACTGAACCTTTGCGAGAATCTCTTTCTGGAAGAATTCCTCGGTGGTGTCGGGAGATACGGAATGCTTCTCGCCGTCTACGGTGACGTTGACGCCGTTTACGCAGTCACCCATGCAGAAAGTGCCACCGAGTTCTACCTTATCTTCGAGGTGGTTTTCCTTTACGAGCGCCTGAAGCTTTTCCACGACCTGGCGGGAACCTTTCAGATGACATGAGCTGCCGATGCAGATGATAACTTTCATTCTAATCAAACTCCGTTTCTTAGTTTTTGGTTTTTACTTATTTGTTTATATAATGGCATAGAAAAGGGATCTTCCTTTTCTGCCAAGCTAACTTAGGTATTGGCGTCAAATTTCTCCTTGAGCTGCTTAGATAAGATTGCAAGCGACGCGGCGAGGTTTTCGTTATGTACCAATATGCCCTCCGGCACATCGAGATGCACGGGCGCGAAATTCCAGATAGCCAAAATTCCGCTTTCAATGAGCAAGTTGCAGATGGCCTGCGCATTTTCTGCCGGGACTGCGATGATGCCGATGCGCACGCGCATGCGCTCACACAGATCCATCAGCTTATCCATTGTCAGAATGCGTTTGCCGCCGTAATCTTCCTCACATACCTCTTCATCGATATCGAACGCGGCCACAATGTTCATGCCGCAGTCTTTAAAGCCGCCATACGTCAAAAGTGCCTTGCCGAGCTTGCCCGCGCCGACGATGATGGCGTCATCGACATCATTGTAGCCTAAGAATTCCTCAAGCTCTGCGATGAGCGCCTCTGTGTTGTAACCAACCTTCGGCTTGCCGGCCGAACTGACCGCTGCAAGGTCTTTGCGCACAACGACATGGTTGAGGCGCAGCGCCTCTGCGATGGTCGTGGCGGAAATGTGTTCCGGCGTGTTTTCGCCGAGCTGCTTCATATAATTCAGGTAAAGCGGTAACCTGAGCAGCGTTTGTTTTGAAATGCTGCGATTCACCATGACGCAGCCAACCCCCATCCAAACAGAAAATCAAAATAAACCAAACATCTAATACTTTAACACAAGAAACGACCAAATGGAATACCCATTTTCAAATATCGATATAATTTCATCGATATAAAAGCAAAAAAGCCCCAACGACACGTTAAAAAACAGACAAACTAAATCAAATACAAACTTCGGCGGATTTCTACTCCGCATGCGGCGTGCCGAACTTTGCGCTCAATAAATCGCGCTCCTCATACAACTTTTCGATGAACTGTTTATCGACCGCCGTATATTTATATTCCTTCTTGGACGTCAAAATATCTCTGTACACGCGGTGTTTGTTGCCGCGGCACGGTTTTAACACAAGCTCATAGCGTTCAAGCTGTTCCACATCCGTCGGCGAGACCCACATATATGTGTGCGGCACCGTCGCCAAAAGGTCGAGCTGACTGCCGCGACTGTAAACATACACGCGTTTGGTGACGTTTTCGTCCATCTCTGCCTTTTTGATGTCGGACATCGGCAGCGAAGGCACGAACGGATCGCCGTGGCAAATTTCGATATAGCCGGAAAGGTCTTCGATATCCACAATATCCTTTTGCGAGAGCGGGTCGTTTTTGGAGATGAGAAGCTGATACTCGAATTCCCAGATGTTCTCCGACTTCATGCCCTTATCGCGCAGCATGTTCGTAAAAAAGCTCTCAAAGATCGTCTGATACCGCACGATGGCAAGGCCGTAGTTTTCCTGTACCACGTTGCGAATGGCACGCATGGCGTTCGTTTCTTTGAAACTAAACTCGATTTCCTTTGACATATCCGCCTCACGGACAAACTTGGAAAACGCATCCGCAATATAGCTGGCGCGCGGCACCGAGATGCTGAACTTCAGCTTATTATTCTTTTCGGGCTTATAAAGCGACTCCATTTCTTCGATCTGTGCCAGAATACTCTTGGCGTAGCCGAGAAACTCCTCTCCCTGCGGTGTGGGCACAATGCCCTTTGAGGTGCGCTTAAAGATCTTGACGCCGAGCGTCTCCTCAAGCTCCTTAATCCCGCGGCTGAGGTTCGGCTGCCCCATAAAAAGGTTTTCGGCAGCCTTAGTGATGGATGCGGTCTTCTCTACTTCCACCGCATATTTCAGATGTGCGATGTTCATTGCGTTCTCCTACGGACATATTTGAAAGGGCATAACACTATTTCGATTATATTATAACATATCCCGCTCTCTTGTCAAATACTTGTGCACAAAAACAGCGTAAAATCCGAAAAAATCGGCGGCTAAACCGCATTTTCGTCCGAAAGCAGGGGTGCAATGCGCTTTTCGGCTTCGAGTACTGCACGGGTAATCTGCTCCGTCATCTCGGCGCGTATGGTACACACCGCTGCAAGGGTATCGGCATCCGGAGTGTTTTGCCGTGCGGTAACAGCTTCTAAAAGCTCATCTAAGAACGCGTCCACCTCGGCGGCATCGTAGGTGTTGCCGCGCTTAACTGTAAAGCGAACAGCCTTTATATATTCAGGTGTCAGCTCCATTTTCGGCCTCCTCCCCCGGCTTTCTGCCGTACTTTGGCTGATATAGTTTTTTCGTCAGAACGCGCGAGAATGCATAGAAAAGCGCCGCTCCCCCTGCAAATATAGGCAACAGAACGGGCCAATCATCCGCGACGAAGCCCATATGCGGCAGGCAGAATGCGCTCACTTTGCCCTCTAAATATTCATACGGCACCTCGGCATAGACTTTAAAGTCCCCCGCCGTATGCCAAACGCGAGCTTCAGGGTCGTTTTCGGCCAGCGTCAGCAGCAATAGACCGCGTTCGGTTTGAATCGCCGCACAGTCACCCGGGAAATAATCTTCGGCCGGCATATATGCGTAATATGCAAGCGAATTTACGGGATAGCCTGTACAGTCGATTTGCTTTACAGCAAATACGTACTGTCCGAACAGAATCGGCGAAAACAAAAGCAGAATGCAAATTGTCGCAAGTGTACCGACAAGTGATATAGCTTTACATGTTTTAATTGTGAGGCTGTTTATCTTTACAGGGTTAACATTCATGATTCATGCGGCCGACCGAGCATCTCCTCGGCCATTTTGAGTTTTAACGGCGTGATATCATCGCCGCCGATAATACGGGCAATCTCGCGGACGCGCGCGTCTTTCGTCAGCGTGTGCACCGCCGTATACGTTTTGTTGTTCTCCTGCTTTTTGACGATAAACAGGTGGTTATCCGCCATGGCGGCGATCTGCGCCAAGTGCGTGACGCAGATGACCTGCGCGTTTTTGGAGACGCAGCGCAGCTTGATGCCGACCTTATTCGCCGCTTCGCCGCTGATGCCGGTGTCAATCTCATCGAAAATCTGCGTTTCGGCCGCGCCGGAATCCTCAGACAGCACGGTGTTGATGGCGAGCATAATACGCGAAAGCTCGCCGCCGGACGCGATCTTCGACATAGGCTTCGGATCCTCACCTGCGTTTGCGGAGACGAGGAACTGGATGCGGTCGCAGCCGAAGGCTGTCAACGGTGTGCGCTCCTGCTCCACGGTGAAGACGACGCCGGGCATATTGAGCTCTGAAAGCTCCTGCCGCACACGGCGGGAAAAGCTCTCACATGCGGCGCGGCGCTTCGCGGATAGCTGCTTTGCAAGCGTCACCGCTTCTTTTTTCTTCTGCTCATACTGCTGCAAAAGCAATTCTTTTTTTTCATCGGAAAACTCGATGTCCGAAAGCTCCGCACGGGCACGGTCGAGGAACGAAAGTATTTCTTCCTCCGTTTCGCCGTATTTGAGACTCAAGCGGTAGATGATTTCCAGACGGCTTTCAATCTCATCAAGCTCGTTTGCGTCGAACATGGCGTTATCGAGGTAATCGGAGATTTCCGCCGCGGCATCTGTCAGTGCGTATTCGGCGTCGCGGACATGCTCGGCGACGTTTGAAAGCGACGGTGCATAGCGCGCCGCCTGCTCGAGCGACTCTGCCGCAACGGATACGGCCGTGATGGCGCCGCCATTGTCCTCATCGCCCTGCAAAAGCGTGACAGCTTCGCCCACACCGCGCACGATACGCTCACTGTTGCGGATCTCATCGCGGCGCTCGGTCAGTTCTGCCTGTTCGCCGACGCGCAGCTGTGCAGCTTCTAATTCTTCGATCTGATAGCGCAAAATATCCATGCGTCGGGACTTCTGCCCCTCGTCGGATTCGAGCGCATCGAGCTCGCCTTTGATGCGGCGCAGCGCCGTATACGCTGCGCGGTACTCCGCAAGCAGGCCGTATGCGCCCGCAAAGCTGTCGATATACGTGCCGTGCACTTCCGGTGAAAGCAACTTGTAGCTTTCATGCTGACCGAGAATATCGATGAGCGTGCCGCCGACGGCGCGTAGCATGGAAACGGTCGCCGGGATGTTATTGAGCTTGCAGGAGGAGCGCCCGTGCGGGCGAATCTCGCGGCGAATAAGCAAACTGCCATCGTCTTCAAGCGGAATATCCAGCTCACGCAAAACCTGCTGCGTCTGCGGAGAAACATCCGTAAAAAGTGCCGAAACACTCGCCTGCTCCGCACCTGTGCGCACAAGCTCCTTTGAGGTGCGCTCACCGAGCACGGCGTAGATCGCGTCGATGATGATGGATTTGCCCGCGCCGGTCTCACCGGTCAAAACGGTGAAGCCCGGTTCAAAATCGATAGACGCCTGCTCGATGACAGCGATATTCTGAATGTAAAGCTGCGTCAGCATATCAGACCCCGCCAATCAGCTTTCTGAGCTCGTTCTGCTTTTCCTCCGCAATCTCATCCGTTTTACAGATGATGAGAATGGTGTCTTCACCGGCCAGCGTGCCGATGAAATCCGGGAAATGCAGCGTATCCATAGAGGCGCAGACCGCCTGCGCCATGCCGGTCATGCACTTGACAACAATCATGTTGCCGGCCGCCTCCACGCTCATAACCGAATCGCCGAACAGCGAATAGAACTTGGAGGAAATGTCGCGGGCATTGTCGCGCCCGGTGGAATATTTATACTTTCCGTTCGGGGAAAGACTCTTTACGAGCCGAAGCTCTTTGATATCGCGGGAAACGGTTGCCTGGGTCACGTCGAAGCCACAAGCGCGCAGATTGCGCAGGAGCTCCTCCTGCGTGTCGATATCCTGTGCTTTGATGAGCTCCAGAATTTTGGCGTGGCGTCTTGTTTTCATGCTTTCTGCCTTCCTTCCTGCCTTTTAATTTCTGCTTTGCATAAATTTGCTGTCTACAATATCGTAAAAATTGCGGTCGTCGGTCTGAATAAGCTCGGTGTAATAGGTCGAGCGGCTGACGGAAACCGTGTCCGTCTTATGAATGCGTATGGGTGCGCCACCGTCTATGGTGAGATACACCTCGCCGGAATAATCGCTGTCCGTGCTGACCGTGATGGTCTTATCTGCGCAGAACAGCGTGCTGCGGTTAAAGAGCGCATGCGGGCAGATGGGCGTGAAGATTACGCATTCCGATTCCGGGTCTACCACCGGGCCGCCCGCCGAGAGCGAGTACGCCGTGGAGCCCGCCGGTGTAGCCAAAATGAGGCCGTCCGCGCGGAATTTGTAAAGCTTGGAACCGTCGACGGAAAAGCCGAAATCGTAAATTCTGGACTGTGCACCGGAGACGACCGCGTCGTTTAAAGCGCGGTAGGTTGTATCCCCCTTCACGCTGTGCACGGTAACGGAAAGCATCATCAGGCGGCGCACACGGTAATCGCCCGTAAAGAGCGCCTTTAATTTGTGCAGCTCGTCCTTCTCCACACCTGCCAAAAAGCCCAGCCGCCCAAGGTTCACTCCAAGGATGGGCTTACCTGCAACGGACGCGTGCTTTGCCGTGTGGATGATGGTGCCGTCGCCGCCGACCGCAACGATAAGGTCGCAGCTTTCCGCCAGTGCAGCGTGATTTTTGCAGAACGTGACGTGTTCATACTGCCCGCGGTGCTTTTCGTGCATGAGTGTTTCCGCACCGTTTTCCTGCAAAACCGCCAGAATTTCCCGGGTATATGTGTCCGCATCGCGTTTATCCAGATTTGGAATCACCGCAATTTTCATAAGCCTCAGTCCTTTTTGTCCAGCGCCGCGTGAGATGCTTCCACGATCTCGTGCGGCGTGCTTTCTGCCGTATTCACCGGCGCGTCGCTTTTTTGGAGGAACACAAGATACTCGATGTTGCCCTCCGGTCCTTTGACCGGCGAGAACGTAAGTCCCTGTACGGAATATCCGTTTTCCACTGCAAAATCGCAGATCATCTGCACCACTTCCTCGTGCACGGCTTTGTCGCGCACAACGCCCTTTTTGCCCACTTTTTCCCTGCCGGCTTCAAACTGCGGCTTAATAAGGCACACGGCTTTGCCGCCGTCCTTTAAAAGCGGACGCACGGCGGGCAAAATAATTTTGAGCGAGATGAACGACACGTCTACGGAGAAGAAGTCAATCTCCTCCGGAATTTGCTCGCGTGTGAGATAGCGGGCGTTCGTACGCTCCAGATTCACCACGCGCGGGTCGGTGCGCAGCTGCCAGGCGAGCTGCCCGTAGCCGACATCTACGCTGTATACTTTGGAGGCGCCGTTTTGCAGCATGCAGTCCGTAAAGCCGCCCGTAGATGCGCCGATATCCATACATACGGTGTTTTCGAGCTTGATCGGAAACAGCTGCATAGCTTTTTCAAGCTTTAAGCCGCCGCGGCTGACGTAGCGCAGCGTGTTGCCGCGCACCTCTAAGACTGCGTCTTCACGCACGGTGTCACCGGGCTTATCGAATTTCTGGTTATCCGCGTAAACACAGCCCGCCATGATGAGCGTGCGCGCTTTTTCGCGGCTGGGCGCAAGCCCTTTTTCATAAAGCAGGACGTCTATCCTTTTTTTCATATAGAAACTGCCTTTCCATCTTTCTTTTCTGCGGTTTGCAGCGCCGTGTGTACGGCGTTCACCATGCCCTCTACGTCAAGACCGAGCTTATGCAGCGTGCGGAACATAGGCGCGTGCTTGATGAATCCGTTTTCAATAGCGTGCACTTCGTAGTGTCCTCTGAAATTGCGATCCAACAGCATGGCGCCGAATTCCTCCGCGATGCCGCCTTGGCGGACACCCTCTTCAAAGAACAGCACCGTGGGACACCTTAAGACCGCTTCCACCGCTTTCGGATCGATCGGCACGATGCGATTGAGCTTCACGATGCGGCACTTTATGCCCTCTTTTTCGAGCGTTTCCGCCGCTTCGCACGCAAACGAGAACATACGGCCGTAGGTCACAAGCGTGACAGAAGCATCTTCCGTACCGAACACATAAAACGGCTTGCCGGAAAGCGTGTAGTTTTCCGGGCGATACAGCTCTTTGCCGCGCGGGTAGCGAATAGCATAAAGGTGGTTTTCTCCCTTGATACAGTCGTCAAGATTGTCCGAAAGCTCATCGTAATACGTCGGCGCGTACACATGAATGTCCGGCACGGTGCGCAGGAACGCGGCATCGAACACACCTTGATGCGTCTGGCCGTCTTCGCCGACCACGCCGGCTCTGTCCACGGCCAGAATAATTTTGAGATGCTGCAAGGCGCCGTCGTGGATGAGCTGGTCGTACGCGCGCTGTAAAAACGTGGAATATACCGCAAAAACCGGAATCATGCCGCCGCGCGCCAGACCGGCGCAGAACGTGACAGCGTGTTCCTCCGCAATGCCGACATCAAAGAAACGGCTGCGGTATTTTTCGCGGAAATCCGTCAGACCGGTGCCGGATTCCATCGCCGCCGTAACGGCGCACAGCTTCTCATTTACACCGGCTATCGTGCACATCGTCTCGCCGAACGCATGCGAAAAGCCCTTGGCAATGGCTTCGCCCGCGCCCTTTTCGCGGTCAAACGCCGCAAGGCCGTGGTAAACGCTCGGAGCGTTCTCCGCGTATTTATATCCGCGTCCTTTATAGGTGCGGATGTGGATGAGCACCGGCTTATCCATATCGCGCGCCATCGTCAAAACCGACGTCAAGGTGCGCAGGTCGTGTCCGTCGAACGGGCCGTAATAATTAAAGCCAAGATCCTGAAAGATCGTGGTGTTGAAAATATTCTTTTTGATTTGGTTTTTCACGCGGCGCACTTCGGCAGCCATGTGCTCGCCCACCTTCGGCACGCGGCACAGTGCGGCTTCGACGCTGTCTTTTGCGCTCAAATACCCCGGCTTTGCGCGCACGTAGGAAAGATAACGCGCAATGGAGCCCACGTTGCGGGAAATGGACATGGCGTTGTCATTCAAAATGACGATCATATTGCGGTTGATGCGGCCCGCATTGTTGAGGCCCTCATACGCAAGGCCGCCGGTCAACGCGCCGTCGCCGATGACGGCGATGACATGGCCGGGATCCCCCGCAAGTGCCTTTGCAACGGAAAGGCCGAGCGCCGAAGAAATGGACGCGCTGCTGTGCCCCGTTGTAAACGGGTCGCAGTCGCTTTCTTCTCTCGACGGAAAGCCCGAAAGCCCGTCCTCGCGGCGCAGCGTGGAAAACGCTTCTTCTCTGCCGGTTAAAAGCTTGTGCGCGTAGGATTGGTGCCCCACGTCCCACACGATGCAATCCTCCGGCAAGGTGAACACACGGTGCAGCGCCACAGTGAGCTCCACCACGCCCAAATTGGAGGCGAGGTGTCCGCCATTATCCGCCACCGTGCTGATGATCTCTTCCCTGATCTCATCGCAAAGCTCCGGCAGCTCGTTTGCCGCAAGCTTTTTTACATCGTTCGGGGCCTTGATTTTACTGAGCAATCTGCTCATACTTACACCAGCCCGTTCTGTATTTTTGCTGCCGTTACGGCGTTTTTCATCAGCATTGTGATGGTCATGGGACCTACGCCGCCGGGCACCGGCGTAAGGTAGCCGGCGACCGCCTCGGCGCTTTCGTAATCAACATCGCCGCACAGCTTGCCGTTTTCATCGCGGTTCATGCCGACATCAATTACCACGGCACCGGGCTTTACCATATCGCCGGTGACAAATTTCGCCTTGCCGACCGAGACAACGAGAATATCCGCCGTTTTGCAGATCTCTTTCAAATTTTTCGTGTGACTGTGGCAGATCGTCACCGTGCCGTTTTCATGCAGAAGCAGCATAGCCATCGGCTTGCCGACGATGTTGCTGCGGCCGATGACGACGCAGTTTTTGCCGTCGATTGTGACGCCGGTAGAGCGGATGAGCTCGATGATACCCGCGGGCGTACACGGCAAAAACGCGAAATCGCCGATCATGATGCGGCCGACATTTTCGGCGTGGAACGCGTCCACGTCCTTTTTCGGGTCGATATGCTCCACGATGAGCGCTTCGTTCAAGTGCTTCGGCAGCGGAGACTGCACCAAAATGCCGTTGATCTTCGGGTCTGCGTTCAGCTTTTCGATAAGCGCCAAAAGCTCCTCCTGCGTGGTGTTTTCCGGCAGGACGTGTTCCTCGGAGTAAATGCCGGTCTCGGCGCAGGCCTTGCCCTTGTTGCGCACGTAGATTTTAGACGCGGGGTCTTCGCCGACAAGCACGACCGCCATGCCGGTCTGAACGCCCTGCTTTTTTAAAGCGGCAACTTCTTCGGCAATTTCGCCGCGTACCTTTGCCGCAACGGCCTTGCCGTCAATTCTCACTGCCATCGTTCTTCTCCTCGCTTTCCCCTTCTGCCGTTTCATTCGCTTCTTCGGCTTCATCAGACGGCTCTTCGGAAGTGTTTGCATCCGCATTTCCTTCCGTTTTTTCATTTTCCGCCTCGGCAGCTTTCTTTACGCCGGTGCCGACTGTCATGTGCTCCTGTGCTTCTTCGGCGCTCATGCCGGAGAAAATGGTGCTTTCGGCAGTGTCGTCAATCTCGACCTTCTCCGCCTTGTCTTCAACTGTCAGGCCGGCAGCTTCCATCGCCTTGCGGCTGCCGCAGCCCGTAAGCTTATGGCAGTTGCGGAACACGATGAGCAAAACAACAGCGACGAGTGCAGAAGCCGCAGCAAGCACCTGCGAAACGCGCAGATCGATACCCGGCAACAGCAGACTATCCGTGCGCAGACCTTCAATGAAGAAGCGCGTCACGCCGTACCAGATGATGTATAATAAGAACGTCTGGCCGTCATACCGGCGCAGGTGACGCGTGAATAAATGCAGTAAAACAAAGCCTAAAAGGCACAAAATCGATTCATAAAGGAAGCACGGGTGCACATTGCCTACCACTTCTGCGGCGGTGCGGTCACTGTACATGCCCCACGGCAGGTCGGTCGCGCAGCCGAAAGCTTCTTGGTTCACAAAGTTACCCCAGCGGCCGACACCCTGACCGATGAGATAGCCAAGAGACGCGACATCCAGCACGGCGAACAGGTTCATCTTGCGGATCTTCGCGACGATGCCGCCGCACAGCATGCCGCCGATGATGCCGCCGTAAATGCCGAGCCCGCCCTCTTTGATGTTGAAAATCTCCATCGGGTTCGTGATGTACTTGTCGCCCGGGTAGAAGATGACGTAGTAAAGACGCGCGCCGATGATGCCGCCGAGCAAGCCGGCGATGATGGCATCGAGTAGGTGGTCTTTATTGATATTCATTTTTTTGCAGGAGGAAAAACCGTACAGCACCGCCAGCAGAAAACCGATGCCGATGATGATGCCGTACCAGTAAATGGTAAAATTACCGACCTGAAACGCGATGGGATTGACCTCCACCGAAATTCCGAGGTTTGGGAACTGAACTTGATGCGTCATGACTGTATATCCTTTCGATTAAGCTTCGTCCAACGGACGAATGATGGAAGCCGCCGTTTTGTCCATATCAAACAGCGTCTGAATGCGCACGTTCACGTCTTCCGCGGTGATCTCGGAGAAGCACTCGATGTAGCGGAACAGCTCGCGGTCGTTAAAGTGCATGGTCATCACGGCGTTCGCGATGACATCCGGGCTATTGAGGCCGGAAACATTTGCGCCGTAAAGGGATTTCGCGCTGCGGCGCACGTCTTCCTCCTTGACACCTTCGCGCTTTAAACGTGCCATTTCCTCGCGGATGGCATCACACACGGCCTCCGGGTTGCCGGATTCGCCGCCGAACAGCAGCGCACCGTAGCCCGTGCCCTCAAAATACTCGTAGCTGAAGGAAGCTTCGTTCACAAGGCCCGCATCTAAGAGCTTGCGGAACATCGGCGAACTGTCGGACGCCATAATGTCGAGCAGCACCTCGGTGACGGCAAGGTCTTTTTCCGTGCGGTGCGCACCGGTTACGGCCTCTTTCACGCCGAACTGGAACATCGGGCACGCCACAGGCAGCTTTTCTTCGACGAGCGGCTGCACGATGGTATCGGGCTCCTCTTCAAAAACGCGTTCTACCTCAACGGGCTCGCTCTTTTTCAGCATTTTGTCGCACAGTGCGAGGACTTCCTCCTCCGTGCAGTTGCCGCAGACGCACAGTGCCATGTTGTTGAGGTTATAGAACGTGTTGTAGCAGCGGTAAAGGTACTCCGGGGTGATTTCCGCAATGCTCTCCACCGTGCCCGCAATGTCGTCCTTGATCGGGTGCGTGTGGTACATGGCACGCAGCAGGTTGAACATCATGCGCCACTGCGGGTCATCGTCATACATTTTGATCTCCTGGCCGATGATGCCGAGCTCTTTTTCAACGGTCTGCTTTGTAAAATACGGGGACTGCACGAAGTCGAGCAAAATCTCCAGCGCCTGCTCTGCGTTTTCCGTGCAGGAGAACAGGTAGCGCGTCGTCTCAAAGGACGTATACGCGTTTGCGGAAGCGCCGATCTCGGCATAGCGGCCGAATGCGTCTCCGTCTTCGCTTTCAAAAAGCTTGTGCTCCAAAAAATGCGCGATGCCCGCGGGTGTCGTCTCTGCCTTATCCTCGTCGCTGCGTTTAAAGACCTTATCGATGGAGCCGTAGCGCGTGCCAAACACCGCATACGTACTGCGCATTTCCGCTTTCGGGTATATAAACACGGTCAGGCCGCTTGCGTGTTTGACGCAGCGATAGCCGTCCCGAAGAAGTTTGCTTTCCACAAGGGTATTCTTCATTTCTGCGCTCATTTTGCCGCTCCTTTCAGCTTATAGACCGTATCGAGCGTGACGCGCTCGGCGGCGCTGACAATCTCGTCCTTCGTGATGTTCATGATACGCTCCGCATATTCCTCCGGCGTGTGGAGCTTGCCCTGCAGCATACCGCTGAGATACCATGTCTCCATGGATGCCGCGGAATCTGCCACGGCGTTGTAGCTGTTGCACATGGCGAGCTTTGCAAAGAGAATCTCATCGTCCGTGATATTGCCCTTTTTCATATCGTTGAGCTCTTTTAAAATCGCTTCTTCCGTGCGGTCGAGGTCTTTCGTTTCCACGCCGCTCTGCACGAGCATGACGTTCTTCGGCGTATCGTGGCGCGCGGCGCAGTAGTAGCAAAGGCTCTGCTTTTCGCGCACGTTCATAAAGAGCTTGCTGCTCGGTGTGCCGCCGAGCACAACGGACATCAGCTTTGCCGCAAGGCGCTCTTCCGGCGTGGTGCCGATGGCAAAGCCCATGACGAGCTTAGACTGCACAACGGGCATTTCTTCCGTCACACGCTTTACGTCTCCCGATGCTGTGTGGCGCTTTGTTTCAATGGACACCGCGTCGCGCATGCCGAGGCGCTTTACAAGCTGCTGCGCAAAGCGGTCGTCCGCACCGTCGCCGATCGTGAACTGGCAGATCTGCGCGTGCTTTACGGCATACTCCCACGCCGCTTTCACGCCCTCGCGGGTCGCGTTCAAGATCGCCTCGCGCGTACCGATGCGCGGCACACCTGCGGGTTCGCCCGCAAACATGGTCTGCACACAGCGCTGCATGGCATACGTCGCCTTATCGTTATATTCCGCGTCAAGCGTCTCCAAAAGCTGGCGCTGTTCCTGCAAAAAACCGTCCTCCGGGAACAGACCGTTTTCATCGCACAGCGGCGTGAACAGAATGCTCTCCAGCATTTCGGAAAGCGCCTGCTGCACATCTTCGCCGCCGAACGCATACGGGTTCGCAATGCCGGCTGCGGCAAGCGTTAAAATCTGGTTATCGCCCACACGTGTTACGCCCGGCTGCACCGAAGCGCCGTACAGTTCCGCAAGGCGCTTGCCGAACTGCGTGTAATCGGGGTATTCGCGCGTCGCACGGGAGATCATATTCGGGACGAGTGCATATAAAGCCGCATTTTCCGGCGTGGTAAGCGGCAGCACAAGGTGTGCGGAAACGCGTGCCGTTTTAAACTGCGGCGTGCTGCTCCAGAACGCCTGCAAGCCGCAGTCCTTCTGTTCAAAAAAATGATTATTCATCTCTGAAATTTTCCTTCCTGAAATAGTTTAAAACCGAATTTTCAAAAGGTATAGTTGCATAAATATGCTTTCGTATTCGTATTATAGCACAGCTTTTTTCAATTTTAAAGCCAAAGACGGCTTTTTCACAAAAAATTCAGTTTACGCGCGCACAAAAAACCGGGCGCAACACTTTTCGATGCACCCGGCTGAAGCTGCGGTCTCACTCGACCGTATTCAAATTGATCTCGATGTCCGTGAATTCTTCCCCCGAAACATAATCAAACCGCTTTGTAATAACGAGATGCCCTTCGTCTTTCCAAGTGAGCTGCATATCAAAAGTATCCGCCCAGCCGCCCTCATACACGCGCTTTGACTTAGGTGCGACCGTAAAGAGCAATAAATTAAGCCCTCTGTTCTCATACACCTCCACAAACGTCGCTCCGCCGAGCGCACCTTGATCCACGTTGATGATCTCCGCCCGCCGCGTCCCCTCCGGCGATGAAACGCTCTGCTCGACTGTTCTTGCCGAAAACAGGGAGACAAATCCGACAAGCCCGATCAGCAGCACGAGCAAAACCGAGATGATCTCGACCAGAATTCTACCGATCTTCGGCTTGCCGTACACAACGGTGATCGACGTGCTACACAGCACGCAGATCAAAAGCGCTATCGCCGTCCACGCGCTTTTCTGCGGATGGAGCGAAGACATACGGAAGAACGACGTGTACGCGAGCGCGTCGAGCAAAGACAACGGCATCAGGAAAACACACAGTACGCCGTCCGATTCGTCCTTTTTAAAGAGCCGCAGAAACAGCACAACGGCAGATATGACCGCCAAAAGCCACGCGTAACCGACATAGCTGAACGGCTCAAGCGTGTAACCGATTAGCTGCAAGCCCCATTTTCCGCATGGCAAAACCGCTTCCAATACGACCAATATAACCGTCAAAACCCGTATTGCCCGTTTCATTTTCCTTCTCCTTTTGAAATCCACCTCAACCGAGGTACATTTTTTCAAACGCCTCTATGCTGTCGAACACATTCGGTTTGAGCCCTGCTTTTTCGTATTTCTTTGCATATAAGCTGAGTGCGCCGTCAAACTGCGTCACAGCCGCCGACAGGTCTTTTGCATCGAACTTTTCGAGCAGGTCAAATGCGGTACGGACACATTCTGCACCGCTTTTCATACATCAGCCGCAGCTTCAGTATATCAAAAGTGATGGCAAGGCGCAATATTTTCTCTTAATCTGTGGAACATTTTATATAATTTGTCAATTCTGTTGTGCTTCTTTAAACCTTTCCAGCTCCGGCACGGCGTTTGCCATTTCGGCTTTGGCGTTTTCGCCTGTCAGGTGGTCTACGGCGTACAGCACCACGCCGTCTGCACCCGCTTCCTTTGCACAGTCGATCTGCTTTGCGAGCGTGTCGGTCGTGTTGAGCCATGTGCCGTTGTCCGCATCCGTGCCCGCCTTATACACCGCAAGCCCGATATACAGTTTGATGCTCGGCAGGCGCTTTAATGCGCACCAATTTTGGAGCGCCGTTTCAAACGGCAGCGCTTCATTTTCAAAGCTGTAATAAAGCTGCGGGCAAACGTAATCGATATACCCCGCCTGCGCACACCACGTGTACACGTCAGCATTGATCATTTCGTTGTTTTCTAAATTGCCCTGCGGCGAAATGCCGAACTGCACATTTTCATTCGCTTCCTTCACACGGCTGTACACGGCGGCGATGAGCGCGTTCACGTTCGCGGTGCGCCACTCGTGCAGCGTGAGCGGCTCTTCAGTTTCTTTTACATACGCTGCGTACTGCTCGGCGTCGATGCTTTCGTCGTCCGTGGGGTAAAAATAGTCGTCAAAATGAATGCCGTCCACGTCGTATTTTTCGGCGATCTCCGCTGCGCCGTCCGCAATACGGTTGCGGATATACGCGCTTGCGGGGTTATAATAAATGCCGCTATTGTACGCCATAAAATATTCCGGGTGATTTACATAATTTTGCATATAAAATCCATTTTCGTCAAGCTCCGGCGGGATTGTCGTGCTCGCAATGCGCAGCGGGTTGATCCACGCGTGAAACTGCATATTTTGCTCGTGCGCGGCGTTCACCATGTATTCCATCGGGTCGTAGCCGGGGTCTTCCCCCTGCATGCCCGTCAAAAGGTGCGACCACGACTCGTACTCCGAGGGATACAGGCTGTCCGCAAACGGCCGCACATGCACAAACACCGCATTTGCGCCGACGCTTTTCGCAGCCGCAAGCTTGGCATCAAAATTCTCCTTGAACGCTTCTTCGGTCTTCTCCGTCACATCGAGCGCCATGTACGGAATCCACACGCCGACAAGCGGTTCTTCTGCTTTTGCGGTCGTTTCTGCGGCGTTGCTATTCTCCTGCTCCGGCGCAGTGCTTGGGAATACGACTTCAACGGAGTTTTCCGCCGCACGCGGCTCTGCGTTTTTCTCCCGTCCCGCCGCGCTTTTCATCGCCAGAAATACGGCCGCAACCAAAATTAAAACCGCGATGACATAATGATACTTTTTAATTACGATCATACGCTTTTTCCTTTCTCTCTGCGTTCCCTTGACCGCCAAACGGATTTGCGGTAAGATAATCATAAGTATGAGACAAGCGAGGAAAATATGATGGATTTTAAATTGGATCCCGTGCAGTTCACACTGCTGACCTATTATTGTATCATCAATATCACAGCCGCAGTCCTGACCGTTACCGATAAGCGCCGCGCACAGAAAAAGCAATGGCGTGTCCCGGAGCGCACGCTCCTTTTGCTCGGTGCGGCAGGCGGCGCACTCGGCGAATTTATCGCCATGCTGTGTATCCGCCACAAAACAAAACACCTGAAATTTGTGATCTCCATGCCAGTTTTCATCGTACTGCACATCGTCCTTTTCTATCGGATTTTTTTGCTTTGAGGGAGACTTTAATGAACACAAAATATAAAAATCTGCTGTTTGATGCCGATCAGACGCTCATCGATTTTGAAAAGGACATGCCGCTCGCATTTCAATATATGTACGAGCAATCGGGGCTTGCAAAGCAAAAGCCATACAGCGCAGAGATTCTGCGCCTTTATAACGACTGCAACGAAAGCTGGTGGCGGCGTTTTGAGCAAAAGCTCTGCACCAAAGCGGAGCTGTACCGCAACCGTTTCGTCGATTTCTTTGAAGTCGCGGGGCTCACACCGGTCAGTATCGATTCTTTGCAAGACCTGTATGTCTCCGGCATAGCGAAAACCGGCACGCCGCTGCCGGGCGCTTTAGATATGCTACGTGCGCTTTCAGAGCGTTACGATCTCTACATCACCACAAACGGAAACCCGATCTCGCAGCCCGGTCGCCTCAAGAATTCCGGCGTCACGGCCTTTATGAAGGGCTGCTTTATTTCCGATGAGATCGGCGCGGCAAAGCCGGATAAAAAATATTTTGATTATGTCCTTGCGCACATACCGGGCGCGAGCACCGAAAACTGTCTCGTCATCGGCGATTCGCTTTCGGCAGACATCAAAGGCGCGCAGAACGCCGGTTTAGACAGCTTATGGTATAACCCTAATCGCAAAGCAAACACCCTTCCCATACCGCCCAACTTTGAAGCCGCAAGCTACGAAGATATCGTAAGAATTTTGCTGTAAGGAGCTTTTATGGAGAATCCCGACATCGACCGCCCGGCCGTGCACATCGGCTTCCCCTTTTTCGCGGCGCTGTTTGTCGCCTCTTTCTTCGGCGCGCCGTTTGCCGCCGCTTCGGCGGTTTTGCTGTTCGCCGCCGTTTTTCTGCTTTTTCTGTTTAAGCAGCATCGGCAACGGCCGAATTTCGTGCTTTCCCTCATCGCTACCGCAGCCGCATTCGCGGTGTTTGCAGTTGCAATGAATCTATTTGTGCTGCCCACAGAGCGCTATGACGGCGGCACATATACCGTCACCGGAAACGTAGAGTCGTTCCCCACGAAAAGCAACGGGCGGTTCTATTACAAGCTGCATGTGACGCACATCGACGAGCCTGTACAGGATGTCGATTTTTCGGTACGCCTCTCCCACAGCGAGGCTTTCCCGGCAGAGATTGGCGACACGGTCACGTGCGAAGCGAAGTTCTTCGCGTTTGAAGACAGCCTCGGGCTCTCCCCGCGCACCTCGTGGCTTGCGGATAACATGGTCTTACCCGCCTATGTCACGGATTACGAATCCGTGCAGGTCACGCCTGCCGAAAAGCGCCCGTTCTCATATTATGTAAACCAAATCCGCACGCATTTTCACAATTTGATTCTGGAAAACTACCCCAAAGCCGAAGGCTCTGTGCTTTCCGCCATGCTGCTCGGCCTGCGGGACGATATGGAAACCGAGCTTGTCTCCGCCTACAAAAAGGCCGGTGCTTCGCACATTTTGGCCATATCCGGCATGCACATGGCGATCTTAACGCAGTTCACCCTCGGTTTTCTGGGTCTGCTCGGGCTGAAACGTCGCCCAGCCGCGCTCGTTTCCGCGGTGTTTACGCTGCTTTTTATGTTCGTCTCGGGGCTTTCGGCCTCTGTGGTGCGCAGCGGCATTATGCAGCTCATTTTGCTTTTCGGCATTCTTCTCGGTCGCCAGGCGGAACCGCTCAACTCTCTTGCGGTCGCCGTTTTGACCATGAGCTTATTAAACCCGTTCTGCGCGGGCGATGTCTCCCTGTTGTTCTCGTTTTCGGCGACGCTCGGCATCATCCTGCTTGCGCCGCGCATCACAAAAGCAGTCACGAAAAATATTCGCAAGCCGCAGCGGAAAGCGCACCTTGCAAAGCTTGTTTCTGCATTTTCCGTCTCGCTTTCGGCGGTGCTTTTCACTGCGCCGCTGCAGCTTTATTTATACGGCACGGTGCAATTCGTTTCGGTGCTCACATCGCTTTTGGTGTTGGAGATTTCCGCGTGGCTGCTGCGGTTCGGGCTCATCGCCGCCTTGCTGCTCGCCGTCCCCGTCCTCTCCCCGTGCGCCGCGCCGTTCGTGTTTTTAAGCGGCATTTGCGTGAAAGCGCAGAATTTCATCATCACGCTTATCGCAGAGCACATTCCCGGTACGCTGCGTATCTCCGGCAAATATCTGCCCGTAACCGTCGTGATCTGCGTCCTTTTCTTCACGCTTTCCATGCTTCTCTACCGCCGCAAAAATAAAGCGCTGCCATGCGTTTTAGCGGTGTGCATCCTGCTTTGCGGCATGGGTGCAAACGCGCTTTTGAACCAAAGCGCCGCACGTCTCGTCGTTTTCCGCACCGATTACGCCGCCTGCACGGCGGTTATCACAAACACCTCCGCCGCGGTGCTCGGGTGCAGCGGAAATGCCGCTTCCGTTGAGACCGCCCTGCGCGCGAACGGTGCGGAGCAGATCACCCTTTTACACGTGCAGCCTGATGAAAAAAGCATCCGCTGCGCCGAAAAGCTTGCACAGCTTTTCGAGGTCAAGCAGAGTCTCGTGCCGGACACCGTGTATTATCCTGCGGAAAACGCTGCGTTTTACGATTTCAGTTATGTCGGCGTGCTTCCCTCCGGCAGCTTCACGGTCACGGACGGCGGCGAGACCGTCACGTTCACCGTAAACGGCACGGAAATTTACCTTGAAACGAAACGCAGCACGTCGCTTTCCCACGACACAGATATTTTGGTGACAGAAAAACCGCAAAGTGCGGTCTCTGCCCCGTTTACGATTTTAAAAACAAATGGTATAATAGAGGATACCGAAGCTTCGCTTTCGCCCGGCGCATACCTCTTTATGACGGAGCACGAAAGCATCCGGCTCGATTTTGACGAGCGCGGCACGTACACGGTATACGGCGGCTAAGCCGCAACGAAAGGAAAACACTATGCCCGAGATCACGGAAACCAAACTCAAGGAACAGATTGCAAAAGAGCAAATCGGCAGCCTTTACTTTTTGTACGGCGATGAAAAGCTGCTCGTACGCCGCAATCTAAATCGCCTGTTAAAAAAACTGGACGGCAACTTCCCGGAATTCAACTTTCAGGAATTCCCGCACGACGCGCCCGTAGACAGCATTGCGGACGCCGTTGTCGCCATGCCGTTTATGGCAGAGCGCAAGTGCGTCACGGTCTCCGACCTCAACGTGGAAGCCATGAACACCGCGGAGCTCGATAAGCTCTACGAATTGCTCGATACTATTCCTGAAACGACCGTGCTTATTCTTTATCTGCCCACGCTCGAGATCGACCCGAAAAAGAGCGCAAAATGGCGCACGTTTTTAAAGAAGCTTGACACGCGCGGCTTTTCCCTGCCCTCGCTGCGCCTGAAAGACAACGAGCTCGAAAAATACGTCTGCCGCGAGGCCGAAAAGGCAAACTGCCTGCTCTCCCGCAAGCTTGCCGAGCGCATCGTGCAGTACGTCGGCAACGACTTAAACGCCCTCACAAACGAAGTGACAAAGCTCTGCGCTTTTGCGGGCGGCGGCGAGATCACCGCCGAGCAGGTGGAAAAAACGGTCACGAAAAACATGGAAACAACCGTGTTTCTCTTGAGCAATGCCCTCGTGCGCGGCGATTACAGCAAAGCGTATGCGCTGCTTGATCTACTGATGGCCCAGCGCGAAGAACCGTACACGATTCTGGCCGTTTTAAGCAGCGCTTATATCGACATGTACCGCGTGCGCGCCGCAATCGAAGCGGGCAAAACGTCCATGGCGCCGACGGAATACGGCGATTACCGCGGTCGCGATTTTAGATTAAAATATGCCGAGCGCGACGTGCGCGACCTTTCCATCGAAATGCTGCGCGAGTGCCTTTCGCTTTTACTCAACTGCGATCTTTCCATCAAGCTTTCAGGCGGTGAAAACATGGACAGAATCGCACTCGAAAAGCTTTTCGCCCAGCTTTTGTACGTTGCGCACCGCGGCAGCGTGGCCTAAAGGAGTTCTTATGATCCACATGAACGAAGCCCTCATCGTCGAGGGCCGGTATGACAAAAGCAAGCTTTCCGCGCTGACCGACGCTATCATCGTCACAACGAACGGCTTTGGCATCTACAAGGATGCTGAAAAGCGCGATTTCATCCGCAAGCTCGCCAAAGAGCGCGGCATCGTCATTTTGACGGACAGTGACAACGCCGGTCGGCAGATCCGCGCGTATATCACGTCTTTCGTGCCGTCAAATCAAATTCGCCACGCGTATATCCCGGATATTTACGGCAAAGAAAAGCGCAAAGCGGCGCCTTCCAAAGAGGGCAAACTCGGCGTGGAGGGCATTTCCTCGGGAATTTTACTGGAGATTTTAAAAGAAGCCGGCGCTTCCGTTGGGGGCAGCACAACCGATTTTCAACCCCTGACCCCGGCAGACCTCATGTCTCTCGGTCTCACCGGCGGCATAAACAGCGCCACACTGCGCCAAGGCGTTTTGAAAGCACTTGACCTCCCCGAAAACCTCACGACCAAAATGCTCCTGCGCTGGGTGACGAGCGAAGAAAAAAAGGCGCAGCTTTTAGCCGCCGTAGAAAAAATCAAAAACGGTGCTTGACAAACCGAAAAGCGCCGACTATAATAAGCACAATGGCTGTGAAAGAAAGAAGTACGCGTTTTCATCGGCACAGAGAGCCTGCGGGTGGTGTAAGCAGGTGCGAAAAAACGCCGAAATACATTCCGGAGCTGTCTTTTTGAACGGGTTCCCAGTAAAAAAGTCCGTGTGCGCACGTTACAGCGCAAGGGTATGTTTGTACCCGTTGAGGTTTCAGGTGTGAGCCTGAAATAAACTGAGGTGGTACCGCGAACCACAAAACGAAACGTGTTCGCCCTCATAGATCAAGTGAGGGTGTTTTTTTATATTCAAAATTCCCCTCCTTGAAGATCAAGGGGGCTTTTTTATTGCCCCAAAAGCCCAAAACCTGAAAATCGAAAGGAACGAAACAACATGGGTATTTATGAAGAATTGCAGGCCCGCGGCCTCATTGCACAGGTCACGGACGAAGAGCGCATCCGCAACCTTATCAACAACGGCGAAGCCACGTTCTACATCGGCTTTGATTGCACCGCAGACAGCCTTACGGCCGGTCACTTCATGGCGCTGACCTTAATGAAGCGCCTGCAGATGGCGGGCAACAAGCCGATTGCCCTCATCGGCGGCGGCACCACGATGATTGGCGACCCGAGCGGCCGCACCGACATGCGCAAGATGCTCACGATGGAAGACATCGAGCACAACGCCGCCTGCTTCAAGCGCCAGATGGAAAACTTCATCGATTTCTCCGATGGCAAGGCTCTCATGGTCAATAACGCCGATTGGCTCTTAAAGCTCAATTACGTCGAGCTCCTGCGTGAAGTGGGTGCATGCTTCTCTGTCAACAACATGCTGCGCGCCGAGTGCTATAAGCAGCGCATGGAAAAGGGTCTCTCCTTCCTTGAGTTCAACTACATGATCATGCAAAGCTACGACTTCTACGCCTTGTTCCAGAAGTACGGCTGCAATTTACAGTTCGGCGGCGACGACCAGTGGAGCAACATGCTCGGCGGCACGGAGCTCATCCGCAGAAAGCTCGGCAAGGACGCCGCAGCCATGACCATCACCCTGCTCACCGATTCTCAGGGCAAGAAGATGGGCAAAACCGCCGGCAACGCCGTGTGGCTTGACCCGAACAAAACTTCCCCGTTCGATTTCTACCAGTACTGGAGAAACGTAGACGACAGCGACGTTTTGAAGTGCATCAAGATGCTGACGTTCCTGCCGCTTGACGAGATTGAAAAGATGGAAAGCTGGGAAGGCAGCCAGCTGAACCGCGCAAAGGAGATCCTCGCGTTCGAGCTCACCCAGATGGTACACGGCGCCGAGGAAGCCCGGAAGGCACAGGAAGCCGCACGCGCACTGTTCGGCAGCGGCGCAAATTCCGAGAACATGCCGACCACCGAGATCACCGCAGCCGACCTCACCGACGGCGCAATCAACATTCTCGACCTCATGCAGAAAGCCGGCCTCATTGCATCTAAGGGTGAGGGCCGCCGCCTCGTGCAGCAGGGCGGTGTTTCCGTCGACGACGTAAAGGTCACCGATATCGCCAAGACCTGCACCGCAGCCGATTTTGAAAAAGGCCATGTCATCATCAAAAAAGGCAAAAAGGTCTTCCATAAGGTCGTTTTGAAGTAAGTAAAAAAGTATAGCAAAAGGCATACGCTCCGTTTTCAGGAACGTATGCCTTTTTTGTTATGCGCTATCTAATTACCCTGAAAATCCAGTTTCTCTTGTTTTGTATTTATTCTCTTATTTTATTGTATACTTCCATACCACATAATCATCCAATGTTTCAATATTATCCACTTGAACATTTGGGCTACCATGCTCTTGGAAATACGTTAAAATACGCGTTTCAGACGACGTATTGCTGACGTAATAGACGTTTTTGCTTGGCAGAGCTGCAAGCGTATTTTCAAAGCCGAGGGACTCAATGTAGTCCTGCACACTTGGGTGGCTTTGCGTCACTCCGCTCAAAAACAACACATTTTTGGGAAAGCAGGCTCGGCTGCTCTTGAACACACTAAAGTCATAGTACAGCGTCTGGATTGCCGTGCCAAAATCTAAAATATATAAATTTTCCGGCGTCTCATTCACTTTCGCTAGAAATTTCGGACGCAGTTTCCCAGAAATCACGGATTTAGTATACTTTTCTGGAGAATAGCTCGCTGAATAATAAAACGTACTGTCTACATACGTGCGGTATGCTGCAGCATCTTCCACAGGTGCGGTATTGTCCGGCAGATAGCCTATCCCCTGCCAGCCGCCGATCAACAGCGCGGCGGCACACAGCAGAACTTCCGTCGCTTTGCTACGCTTAAAAACCGGTTCGCAGAAATATGCAATCACCACGGCGGCGCAGAACAGGAATCCGAATTCTACGCGGTAGACCCACCGTCCAAGTCTGTAAAAATAGATCAGAAACCCAAGTACCATCAGTGCTGACACCGCCGGCACCCAAAACTTTTTGGGATTTGTAATGGCGCAGAATAATCCGAGCAGCACACAGCAAAGCGTCATCGGATAATAGAGTTGGCGCAATCGAATCATGCTGAGCGCTTCGCGAATACTCGGATGCAGATTCACACGATGTGCATTGATAATATCCAATACTTGCTGCATCTTCTCTGTACTAAACACCGCTTGATCTGCAAAATCCCAATGCAGAATCATTTGATAATCGTTTTCCGATACGCCGATTGCTGTAAGTTCGTCGCGCAGATCTTCATAATCACACCAGGTGTAATCTAATATCTGGGAGCGGATTTTCGTAAATGTATAGTATTCTATATAATCTGGATTAGCTGTATATGTAAGTGCATTTACAATATTAAACAAAAAAATAGTAACTATAAAAACTATCCCTGGTACAGCAATTTTAAGAAAAAACTCATATAACTTCATCTGTTTTTGCTTAAAACAAATCATTATATGATAAACAACAAGTACACTAGAAAACGCTATCGCCATAAAGAAAGCGTCTCTACGAACCAAACATCCCGTTATAGCCAACAAAGCTCCTAATACACAGCATTTCCTCCTATTTTGTTCAAAAAGCGCCCAAGCAAATAACAGACATCCACACATAGATGCCGCAATCGCCGTTTTCGTAAACTGTGGCAAGATATACAGATCACGTGCGGCAAAGGCTGTAATCCAGACAACAGTCAGAACCGCTGTGCCAAGACGAAGTTTCTGCACAAGTACATAAGTGAGCGCAAGAAAAGACAAAAAACAAAGAAGCATTTGCAGCCAAAAATACCAGCTTATTGCCGGGAAAAGACTATACAGCGGCACAAAAAGCCAGCCAATGAAAATGTTTGAGAACATCATGTGGGCATCTGGGTGGCCGGTATACGCACCGGAAACCACCATTTCCATGATGAAATCATCCGAAACCTCATATTTTATACTGCAAAAAAGAAGAATGCACAACAGCAGAACCGCCTGCGCTGCCGCTAAGACAAAAAACAATTTCTTTTTGCCGAAGCGCTCCTGCAAATCGATTGCCGAGGCGCTTCGCATCTGTTGTACAGCGCTTGTCATCAGCGATTACCGTACATTTTTTCGTAGTAATTCTGATACTCGCCGCTAATGATGGTCTGCCACCACTCGCGGTTATCGAGGTACCACTGGATGGTCTTCTTAATGCCGTCCTCGAACTTGGTCTCCGGCAACCAGCCCAGCTCATTGTGGATCTTGGTCGGGTCGATAGCATAGCGCATATCGTGGCCCTTGCGATCGCCAACATGCGTGATAAGGCTCTCCGGCTTGCCGAGCTCCTTGCAGATGATCTTTACGATCTCGATGTTCTGCTTTTCATTGTGGCCGCCGACGTTGTATACCTCGCCAACACGGCCCTTATGGATAATGAGGTCAATCGCCTTGCAGTGATCCTCTACATACAGCCAGTCGCGGACATTGAGACCTTCGCCGTAAACAGGAAGGGGCTTGTCTGCCAGAGCATTCGCGATCATCAGCGGGATCAACTTCTCCGGGAAATGATAAGGACCGTAGTTGTTGGAGCAGCGGGAAATGGTCACAGGCAGACCGTAGGTACGGTGATAAGCCAAAACCAGCAGATCTGCACCGGCTTTGGAGCTGCTGTACGGAGAGCTGGTGTGGATCGGTGTCTCCTCGGTGAAGAACAAGTCGGGACGGTCCAACGGCAGGTCGCCGTAAACCTCGTCGGTAGAGACCTGATGGTAGCGCTGGATACCGTACTTACGGCAAGCGTCCATCAGCGTTGCGGTACCCATAATATTCGTCTGGAGGAAGATGCCCGGGTCTTCGATGGAACGGTCAACATGGCTTTCTGCGGCAAAGTTCACCACAATGTCCGGATGCTCTTCTTCAAACAGCTTATTTACAGCTTCGCGGTCGCAGATATCGGCCTTCACAAAGCGGAAATTCGGGTTATCCATGACAGGCGCCAGCGTAGACAGGTTGCCCGCGTAGGTCAACTTATCGAGGCAGACAATGCGGTAATTCGGGTATTCTCTCAGCATGTGAAAAATAAAATTGGAACCAATAAATCCGGCGCCGCCGGTAACGATGATCGTCATAATTTAACTCCTTTCGCTGTAGAACTTATTTCTGGGTCTTGATGTTGCGAACAGAACTTTTGATCGTACCTTCTGCAACTGTTCTCAAGTGCACTCCATACGGGGATTTACCGTACTTTTCCGCAGAATGTAGCAGTTCTTCTTTATTGATCCAGCCAAAGCGGTAAGCAATCTCCTCCGGTGCGGAGATCTTTACGCCCTGACGCTTTTCGATCATGCGCACAAAATCCGCCGCGTCCACAAGGCTGTCCATCGTACCGGTATCCAGCCAGGCAAAGCCGCGGCCGAGCAGTTCGACATCCAGATTGCCTTCCAGAAGATATATTTCGTTCAGCGTTGTGATCTCCAGTTCGCCGCGTGCGGAAGGCTTAACCTCAGCGGCTTTTTTGGAAACGCCCGCCGGGTAGAAATACAGGCCCGTGATTGCATAATTGCTCTTCGGATTCTGCGGCTTTTCCTCTACGGAAATGACCTTGCCGCTGTCATCAAATTCCACGATACCGAAGCGTTCTGGATCCGTTACATAATATCCGAAAACCGTCGCACGTCCTTTTTCTGCATTGGAAGTAGCAGATTGCAAAATGTGAGAAAATCCATTACCGTAGAAAATATTATCTCCTAAAATCATTGCACAACTGTCATTTTCAATAAATTTCTCACCAATCAACAAAGCTTGCGCTAACCCATCTGGAGATTTTTGAATTGCATAACTCAATTGAATACCAAATTGGCTTCCATCTCCAAGTAAATGTTCAAATCTCGGAGTGTCTTCTGATGTAGAAATAATCAAGACATCTCGAATTCCTGCTAACATAAGTGTTGATAAGGGATAATAAATCATAGGTTTATCATAAATAGGCAATAACTGTTTAGACGTCACCAGTGTTAATGGATAAAGCCTTGTCCCAGCGCCACCTGCAAGTATAATTCCTTTCACAATTCTTATCCTCCTCACTATATAATCTTAGATTTACTCTTGAATACTCCCGTTTTCACAAGATTTCATAAAGTGCATACAGAGCAAATGCGGGCAAGAACCACATCAAGTGCAAGTTCCGGCGAAAAATGTGTAAGGCAAAGCCAGCGTCCAGTGGTTTTTGGATGACAGGCTTTCGATAAACCACATTTTTTGCAGCAGCAAGCCTCACATTTCTATCAGGGTCATAACCCTACATTCCTTCGTCCTGCTTGCCTGCAAAGTGGTGCGGTTTTTCCTTGTATACCGAGTCTACGCTCTGATGGAGGGAATCAATGACCAACTACCGGCTCTGTATTTTTCTATGGAATCATGTTAAGCGGAAGTTTGACGAGTCTTCCTGCGACGCAACAGGGAGACGCTTCCTGTAATGGGGTTATGCCGCTTTTAACGGCTGGTTTCTTTGGATATCTGCCAAGCATCTTTTCAGGACTGTATGCACAAGTCTTTTATGGCAAGCGCATAGAACACTCGAAGCAATTTACAGCATATCGCAATTATCGACTGGATTTTTTGCAATGGATTATTTTGCTGTGTGGTGTAATAACGGTGAAGAAGCTGAAATTCTCGGTTTTTTGCAAGTATTTGCAAGTAGAGGTATTACTGCCCGAAACAGGATTGCTCTAAGTCTCGATCTTCCTCGCCGGCTGATCTCTGTCGGTCCTTTGTGCTTACCGGAACTGTTTTCAGTAATGGAAAGGCCAGCCAGTTTTTGGATTTGGCGAGGAGATTCAAACGTCTGATATCGCCAATTTCGGCAAAAAGTCCAGCAACTGTCGCCAGACCAAGGCCTTGTATCTTAAGCAATTCAGCCACCGCTGAAATTCGACTGCTTAGATTCTCCACAACCTGCATGACACGCTCATATTGCTGAAGTTTAGCGTCATAATCCTCCAACAAAATCTGCAGTTTCATACGGGCTGCTTCCATACCTGTGGTACACCCTACGCTGGTTTGGGCAGCTTCATAAATGCGCTGTGCCCTCTTTCGACCTATTCCGCAAAGTTTCATCTGCTTCCAAATCCCACTGATTCCTTCTACACCAAGAGAAATTAAATCACTTGGAAACGGAGCGGAATGAAGAAGCGCCATGTTACCGGTGCCGGTGAAACGCCCAAACACTTTACTGTGCTCCGGAAAATAGATTTTCAACTAGCGCTGAATTTGATTTTGGAGTGAAGCAAGCTCTTTGCGAATCCTCCAGCGGCAATTCATCGCAATCCGTAATTCTGCGTATAGTCCTTGTGGAATGTACGGATATACATAGCGTCCTTCCAACACCACGCTATTGTTTTTGAATCTTTCTTGTCACTTTTGCTGGGATGGCCATCATCCAATTCTTTGCTACGTTTCACATGATATGGATTGATCAGCACCAGTTAAAAATCACTCCCTTGCAGATGGGTTTCCAGCGTAAACCAGCAGTATCCTGTGGGCTCAAGCCCTACCATGACGCTGTCCTTCTTCTGTTCGACCGTCAACTCCGATCCCCAGCGCAGAAAGAAGTTAAAACCTTCTGCACTGTTCTCAAATTTGACTGTCTTACCCAGTTCAAGGCCGCGCCGGTCGAATGCTCTTGCCCAATGGAACTCACTGGCAATATCCACACCGATTACCATTGTTGTGTCTGTGACTTGACGGATTTTCTCATTCTGTGTTACACTCATTTCGGATACTTCCTTTCAATCTCAAACGTACGTTTTTATTAGGGCTTTGACCCTGCTTGTGTACTTTGATTGTAAGGAGGTATCTCTTTTTGTGCAAACCCTGGATTTTGGCTCTTTACAGGAATCTTATATAATAAGTTTCATAGATAATAATTTCAGGTATCAGAAGGCTTAGAGATGCCCGTGATACAATAGCTGTAGGACAGCAAGGTCAAGTTCTTACACCTCTGGTTAAGCCGAAAGGCTGCTTCATAAAAAGTCCATCCCCCTAAGTCGGAAATGTTGTGGCCAAACGTTTTTGTAACACTTGTAGCTAAAAAAGATCAGGTAAATACCTCTTTCCTTTATGAGATTGATTATATCTTATTAGCCCCTGCCGTTACAACTATAATTTATCATAACAACTTCATACCATTAGACTTTTACACGGTTTCACAAAAGATTCATTAACGCACGTTCAAGTTCCAAAATATCATTTACAATTAAACTGTCTTTGTATTCTTTACAGTCATCAAGATTACCTTGTCCCCATGTAACAAATACGCATGGAATTCCCGCACGCTTAGCAGTGAGAATATCGCTGTATCCATCACCGACATATATTACAGAATCCAATTTTCGCCCACACTGGCTACAAATCATTTTAACCCCATACGGATCTGGCTTTGACGGGCGACATTCATCATAAGCTACAATAGAATCAAATAAATCTTTCGGGAAATTTTTATTGATTACATCTTCTGTTAGCACTTGAGCCTTATTTGAATTCACCGCCAATAAAATGTTATGTAATTTAAGCTTTCGCAGTAAATTTACCATTCCGTCAAACGGTACAGTATTAGGTTTACTATCTTCAGCATAAATATGTCTATAAGCACATTTTACTCTATTGATATTATCACTACTATTAGACTCAGAAGGTAATAATTTAGAAACCACCGTTTCTAAATCACCTCCAACAAATTCTCTATACTCTTCTATTGGATGTTGAGGAAAACCACAAGTAGCAAGGGCCATGTTAAAACATCTTGCAACATCGATAATTGTATCTACAAGTGTACCATCACAATCAAATATGATTAAATCTCTCATGACATTCTCACATATTGACTCCTGCAATCTCTAATCTCTCTGCCATCATCTTCAATCTTGCTTGATCTTCAACTGCCATACGATTATAAAACTCACACTTATTCTGAAGATATAAGGTTTCGAATTCCATAGCCTTTAAAATTCCAGCTTTAAGTTTCTCTTCATCATTTGACGCATGAAATACCACTTTTCGTGTTTCAAAGCGATCGTTAAGCGGATACAATTTCTGAATAAACGGAACGGCATCAAAAGAAATACCACCACCAAAATTAACTTGGAAGCCCCGTACTTTACAACGTTCAGCAATATCTTTAGTAGCCTCAAAGACCTGATCGCCATTAATTTCCGCTCGGCTTAAACCCATAGATGCAGATAAATCCACTCTGCCAATCGAAACAGTAGACAAGAATCCCTCTGCTTCATCCAAAATTGTATCTAAGTTCTTGTGACAAGAGGTTGTTTCTGCGTTAATTATCCATTCGATGTCATCTACAGCATCACCGTAAACTTTATTTGCAGCTCCGACAAATTTCTTCATTGCAAAAGGAGACTCAATCATCGGCGCCATAATGCCAGAAGCTCCCAACATACGACACTGATCCAAATCACGTACTGCTTCACAGCCACCAATTTTAACATACAGTTTCATATCTGCGCGAAAAATAATTTCATTCAGCATCACAAGCTCATCGGTTCTACTTCCTTCTGCTTCAAACTCAGCCTTAATAGCAATAACGTCATACTCCTCTTTTAAATACTTCAAGATGTCGAGCATCTTTCTTTCGGTTTTATTCATAAATAGACCCTCCAAACATAATTTATATTATTTTCATACTATTTTCATATATTGTTCTTCCGTATGCTGATAAGCTCTATTTTCGATATTTATGGTTTCTCTTACTGCGTATTGCGGCGAATTATTAATGCAGATATAAATTCTACCAATATATTCACCAAGCAGTCCCAAAAAAAGCATAATAATTCCAGCAAGAATCCATATCACAGCCATTATAGAACTGTAACCAGCCATAATTTCAGGATGTATCAGTTTGCGTATGATTACAAATACACCCCAAAATACACCAAGAATAAAGGAAATTACGCCAAATAACGAAGCTAATCTCAATGGTTTTTCAGAAAAAGCAGTAAAACCGTTCATCCACAGCCCAATTAACTTGTTCAAATTATATCCTGAAGTTCCTATCTCTCGTTCTTGATGATCTATTTCAACATTTGCAATATTTCGAGTTATTCTGAGCATCAAGCCGTGTACAAAAGGATACGCATTTTTATACTTAACAATTTCATCAGCTATAAACCGACGAAATACACAATAACTATTTAAATCAATATCTTTAGGTTTACCAATTAAATATGTAGACATCGCCATGCTAAGCTTACTTCCCATTCTTCTAAACCATGAATGCTTTTTACTGGTATACTTAGCAGACACAAGATCATAACCCTCGTCAAGCTTATCAATTAATCTAAACATCTCTTCGGGGGGATTTTGTCCATCATCATCCATACAGACAACAATATCACCTGTAACATAATTGTATCCCGCCATAAGCGCAGCATGCTGTCCAAAATTTTTAGTTAAGGAAACAACTTTAACGTTTGCATTTGACGTGGCAAGTGCTCTTAGTACTTCCAATGTATTATCCGGGGAATAATCATTTACGCAAATAATTTCATAATTATATCGGCCATCTTGCTCTACGGTTTTTTCAATACGCTCAATTACATTTCCAATAGATGCAGCAGAACGATAACATGGAATTACAAACGAAAGTTTCATATATTTCACACCCTCTCATATTTTTAAATTCCATTTGCCAAATCAAAAATCGCTTCGTCAATTGTAACTTCTGGCTCAAAGTTTGTATCTCGCTTCAGCTTCTCAATAGAGACATCCCAGCACAGACCTTCCATAGGGTCCGTATTTCCATCGTATACAATCTGAGATGTTGAATGAAGCAAAGAAATGCACTTTTTTGCCAGATCAAGGTTGGAAATCAGATTATAGCTAGCAAGATTATATACACCTTGAGCTTGGCTGACAATGCAACGGTAAATGGCCTGTGCAATATCTTTTACATGAATATAAGTCTGTTTTCTGGTTCCCTGTCCATAAATTGTGATATCCTCTCCAGATAATGCCTTGTTAACAAATACTGGAAAAATTGTCTTAGGATTAACACCACATCCTACCGGGGAACAAATTCTGAGACTCACTGTTCTGAGGCCAAAGGTATAGCTGGCATAGTCGGCCAGAAGCTCCTGTGTATGCTTTGTTACGTGATAGACTGTAGGCGGCTTCAACGGATGCTCCTCCGTAATCGGATGCTGAATTGGACTTCCAATCACAGGAAGACTAGATAGTTGAATAAATACCAGAATTTTTTTCTTCTCACAGAGTTCCAAAAGCCGCTGGGTTCCCACACAGTTCGAAGCAACCACTTCGACCGCATAAGGCTCATGCCGCATATCTGCTGCTAGATGCACCACTGCGTCCAGCGAATCCACTTTCAAGTTGTCCATAATATGTCCCACATGATCTGTAAAAAGATCGCAACACACATATTCATCACATTCTGCTAAGGACTTTGTACGACGACCAAGACCGATTACATGGCAACCTTTTTGCTTGAGCTCTGCACATACATGGCCTCCAATAAACCCGTTGGACCCTGTTACTAAAACATTCATTGCTCCGATTCCTCATCATCAAATTCTACTGTCACAAGTTCATTCATATGTCGTACCGCGTTGATCATCTCGTCTTGATTCTCATAAACATAATACAGATAGGCAACTCGTTCATTCATATAATCTCGAATCGCCTCACCTGGTTGAATCACTTCAATCCGCTTGAACAGGTGCTTTTCTACCTCCGGCGCCACATGATAACCCTTTACGATGCCATTTCTGGTTGCCATAACCCCATGGTGCCCTGCATAATCACTCAAAGGCTTTGTGCTTTGTAACTGGTCCAGCGGCATACCAGTTTCTGCGCGAACCAGCGCCTCTTCCCAAGGAAAGCCAGTTATAGCACCCGCAACAGTCAGAAACTGATTTCCGAGGCATCGCCGCATCATTTCAATGATGTTCGGCTTTTCATCTTGAATAATATACTGAAGTGTAAACATACCATCTACTAACTTCAACTCTGCACAAATTCTTTCAATGATTCCATGAAGCTCATCCTGATACTTTTCAATTCCTTTAGCTGGAAGCGTCTCGGACTGAATTAAATATGGGTTAATAGGACAGTAGGTATCATTGCTAACTGAAGCGACAACCTTCCCATCAATCACAAATGTGTCAATAGATTGCTGCACGCCCGTTATAAAGGGCTCAATTACAATACTCTTCTTTCGTGAGCGCTCAAAAGCATTTTCAATGGCCTGTTGGGCTTCTTCAACATTATCCGCCCGATGGATACCTTTTCCTCCAGTTAAATCTGTAGCCTTTACAATAATAGGATACGAAGTATGCCTTGTGAACTCCAGCGCCGCGGCCACATCATCAAAGGCTATTGATTTCGGATTACGAATCCCCAACTTCTGAATGAACGACTTGAACAAGTCTTTTTGGTGAAGAAGCGTTGCGTTTTCATAAGTGTCATGCCCCGGCCAACCCATTTTTTCCGCCACGTAAGCAGCAGTAATAACACCAAAATCATTGGCACAAGAAACAATTCGCTCAATTCCGTTTTCCTTTACCAACCGTAAAACCGCTTCTTTGTCAGAATAATCTGCCGGAATATACTCATCTGCATATTTGTGACCAATTAACTGTGGGTTGTTGCCGCTTGTAATCACATAATATCCCAACTTCTTAGCTGCTTGAATCAATGTGATTTCACTAAAGCTTCCATTTAATATCAGTAATTTCTTCATTTTTCTGCCCATCCTTTCTCAATGGCAGTTAGTTTCGGTTTTCGCCAATATAAGACACACGCAACGAAACATTTCTTGTGTCCGCTTCTCCAAGTTCTTTTGCCCGATTAACATAATACGGGCAAACCAATTCCACGATATACTGTTCACTTTCTGTAATGGGTATTTCTTCTGGCGGGATAATAATCGTATGATATCCTGGCTGTAGCGGTTCCGTTGCTACCAGTTTACCATTCACGTACATCTCCAGACCTTGTGCTTGATCGATATTTTGTACGAAATTAGGGTATTCCGGAACATACAGCTCCGCCTCTAATCCTTTCTGGTCAATATCATAATTGAAAAGAGAAACACTACTGTACTGCTGTGTCCACGCATAACCTTCTTCCCAATCATAAAAGCCAATCACCGCCGCACGATTGTTGTAACTATTCGCATCCAAATCCAAATTGAAAATAAGTGTTTCTTCAACCACTGTGTTTCTTTGTAAGTTTGTGTTTCCAGCAGTTGCATACCACCGCCCATTATGTAAAAACATAAACTGCGCCCGATAAATTTCACCTTGAACAATTGTATTGCTGTGTAAAATAACACAATTTTGCTCAGACGTCAAAGCAAAGGTGTATTCTACACCGCTTTCATTTGTTAAAACCAAATATCCCTCATCCGTATCAGGTTGAAATAATGTTATAGATGAAGTATCTACCTCAATCGTATCCATATCACTGAGTTCTGAACCGTTTAAAAACATGAGCCCAGGTTCTCCCAATATTGTCTCCGCTTGATCCGATGGCTTACCTGAAATATAGCGGCCCGAAACCGCTTCATCTATCACTTCATCTACAGAGAATGTAATATTATTATAATAGTGTTCGCGCAGATAATCAAGAAGCTCCCTAGTGCGAGATGCGCATTCATCCCTTCGAACAGCAATTCGAACATTGTCATGCACTAGGTCACGGATCGGATTTGCAATTCCGTAGTTTTTCAGATTTTGCTTCATTGGAGCAAGATGACCGACATATTGTCCAAGCGAGCCCCAGTTTTCTGCCGAACCTACATTGATAAAACGAAGGGTATCTACCGCATAAATCGGATATTGCTGTAGCCAGTTATTTGCCCATAGAGAAAAATATATATTCGCCTTTCGACTTGAAAAATAATCCCCGCTCCATCTCGAATAGGTTGCATACTGTGTTTCTTCACCGGTCACTTTACTCTTCAAGTACATTCCAATGGAATTATCATTGTGCATTCTCGCATTATACTTTGCGTAAATCGAATCCATATTTTCAAATGGAGCTACAAACAGAATCAATGCTGCAACAATCGAATACATGCATGCTTTCTTTATACGGCCCATTTGGGTTACAGGCAGCCTCAGTTTCTCTCCTTGCAGTAAGATGATGAGTGCCGTAATAAAGCAGATCCAAATCGGCCACTCCGTACGCCAAATCAAGCGACCAATCTGCTCAAAGTAAACATAAAACGCAACGGCCGCAGTAAACATGCCCCCAAGTGTTACAGCAATTTTCCACTCAAAGAAAATTCCTACTATTCCTCCTACTAAAAGTGCAATCCACAGGTAATCATTGCTTAACATTGCGTTGCGTACCGTCATAACAGCAGACAAATCAGACTCCGTACTTTCGCTCGTATTGCTCTTTATCTCATGAAGGTTCTTATACAGATCTTGCGTAAAGAAATCAGGATCTTGATTGTTCCATGAACACAACAACAGGAAATCTGTATAACTGACGCCAAGCCCCTGATACGCCGCTTCATTGGCAAAGTAGTCCGGATGTTCATAATCGTCAACTAATGTTCTGCTGTTATTCCAATCGTAAAATCCTGGGTTCGTTCTACTCATCAAAATATGCTGTGCCACTTCCACACCAAAGCACAAAAGCAGCGCAGTCGCAAACGGAATCAAACGGCGAAAGAATTCTTGAATCTTTTCATGATAACCTTTCGGCATTTTTCTTATTGTGTCAATCAGCTTTTTAAGCCATACAATTCCAAAGAACGCAACAGAATAAACTATGCAGTCTACTCGCATTGCTGCCCCGAATATGATCCAAATGGTAGAAAAGATGTACCATCGCTTCTTTTTTCGTCGCTCAATTGCATACATCATAAATAGACATCCCGATGCAATTGTCACGGCTGCTGTTGTGGTAAATTGGAACTCAAAGCTGATAAGCGGAGCCATTATAATTCCATACAGTGCAGTAACAAAGCCGGCGCGCTTTATCTCCAGGCATTCGAATAGAATCCAGCCAACCATTAGGTAAGAAACATAATTTGCAAACAGCAGAATCCAATGAAGCCAGAATAGTCGCAGTCCAGTCAGAGATAGTAGATAAATCATCCCGGTCAATAGGAAATTAGCCCCAAGAACAAGCAAACTTCTGTTATTTTCACCAAACGCTCCGTCTGCACATGCTTCGATATACCAATCATCCAGATAAATCTCGTTTTGGCTAAGTAAAATCGCCACAATTGAAATTATAGTACAAATTCCAAACCAAAACACTATCTTGCGTCTGTTTAGCGAACCACTAATAGTTATATCAGCTCTCCTTTTATGATTCATAAACGCCTCTTCGCAATCCTTTTAAAACCAATTTTCACAAACATCTATATACGTTTATATACGTTCTTCTTTTTCGTTTTAACATAGTTAAATTATGTACCAATAAAAAAGAGCAAAATCCCCACAAGCATTATCACAAGTCCAATTAGCTTTTTTCGAGTGATTTTTTCTTTCAGAATCATCCAACTTAAAAACGCAACCACAACTTGACCAAAGGCATCACAAGCCGGAGCCATTGATAACGGTAGCACGCGATACGCAATCACAGTGCAAAGTGTTGAAGCCACCATAATCCCATAACCCAAAATCACTCTGATGTTTAAATACTGGTAAATCCAGTTCTTATATGTCCTTTGTGCCGCTGATTTCAGTAGTAATTGCGAAACCCCTGCAATTACTACACCAAACACCATAATCAAAGCATGAATCAGCAAATCATTCATCGGCAGTCACCACAAGACAGACACCTACAATGATAATTGCGGCTCCCAAAATCATCGCCCAAGTAATTCTCTCATGAAACAGTAATGCGCCAAACAGCATAGTCCATACAGTTGATACGCTTCTATTTGCGTACGCCGTATTCAATGGCATAATCTTCAAAAATTGTTGCCACAGTATTGCATATATCAGCATTAGTAAAATAACTGCACCATAAAACAAAACAAAGCGTACGGACAAAAAAGGGGTGCCGGATGCCATTTTTGTAAAGATACCCGTTGTTGAATATAGAAATATAGCCAAATGGAGGCCAACAATTCCCAACAATCGCTTTTTTCTGCCTTCCAAATTTCTTTGATTGATAATCTTATCGTTCATAAAATGTCTTTACACAGTTGCACACTGTCTCGATATCTTTCTCTTCCAAACCATAGTACATGGGCAGACGAGTCAACCGGTTGCTCTCCTTGGTGGTATAAACGTCTTCGCCCGCAAAGCGGCCAAACTTCAGTCCAGCCTCGGCGGAATGCAGGGGGACATAATGGAACATGGAGTAAATATCATGCTCCTTCAGATAGGCGATCATGGCCGTACGCTCCTCTAGATCACGAAGCTTGATCCAGAACATGTGCGCGTTGTGGCCGCAGCCCTCCGGAATGTGGGCGATTTCCAACTTTCCCTGCTGCTCCAGCGGCGCAAGATGCTCCTGATAGTGGTGCCAACTGGCAAGCCGAGCGTTGTTGATCTTCTCGGCCTCTTCCAGCTGTGCCAGCAGGTAAGCCGCATTCATGTCAGAGGGCAAATATGAAGAACCATAGCCCACCCAAGTATACTTATCAACCTGTCCCCGCAAGAACCGGCTCCGGTTGGTGCCTTTTTCCCGGAGGATCTCCGCAGCCTCATTGTTCTCTTCATCGCGGATCAGCAGTGCACCGCCCTCGCCCATAGAGTAGTTCTTGGTCTCATGGAAGCTGAAGCAGCCAAAATCGCCAATGGTGCCCAGTGCCTTGCCATGGTAGGTACTCATGACGCCCTGCGCCGCATCCTCTACCACCTTCAGATTGTGCTTTCTGGCGATTTCCATGATGGTATCCATCTCACAGGCCACGCCCGCATAGTGGACCGGAACGATCACACGGGTCTTATCGGTAATGGCTGCCTCGATCTTGGTCTCGTCAATGTTCATGGTATCCGGACGAATATCCACAAATACAAGCTTTGCACCAGCCAGCACAAAGGCATTGGCCGTAGACGAGAAAGTAAAGCTTGGCAGGATCACCTCATCCCCGGGCTCCAGATTACAAAGAAGAGCAGCCATCTCCAGTGCGTGGCTGCCAGAGGTAGTCAGGAGCACCTTCTGGCTTCCCGTCATCTGCTCCAGCAATTGGTGGCATTTCTTTGTAAACTGTCCATCACCACAAATTTTATGCGCTCTGATTGCTTTGGAAATATACTCCATCTCTTTGCCTATATAAGGCGGTCTGTTAAAAGGAACCATGTTTCTTCCCACTCCAAATTAATTGTTTATTTACATTTTAACATATAATTCGACATATTGCAACCGATATGAAGTATTTTTAATGCCTTTCTCTGCGTTGTAAATAGATATGACCCACAGAAGGTAAAGAAAAGAGGGATAGAAAAGAATCAGTCGTTAGAAAGAATTTCACGAAGGAGATCAAGCGGGCTTTCTGTTGCTCCAGTGCAAATGATCTTTGAGCTTTCGATTTAGATCTTTTACACTTGCAAACTTTTCCCAGTTGTAAAAATAGTGCTGGTCGTTTCGATGACTCCGCTCTACCTTGCCGTTGTGCCAGGGCATTCTGGGTGGAATCAGCTTGTGCTGCACACCGGCGCTCTTCAAAGCAATGTCAAACGGACAGAGTGGAACGTATGCCTTTTTTGTTTACACCGTCACATACGGCAGCAGTTTCTCAAGCAGCTTTTCGCCGATGCCTTTTACATTCGTGAGCTCGCGCACATCTTTGTAGCCACCGTTTGCTTCGCGGTATTCGATGATTCTGTCGGCGAGTACTTTTCCGATGCCGTTCAGGCCAATCAACTCTTCCTTCGACGCGGTGTTGATGTTGACTTTTTCTTCGCTTAAAGCGGATGCAGCCGGCGCGCTCGATGCTGCTTCGCTCTGCCCTGTCGATGTCACCCTGTACGGTTCAAGCGGTGTATTCTCAAAGGAAACGCAGAACAGCACCGCCGCACACGCCATTAAAAACAGCGCGAACAGTAAAATTGTCCGTTGACTTCCCGCGCGCACAAGCGCTCCCCCTTACTCGTCCTCCGCGTGCAGCGTCTTCACAAAACCCGTAAAATATGGCGGCAGCGGCGCTTCAAACTCCATATATTCGCCCGTGCGCGGGTGGATGAACCCGATGAGCCCCGCGTGCAGGCACTGCCCATGCAGCTGCGTGATGACTTTTTTCGGTCCGTAGACCGGGTCGCCCGCGACAGGATGCCCGATATACGCCATGTGCACACGGATCTGGTGCGTGCGTCCGGTCTCAAGGCGCAGGCGCAGCTGCGTAAATCCCGTAAAATTTTTTGTGACAAAATAGTGCGTCACGGCGTTTCTCGCGTTCGGCGTGTTTTGTACCGCCATGCGCTTTCTGTCCTGCGGATGACGTGCGATGGGCGCATCCACCGTGCCGTCCTCGCGAATTTTCCCGTACACCACGGCGCGGTATTCGCGCGTAAAGCTGTGCGCTTTGATCTGCTCCGCCAAGTGCCGGTGCGCGGTGTCGTTCTTCGCGACGATAAGCAGCCCGCTCGTGTCCTTGTCAATGCGGTGCACAATGCCCGGGCGAATCACGCCGTTAATGCCCGAAAGCGAATCGCCGCAGTGGTACAGCAGCGCGTTCACAAGTGTGCCGTCATAATTGCCCGCTGCCGGGTGCACCACCATACCCTTCGGCTTGTTCACCACAAGTAGGTCGTCATCTTCATACACGATGTCAAGCGGAATGTTCTCCGCCTTCACGTCGAGCGGGCGCGCTTCGGGAATCTCCACGCACAAAACGCTCCCCGGCGCAAGCTTCGTGCTTTTCTGCACAATCTTTTTATCGCAGGTCACATGCCCGTCGCGGATCAAATTCTGCACCGCAGAGCGGGAAAGCTCCGGCAGCGCCTCCGCAATCAGCTTATCGGCGCGCCAGCCCGCCGCTGTGACCTCAATCTCATGCAGCTCCGCCATACTTATTTCCCGACCCCGTCGGCAGCCGTTTCCGTCGGCTCGTTCACTTTTTTATCTGCCGCTTCTTTTTTGTCTTTAAAGAATAAGTACCACACGGCAAACAAAATCGCACCGACCACCACGCAGCAGTCTGCAAAGTTGAACACATACGGAAAAAACAGCACATGGATGTAATCGACCACATAGCCGAAAATAAAACGGTCAATGAGGTTACCGATGCCGCCCGCGATGATGAGCACGCACGACGTGCGCGACATCCATGTGTGGTGCTTATAGCGGAACAAAAGCACGAGCAACGCTGCCATAAGCCCTATCGTCAGTATGATCAAAAGCCACGAAAGCCCGGCAAAAAAACCGAATGCCGCACCGTTGTTTTCAAGGTAACGGAACTCCAAAAGGCCCGGAATGCACGTCACGCTGCCGATGGGCTTTAAGTTTGTGATAACCGTCATTTTTATAAACTGATCGACAGCCGTCAGCACGGCGATCAGCAAAAGAATGAGAATGGACAAAAGAAATATCCCCTTATAACCCGAAAAAGGCGCAAGCCGGGCAAAACCGGTTTGCACCTTGGTTCGGTTCAATTATTCAACAGCACGGCATCATTAAGCACGTACCGTTTAAAACAAATTCAATGTGTCCGAAATTATTCGGAAAGTGCTTTTGCGCAGCGCTCGCACAGATCCACATATGCCGGGTTTTTGCCGACCGTGGAGGAATATGTCCAGCAGCGCATGCACTTGCAGCCTTCTGCCTTATCGACCTGCACGGAGAGGCCCAGTGCATCGTCGGAAAGTGTGCCGCCCTCGCCGTCCACAATCTTGACCTGAGATACGATGAACACGGTTGCAAGCTCGTCTTCCACAGACTTGAGGAACGCATACAGCTCGCCGGTGCAGAACAGCGTGACCTTTGCATCGAGCGATGCGCCGATCGTCTTCTCTGCACGTGCGTTTTCAAGCGCCTTCTTCACAACATCGCGGATGGCATGGATTCTATCCCAGCGTGCGATGAATTCTTCCGTCACGTCGATGCCGTACTTTTCGCTCGTCGGCTTCGGCATCTCGTTGTAAACAACGTGGCGTGCATCGCAATCAGAAGCGTGCGGCATGCTCTGCCAGATTTCGTCGGAGGTGAACGCCAAGATCGGCGCGACCAGACGGGTCATCGCATCGAGGATGATATACATCGCAGTCTGCGCGGCGCGGCGTGCAGCGGAGTTCTTTTTCTCGGTGTACAGACGATCCTTGATGACGTCGAGATAGAAGTTCGACATATCCACAACGCAGAAGTTATGGATGGCGTGGTAAGCCTGGTGGAACTCGAAGGACTCATAGCCCTCGCGCACCTTCACCATCAGCCGATCCAAACGGTTCAGCGCCCACTTATCGATGGAAAGCATCTCAGAGACCTCTACACTGTCGGTATCCGGATTAAAATCGGAAAGGTTGCCGAGCATATAGCGTGCCGTGTTGCGGATCTTTCTGTATGCGTCGGAAAGCTGTTTGAGGATTTCCGGGGAAATGCGGATATCGGCATGGTAGTCGGAAGAAGCAACCCACAGACGCAGGATATCTGCGCCGTACTTATCCACAATCTCCTGCGGCAGAATGCCGTTGCCGAGGGACTTACTCATCTTTCTGCCCTGACCGTCCACGACCCAGCCGTGTGTGACGACAGCCTTGTACGGCGCTTTGCCGCGCCATGCAATGGACGTGAGCAGCGAAGACTGGAACCAGCCGCGGTACTGGTCTGCACCCTCAAGGTACAGGTCAGCCGGCCAATGGAGATAATCGCGTGTATCGCAAACGGCAGCATGGGTCACGCCGGAATCAAACCAAACGTCCATGATGTCGCGCTCTTTTGTAAAGGAGGTGCAGCCGCACTTCTTACACTTTGTGCCTGCGGGCAGAATTTCTTCCGCTTCCTTGATGTACCAGGCATCGGAGCCCTCTGCGCGGAACAGCTCGGAAACTGCGTGCATCGCGTCCTTCTCGATGAGCGGCTCGCCGCAGTCCTTGCAGTAGAAAATCGGAATCGGCACACCCCAGCGACGCTGACGGGAGATACACCAGTCGTTGCGGTCACGGACCATGGAGGAAATGCGGTCTTCGCCCCAGCCCGGGATCCACTTTACGCCCTTGATAGCTTCAATCGCCTGATCCTTGATAGCGTCCACGGAGCAGAACCACTGCTCGGTCGCACGGAACAGAACCGGCTTCTTGCAGCGCCAGCAGTGCGGATACTGGTGGATGATCTTCTGTAAAGCGAACAGTGCGCCTGTATCCTCAAGGTGCTGTGCAATCGCCTTGTTCGCTTCTTCGGTCGTCAGGCCTGCAAACTGGCCCGCTTCCTCGGTCATCTTGCCATGGCTGTCCACCGGCACAACGATCGGAATTTCGGGATAGTGATTGTGGCAGACATCATAGTCTTCGACGCCGTGGCCCGGAGCCGTGTGAACGCAGCCGGTACCGCTTTCCAACGTAACGTGGTCGCCCACAATGACGAGAGATGTGCGGTCGATGAACGGGTGCGCCGTCTTCATATACTCAAGATCGCTGCCCTTTAAGGTGCCAAGAATCTCGTAATCGGTCTTGCCCGCCGCCTGCATGGCAGATTCGGTCAGAGCCGTTGCCATCACATAGTATTCGTCGCCGGACTTTACAAGTGCATATTCAAATTCCGGGCCGACGCAAATCGCGACGTTCGCGGGGAGCGTCCAGGTCGTCGTCGTCCAGATTACGAAGTAGGTCTTACTCAGGTCTGCGCCCATCGGGGTCAAAAGGCCCTTGTCGTCCGTCACGCGGAACTTCACATAGATGGAGTGGCAGGGATCCTCTGCGTATTCAATCTCGGCTTCCGCCAGTGCAGTCTCGCACTCCGGGCACCAGTAAACCGGCTTTAAGCCCTTATAGATGAGGCCCTTCGTCGCCATTTCGGAGAAGATCTCGATCTGCTTTGCTTCAAATTCCTTGCGCAGGGTGACATACGGGTTGTCCCATTCACCGATGCCGCCAAGACGCTTGAAGGAGTTGCGCTGCTCATCGAGGTAGCCGAGGGCAAACTCGCGGCAGAGCTTGCGCAGCTCGATGTCGGAGATTGCAGTGGAATTCGAAACGCCCGCTTTCTTTCTGGCCTTCAGCTCGGTCGGCAAGCCGTGGGTATCCCAGCCGGGAACATACGGTGCCTTAAAGCCGGACATATTCTTGTAGCGAACGATAAAGTCCTTCAGCGTCTTATTCAGCGCCGTGCCGAGGTGGATATCGCCGTTTGCATACGGAGGGCCGTCGTGCAGAACATAAAGCGGCTTACCGTCGTTCTTTTCGAGAACGGTCTCGTAAACCTTGTCTTCATACCACTTTTCGAGCATTACCGGCTCGCGCTTCGGTAGGCCGGCCTGCATGGCAAAGTCGGTCTTGGGGAGGTTCAATGTGCTTTTGTAATCCATATATTGATCCGTGCCTTTCTGCTGGTTTTATCTTCTCTTAAATTTACCCTTTTTCTTGTCGCCGTCGTCTTCAACGCCGAACTCCAGCGTGCTGAAAAGGGCCTCCTTTTCTTTCTGCAAAGATTCCGGGATGTCGGCGTAAGCGTTCAGATCAAGACCGATGCCGCTGAACTGCTCCTTAATGTAGGAGTCCTTGTCGTAAACAGGCTGCGGCTGTACCGGCGCCGGTGCGGGGATCGGCTCCGGGACAGGTGCGGGAGCGGGCTTCGGCTCTGCGGGGGCCGGTGCGGGTTCCTCTTCGACCTGCTGTGCTGCAGGCACCGGGATCTCTTCTTCCGGCTCCTCAATCACTTCGGGCTCGGTGTATACCGGCGTCGGTTCCTCGGCGGGCGCTTTTTCCTCCTGCTCTTCCTCCGGCAGGTCAAACGTCGGAATCTTCTCAATCACGGCAAGGTGTTCTTTATAAATGCCGTAGAGCGAAGCACGGAAGTTTGTCACCTCGCGCTTCATGTTCTCCAGCTCTTTCTCCTTTGCGGCGATCTGCTTTTCATAGGACTTCACAAGCGTTTCGGAGCGGTCCTTCGCATCTTTTACAAGAGCGTCAGCCTTCGCGTTTGCGTCGTTCACAATCTTCTCGGCCTTCGCCTTTGCCTCACGGATGGAAGCATTGCCAAGGCGCTGTGCGCTGAGGATTGCGTCCTTAATACCGTCTTCCTCTGCACGGTAAGACTCAATTTTTGCAGCCAAAATAGAAAGCTTCTCCTGCAGCTCGGCGTTTTTCGCCTGTAACTGCTGCACAGCGGCGGAATCATCCGTCTTGCGCGTTTTAATCTCTGCGTTTTCCTTTGTGAGCGCCGTTACGGTCTCCAAAACTTCATCAATAAACTGATCGACATCATCAGAATTGTAACCGGAAAAATTTGATTTTCTGAAGCTGACTTCATTGATGTCTTTAATCGATAACATGTGTGTAAGCCTCCTATATGTATTTTCTGCATTTCACAGATAAACGGCCCTTTTTCGTGACCGGGCCGAGCATATCAACAATAAATCGCCCGTAGCGGCGTATGGAGATGATGTCTCCTTCATTTACACGGTGCGAAACGGAATCCGCCTCCCTATGGTTGACGGAAACCAAACCCGCGTGCACCATCTGCGCGGCTTTTTCCCTGCCGGTGCCCGCCAAAAAGGCAACCAAGCAGTCTAAGCGTTCCGAAGCGACCACGCCGCCCATCGGCTGAAAGCTGTGCGCCTGCGGCAGCGGATCTGTAAAGCCCTTTGTAATCTGCACCCCCACCCGACCGATCTTATCGATCTGCGAAAGAAAGTGCGGCGCAAGCTCTGTTTTCACAAACAACACGGCGCGCCCTTCTTCGGCCAGAATATCGCCGAGCGATGCACGCACCACGCCCTGTGCCAGAAATGAGCCCATAAAATCGCGGTGTGAAAGCGCATCCTGCCGGCGAAACTTCACCGTGAGCCCCGTCACCGGGAACTCCTCATCCAAGGGCTCCATATAATCCGGAAACACGCCCAAAACCGTTCGCTCCGCTTCGGGAAAGCCACCGAAAAATCGGTAATTTTCCGCATGTACACGGCGCAAATATTCTTCTGCATACGCGCGCTCGGAAAGATCCAAAAAGCCCAAGAACGCCGGTCTTTTTTCGCCAAGGCGCAGACAATCCTCTATTTTTGCTTCAAAAAGCTTGTCTTCCTGTGCGTCCATATCAGAACGTTACGCCGTTCTGTGCAAGATCATCGCGAATTTCCGCACCGCTCAGACTCACGCCCGCAGGCGTGAAAATATACGTCTTCGCGGCGATGGGTCTCACCTCGCCGTGGTTCGCGTAAGAAGCGCCGCTGAGGAACGCCAGAATATAGCGCGCCTCGCCCGCGTTCGTCTCTTCAAAATTCACAACGACCGTATGGCCCTGGTTGATCTCATCCGCAATGCTATTTGTGTCGTCACGGAAAGAGTTCGGCTTAAACACAACCACCTGTGCGCCTGCGCGCGCGTGGTTAATGTTCACAACGCGGTTCGAGCTTGAAGAGGAGAACGAACGGCGTGCGGAAGGCTGCTCCTCGCGGCTGTCTGCCGTGGGCTCCGTGGCCTCGTCCTCGTAGTATTCATCATACTCGTCATCGGGCGGGTTCCACATTTTCTGAAGCTTCTCTACAATGCCTGCCATATATTATACCTCCATTTTCTGCATAACAGGGTCGGTCAGCGCGTGTAGTCGCGCGGGCCGAAAAGCGAAGAGCCGATGCGCACCATAGTGGCGCCGCACTCGATGGCCTCCGCGTAATCGGAAGACATACCCATCGAAAGGCAATTCATAAATACATTATCTATTTTTTTGGCGCGGATGTCAATAAAAGATTGATGCATTTGGGAAAAATAATTGCATAGCGCGGATTTTTCCGCACAAATTGGTGGAATTGCCATCAATCCGTTCACCTGAATGCCCGGCAGCACGGCAATTTCTTCCAATAACTCGGGCAGCGCAGCTTTTTCAATGCCGCCCTTGCTTTCTTCCCCGCCGATATTCACTTCAATGAGCACCGGCATTTTGCGGCCTATTTTCTCCGCAAGGCGGGAAATTTCCTTTGCAAGCTTTACGGAATCTACCGACTGGATGCAGTCGACCTTATCGATGATATATTTCACCTTGTTCGTCTGCAAGCGCCCGATGATCTGGCCGGAAACGCCCTTGTCCCAATCGATCTTTTCATATTTGTCCATGAATTCCTGCACGCGGTTTTCGCCGATGAAGCGCAGGCCGCAGCCGATGGCGTGGTTGATGACCTCCGCCGGCACGGTCTTCGTCGCCGCAAGAAACGTGATGTCCTCGGGCTTTCTGCCGGAGCGCACCGCTGCCTCCGCAATGCGGTTCGTGATGGCCTTATAGTTTTCCTCTACGTCCCTAAAACGCTCCTCAAAGCATTTTTCCGTCATAAAGATCCGTCCCTTCCACAATGACTTCATCGTAAAGCTGTATCGTTCTCGAGGTGACGAGCTGCTCTTTTTCCGAGGATGAAAGGTTCAGCTTGCACACGGCATAGCCGTCGATCGTCGCATCGGAGAATACCTGTACAAAGCGCACGCGGCTGCCGGACTTGATGTAAACACCCTTCACGTTCTGTTCCACATGCTCCGTCACATTGCCGTCCGTGTCCGTATCCGTCACGGTCACATCTGCAAAGTGGATGGCCTTTTCGTTCACGAGCACACCGGCATACGACTGTAAATCGATGCGCAGCGGCTCTTTGCGCGCGGCGGCAAGGTCTGTGTTCATGTAAGAGCACTTCAAAATGACCACTGCGTCCCCGCTTGCTTCGTCCCTATTGATCTTCACGACCTCGGCCGGGATTGTCTCCGCCGTCGCAAACGGCATCTCCACCTTCACATTCGTCGTGCGGTCAAGCCGCACAAGGTCGTTTTCATCGATGATGCACGCAATGTACCAGTTGAATTCCTTTGCCACCTTGCCGATGACCGTGCTGTCCGCATTGCTGCCCGCTTCGCCTTCTTCCAGCGCACGCACATCGCTTACGGTCAGCTGCTCCACATCGTCGATGTCCACCGCGTTTTCGTAGCCGTCCACCGTATGGATAAAATAACCGGAAGCCGGCGACGTTACCGTGCCGGTGCTTGAAGAGGTCGTCGTCTCCAGCGTTGCACGTTCCGATTTCAAATTCTCAATGTGCGCCACATAGCTCGCGGAATCCTCCGCGCCCGTCACAATCTGCTTTTGGCCCATCAAGAGGTACAGGTCGTTTTTATCGTTCGAGATCGACGAAAACGCACCGGATTTCAAATCGGAAAGCAGCCCTGTGACCGTTTTATTGATCTGGCTGCCGATGTTCTTCGGGTTCGAGGACGCGACCTCTGTGGGGTTCTCCAGCACGGCTAGCCGCGTAAGCTCCTCGTCGATGCGCAGCATGCGGTTGTGTGCGGCGGCGTCCTCTTCCGCGGGGTACAGCTCTGCCACCGTGCCGCCGAACGCCGTTTTCTCTCCGTCGTCCAGCGTGTAGTTCAAAACGCCGTCGTACCGCGAGTACACAAGCTCCTCATTGCGGATAATAAAGCCCGTGGTGTCGATGGATGCGGAAAGGTCAGCGTACATGGCCGTTTCCGTTTTAAATCCGGTGTATTGGCTTCTGTAAATCTGGTAGCCTACATATATCAAAAGCAAAATCGCCACGGCGATCGAACTGATTTTTCGAAATAATGTGTTGCTTCCCATAGCGGGGCTTCCTTTCAGTCTTCAAAATGCGCGCGGGCTATGTCCTCTGCCGCGCTTATCAGGTCTGCCGGGGCATCAAAATCATCCGCAAAAAGCCACACGGCATCTTCCTCCCGGCGGAACCACGTCAATTGGCGCTTGGCATAGCGCCGTGTTTCCCTTTTTATATTTTCCTTTGCTTCGTCTAAGGAGCACTGCCCCTCAAAATACGGGAACAACTCCTTGTAGCCGATGGCCTGCACGGAGGTCTGCCCCGGCGTGCCATACCGCTTAAAATAATCCTCGGCTTCTTTTAATAGGCCGTCTGCAAACATCTGCTCCACGCGCAGGTTGATACGCCCGTAAAGCGTCTCGCGGTCTCTGAAAGACAGCACCAACATTTTCCCGTCATACGGCGATTCCACCGCTTTCGAGTCCTTCGCCTGCTTCGAGAACGGCTCGCCCGTCACCATGCAGTATTCAAGCGCGCGGATGACCCTACGCGTATTATTCGGATGGATACCCTCGGCCCCCTCGGGGTCAAGCGCCTTTAAACGCGCATAAAGCGGTTCAATGCCGTCTGCCGCAAATTCCGCTTCCAAATTACCGCGGATTTCATCGTCGCGGCTGTTTTCCGTAAACGGCACCGCCTTTAAAAGCGAGCGCGCATATAAGCCCGTGCCACCGACAAGCAACACGTTTTTGCCACGCGCATGTATGTCCTCGATCACCTTTCCCGCAAGCGCCACATAGTCGCTCACGCTGAACGGCTCCGCGGGATCCTGAAAACCCATCAGGTGGTGCGGCACACCCTGCATCTCGTCCGCGGTCGGCTTTGCCGTACCGATCTCCATGCCCCTATAAATCTGCATCGAGTCACACGAAACCACCTCCGCATGGAGCTTTTTCGCAAGCGTTACGGAAAGCGAGGTCTTGCCGGAGGCCGTCGGCCCGCACACCGCGAATACCTTGATTTTCTCTTGTGCTTCCGTCATTCCGGCGCCTCCTTTTGTTTACATAACTTTATAATAGCACAACTTTCGCCCGTGTTTGTGAGCAAACCGTTAAACTCTGCCGAATTCTTTTTCCAGCGTCCGCTTTTTCAGCATCACGTAGATCGGCCTGCCGTGCGGGCAGTAGCGCACATCGGGGTTCGCTTCCAGCTCTTCCGCAAGTGCAATGAGTTCCTCTTTTTTCGAGGCGTTCCCACCCTTAATGGCTGCGCGGCACGCAATGTTGTGGTACAGCCAGTCCATGTGCTCCGTCGTCGCGTCGGTCTTGTTTTCTTCAAGGTATCCCGCCATTTCGAGCACAGAGTCCTTGATGTCCGCACCGTTCAAATTAAGCGGCGCGCTGCGCACCAAAACGGTACCGCTGCCGAAATCCTCCACGTCAAAGCCCGCCTGCTCAAAAACACTTAAATTCTGCAAAACCGCCGTGTACTCGTTTTTGTCCATCGTCACCGTCACGGGCACAAGCAACGTCTGCGCCATAGCAGCTTCTTCGCGCCGTTTGAGCTTTTCGTACAGCAGTCGCTCATGCGCGGCATGCTTGTCGATAAACATCAGCGTCTGCGCGTCGTATTCAAGGATGATATACGTGTCAAACACCTCGCCGATCACCTTATGCGCCGTGCGGGACAAATCCCGCTCCGTCTCCGGCACGATGTATGTTTCCGGCTGTGCGTTGCTTTCCGGATTTTCCTGCACCGCTTCCGTCTGCACGGGTGTTTTCTCCCACGCCGGCGGCACGGGCTCCGTCTTGGGCGGCTGCGGTAAGGGCGGTTCTTCCGTTATCACTTCCGGCTTTGTCACCGGCTGCGGCTCCGCCTCCAAAACGCGCTCGATCGACGTACGAATCCTTTCAAGCTGCGGCTTTTCCTCCCGCTCTGCGCTGTCCGAGAACGTATGTGGCATCGGCGGCATATCGACGGGCGGCTCATACGGCGCTTCCGCCTCTTTTTTGCTCGTGCTGATAACGGGCGCAGACTTCACGACCGGCGCAGGCATCGGCTTCACCGTCTCCGTTTTCGGCGGCTGATTCAGTACCATTTGCTGCGGCTTTACGACCACATCCGGCTTATACGGGTCGACGGGCCGCCTTGCGTGCTGCGCAAGGTCAACGGACTTCATATCGCGGCTCACCGTCACGGCGGATTTCACCCCGTGGTACACCGCATCAAACACCGGACGCTCGTTCACAAAGCGCACCTCCAGCTTCGCCGGATGCACGTTCACGTCGACGACCGACGACGGCAGCTCGATGTGCAGCACGCACGCCGGGAATTTACCCACCATAATCGCGCCCTTGTACGCTTCCTCCAGCGCCACACACGCCGTGCGGCTGCGCACAAAACGCCCGTTGATGAAGAAATTCTGCATGCTGCGGTTCGGTCGGCTCGCAATCGGCGACGAGATATACCCGTGCACGCGAATGCCGCCCAAGGTGTAGTCCACCGGCAGCAAAGCGCCGGAAAACTCCTTGCCGAACACCGCATAGATTGCCGAACTCAGCTTGCCGTCGCCCGGCGTGTGCAGCACTTCCTTGCCCTCGCGAATGAGGCGGAACGAGATTTCCGGATGCGAAAGCGCAATTTTGTCCATCAGCCCCGCCACGGAGTTGCCCTCTGCGGTGTCTTTCTTCAGAAACTTCATACGCGCCGGCACGTTAAAAAACAGGTCGCGCGCCGTAATGGTCGTGCCAAGTGGGCAGCCCGCGTCTTCAATCTCCACGTCGCTGCCGCCCTCGGAGGAATAGTGCGTGCCGATTGAACTGTCTGCCGTGCGCGTGATGAGGTCAACGCGCGACACAGCCGAAATGGACGCCAGCGCCTCACCGCGGAAGCCGAGCGTCAAAATCGCGTCTAAGTCGTCCTTTTCGTGCACCTTGCTCGTTGCATGGCGCAGAAATGCCGTCGCCACGTCCTCGCGCGCAATGCCGCAGCCATTGTCCGTCACACGGATATACGTCACGCCGCCGCGGCGAATTTCCACCGTGACAATCGACGCGCCGGAGTCAATGGAGTTTTCCACAAGCTCCTTAATGACGGAAGACGGGCGCTCCACCACCTCACCGGCAGCGATCAGCTCCGCGACCTGCTTTTCCAAAACGTGAATTTTCGGCATTTTCTGCACCTTCCTTTCGCATTAAATTTATTTCAGCATATTTGCAAGTTCAAACAAAATGTTCATGGATTCGATCGGCGTCAGCGTGTTGACGTCCAGGCTTTTCAGGCGGTTTAAAACCTCCGTGTCCTTTGTCAGCATCGTCAGCTGTATCGGTTCCTCCTGCTGCACTTTCACGGCGTTTTTCGGTTTTTTCACCATCTCGCCGCTTTCAAGGCTCTTTAACACCTCTTTCGCACGCCGCACCACCTTGTCCGGCACGCCCGCGAGCTTCGCGACCTCAATACCGAAGCTGTCGTCCGCGCCGCCGCGCACGATACGCCGCAGGAACGTGATGTCGTCCCCGCGCTTTTTCACCGCAATACTGAAGTTCTGCACACCGGGCAAAAGGTCTTCCAGCTCCGTCAGCTCGTGGTAATGCGTCGCAAACAGCGTCTTCGCACCGCACAGCTTTTTGTCGTGTACGTATTCGATGACCGCCCGCGCAATGCTCATACCGTCAAACGTCGAGGTGCCGCGGCCGATCTCATCTAAAATCAGCAAGCTGTCCTTCGTGGCGCTCTTCAAAATTTCCGCCACCTCGGCCATTTCCACCATAAACGTGGACTGCCCCGCCGCAAGGTCGTCAGAAGCGCCCACGCGCGTGTAGATACCGTCCACAATGCCGATCTCCGCCGCGCTCGCCGGCACAAAGCAGCCGATCTGCGCCATGATGACAATGACCGCCACCTGCCGCATATATGTAGATTTACCCGCCATATTCGGGCCCGTAATGATAGACACACGGTTCTGATTCGGGTCCATCTCAAGGTCGTTCGGCACAAACGGCGCGCTGCCCGTCAGCAGCGCCTCCACCACCGGGTGACGGCTGTCCTTTAAATACAGCCTGCCGTTCGCCGTAATGGTCGGGCGCGTGTAGTCGTTCCGCACAGATACCGCCGCAAACGATGCCAAAACGTCCAGCTCCGCAATCGCCTTCGCCGTCTCCTGCACGCGGGTCAGCTGCTCCGCAATCGTCCTGCGCACTTCTTCAAACAGCTTGCCCTCAAGTGCAATAGAACGGTCGTGCGCACCTAAAATGCGGTTTTCAAGCTCCTTTAATTCCTGTGTGATGTACCGCTCGCCGTTTGCAAGCGTCTGCTTGCGCACGTAGTGCTCCGGCGTCTTGTCCTTAAACGCGTTCGAGACTTCAAGGTAATACCCGAACACGCGGTTATACCCCACGCGCAGTTTCGGAATGCCCGTCGCTTCGCGCTCGCGCGCCTCCAGCTCGGCGATGAGCTGCTTGCCGTTCGTCATGTCACTTTTCACTTCGTCAAGCTCCGCGTTGAAGCCCTCGCGGATAATGCCGCCCTCACGGATCGTGTGCGGCGGCTCCTCCACAACGGCGCGGTCGATGAGTTCGCAAACATCGGAGAGCACATCCATGCGGCTGTCGATGTCGCGCAGCATCGTCGCTTTAAACGTCGCAGAAAGCGCTTTCAGCTGCGGCAAGCGCGTCAGCGCCGACCACAGCGCACGCAGGTCTTTGCCGTTTACAGAGCCGTACACCACGCGCGTCATAATGCGCTCCAGGTCAAAAATGCCCGTCAGCGCCTCGGTCACATCGTCTAAAAGCGGGCGGTTCTCAAACAGCTCCTCCACCGCGTTTTGCCGCAGCGTAATGCCCGCCGGGCTCAAAAGCGGCTGCTCGAGCCATGTGCGGATAAGCCGCTTGCCCATCGCCGTTTTGGTCTTGTCAAGCACCCACAAAAGCGAGCCGCGGCGCTCCTTGCTGCGCATCGTCTCGAGTAATTCAAGGTTTCGGCGCGTGTTTAAATCAAGCCGCATCGTCTTCGCCTGCGAATATATGCGAATTTCCTCCATGCGCTCCAAACCCGTGATTTGCGTGCGGCTGAGATACTCGAGTAAAGCGCTCAGCGCCGCCGTGATCTCCGGGAAATTCAAAACGTCGGAGCGTTCCAAAACCTCGGGGTGAAACTGCGCCTTCACCGTTTCTTCCGCGTGCAGCGGTTCGTAAACCGCAAAATCCATGCACTCGAGTGATGCCGAAAGCTTATCGGAAATGAATTTCGCCACGTCCGTCAAATCGGTAAATTCCGGGTTGATGAGGATTTCGCGCGGCGTAAATCGCGACAGCGCGTCGATGACCGCGCGGGAGAGCGTCTCACCCTTCTCCGCCGTCAGCGTCGTCGCCTCCAGCTCGCCCGTTGAAATATCCGCAAAGCAGATGCCCACCTTATCACCCTGATAATACGCGGAAGCGATGTAGTTGTTCTTCGCCTCGTCGAGCATGCTGCTTTCCATAACGGTGCCGGGCGTGATGACGCGGATAACGCTGCGCTTTACGATGCCCTTTGCAAGCGCCGGGTCTTCCATCTGCTCGCAGATGGCGACCTTGTAGCCCTTTGCCACAAGCCGCGCGATATACGTCTCCGCGCTGTGGAACGGCACGCCGCACATCGGCGCGCGCTCCTCCTGGCCGCAGTCACGGCCCGTCAGCGTCAGCTCCAGCTCACGCGACGCGATTTTCGCATCGTTAAAGAACATCTCGTAAAAGTCCCCAAGGCGAAAGAAAAGGAGCGTGTTCGGGTACTTTTCCTTCACTTCAAAGTACTGTTTCATCATCGGGGAATAATCAGCCATGCCCGGCCTCCATATCGTTAAGATTCAGTCAACAAGTGAATTACTACCAAAGGCAGATTTTTGTAAAGTAGGTGCGCGAGATGCGCCGTCAGATTTTTCGTCATGAGCGTATACGCCTTGCGTAGTAAATTCCGCAGGCAGGCTGGCGCCTGTCAAGGACTTTACGACCGGTATGGCGGAAAAGATGCAAGCAGATCACGTGCAAACTTTGCAAAATTCTGCCTTAGTGGCAGCCACCGCCGCAGGTCGCACAGCTGCCGGTGCAGCCGCAGGCATCGGGATCGCAGCCATCCGGGTCCTGACCCTCCGCGCACATGGAAAGCACACCCGTCACGCGCTGCATCAGCGCATCAAACTCGTTCTTTGCCGCCTGATACGCCGCCATGTGCTCGTTCTGCATCACTCTGCCGTAAATCTCGCGCAGTTCTTTGTTGTACTGCTCGATAAGCTCCTCGCTGCGGTCTTCCTTTCCCGCCTCGTTGTTGATGGCCATGCGCTTTAAGTTGAATTCGCCGATGGCGTTCTGCAAAGCTTCGTCCTCGTTGCACTGCTGCTCCGCAACGCTCATGTTGATGTAGGTCTGGTCCTGCTGCAAAGCGCGGCCGAGTTCTCTTGTCAGTTTCATGATATCCATAGTAATAGCTCCTTAAAATAAATTATAAATTTTATTGTATTTTGAAAAAGCAATGGGTCAAAACCCGTTTTGCTTAGTCTACACATTCGCCGCGCAAAATCCAGTTGCGCGCTTCGGTTACTTTTACATTTTTGAATTCGCCGATCCATTCGTCTTCGCCGGGAAATTCCACAATGATGCTGCTTGCGGTGCGACCGCTGAGCAAACCGTTTTTCTCGTTGCGCTCTTCAATGAGCACACGCTCCGTGCTGCCCACCATGGAAGCGCAGCGCTTTGCGGCGATCTCCTCCTGTGTCTTCAAAAGCTCCGAGAACCACTGCGTTTTCTCCTTGTACGTGACAGGGTCTTCCATTTCGGCGGCTCTCGTGCCGGGGCGCGGCGAGAAAATAAACGTAAAGAGCGACGTGAACTCCACCTCGCGGATGAGGCTCAGCGTCTCGCAGAACTCCTCATACGTCTCGCCAGGAAAGCCGACGATAATGTCGGAGGTCAGCGACAGATCCGGCATTTTCTCTTTCGCATAGCGGATGAGGTCAAGGTATTTTTCGCGGTCGTAGTGGCGGTTCATCGCCTTTAACACACGGCTGCTGCCGGACTGGCACGGCAGGTGGATGTAGTGGCAGATGTGCCGGCTCTCCGCAATCGTGTCGAACAGCTCATGCGTCGCGTCCTTCGGGTGCGAGGTCATAAAGCGCAAACGGTAGTCGCCGTCAATCGCGTCAATGCGGCGCAGAAGCTCCGAAAAATTCACTTTCTCCGGCAAGCCCTTGCCGTAGGAATTCACGTTCTGTCCAAGCAGCGTAATTTCTTTGTAGCCCTGCTCAATGAGCTCGCGGCACTCGGCGACGATGGCATCCGGGTGGCGGCTCTTCTCCCGGCCGCGCACATACGGCACAATGCAGTACGAGCAGAAATTGTCGCAGCCGTACATCACGGTCACCCACGCGCGTGTGTTGCCGTCGCGGCGCACCGGCAGACCTTCAATGATCTCTTTCGATTCATGCCCGCGCAAAAAAACGCGCTTCGAGTCGGTCACGGCGGTGTACATCATCTCCGGCAGTCGGTGGATGACGTGCGTGCCGAACACGATGTTCACAAACGGGAACGACGCCTTAATGCGCTCCGCCACGCGCTCCTGTTCCATCATGCAGCCGCATACGGCAATGAGCAGCGACGGGTTGCGGCGCTTCACGTTTTTCAGCGCGCCGATGTTGCCGAACACGCGGTCTTCGGCGTGCTCGCGAATGGCGCAGGTGTTGAACAGAATAAAATCGGCTTCATCTTCATCTTCAGTGAATTCAAAGCCCATTTCAGAGAGCATACCCTTCATGCGTTCGCCGTCCGCCACATTCTGCTGGCAGCCATACGTGCGCACAAGCGCCTTCGGCGTGCCGTGCATCGCGCGCACCTGCATGATCGCCGCAACGTCCGCCGTGTATAGCTTCTGCTTTTGCAGCTCGTCTGCCGTAACGGTGATTTCTTTATCCTTCAAAAAACATTCTCCTTTATCGCACGCAGACAAGCTGTCTGCGGTAAGCTGTCATAATGATACAGAGTATACTATACCACAAATCGGCATGATTCGCAAGGCGAAATCCACCGTTTCCCAATATTTACAATTTCGCAACACGTATTTCCCGCAATACGCAAAAACGGCGGCTCTAAAGACCAAAGCCGCCGTTAAACTTATTCGATTGTCACTTTCGTGCCGCCCGCGCTGCGCACGGAGAGCACATAGCAGCTCTTTTCGCCAAACACGCTCTGCATCTCTGCCTTGAACGCATCCAGCATATCGAGCGGCACATACGCCTGCACCGTGCCGGCAAAACCGCCGCCGTGCACGCGATACGCGCCCTTGCCACCGAGGATCTTCGCCATAAGCGCCAACGCGAGGGACAAGCCCTGCTCCTGCGGATTCACAACTGCGAACACATTCTGCAAATTCATCGCCGAGGAATGACCCGAGGCAATCACGCACTGCTTGAACGTCTCAAAATCACCCGCTTTCAGCGCTGCCACTTCCTGATCCACCACACGGTTGTCGTCGAAGAAGTGAATCGCACGCAAAATCGCGCGGTCGCCGACTTCTTTTCTGAGCTCGGGAATTTTCTTATAAAACTCCTCCTCGCTTACCTCGCGCAGCACTTCGCCGCCAAGCGCCTTCGCAACGCGCTTCATCTCCGCCGGAATGGCTGCGTATTCGCCGGTCAGGTCGGCATGGTTTCCGCCCGTATCGACGACGCACAGCGCATAGCCGTAACGGTCAAGGTCAAAATCGATCTTCTCAATCTTCGGCGCGGAAAGGTCTTTAAAGTCCATCGTCGTAAAGCCGCCCACACTCGCCGCCATCTGGTCGAGTAAGCCGGAGGGCTTGCCGAAGTACACGTTTTCGGCAAATTTTGAGATCTGTGCCGCCTCCACGGGGTCGATCGCGTCGTCATTATACAGGTAGCTTAAAATCGTCACCACAAGCACCTCAAACGCCGCGGAGCTTGAAAGGCCGGAGCCCTTTAAAACTCTTGAGGTCGTCACCGCATCAAAGCCGCCCACTTCATAGCCGAGCGCCTTTAAACGTGCGCACACGCCGCGGATGAGCGATGCCGAGCGCTCCTTTTCCGCTTCCTGCACGTTAAGGTCTGCCGTATCGACCGTGTCCATCGGGAACCCGACGGATTTCAGGCGGATCACGCCGTTCTCGGTCTTCTTCACCGCCGCAATAACGTCCAGATTCACAGCCGCCGCCAGCACCTTGCCGTTGTTGTGGTCGGTGTGGTTGCCGCCCACCTCGGTTCTGCCCGGCGCACTGAAATATGAAAGCGCATTAGCATCCCCGAACTCCTCCGCAAAGTAAGCGGAAAGCTCCTCATAACGCTTCTGCTGCTCGGTCGCTTCCGCGCCGTACAGTGTTTTTAAATCGATGACCATGCTGAAAAACCTCCCGGTTTATTTTTTGAGCATCTGTGTAAATTTTAATTTATGTACTTTAGATTCGATAAACGGGCGGAACCTTTCCAACGTCTCCTTTTCCATGTCTTCTTTTCTGAATACCATGGATTTGCCGTTATCAAAATACATGATGTAGTGCTGTCTGCTCTCGCCCACGTCGATCATGTGCTTGTAATCGACCTTGATGCGGTTGCCGTTTTTCATGTTGATGACGCTGTTCGTCATGAAAATAAGCGTCGTCTCCGTCAGGTGCATCACGGCAGGATTGTTGTTGCGAATTTTAGAAAGCCAGCGCGTGCAGCGAATGACAACAATCAGTGTAATCGCCACATACATGATAAGCAGCGATAAAATGAAATTGCCCACGTAAAAATGCCCCGCGTTGAACGCAAAGAGGAACGAGAACACGAGTGGCACGATGATAAACGCCGGGATGAGCCACTTAAAGCGCCCAAGCGTAGAGTAATAAATGAATGCCTTGTAGTCGTCCTCGCCGATCTGGCTCGTCACGCGGAATTCTTCTTTTTCCGGCGCTTTCTTTTCTTCCGCCTTCTTCTCCTTGTCCTTCGGCGTTTCCTTTCCCGTCAGCTCGCGGATATAGCGGTCAATGTCCTCATCGGTCTCCACGGCTTTTTCAAGCGCTTCGTCCGTTTTTCTTTCTTCTGCCATTATGCTTCGTTCCTTTCCGTGTTGTCCTCACTGCTTAAAAGCGTCAAAAGCTCCGCTTCCGTCAATACGGGGATGCCCAGCGTCTGCGCCTTCGTAAGCTTGCTGCCGGCTTCTTCGCCCGCCACAACATAGCTCGTCTTTTTCGAGACCGAGCCGCTCACCTTTCCGCCCGCCTTTTCAATCAGCGCTGCGGCCTCCGTGCGCTTCAAATTCGGCAGCGTACCCGTCAGCACAAACGTCTTGCCGAGGAATTTCGTGTCCGTCGTGACCGCTTCCGCCGTCATGTTCACGCCCGCCGCTTTTAGCCGGTCAATGAGCTCTATCGCCGAGTGTCTTCTGAAAAACGCGTAGACCTCCTGCGCCATAATGCCGCCAAAGCCGTCTATCGCCGCAATCTGCTCCTCGTCCGCCGCAATCAAAGCATCCATATTTCCGAACGCGCCCGCAAGCAGCTTTGCCGCCTTCGCGCCAATGTGCGGAATGCCGAGCGCAAACAGCAGCTTTGATAAATCGTTTTCTTTCGATTTTTGGATCGCCGCAACGAGGTTTTCCGCGCTCTTTTTGCCGAAACGATCAAGCGTTTCAAGCTCCTGTGCCGTAATGTCGTATAAATCAGCCGGCGAGTGCACCTGAAGCGCTGCGCTCAGCTGCTCCAGCGCCGCCGGTCCCAATCCGTCAATGTCCATCGCGTCGCGCGACGCAAAATGAATGAGGTTGCGCATCAGCTGTGCCGGGCACTGCGGATTCGTGCAGCGCGCTGCCGCTTCCCCCTCCACACGCGTGATAACTTCCCCGCACGAGGGGCACGTTTCCGGCAAACGGTACGGCGCGGTATCCTCCGGGTTCGAGACCACGGAAACGACCTCCGGGATGATCTCGCCCGCCTTTCGGATAATGACGCGCGAGCCGATGCGGATATCCTTTTCCGTGATGAAATCCTGGTTGTGCAGCGTCGCGCGGCTGACCGTCGTACCGGCTAAGAACACCGGCTCAAACACGCCGGTCGGCGTCAAAACACCCGTGCGCCCTACAGCAACTTCTATGTCAAGGAGCGTCGTCTCTTTTTCCTCCGGCGGGTACTTGTACGCCTCCGCCCAGCGCGGGAACTTCGCCGTGCTTCCGAGTGCCTCGCGCTGAGAGAAGCTGTCCACTTTTACAACAGCGCCGTCAATCGGGTACGAGAACGTGCCACGCTCGTTGCCGATCTCACGGATTTTCTCGATTACCGTCTCTATGTCGCCCGTGCGGCAATAAAGCGGCGACACCGTAAAACCAAGCTCGTGCAAACGCTTCAATGCGTCCGCATGCGTCGTGATGGTCTCACCCTCGATGACCTGAATGTTAAAAACAAAAATATCCAGCGTGCGCTGCGCCGTAATCTTCGGGTCTTTCTGTCGAAGCGACCCCGCCGCCGCGTTGCGCGGGTTTTTAAACGGCTTTTCTTCCAAAAGCTCCTGCCGCTCGCACAGCCGCAAAAAGCTTTCGTCCGACATATATACCTCGCCGCGCACCTCCAAAAACGGCAGCGGCTCTTTGAGCGTCTTCGGTACGGATTTGATCGTACCGATATTCAACGTCACGTCTTCGCCCGTAATGCCGTCGCCGCGCGTAGAGCCGCGCGTGTACACGCCGTTCACGTATTCCAGCGCCACGGAAAGGCCGTCGAATTTCGGCTCTACCACATACACCGGGTCGTCCACAACGGCGCGCACGCGGCGGTCAAAGTCGCGCAGCTCGTCTTCGGAAAACGAGTCGTGCAGGCTCTCCATCGGCACGGTGTGCGTCACTTCCGCAAATGTGTTGTACCCCGCTGCGCCCACGCGGTTCGTCGGCGAGTCCTCTGTTTTCAGCTCCGGGAACGCCGCTTCCAGATTTTCCAAGCGGCGGTACAGCATGTCGTACGCATAGTCGCTGATCTCCGGCGCATCCTCGGTATAGTATTTTTTATTGTGATACTCGATCTGTTCCCGCAGCGCGTCAATCTGCTGCCGGGCCTGTTCGTGCGTCATAAGTTAAAACTCCGTGTCATTTCAAGATATTTCGATACTTGTTAGTATCTTACCACAAAGCGCGCGAAAATCCAACGGCTATTCACAATTTTTTATCCTGCGCGCACCACGCCGTACTGCGGCACGTCGCCCGCAAGCACCGCTTCATACACGGGGTATGCTGCCGTCACCGTCACAGGCTCCGCCCCGTCTCGCTCCGCCGTGAACAGCACCGCTTCAATATGCAGCACCGTTCGGTACGCCGTGCGGTTGATGCCCGCGCCCGTCAAGACGCTTTCAAACCGCACCGAAACCGCACTTTCCACCGAAAACCGCACGGGTATTTTCATCCCACGCCCGTTCAAAAGCATTAACCCCGTTAAATTTCCGAGCGGCACAAACGCCTTTGCCGTGCCGTTCAAGCTTTTCCGCAAAGCATCCGTCAGCTCTGCTTCCAGTACGCCGAGCGCATATGTAGAAAGCGCCGTCTCTGCCCCGTCCTTTTTGCAGACGGTCTGCGGCAGATACTCCGGCACCGTTTTCGCGATGCACCCTTGCGCGTGCGCCGTCAGTGCTGCCGTGCGCAGCTCCGCTTTCATCGCGGGCAGTCGCAGCTCGGCAAACACAAAAGCGAAAACAAGCAGCAAAAACGCCAACACGCGCCGTTTACGTCCGCGTTTATACCGTCTTCGGCGATACCGGTACATAAATCATCAGTCCTTTCCGATACGCCAGTATACGCCGAAAAGGACTGATCGTGCCTGTCTTATATTTTGTCTGCCTTTAAAAGCTTTTTCGCTTCCTGCATCACGTGCGCCGCAGGCAGACCGAAAATGTTGTTGTAGTCGCCCTCAATACTCTCTACGAACAACGCCGCCGGGCCCTGAATGCCGTAGCCGCCGGCCTTGCCCATCGGCTCGCCGCTCTGCACGTAAGCCGCGATTTCGCTTTCTGTCAGGGGATAGAACTTTACCTTCGTCTCCTGACTGAATGAAACGCGCTCGCCGTGATATGCCATGCACACGCCGGTAAACACCGTGTGCACATGCCCGGAAAGCAGGTGCATAAAACGGTTTGCATCCGCTAAGTCTTTCGGTTTGCCGAGAATTTCGCCGTCGATGTACACCACCGTGTCCGCCGCGATTACAAGATCGCCACTTTCGCACTTCGGCAAAACCGCTTCCAGCTTGCGGCGGGAAAGCTCCTTTACAAGCGCGTCCGGCGCCTTCGGCCCGTTCGATTCATCGGCATTCGAGGCGATCACCGTAAACTCGATGCCCGCGCGTTCCAGAATCTCCTTGCGGTTCACGGAGGACGAGGCTAAAACGAAGCGTGCCATCAGCCGTTGTAGCCGTTCGGGTTCTGCGTCTGCCAGCGCCAAGAGTCCGCACACATGTCGTCCAGCGTCTTCTGCGCCTTCCAGCCGAGCTCCTCATACGCCTTCGTGCAGTCTGCGTAGCACTCCGGGATGTCTCCCGCGCGGCGCGGCTTGATCTCATACGGAATCTTGTGGCCGACGCACTTTTCAAACGCGTGCACAATGTCAAGCACAGAGTAACCCACACCGGTGCCGAGGTTGTAGATTTTCACGCCGCAGTGCGGATCGTCGAATTTCTTGAGCGCCGCCACATGGCCCTCTGCAAGGTCGACGACATGAATGTAATCGCGCACGCCGGTGCCGTCCTTCGTCGGGTAGTCGTCGCCGAAAACGCCGAGGCAGCGCAGCTTGCCCACCGCCACCTGCGTGATATACGGCACAAGGTTGTTCGGGATGCCGTTCGGGTCTTCGCCGATGGTGCCGCTCTTGTGCGCGCCCACCGGGTTGAAGTAGCGCAGGATGATCGGGTTAAAATCCGGGTTTGCGTGCGCGTAGTCCTTCAAGATGCGCTCAATCATCAGCTTTGTCGTGCCGTAGGGGTTCGTCGTCGAAAGCGGGAAATCCTCGCGGATCGGCACGGAAGCCGGGTTGCCGTACACCGTCGCCGAGGAGCTGAACACAAAGTTGTTCACCTTAAACTCCGCCATCACCTTCAAAAGGCTCAAAGTCGAAATGAGGTTGTTTTCATAGTAACGCAACGGAATCTGCACGGATTCGCCGACTGCCTTCAGGCCTGCAAAATGGATAACGGCAAAAATCTCGTCCTCCGCAAAGATCTTGCGCAGCGCGTCTTCGTCGCACACGTCCGCTTCAAAGAACTTCACTTTTTTGCCGCTCAAATTTTCAATGCGGTCTACCACCAGCGCCTTGCTGTTTACAAGGTTATCCACGATCGTCACATCGTAGCCCTTTTCAAGAAGAGAAATGCAGGTGTGGCTGCCAATGTAGCCTGTGCCGCCCGTAACCAAAATTCTTTTCATAAGAAACCGACCTTTCTGTCTTTCTGTCTGTACTGATTATACACAGTTTCCGCCGCTTTGTACAGTAGCATGCGTATCTTTTTTGATGCTTATTTATTTCGATTTTGTTGCTTCTTTTGCAATAGGCGTACAAAAAGCGGGCATACTGAAAAGGAAAGTCATGAAAAAGGAGTCGTTTTCCATGAACCGTACCGTCCGCAAAAACAGTCTGTTGTTTCTCGCCGGCAGCGGCCTTTATCCCCTTTTGGAAGTGCTGTGGCGCGGCTATTCCCACGCCTCCATGGCACTTGCCGGCGGCGTTTGTCTGCTGCTCATCAACGCCGTATGCTGCGAAAAAATGAAAAGAAGAAGCCTCCCGGCGCGCTGCGCCATAGGCTCCCTCATCATAACCGTTGTGGAATTTTTATTCGGCCTGCTCGTAAACCGCGTGCTTCATCTGCATGTGTGGGATTACTCCGCCCTGCCGCTCAACATTATGGGCCAGATCTGTCTGCCGTTTTCGCTCATCTGGTTCGTTTTAACGATCCCCGCAAGCGCCCTGTGCAAGCTCTGCTGCCGCCTTTCCGCCTTCCCGAAAGAGACAAAATCCGCCTCGGTCATCACAGACCCTTGATATATTTTTGGAACACCGGCAAAATGCCGATCTTATCCGGTGCCTGCAACGGCATCTGCGGGAACGCGTCATGACCCGGCATGTTGTTCGCTTCAATAAAGAGCGGGCCGTCTTTTGTGATCGCTACGTCCCAGCCGATGTAGCCCATCTGCGGCACCTTATGTGCCGCTTCACGGCAAATGTCCATCACCTTGTCCCAGTACGGAATCTGGTAGCCCTTGAGCAAACACCCCGAACGCGGGTGGCGCTCATAGACGATGCGCTGCTTGTCGCACGCCGCGCACGCGATTTTGCCGGTCTCGAGGTCGATCGGCGAATACATGCCGCCGGCATTGATGTTATCCACCGGCCGGTCGCTGTTGCCCATACGGATGCACGCGTACACCACGTTCGACACACCGTCGGAAAGCACCGTGTACACGCGGATGGTATTGACGGATCCGGGGTTGATGCGGTTCATATCCGGGTGCTGAATGACGACCTCTTCGATCACGTCCGCGCCCTTTTTCTTTAAGTCCTCGTACATGGCGTTGAGCGTTGCGTAGTCGGCCTTTTTCAGCTTTTCCACACCCACGCCGCAGGAAGCATCGTCCGGCTTGCAGATGATCTCGTCTTTGTCCTGCATAAAGTCCAAAAACTGCTCTTTTGTGCACTTGGAAAAATGCAGCCACTCGCGGTGCAAATATTCCGCAAACGTCGTGTAAAACTCGCTTTTATTATCAAAAATATGGTAATACGCGGGGTCGTTGAGGCTTTTTACAATGGAGTTATTGATGCCGCGCGTCACATACGTCGCACGCTGCTTGTCACTCAGGTCATAAAACGCGCATAAAAGGTAATCCTTGTAGCCCGCGCCGTACTTAAAGCCGCACTTGATGATGTCAAAAAACAGCCAAATACGGTTTTTACCGCTCACCTCATGCACCGTTTTCACCGTATCGAACAGCGATTTATAGTCCATGTGCAGAATGCAGTGAAAAATATATTTCAGTCTTCCCATAAGCCGCCCCTTCTTACAGCCCCATCAGCTTTTTCTGCTTCTCTAAAATGCGTGCGCGGCGGCGCTCGGTCTCCTCCACGTCGATGGAAAGCGCACCGTCATCGGTAATCTTCAGCACATCGCCGGCCTTTGCACCCTGCGGCAGCTCGCTCGTTTCAATGGCGAAAAAGGCCTTGTCTTTGTCTTCGCAGATCGCGTAAATACCGTCAAATCGGTCGATGGTGATTTGTTTCATATCATCTGTTCCTTTCCGTAATACCTTTTATATAACAGCGGGTTATTTCCCGTTTTCCGTGTAAATTTTCGTTTCAGCACTGTCCGTCAAAATCGCAATACCGCCGTTTTCGTCCGTGCGGAAAATTTCAACGCCGTGATCGGCGAGCCGTTTCAGCGTCTCGTTTCGCGGAAGCAGATTTCTGTCTTCGCCCGAGGAGATTACCGCATACTGCGGCTGCACAGCTTCAAGCAAGGCATCGCTTGTCGCCGAAGCGCTGCCGTGGTGCGGTACCTTCAAAACATCCGCCCGCAGCGCGTCGCCATATATATCCAGCAGCAGTCTTTCCGCTTTCTCCTCAATATCACCGCAGAATAACATGGAAAATTCCTTGCAGCAAAGCTTATACACAAGCGAATTCTCATTCGTGCTCTCTAAATCTTCTAAAGGCGCGAGCACCCGAAATTCCGCCTCGCCGTAAGAGACCGTCTCCCCGGCGCTTACCGTTCGCACGGTTTGATCTTCCGGCAGCCCGGTCAGCTCCGTGTACATGGAGCTGACCACCTCCTCTGCGGGCACCTCCCGCAAAATTTGCGTCAGCCCGCCCACGTGGTCGCTGTCTGCGTGCGAAATCCACACGGCGCGCAGCTTTTGAATGTTCCGCTGTTTTAAAACGCGCAGCACGGTTCTCGCCTGCTCCGCTGTCGCGCAGTCCGAAAGCACTGCGCCCTCCGGCGTTTCGATTAAGATTGCATCCGCCTTACCCACGTCGATGACATAAACCGTCAAATCGGCATCGGGCAAGCTCTGTGCAAACGGCAGCAGGCCGCATGCACGTTTAATCTCCGTCCACATCGCCCGTCCGGGCGGCGTGTAACAGAACGCCAAAAGAAGCAAAACAAGTATCAACGCGCCTGTGCGCACAAGCTTTCTGCCGTCCCGTGCACCGCGCTTTGTGTTACGCATCACCGGGGGTATCCTGCTTTTGCATGTTCATTTCCAGCCACTGCGCATAGGTGATGAGTACTTGGCGCGGCTTCGAGCCCTCGTGCGGACCCACAATACCCATCTGCTCCATCTCATCGATGAGGCGGCCCGCGCGGGCGTAGCCGAGACGCAGTCTGCGCTGCAAAAGCGACGTGGAGGCCTGGCCCGCTTCAACAACGCACTTAATGGCTTCGTTCATCATCGGGTCACCGCTGCCCTCATCGTCATTGCTGCCGCTGTCGCTCGATTTTGAGCCCTCCACAGCGCTGCGCTCAATCTCCTGCGCAATGGAGTCGTCGTAAATAACGCTTCTCGAATTCTTCACGAAATCCACGACGGATTCGATCTCGCTGTCGCTGACAAAGCAGCCCTGAATACGCAGCGGCTTCTGCGCGCCGACCGGCGAGAACAGCATATCGCCCTGACCGAGCAGCTTTTCCGCACCGCCGCTGTCCAAAATGGTGCGGGAGTCAATGGCAGAGGACACCGCAAACGCGATACGACTCGGGATGTTCGCCTTGATGAGACCCGTCACAACGTCCACAGACGGGCGCTGCGTTGCGACCACAAGGTGCATGCCGGCGGCACGCGCCATCTGCGCCAAGCGGCAGATCGCGTCTTCCACCTCGTTCGGCGCGGCCATCATCAAGTCGGAAAGCTCGTCGATGATGATGACGATCTGCGGCATTTTGTGCATGGGCTGTCCGTTTTCGTCCTGATAATTGTTCGCCTGCGCGAGGGCGTTGTAGCCCTTTAAGTCGCGCACGTTGTTTTCGGCAAAAATTTTGTAGCGCTTCAGCATTTCCGTAACGGCCCAGTTCAGCGCACCGGCCGCCTTTCGCGGGTCGGTGACGACCGGCACCAATAGGTGTGGAATGCCGTTATAAATGCCGAGCTCCACGACCTTCGGGTCAATCATCAAAAAGCGCACATCGTCCGGGCCGGATTTATACAGCAGGCTCACGATAAGCGAGTTGATACACACGGATTTACCGGAGCCGGTCGTACCGGCAATGAGGATATGCGGCATTTTGCTGAGGTCTGCCACCGTTACCTGACCGGCAATGTCGCGGCCAAGCGCCACGGTCAAGTGGCTTTTTGAAGTCACAAAGCTGTTCGATTCCACAAGCTCGCGCATGCGTACGATGGTCTTCACCTTGTTCGGCACCTCAATGCCGACGGCTGCCTTGCCCGGGATCGGCGCCTCAATGCGCACGCCCGTTGCGGCAAGGTTCATTGCAAGATCATCGGCGAGGTTCGTGATCTTGCTGATTTTCACACCGGCGGCAGGCTGCAATTCATAGCGCGTAACAGCCGGGCCGCGGCAAATATCGAGAATTTTGGTCTGCACACCAAAGCTTTTCAGTGTTTCCACAAGCAGCTTGCCGTTTGTCTGGAGCTCTTCGGTCTCCACGGCGGCATCTACTTTTTTGCCGGAAGCGAGCATCGTAACCGGCGGGAAAATGTACGAGCTGTCTTCCTCCTTCGGTGCAGATTGCGCAGGCTGGGTCTCCATGCGTTCTGCTTCCAGCTTCTTTTTCATGAATTCTTCCGTCGCCTTCTGCGCGTCCGCGGCGGCTTCCGCGCTGTGCGCGGGCGTCACCGGGGACGACCCCGGCGCAAGGATTATCGGTGCAGCCGGCTGCGGCGCAGGCTGTGCATACGCACTCTGCTGCACAGGTGCAGGCTCCGGCTTTGCCGTCTGCATAACGGGCGGCATGATCACCGGCGCTTCCACCGTTTCGCGTTCCACCGGCACGTGGGTCTCCGGCGTTTCAGCGGGCTGCGGCGCGGGGCGCACTTCCGCCTGCACCGACGGCGTATAGGTCGGCTGCACATTTTGCGCAGGCTGTGCTTCACGCTCTAAGCCGGGCACGCGGAAATCCGGCACACGGCGGTTTTCGTCGATCAATGCGTTGATCTGTGCGGAGCTTTCGGTGTAATCGTGCAGCACTACGGGGTCGTTATCCGGCTCCGTGCGGCGCACACCGAAAAGCTGCTCCAAATACACGCGCGGCGTCTTTCCTTTGTTTTTCGATTCCATTTTACCATCCTCCGGGACAGAGCGCACCGGGTGCTGCGGCAAAACCGTTTCAAACGGCGATTCCTCCGCATTGCCGCGCTCCTCTTCCAGAATGCGGCGCTCTTCCTTGCGCTGCCGCGCGACGTCGCGAATGACGACCGCCGGCTTTACAATTTTTTTAAAAAAGCTCGCGAGCGACGTGCCCGTAAAGATGAGCACGGAGACGAACAGCAGCACGCCCGTGATGATGCGTGCGCCAAGCACTTCCGCGCACTTGACGAGCAGCTCGCCGACAAGACCGCCGACAAGACCGGCCCCGCCCTGCTCTACGCCATGCATATATAAGATGCCGACCAGCTTAAAAAAACTCTTTTCCTTCGGGAAAAAGCTGCCAAACACATGCCCCGCCGTGCAAAACAGCACGACAATCACGACCATGAGCGCCAAGCGCCCGCCGCGCAGCATGGTGGTCTGCTCCATCGTTTTGCTGACGGCGATATACCCCATCAGCACCGCAAGCAGGATAGCCCAGCCGCCGAACACGCCGCGCAGCACATTGTGCACCATAAGCCACACGCTGCCGCCCGGAATGAGTACAAAGCACGCCGTTAAAATGGCCGCACCGAACCAGAGGATAGCTTCTGTCTGGTTGCGCTGGCGCAGCTGCTCTACACTGGGTGCGCTCTGTTTTGAAGACGTGCTCTTCCCTTTTGCGGAAGACGCACGCGATTTTGTATTGGACTTAGAACCCGAGCTCCGGGTGTTTTTGGCAGCCGATGACTTCGCACCGCTTTTTGCTTTGGAAGCGCTGCCCTTTGCTGTACCTTGTTTTTTACCCGCCAAAATAAACCTCCGGATTTATAGATCACCGGATCAAAGCGGCATGCCGGTGAAAAGATTTGTGCCCGTGACCGCTTCGATAACGGAAACGATGAGCGTTATAACGCCGAGCACCAGCGTATAATAAGCGAAAACCTGCAATTTGTTCGTGGTGACAATCCACTTGAGCAGCTTGATGGCGAGGAAGCCGACAACAGCCGCCGTAACAACGCCCGCGATCATTGCACCGACGCCAATGTCGACCGGCTGACCGATTGCATCTTTAATGGTGAGCACAGCTGCCGCCAAAATGGACGGGATGCCGAGCACGAAGGAATAATCGAGTGCTGCCTGCTGGTTGATGCCGCGCAGAAGACCTGCCGCCATGGTGGAGCCGGAACGGGAAAGGCCCGGGAACACCGCCGCCGCGCACTGCGTGACACCGACGCAAATGGCGTCTGCCGTGTGGAACTTTGTGCGGCCGCGAATCTCGCCGACTTTACCATCCTTACGCGTAAAGTGATGTACCTTTGCACCCTTGGAAGCACGGATGCCGAGGAACAGCAGGGCGCTTGTCATGAGGAGCGCAAGGCCTTCAATCCAAATCGTCGAATCCGAAGCCCACAGCTCCGAAATATCTTTTAACTTCATGCCCGTGCCCGGAACCGGCAGGAACAAAAGGAACAGCGGGATAAGGCCGATCATGAGCATCATCAAAAGCCGGCGGTCATGATCCATATCTTTCCATTTAAATTTGCCGCAGAATACGTCTGCAACGAGCGAAATAAACGCCTTAATGAGCCGCCAGATGAGCTTATAATAGACGGCACATACGGCGATGAGCGTGCCGAGGTGCAAAAGAATGTCAAACAGCAAGCTGTCTACTTTTACACCCATGATGTGCTGTGCAAGCGACAAGTGACCGCTGCTTGAGACGGGCAGAAACTCTGTTGCGCCCTGTACAATACCTTGAATGATTGCTTCAAAAATAGACATTATGTAATCTCCTTTTCTGCGGATAGTTTGGTTTTGTTCGGTTTTATCGGTATAATTATACGATAAATAAGAAGTTATGTAAACGGCAAATGCCGTTTTTAAAGTGATTTCTTGCCTTTTCTGGGCTTTGCACGCTGCTTATTCTTCTCTGCGGCAATCATTTTGTCGAGGCAATCCATGGCATCGTGCAGGCTGCCGAGCGTATCAATAAGCCCCTCTGCCACGGCTTCATCGCCGTCCAGCACCGTCCCCACGTCCATAACGAGCTCCTGCGTATTCATGGCGAGCTGCATAAAGCGCTCATAGGAAATGCCGGAATTTGCCGTGACGAAATTCGTAATGCGGTCCTGCATGCGCTGAAAATACTCCAGCGTCTGCGGCACGCCAAGCATTAGGCCGCTCATGCGCACCGGGTGAATGGTCATGGATGCCGAGGGCGCGATGAACGAGTGCTTTGCCGCCACTGCAAGCGGCACGCCGATGGAATGTCCGCCGCCGAGAACGAGTGACACCGTGGGTTTGCGCATGCCGGCGACAAGCTCTGCAATGGCAAGACCGGCCTCCACGTCGCCGCCGACCGTGTTTAAAATCATGAGCAGGCCGTCGATGTTCGGGTCCTCCTCCACGGAGACGATCTGCGGGATCACGTGCTCGTACTTCGTCGTTTTGTTCTGCGACGGTGCGACGTAATGCCCTTCAATCTGTCCGATGACGGTGAGGCACTGGATGGTGTGCTTTCGGTTTTTGGTAACGACCGCGCCGCCCTCGCGGATCTGCTTCTGGCGGTCGGAAAGGCCTTCGTTTTCTTCTTCGGCTTCGTCCGTTTCCTGCATGGAAAAAGACGAGCGTTTCTTTGTGCTTTTCATGCCGCAGCGCTCCTTTTAAATAAGATGCGCTTAGTTTTCACAGAAAATGCGGAATCATACGCGGCACAAACTTTCATATATATCAGTATAGCACGCTTTTACGCATCCTGCAAGGGCAAAGCGCAAACATGTCCGCCGATGTCCTGTAAATACATAGTATGCACGTTTTGCAGGGTTTAACTGTATTTCCTGCAATTTCATGCAGTTTATTCACAATTTACGATTGACTTTTCTTGCGAAATATCCGATAATGATAGAAACAGCGTCACATTCTCCCCCCGTGACACGGAGCTTCGCGGTGCAGCCGCAGAAAGGTAAGGCTTTGAAATGTCCGATTTTACAAAGATCCCCATGAAAACGCCGCTTGTGGAAATGGACGGCGACGAGATGACCCGCGTCATCTGGAAAATGATCAAAGATATTTTGCTGACCCCCTATGTTGACCTGAAAACGGAGTATTATGACCTTGGTCTGGAGCACCGCGAGGCGACGAAAGATCAGGTTACGATTGATTCCGCCGAGGCAACGAAAAAATACGGTGTGGCTGTAAAGTGTGCGACCATTACGCCAAACGCCGCGCGTGTGAAGGAATACAACCTTACAGAGATGTGGAAATCGCCGAACGGTACCATCCGTGCCATTTTGGACGGCACGGTGTTCCGCACGCCGATTTTGCTGAAGGGCATCACGCCGTACATTCCGACGTGGACAAAGCCGATTACCATTGCGCGTCACGCGTACGGCGATCTGTATAAGAACGTCGAGATGCGCGTGCCGGAAAATGCGAAGGCTGAGCTTGTTGTGACAAAAGCGGACGGCACTGAGGAGCGCGTGACCATCCACGAATTCAAAACGCCGGGCGTGATTCAAGGTTTACATAATATTGATAAGAGCATTGAGAGCTTTGCACGCTCCTGCTTTAATTACGCGCTGAGCATGAAGCAGAACCTGTGGTTTGCGGCAAAAGACACGATTTCGAAGACCTACGACCACCGCTTTAAGGATATTTTCCAGGAAATTTACGACGCGGAATATAAAGAGAAGTTTGAAAAAGTCGGCATTGAATACTTCTACACGCTGATCGACGACGCCATTGCGCGCGTGATTCGCAGTGAAGGCGGCTACATTTGGGCCTGCAAAAACTACGACGGCGACGTGATGAGCGACATGATCGCGACGGCGTACGGCAGTCTTGCCATGATGACCTCCGTACTCGTCTCCCCGGACGGCGTTTATGAATATGAAGCCGCGCACGGCACGGTACAGCGCCACTACTACAAATATTTGAAGGGCGAAACAACCTCCACAAACTCCGTCGCAACACTGTTTGCGTGGACGGGCGCGCTGCGTAAGCGCGGCGAGCTGGACGACCTGCCGGAGCTGAGCGCTTTTGCGGACAAGCTTGAAAAGACAACCTTGCAGACGATCGAAGAGGACGGCATCATGACCGGCGACCTTGCGGCGATGTCTACCCTGCCGAATGCAAAGAAAGTGGACACCGAGGGCTTCCTCCTCGCGATCCGCGATCGTTTGGAGCAACTTCTGTAACCCGACATGGATTTGAAAAGCGTGGGCGGCCTCCCTCCTTTTTAGGGTCTGGCCGCCCGTTTTTCTTTTCTTATTTATAAAAAACACTTGCACAGGTCTTTATGATGTGCTAAAATTTTGTCAAACGAGGTGATGATATGCAGAAGAAACCGTATATTTCCATGCCGGTCATTCGGCGTCTGCCGCGCTACTACCGCTTTTTGCGGCACTTGGACAAGCGTGGGGTGACGCGTATTTCCTCCAAGGAGCTTTCCGAAAAAATGGGCTTCACGGCTTCGCAGGTGCGTCAGGATTTCAACTGCTTCGGCGGCTACGGCCAGCAGGGCTACGGCTACGGCGTGCACCAACTTTGCGAGGAGATTGGCTCTATTTTGGGTGTGGACCGTGCACACAAGTGCATTTTAATCGGTGCAGGCAATTTGGGCAAGGCCATTGCGACGCACATTTCTTATAATTTCGCGGGATTTGATCTCATCGGTATTTTTGACAACAGCGAACAGGTCGTGGGCCAGCAGATTGCCGACCTGCGCGTACTCCCCGCTGCGGGCATCCGCCGCTTCTGCTCGGAAAACGCGCCCTTGATGGCGATTTTGTGCGTGCCGGACAGTGCCGTGAAATCGGTCGTGGAGCTGCTTTATGACATCGGCATCAAGAGCTACTGGAATTTCAGCCACTACGACATTGCCCTGCGCTATCCGGACACGATCGTGGAAAACGTGCATCTGAATGACAGCATGATGACGCTGTGCTACCGCGTGACCGAAAACGAAAAAAGTTCTTAAAAGTCAAAAAATAGCTGTTGACAATTCAGCTGCATCATGCTATAATAATTGAGCCGTCAGACGAGGCGGCAAAAAGAATATGCAGGTATGGCGGAATTGGCAGACGCGTATGGTTCAGGTCCATATGAATGCAAGTTCATGCAGGTTCAAGTCCTGTTACCTGCACCAAAAAGACCATTGTCGAATGACAATGGTCTTTTTCAACGAAATTCGCCTTACGGCGAGTAAACTAACAACCTTCGGTTATCGTGAAATTGCTTCGCAGTGAGCTGCACTGCGCGCGTTAAGAGCGAAGTTCCTTTCACTTTCTGCATACGCGGAAAACTTCACAAATAAAGCGAAATATATCACTAACCCCACCGCCCATAAAGACAAAATCTTATCTTTGCGGGCGGCGGGGTTTTATCATCTCTCCCCCTTCACCGCAGCCGTAACGGCTTTAGCTAAGCGGTTGACGGCTTCGGTGATGCAGGCGTCGGGAATTTCGGAGTAGCTGATGACGAATGCGGTCTGCGGGTTTACGGGCGCTGTATGGTAATACGCCGAAAGCCCGGTGACGCGCACGCCGTTTTCCGCCGCGCGGCGGGTGATCTTTTCGGCGGGCACAGGTCCGCAGACACGCAGGAGAAAATGCAGACCGGCGTCTTCGGCATCAATTTTTGCAAGCTTTAACAAACCGCAGCGCTTCATCTCTTTTAAGATGAGGTCTTTTTTTTGCTTATAACGGATGCGCATGCGGTTGATGTGCTTTTCAAAATAGCCCTCGGAAATGAATTTTGCGAGCGTGTACTGTTCAAGGTTCGAGACCGTGCACGCGTAGAACCCAAGATTTTTGTAAAATGCTTCGGCGAGCGCTGTGGGCAGCACCATGTAGCTGATGCGGATGGTGCTGGCAAGGCTTTTTGAAAACGTATTCATGTAAATGACGCGGTCGGAGGAATCGATGCTTTGCAGCGCCGGGATAGGCTTGCCGGTGAGGCGGAACTCAGAATCGTAATCGTCCTCTATGATATAACGGTTTTCGCTCTGCGCGGCCCAATCGAGAAGCGTGTAACGCCGTGCGATGGGCGTGACGATGCCCGTCGGGAAGTGGTGCGACGGCGAAATGTGCAGAATATCCGCGCCGCTTTTTTCGAGCGCTTTGGGGTCTATCCCCTCTTTATCCATCGGCGTGAAACGGTACTGCACGCCGTAGCTCTCGTACACCTGCGCAATTTTGCGATAGCCGGGATCTTCGAGCGCGTAGACCTTATCGAACCCCAAAAGCTGAATGAGAAGCCCGTAGAGGTACTCCGTTCCGGCGCCGACGACGATGCAGTTCGGGTCGGCATCGATGCCGCGAAACTCCCTAAGGTGCTCGGCGATGGCGCACCTTAGCTCGAACACGCCGCCGCACGGGGCGTTTACCATAAGCTCAGCGCTTTTTTCCGAGATGATCTCGCGCATGAGCTTCGCCCATGTGGCAAACGGGAAATTCTGCGGGTCGGTGCGGCTGCTGGAAAAATCCGCAAAATATTTCGGCGGTACGGGCATTTGTGTCCGGGGACTCTCTTTTTTCTGCGGCGCGGTGCTTTTTTCCAGATTGGCGGCAAAGAAGCCTTTTTTCGGCAAGGCGTAGACGTACCCCTCCGAGACAAGCTGCGCATAGGCGTTTTCGACTGTGATGACGCTGACGCCGAGGTTTTCCGCAAAGCTGCGCTTAGAGGGCAATTTTGTGCCGGGCGTGATCTTGCCCGTCAGAATGTCCTCACGGATGCACTTATACAGGTACATATAAAGGCTTTCGGAGCCGATTTTTGAGAAAGAATAGGTGAGCATGTAGGTTCTCCGTGATCTGTCGCGTTTTAATTTAGTATAGCGGACTCTTGCACAAATGTCAAAGCCATGGTATGATGACCTTGAAACGGAGAAAATTTAATGCTGAATTCGCTTCTCGCGTTGCTCGACATGTTTATAAAAGAATAACGAATAATTTGACCCGCCGAGGTGTATATTCCCCGGCGGGTCTTGCTTCATGGTTCGTTCGGTACGGCGCACGGCGACCAGTTTAGTTCTGCGTTTGCCACGCGGCAATAGCGTGTAGTTTGTGCATAGCCGCCGTCTCCTGCGCAGTCACTGCCGTCTTTGTTTACAGCCGATACCCAATAGTGTTCGCCGTCAAAGTACCATTCGCGCAGTGTGAGGTCTTCGTTTTGCAGCGGGACTGTGCCCTTTTCCCAGCCGTTTTGGGTGGAAAAGCGGTAGGCAATGTCGCCGAACGCAAACAGAAAGCCGTCTGCTTTTGCGGTATAGCTCGGCACAAAACTGGCTGTGCTTTGCTCGAAATCGGCGACTTCAGTGCAGGTCTCGCCGTCAATTTTCGCGAGTACACTGTAAATCGGTTTTTCGCCTGCGTCTTCGCCGAAATCGTATCCGTAAAAATACAGGTAGTCACCCTGCACAGCGAAGCTGATGTTTCTGTTCTTCCAGTTTGCGGTATCAGGATTTTGCAAGCACGCAGACAGATCGGCAATATTTAGAAGCGTACCGCTTTCCTCATAGGTGTGAACCGACAACTGCGATGGGTTTTCCGCAGACTGCATGAGCACGGAAAACCCGTGCGCGTTTGCGTCTGCAGCAAGGCCGAGCACTTTACATGCGCCATTTTGCGCATTGTAAACGGTGTTCACCTCAGCGGTTTTGGGGTCGAGAAGCAAAATTTGCCCGCCTTTTTGGAGGAGCAAATGCTCCCCATAGGCGCAGAGCGTCAAGCCAATGCCAGTCGTTGTATCGGTTACGCGGTAGTTTTCGGTGCCAACGCGCTGCATGGTTTTCGCATTCAAATCGAAATCATAGAGCGCGAGTTCGGCGTCTTTATCGGGCATATTCCACCAGTTGCCAAGCGGAATCATGCGGTAAACGTGGCTGCCGATGACCGCTTCTGCGCTGTCGGTCGGCTCATAGTACATGCGGTTCAACGTGCCAAGCAGCGTTTCTTCGCCGGTTTTTAAGTCTTTACAATAGTACGAAACACGCGTCACGTCGCCATTGTCGTTCCGCACGCGACGGTCGAACAGGAGCATGTCGCCGACAGGCGTAATGCCGCACGAGGACGAAAATTGCCCTGTTTCATGCCCCGCGGCAGTATAGAGAATCGTCTGCGTTTCGGCTTCCGTCACCGGCTTTGGCGGCTGCGCACAGCCGGAAAGAAGCAGGCAAAGCGAAAGCGTGAGCGCAGCAAAAGCCTTGCGCTCTTTATTTTCCCTGCCCATAGTACGCGTTTGCGCCGTGCTTGCGCAGGTAGTGCTTATCGAGAAGCTCCTGCTGCATAGGAGGAATCGTGGGGTCAAGCACGAGGTTGTGCCATGCCATGAACGCGAGTTCCTCGAGGACGACGGCGTTATGCACGGCGTTCATGGGGTCTGTACCCCATGCGAACGGGCCATGGCTGTGGACGAGCACGGCGGGGATGTCGTCCGGGGACTTATCCTTAAACGTCTCGATGATGACGGTGCCGGTCTCCTTTTCATAAGCGCCGCCGATCTCTTCGGGCGTCATTTTGCGTGTGCAGGGAATTTCGCCGTAGAAATAATCGCCGTGTGTGGTGCCGAGCGCCGGGATGCCGCGGCCGGACTGGCTGAACACGGTCGCCCAGCGGCTGTGCGTGTGAACAACGCCGCCGATGTTCGGGAATGCCTTGTAGAGCTCGACATGTGTGGGTGTATCGGACGACGGATTGAGGTCGCCCTCCACCTTTTTGCCTGTGTTCACGTCGACGAGCACCATGTCCTCGGGGCGCAGGAGGTCGTACTCCACGCCGCTCGGCTTAATGGCCATGATACCGCTTTCGCGGTCGATGCCGCTGACGTTACCCCACGTGAACGTGATGAGCTTGTATTTCGGCAGCAGCATATTTGCCTTGTAGACTTCTTCTTTCAGTTTTTCCAACATGATGTTCTCCTCCTGTATCCGGTCAAATGAGTTTATAAAGCTTTGCGCCGTGCGGCTCTATTTTGGCGGAAAGCGTTTTTGTGAATGCGGTCTTCCCCCCACTCCAGATCTCCTCCGCGTGCGTTTTATCGGTGAATTCCGACAGCTCGGCGCTGACAACGGCGCGGTTTTCCGTGAGGTTGAAAAGTGCGATATACGGCGTGCTGCCTACGAAATTGAGCCACGCGGCTTTTGTTTCGTCGCGGAAAAGCTGCAAAGGCGTGGTGCCGTTTTGGTTGAGGTTTAAAAGCTCGTCATTTGTGAGCAGGCTCAGCGTGAACGCATCATTATCGCGCATTTCGCCGCCCATGATGAGCGGCGAGCGGAAAATGCCCCACAGCGTCATCATGGTGATCTGCTCGGCGTGTGTCAGGTTCGTATTGTGCCCTATGCCGTCCGCCGTGATGGTGATATGCCCGAGCGGCAACATGTCGCAGTCCGGGAACTGACCGGGCTTTACGTGCGCCTGCCAGCGCTCGCACCGCCAGAACATTTCTTTGAGAGAGTCCCAATTATCCCAGAAATCGTCCGTGATGCGCCACATGTTCGCGTTTTTCGCAAGATGCCATGCTTCTTCCAGCACAGCCGGACCGGGCGAAAGGCTGAGCACCATATCGCGCCCGCAGCGGTCAATGGCGCGGCGGATCATCTCGATCTCGCGGCGCGCGGAATACGGCTCGAGCGGAGTAATCTTCACGTTGCAGATGTCATCGACCTTGACGTAATCGACGCCCCATGAAGCGTAGAGCTCAAAGATAGCGTCGTAGTACGCTTGTGCGCCGTCACGATCAGCGTCAACGCCGTACATATCGGTGTTCCACGCGCAGATGGAGTTTGCATGAGCGATGTCGCGGCAAGTGACGTTCGTGCCCTTTACAGGCAGGGCGCGATGCACGGCGAGACGCGGTACGCCGCGCATGATGTGGATGCCGAATTTCAGACCGAGTGCGTGAATCTGGTCGGCGATGGGCTTAAAGCCCGCGCCGTTTGCGGCGGAAGGGAAACGGTTTTCCGCCGGGATGAGGCGGCCGAATCCGTCCATGCACAGCTCTGCGAAACGGTTATACTCCCAGTGGCGCTGCCCGGCCTCCGGCTCGTACCACTGAATGTCGCACACGACATACTGCCAACCGTGCGCTTTTAAGTGCTCTGCTATATAACGCGCATTGCCCAAAAGCTGCACTTCATTGACGGCGGGGCCGTAGCAATCCCAGCTGTTCCAGCCAAGCGGCGGCTTTAAAGCGACGCGATCTTTTTTGTAATGCATAGTGTATCCTCCGTAGGAAATAGGCTCAGTTTCATTATAGCAACTTGTCTGCACAAGTCAAGAGCAAAAAAGAGACTGCGCAGGTTTTGCACAGTCCCCTTTGACTTCGTTTGAATTACTTTTTAAGCAGCTTTTTGAGGCGCTCCATGGCTTCCTGTGTCTTTTCCAGCGTACCGAACGCGGTAAGACGGAAGAAACCTTCGCCGTTTTTGCCGAAGCCGCTGCCCGGCGTGCCGACGACCTCGGCTTCGTTTAAGAGATAATCGAAGAACTCCCAGGAGGTCATGCCGTCCGGCACCTTATGCCAGATGTACGGGGAGTTTTCGCCGCCGGTGAACCACACGCCCATCTCCTTGAACGCATCGACCATGACCTTGGCGTTCGCGCGGTAGTAGTTGATGACGTCCTTCACCTGCTGCTGGCCTTCGTCCGTGAAGACGGCCTCGGCGGCGCGCTGGGTGATGTAGTTGACGCCGTTGAACTTTGTAGCCTGACGGCGCGCCCACAGCGTATTGACCTTGGTGCCGTCCGAAACAAGCTCATCGCAGATAACGGTATAGCCGCAGCGCACACCGGTGAAGCCTGCGGTCTTCGAGAACGAGCAGAACTCGATGGCGCACTTTTCCGCGCCCTCAATCTCGAAAATGCTGTGCGGGAGATCGTCATGCGTGATGAACGACTCATACGCGGCATCAAACAGGATGACAGCGTTGTTTTTGAGCGCGTAATCGACCCACGCTTTGAGCTGTGCTCTGTTATACACGGCGCCGGTGGGGTTATTCGGCGAGCAAAGATAGATAATGTCGGCCTTGACGTTTTCATCCGGCATACCGAGGAAGCCGTTCTGCTCGTTTGCGTCGAGGTAGACCACCTTTCTGCCGGACATGACGTTCGTATCGACATACACGGGATAGACCGGGTCCGGGATGAGGACGGTGTTATCGTCTGCGAAGATATCGACGATATTGCCGACGTCGCTCTTTGCGCCGTCGCCGACGAAAATTTCGCTGAGCTTTAATGCCACGCCGCGCTTTGCGTAATAGCCTTGAATGGCTTCACGCAGGAAATCATAGCCCTGATCCGGCGAATAGCCGTGGAATGTCTCCTTGTGCGCCATTTCATCCGTTGCTTTGTGCATGGCTTCGATGACGGCCGGAACGAGCGGCTGAGTGACATCGCCGATGCCCATGCGGATGATGTGGTTATCCGGATGCGCCTCCGTATAGGCGGCGACTTTCTTTGCAATGGTCAGAAACAAATAGCTTTCCTGAAGGTTTGCGTAGTTTTGGTTGAGTTTCATGCCGGTTTCTTCCCTTCTTTTTATACTTGGACCTTTTTTATTTTCATTACCGTCTCTTATGCGTTCTTTTCCCTCTTATTGAGTGATGCGCCGACAAAGCCGAGGAATAACGGATGCGCCTTATTCGGGCGGGACTTGAATTCCGGGTGGAACTGCACGCCGATGCAGAAGTCGTTCTGCGGCACTTCCACGGTCTCGACGATCCTGCCGTCCGGCGAGGTGCCGCTGATGACCATGCCTGCTTTTGTGAGTGTCTCTCTGTAATCGTTATTGAACTCATAGCGGTGGCGGTGGCGTTCATCGATATGGGAAACGCCATAGCAGCGCGCCATTTGCGTGCCCTCCGCGATCTCGCACGGGTAGCTGCCGAGGCGCAGTGTGCCGCCCATATTGATGGTGCTGGACTGGTCCGGCATGAAATCGATAACCTTATTGAGGCCGTACTCGTCGAATTCACCGGAGTTTGCATCCGCGATGCCGCACACGTGGCGGGCATACTCGATGACGGCAATCTGCATACCGAGGCAAATGCCGAGGTACGGGACGTTGCTCTCTCTTGCGTACTGTGCGGCATAGATCATACCCTCGATACCGCGGTTGCCGAAGCCGCCCGGCACAAGAATACCATCACAGCCCTTGAGCATTTCGGCAGCGTTTTCCTGCGTGATGAGCTCGGAATCGATCCAATTGATTTCGACCTTCGTGCCGTGCTCATAGCCGGCATGGTTGAGTGCTTCGACGACGGAAAGGTATGCGTCATGCAGTTTGATATATTTGCCGACAAGGCCGATGGTGACGGTCTTTTTGCGGCCGCGGATCTTCTCTACCATACGGCTCCACTCGGTCATATCCGGCTCTTTTGTCTTGAGGTTCAGCTCGCGGCAGACAACGCTGGAGAAATTGTTTTTCTCCAACATAATCGGCGCTTCGTACAGCACCGGGATCGTCATGTTTTCAATAACACAGTCCGGCTTTACGTTGCAGAACAGGGCAATCTTGTGGAAAATGCTCGGATCGATCGGCTCATCGCAGCGCAGGACAATGATGTCCGGGGAGATGCCCATACCCTGCATTTCTTTTACAGAGTGCTGGGTCGGTTTCGACTTATGCTCGCCGGAGCTTTTGAGGTACGGCACAAGCGTGACATGAATGAAAAGGGAGTTTTCCTTACCGACCTCGAGCGAAACCTGACGAATGGCTTCGAGAAACGGCTGGCTTTCGATATCGCCTGCCGTGCCGCCGATCTCGGTGATGACGACGTCTGCATTCGTCTTGTGGCCGACGCTGTAAATGAAGTTCTTGATCTCATCCGTGATGTGCGGAATGACCTGAATGGTCTCGCCAAGGTACTCGCCGCGGCGTTCCTTGTTGAGGACGTTCCAGTAGACCTTGCCGGTCGTGAGGTTGGAGAATTTATTCAGGTCTTCGTCGATGAAGCGCTCGTAGTGGCCGAGGTCAAGGTCGGTCTCTGCGCCGTCCTCGGTCACGTAAACTTCGCCGTGCTGGTACGGGCTCATGGTACCCGGGTCAACGTTGATGTACGGGTCAAGCTTCTGTGCGGCGACCTTTAACCCCCTCGCCTTTAAAAGACGGCCAAGCGATGCCGCTGTGATGCCCTTACCGAGGCCGGAAACCACACCGCCGGTTACGAAAATGTACTTTGTCATAGAACTTACCCCTTTCTTTTTTACAGTGAAACTTTTATATTTTTCTTTGACTGAGAAACCTATTATTTCTCCAATATCCTATTTCATTTTATTTAAAGCCGTTTTCGGCTTTTTTACAATTAAATTTCTACGACGCCGGTAAAAACCGTGTCGGCGCTGCCGGTCATCTGCACGCCGTCATCGGTATAATTGATGACAAGGTCGCCGCCGCGCAGCTTGACGGTAATATCTTCGCCCTTTTTGCAGTAGCCGTTGAGACACGCCGCAACGGCAGACGCACACGCGCCGGTGCCGCACGCCATGGTTTCGCCGCTGCCGCGCTCCCACACGCGCATTTTTAAGGTGTGGTTATCCAGCACCTCGATGAACTCCGTATTGATGCGCTCCGGGAACTTCTCAAAGTGCTCAAAATGCGGGCCGATCTTCTCGAGGTCGATCGTATCGGGATCTTTGCCGAAAATGACGCAGTGCGGGTTGCCCATGGAAACGCAGGTGACTTCGTATTCTTTGTCACAGACGGTGATCTTCTCTTTGACGGCAGTATCACCCGGGAAATCGACCGGGATCTTCGCGGGTACGAGCTCCGCTTTGCCCATATCGACCGTGACAGTGGTAACTTCGCCGTTTTCGACATGCACGCGGCAGATTTTGATGCCGCTTTTTGTCTCGATATGCAAAACGTCTTTCTTCGCGATGCCGCTGTCGTAGACATACTTTGCAACGCAACGGATGCCGTTGCCGCACATCATACCCTCACTGCCGTCGAGGTTATACATGCGCATTCTCGCGTCGGCCACATCGGACGGACAAATGTAGATGACGCCGTCGCCGCCGATGCCGGTGTGGCGGTCGGAAAGATAGATTGCAAGCTCGGCGTAATTTTGAATATCATTTTGGAAGCAGTCAATATACACGTAATCATTTGCACAGCCGTGCATTTTGGTAAACGTGATCTTCTGCTTTGCCCCGGTGCCCGGCACGCGCACATAGTGGTCGATGCCCGAGCCGTTTTCCGCTTTTTTCAAGTACTTGTTCATGGAATTTCACCGCTTTCTCTTGAATTTTTACCTTTTATCCTCTTCAAATTTTTAGAAAAAATTTCTGATTTTATTTTTAAAATGTTTTTCGGCGCTCCGCAAAAATGCGGAACGCCGAACTATTTAACATCAATTAGACTTCTACGACACCGTCGAAGACCTTCTCTGCGCCGCCGGTCATGAGCACTTTCTCATCGGTGTAGCGCACGGTGAGGTCGCCGCCCTTTAAGATGACGCGGATGTCCTCGCCCTTTTCGCACTTGCCGTTGAGCGTTGCCGCGACAACAGCCGCGCAAGCACCTGTACCGCAGGCCATCGTTTCGCCGCTGCCGCGCTCCCAAACGCGTACCTTAAGGGTGCGCTCGTCCACGACCTCGATGAACTCGACGTTGACGCGCTCCGGGAAGAGCGGGTTATACTCGAACTTCGGGCCCATGGCATTGAGATCCAGCTTATCGATGGACGGTGCGAACACCGCACAGTGCGGGTTGCCCATGGATGCGCAGGTGATGTAATACTCGTGACCGTCGATGATGACAGGCTTGTTGACGACCATGTCGCCTTCGAGCTTTACGGGCACCTGCTCCGGGCGAAGCGCTGCCGCGCCCATATCGACCGTAATCTTGTACGCCTTGCCGTTCATCGTCATGATGCTGCAAGACTTGATGCCGCTCTTTGTCTCGATATTGATGACAGGCTTTTTCACGATGCCGTTGTCGAAGAGGTACTTTGCGACGCAGCGGATGCCGTTGCCGCACATGAGACCCTCGCTGCCGTCGCGGTTGAACATGCGCATCTGAGCGTCTGCCACATCGGACGGGCAGATGAGGATGACACCGTCGCCGCCGACGCCGTTGTGGCGGTCGGACAGGTAGATGGAGAGGAACTCCGGAGAGGAAACTTCATTTTCGAAGCAGTTGATATAAATGTAGTCGTTGCTGCACGCCGACATCTTGGTGAACGGCAGCTTGACCTTTTCTTTTTTGAGGTTGTTGATGTCCACAATCTCCGTGTTGTACGGGGTGTAGCGGCTCATCAGGCTGTCCGCGAGGGCGTTTGCGGTATCGATGGCCGTGAGGCACGGGATGCCGAGCAGCGCCGCTTTTCTGCGGATCTTAACGCTGTCGCGTGCGGGGTTTCTGCCCTTTGCGGAGGTGGAAATGATGTACGCCAGCTTACCGCTTTCAAGCAGCGTAATGGTGTTGACCGGGCTTTCGTGAATCTTATCGACAATCTTCACGGTGAGGCCGAGCTTTGCAAGCACGCTTGCGGTGCCCGTCGTGGCGTAAAGCGGGAAGCCCATTTTGTCGAATTTCTTCGCGATCTCGCCGATCTCTTTCTTATCGCCGTCGCGGACGGTGATGAACACGCCGCCCTTTTTGTTCATCTTGCTGCCGGAGGCGATGAGGCCCTTATAGAGCGCCTCCTCAAGGTTGTTGCCGATGCCGAGCACTTCGCCGGTGGATTTCATTTCCGGGCCAAGCTGGGTATCGACATCCGTGAGCTTCTCGAAGGAGAAGACCGGCACCTTGACGGCCGTATACGGCGAAGTCGGATAGAGGCCCGTGCCGTAGCCGAGGTCGGTGAGCTTCATGCCGAGGCTGACCTTTGTTGCGAGGTCGCACATGGGCACGCCCGTGACCTTGCTGAGGTACGGAACCGTTCTCGAAGCACGCGGGTTGACCTCGATGACGTAGATTTCGCGGTTCATGATGATGTACTGCAGGTTGATGAGGCCGATGGCCTTGAGCTCCGTGCAGAGCATTTCGGTCGTCTTGACAATCTTTGCGCTGAGCTCGTCGTCGATGTCCTTTGCCGGGTAGACCGCGATGCTGTCGCCGGAGTGGATGCCGGTGCGCTCTACGTGCTCCATGATGCCCGGGATGAGGATGTTTTCGCCGTCGCAGATGGCGTCGACTTCAATCTCGGTGCCACTGAGGTACTTATCGATGAGCACCGGATTATCCTGCTTCTGGCGCAGGATAATCGCCATGTATTCGTTGATGTCTTCATCGCCGTATGCAATGATCATGTTCTGACCGCCGAGCACGTAGGACGGACGCATGAGCACCGGATAGCCGAGGTCGTGTGCGGCTGCGAGGGCTTCCTCCGTCGTCATAACAGTGTGACCCTTCGGGCGCTTGATGTTACAGCGCTCGAGCAGTTCTTCAAAGCGCTCTCTGTCCTCTGCGGCGTCGATGCTGTCGGCGCTTGTGCCGATGATCGGCACGTTGTTTTTCGCAAGCGTCTTTGTAAGCTTGATGGCCGTCTGGCCGCCGAACGCGACGACAACGCCCTTCGGCTTTTCGATGTTGATGATATTCATAACGTCTTCGGCGCACAGCGGCTCAAAGTAGAGTCGGTCTGCAGTGTCGAAGTCTGTGGAAACGGTTTCCGGGTTGTTGTTAACGATGACGACTTCATAGCCGAGGCGCTGGAGAGACTCCACGCAATGGACGCTGGCATAGTCGAACTCGATACCCTGACCGATACGGATCGGGCCGGAACCGAAAACCATGACGGTCTCTTTGCCGCTTTTGCCGATGAACTCCATCGCTTCGTTTTCACCGCCCTGCTCCGGCGTATCGTAGGTGCCGTAGAAGTACGGTGTGGTCGCAGCGAACTCGCCTGCGCAGGTATCGACCATTTTGAAGGTCGCTTCGTGACGGAAGGTCGGCTTTGTGCCGCAAATACGCGTGAGGGCTTCGTCCGTGTAGCCGAGTTTCTTGCCGCGCGTATACTGTGCGTGCGTGAGCGGCTGATCCTTAATCTCGCGCTCATACGCGAGCAGGTTATTGAGCTTTTCGAGGAACCACATGTCGATCATCGTGAAGTCGTGGATCTCTTTAGTGGTGACGCCGCGCTTCATGAGCTCGTAGATGGCGAACAGGCGCTCGTCCGTCGCGTCTTTTAAAATCTGCCACAGGGCACTGTCCTCGTAGTTTGCGAACTTCGGCATGTTGAGCGTATCGAGCGAGATTTCTGCACCGCGCACAGCCTTCATGAGGGCCATTTCAAACGTATCGGCGATGGACATGACCTCGCCGGTCGCCTTCATCTGCGTGCCGAGGTTGCGCTTTGCGTAGACGAATTTATCGAACGGCCACTTCGGAAACTTGACCGCCACATAGTCGAGCGCGGGCTCAAATGCTGCGTAGGTCTTGCCGGTGACGGCGTTGACGATCTCATCGAGTGTGTAGCCGATGGCAATCTTCGTCGCGACCTTTGCGATCGGATAGCCGGTCGCCTTAGATGCCAGTGCGGAGGAACGGGACACACGCGGGTTGACCTCAATGACGGCGTACTCAAAGGACGTCGGGTGCAGCGCGAACTGGCAGTTGCAGCCGCCCTCTACGCCGAGCGCGTCGATGATGTTGATGGCCGCAGTGCGGAGCATCTGATATTCTTTATCGGAAAGCGTGACCGCCGGGGCGATGACGATGCTGTCGCCGGTGTGGACGCCGACCGGGTCGAAGTTTTCCATGGAGCAGACCGTGATGACGTTGCCCTTGCTGTCGCGAATAACCTCGAACTCAATCTCCTTCCAGCCCGCAATGCTCTTTTCAACGAGGATCTGGGTGATCGGCGAGAGCGCAAGGCCGTTTGCCGCGACCTCCATGAGCTCTTCGCGGTTATCGACGATACCGCCGCCGGTGCCGCCGAGCGTGAACGCCGGGCGGATGATAACGGGGTACGTGATCTCTTCCGCAAACTCCAGTGCATCCTCTACCGTGGTGACGACCTTGGACGGGATGCACGGCTGACCGATGCTTTCCATCGTATCCTTGAACATCTGACGGTCTTCCGCCTTATCGATGGTCTCCGGGGAAGCGCCGAGCAGGCGCACGTTGTGTTCCTTCAAAAAGCCTTCCTTTGCAAGCTGCATGGAAAGCGTGAGGCCGGTCTGGCCGCCGAAGCCGGAGAGGATGCTGTCCGGCTTTTCTTTTTCGATGATGCGCTTGATGGTGGGCAGCGTAAGCGGCTCGATGTAAATGTGGTCCGCCATAGCGTTATCCGTCATGATGGTCGCCGGGTTGGAGTTGACGAGCACGATCTCGATGCCGTCCGCTTTCAGAGCACGGCACGCCTGAGTGCCGGCATAGTCGAATTCCGCCGCCTGACCGATGACGATCGGGCCGGAGCCGATGACGAGAACCTTTTTAATGTCTTTATTCAATGGCATAGCTGTAAACAATCCTTTCTATACTGCTCTGGGTACTGTTTATTTTCCCATCATCTCAAAGAATTTATCAAAGAGGAACGCGGTATCGCGCGGGCCGCCGCAGGCTTCCGGGTGGAACTGCACGGAAAAAGCGGGGATTTTTTTATAGCGCACGCCCTCGCACGTTCTGTCGTTTACGTTGTTGAAATATTCGTCGGCGATCTCGGGGTCGATTGTGGAGGACACGACCGCGTAGCCATGGTTCTGGCTGGAGATGTAGACGCGGCCGGTCTCAAGATTTTGCACCGGCTGGTTTGTGCCGCGGTGGCCGTACTTGAGCTTTTCGGTCTTAAAGCCGTTTGCAAGCGCCAGCAGCTGGTGACCGAGGCAGATGCCGAAGAGCGGTTTGCCCATGTTCATAATCTTCTTGAGGTTTTCAATGACCTCGATGTTATCCGCCGGGTCGCCGGGGCCGTTTGAAAGCATCACGCCGTCAATGTTAAGGGCTTTCAATTCGTCTGCCGTCGTGTTGTACGGGCATACAATGACCTCTGCCCCGCGCTTTTCGAGCTCGCGGCGGATGTTCTCCTTGTAGCCGTAATCCATGAGCGCCACGGTGCATGTTTTCTCCGGGTTCTCACGGCGCGTCATCTCGGTGACGGAGGTGCTTTCCACCGCGTTTGTCACGCGGTAGCTGTGAATCTTATCCATATCGACATGCGTAAGCTCTGTTGTGATCATACCGTTCATGACGCCGCTTTCGCGGATGACCTTTGTGAGGGCACGTGTATCAATGCCGCAAAGGCCGATGACGCCTCTTTCTTTAAAAAAGGTGTCAAGATCACCCTCCGAGCGGAAATTGGAGGGCGACTGACACCATTCTTTTACGATATAACCACAGGGACCGATGATCTTTCCCTCAAAATCGGAGGGGATCACGCCGTAATTGCCGATGAGCGGAAATGTCTGGACGACAATCTGCCCGAAATAGCTCTTATCGGTGAGCGTTTCGAGATAACCTGTCATGCCGGTCGTGAAAACGACCTCAGCCGTTACTTCGCCCGCCGCGCCGAAGGATTCGCCGCAGAAGACCTTTCCGTTTTCGAGTACCAAATATGCTTTGTTGCCCATAACGTACGTTCCTCTTTCCCTGAAATAATTACTCTTTTCTGCTGTATGCAATCTATGTCAAAGCTGCGGTGCAGCCCTGTACGCATTCATTTACGTATAGGTTTTCAGGATATTTTCCGCAACATCCTTTTTCGATGTGCGCATATCCATCGCCTGTTTTTCAATATAGCGGTGCGCCTGCTGCTCGCTCATGCGCAGGTATTCCACAAGGATACACTTTGCACGCGCCACAATGCGCACTTCTTCCATTTTGGTTCTAAGCTTCTGGTTTTCCCGGTCAAAGCGCTGCCAGCGGTTCTGCGTGGCGATGAGCAGGTGAAGCGCCTGATAAAACAGCGGGCGCGAAAGCGGCTTTTGCACCGTCAATATGCCAAACGGCTCCATTTTGTCGTTCACCTGATCGAAAATCTCCGCTTTTGCAATGACCATGACACCGGAAACGAATTTTTCTGTGATATACTCTGCCAGCTCGTGCCCGAATTCATCCGGGAGCGGTGTGTTGATAACCACAAGGTCGTAGCTGCGCCGCAAAAGCAGCCGCCGGGCATCTCCGCCGCTGAGCGCCGTTGTCATGGGCGCAAACTCGCGCGGGGAAAGCAGCTCTGTGATATACGCCGCACCTTTTTGCGTGCCGGACACGATGAGGACGCTGTGCTGAATGATCGCATTCATGCCCTGTGCCCCCTTGTTTTACACATCTGCGGGCCCGTTGCCGAACGTGCGGATATACGTCTTTACGAAATACTCCGGGAACACGTTGCGGACAAAGCTGCTCTTTGCGAAAATTTGCAGCGCTTCTTCGGCAGACTTCGGCAGCTTGCCGCAGGTCTCGCGCGCAAGATCGGGCTTTGGCAGCTTCGTCTTTTTGAGGTAGCCGTCAAGCCCCGCATAAATGAGCGCAGCGTACGCAAGGTACGGATTCGCAGTGGAATCGGGTGAGCGCACCTCTATTGTGCTGCTGCCTTCCTTTTTATACGCAAAGCACCAGCGGCTCTTCTCCGACCAAGAGATGAACTCCGGCGCACCGAACGCACCGAGGCGTTTATAGGAATCCGCCGTGGGGTTCAAAATGGCGGTAATTTCTGCGGCGTGCTCCAGAATACCTGCAAGGAAATACTCGGAACAGTCGCCCATCTGCATGCGCGGCGTTAGCGTGATGTGGAAGCCGTTGCCGTCCTTACCCGGAATGGGGTTCGGCGCAAACGACGCCGTAAGGCCGTTTCTCGACGCCATGGTCTTCACAACAGACTTATACGTAATAACATCGTCTGCGGACTGAATGGCAGAGCTGTGCTGAAAATCGATGATGTTCTGCCCCGGGCCGCCGCTGTGGTGCGAGCTTTCCGGTGTGACACCCATATCCTCGAGTGTCAGGCAGATCTCGCGGCGTACGTCCTCGCCCTTATCCTCCGGCGCGGCATCCATAAAGCCCGCGTCGTCAAAGGGGATAGCCGTTGCATTGCCGTTTTCATCGTTCTTGAAAAGGTAGAATTCATTTCTTGCCCCAAATTCAAATATTATACCATGAAGTTTTGCAATGTCAACCGCTTTTTTCAGGATGCCGCGGCAGTCGATGTCGAAGCCGGTGCCGTCCGAACGGCGAATGTCGCAGAAAAAGCGCACGACGCGCCCGTGTGCGGGCCGCCACGGCAGAAGCGACATGGTGGAGGTATCCGGCACCAAAAAGAGCTCGCTGTCCGCCTCTTTTTCAAAACCCGTGATGCGCGAAGCATCAATGGGAATGCCGCCCTCGAACGCAGAAGCCAAAAGGCTCGGCTGAATGGCGATGATCTTCTGTCTGCCGAAAATATCGCAGAACGCCATTTTGATGAACTTAACGTCGTTATCTGTGATAAACTCTGTAACCTCGGACTCCGTATACTGCATGCCGAACCCTTCCTTTCTTTTTTAAAAGCGCGTTTCAAACATACAAATACGCGTGAAATCCGGTGTTGCCGTCTTTCACGCTGTACCTGTTCTTCTTTTCTGCCGCATTTTGAGATATTCTGCCAAAATACAGCGTATGCTGACCGCTTTTAAATATTATAACACAAGATCGGTGTATTTTGCAATAAGACAGAACGCACAATGTTTATCGCCAAAATACACCGTCGATTTATGCAAGAAAAGAAACCTTAATTTACAGAAAATTACAGGGGCAAAATCAGTTCGTCACATAGAGCTGCTTATACGGATTCTGTGTGTTCGGGCGCAGCACGTAGTATTCGTCGCGCAGAAGACTTTCGGCATCTGCACCGAACTTTTCCGCGTAGTTTTGAACGAGCGGCGCCGCAATCTGCATATCTTCTTCGGTCGCCTTATGCGCCACGACCTGCTCCGGCAAATCCTTCGGCAGGTGCGCGGTGCGCAGATAAATGCGTCCGCCGTGCATGCCCGTGCCGCAGAAATTGCCGACCGGCTGGCGATCTTCACTGCCGATGCCGAGCACAACGATGATGCCGCCCGCCTGATATTCGCCGAGGAAACTGCCTGTTCTGCCGCCGATGACGAGTACGGGTACTTTCTCTTTATACTCTTTCATGTGGATACCTGCGCGGTAACCGGCATCGCCCTGCACGTAGATGGCACCGCCGCGCATGGCGTAACCTGCCGCGTCGCCCGTGCTGCCGTGAATGGTGATTTCACCCGCGTTCATCGTGTCGCCGGTCGCGTCCTGTGCACTGCAATTTACAATAATATTTGCGCCGTCCAGATACGCGCCGAGCGCGTTGCCCGGCACTTCGTTCAATATAATCGTACCCTCACTTTGCCCTGCGCCGATATAGCGCTGGCCGAGTGCATATGTTTTCTGTTCCATGTTTCTCCCCCTTACTGCTGCTTTGAGAGCAGGTCGCGGCGCGTACGGGCCGTGAATGCCATGAGTTGCGGCTTTTCGCAGATCAGCTTAAAATCGATTGAGCTTAACGGCGTGCGATTACGGATAAGCGCCGTGTAGATACCGGCACGCGCCACGTCGCCAATCAGGATATAGCCCTTTAAAACATCATCTTTATAGAAAAGGATCTTGTAGTTTTCGCCGTCACGGCGGACGTAGGTCTCGCCGTCATACGTGCCTGCAGTGATGATGTGCAGCCCCATGAAGCCGATGGCATTCATCGGGATCGCCCGGTCAAAGCTCGCTTTGCCGCCCGCCATGTTGATGCCGGCGGTATTGCCCTGCATATAGGCGTTCGGCAACAGCGCCAGCACGCGGTTGACGCCGGCGGAAATATCGAAGCTCTCCGCGCAGTCGCCTGCGGCATAGACATCGGGCAGTGTTGTTTTGCCGGTATCATCCGCTGCAATGCCGCGGCGCACCTCGCCGCCTGCATCTTTGACGAGCGAAGTATTCGGGCGCACGCCGACCGCAATGACGAGCACGTCAAAATCGATCGTAAGACCGCTTTTGAGTGTGGCGGTCGTGCCCGCAAACTTTGCGGCGGTATCGCCGAGGTGGAACTCGATGCCCTGCTTTTCAAGAAAATCCTTGACGATAGCGGAGCCGGTCTCATCAAGGATGCTCGGCAGCACGCGGTCGGCAAGGTCGACGACCGTGATGGATTTCACGCGCTCCTTGATGCCCTCTGCGCACTTTAAACCGATGAGGCCCGCGCCGATAATCAAAACACGGCTGTCTTTTGTAAGGACGCTTTCAAGTGCGTGTGCGTCATCGAGCGACATGAACGTGAACTTTTCGGGAACGGTATCAAGCCCCTCCATGGGCGGTACGAACGGCGTGGAGCCGGTTGCGACAAGGAGCTTTTCATAGGGTATCTCTTCCCCGCTTTTTAAGGTCACGGTTTTCTTTTCCGGGTCGAGCTTTGTGACGGTCTCACCGAGCTTTGCGGTGACATGATTTTCTTCGTAAAAGCTGTCCGGGCGGTACTTCATGCGCTCCTCATCCGTTTTGCCCTGCAATAAATAGGAAATGAGCGGGCGCGCGTAGGTGTGGTGGTTTTCGGAAGCAATCAGCACGATCTCTCCGTCTTTATCTTTACTGCGGATGCCTTCCACACAGCCGATGGCCGCAGTGGAGTTGCCGATGATTACATATTTTGCCATGGTGTTCAGTCCCTTTTCTCAAAGATGATGGCTTTGTTCGGACAGCCCTGCACACAGGCGGGCTTGCCGCCGGCGTTTTCGATGCACAGCTCGCACTTCTGCATGACGCCGGATTCCGAGGGCATCAGCGCGCCGTAGGGACATACCAGCACGCAGGTGTGGCAGCCGACGCACTTATTCTGGTCGATACAGACCACGCCGTCCTTTTTGGAAAGTGCGCCCGCAATGCAGCTTTTCACGCACAGCGGGTCTGTGCAGTGGCGGCAGGAAACCGCAAAGCTGACCTGATTGTCCCCCTCAATACGGATGCGGGGGTGAATGGTCCTGTCCTTCAGCGCCTTGATCATGCTGGATTTTCCGGAGTTTGCAAAGGCGCAGTAATATTCGCAAAGATGGCAGCCAAGGCACCATTTTTCATCAACATATACTCTTTTCATGGTTACGCTCCCTTTTCTGCTTATTCGCCCGCGTGCTTGATGCCGAGAATCTGAAGCTCTTTTTCGTTCAGACCCACGCCGCGCAGCATAAGGCGGTTGCCGCGCAGCGCCTCAATGGAATTGATGCCCATGCCGCCCATCATTTCCTTAATCTCGTGCTCCCACGCGGTGACAAGATTCACAAGGCGCTTATAGCCGATGTCCGGGTTGAGGCGCTTCACAAGGTCGGGGCGCTGGGTTGCGATGCCCCAGTTGCACTTGCCGGTCTGGCAGCTTCTGCACAGATGGCAGCCGAGCGCCAAAAGTGCCGCCGTGCCGATGTAGCACGCATCTGCACCGAGCGCGATGGCCTTGACAACATCGGCGCTGGAGCGAATGGAGCCGCCGACGACGAGCGAAACCTTATTGCGAATGCCCTCATCGCGCAGGCGCTGATCGACCGCCGCCAGAGCAAGCTCAATCGGGATGCCGACGTTATCGCGGATGCGCGTAGGCGCCGCGCCCGTACCGCCGCGGAAACCGTCGATGGCGATGATGTCCGCGCCGCTGCGTGCAATGCCGGACGCAATGGCTGCAACGTTGTGCACCGCCGCAATCTTGACGATGACGGGCTTTTTGTAGTTTGAGGCTTCTTTTAAGGAGAAAACAAGCTGACGCAGGTCTTCAATGGAGTAAATATCGTGGTGCGGTGCGGGCGAAATAGCGTCCGAGCCCTCCGGGATCATGCGTGTGCGGGAAACGTCGCCGACAATTTTTGCACCCGGCAGATGGCCGCCGATGCCCGGCTTTGCGCCCTGCCCCATTTTGATCTCGATGGCGGCGCCGGCGCTGAGGTAATCCTTATGCACGCCGAAGCGGCCGGACGCGACCTGCACGATGGTATTTGCGCCGTACTTGTAGAAATCCTGATGCAGACCGCCCTCGCCGGTGTTGTAGTAGATGCCGAGCGCTTCTGCGGCGCGGGCAAGGCTTTCGTGTGCATTGTAGCTGATGGAGCCGTAGGACATGGCAGAGAACATGATCGGCACGGAAAGCTCAAGCTGCGGGGTGATATTCGTCTTAATCTTACCGTTCTCGTCGCGCTCGATTTTAGACGGCTTCTGACCTAAAAACGTCTTCGTTTCCATCGGCTCACGGAGCGGGTCGATGGACGGGTTCGTGACCTGCGACGCGTTGATGAGGATTTTATCCCAGTAGACCGGCAGGGGCTTCGGGTTGCCCATGGAAGACAGCAGCACGCCGCCGCTGCTCGCCTGACGGTAGACCTCCATGATGGTCTCGCCGGACCAGTTGGCATTTTCCTTAAAGGTGTGGTCGGTCTTGACGATCTTCAAAGCGCGCGTGGGACAGATAGAAACGCAGCGGTGGCAGTTCACACAGCGGCTTTCGTCGGAGATCATCATTTTCAGCTCATCGTCGTAAGCATGTACTTCGTTGGAGCACTGTCGTTCACAGGCACGGCAGGCAATGCAGCGCGCGGGGTTGCGGACGACCTCGTACTGCGGATATAAAAAATCGATAGCCATTTATAGTAACCTCATTTCTCAGAGAACACAAACTCTTACTTTTTGTCCAGCGTGAAGATGACAGGCTCGCCGCCTGCGGGCGCCCAGACCTTATCGAGCGTGGGCTGAATGACGCGGATGGCGGATTCTTCACTGGCGATGTAGACCATATCGCCCTTTTCGCCGACGACCATAGAACGCAGCTTTAAGCGGTCGTTGAGTGCCATAAGGCCACCCGTAAAGCCGACCAGAATGGAGAACGGACCGGTGACGAGCAGGCCGGAATACACATTGCGCAAATACGTCAGACGCGCGCGCTCCTCCGGGTCTTTGTTCTGAATGGTCGTCCAGAACGGTGCCGCGATGACGTTTGCGACCTCTTGCAGGGTGAGGCCCTGACGGCGTACAAGATAATCGAAAATATAGGTGATGACCTCGGTATCGGTCAAAAGGTTGCAGTTGTAGCCGTACATCTCAATGCAGCGGCGGTTCGCATCGTAGGACGAGATTTCGCCGTTATGGACAACGGAAAGGTCGAGCAGCGCAAACGGGTGCGCACCGCCCCACCAGCCGGGGGTATTCGTCGGGTAGCGGCCGTGCGCCGTCCAACAGTAGCCGGCGTATTCATCGAGACGATAGAACCGACCGACATCCTCCGGGTAGCCGACGGCCTTAAACACGCCCATGTTTTTGCCGCTGGAGAAAATATACGCGCCATCGATAAAGGTATTGACGCGGTTGACGCAGCGGGCGGTGAACTCGTCTTCATCGAGCTGGCTTTCCGCAAGCTTTGTGTGCAGCGGTGTGACGAAGTACCGCCAGATAAGCGGCTCGTCCGTGATCTGCGGAATCTTGCGGATCGGAATTTTGGAAAGATTCACGACGTCGAAATGCTCGTTGATGAACTTCTCACATTCCTCTTTTGCTTTTACATTATTATAGAAAACGTGGAACGCATACTGTTCCGCATATTCCGGGTAAATGCCGTAGCCGGCGAAGCCGCCGCCAAGGCCGTTTGAACGGTCGTGCATGATCTCAATGGAGTGGATGATATCGGAACCGTCCAGCCGCTTTCCGCTGCGGGAAAAAACGGAGGATACGGCGCACCCCGAAGGAATTCGGAAATCGCCCGCTGTGCTTTTGCCTTCTCTAAGCATAAAGACTGCTCCCTTCTGAAAACAAATAAGATATACGTCTTTTTCCCGGCTTTCCCGAAAAAAAGAGAAAGTCTGACCATACATGCTGCGTGCAATGCACGCGCGCCGTTCCCCCGGCGCAATCTAAAAGCCCCACATTCGGCAGCTTTTAAAAGCAACATGTATGATCAGACTCCATTGTCTGCCTACCATTATATAGCGGCCCTTCTTATATGTCAAGAAAAATTTCACGATTTTTGAATTTTTGAGTTGTAGCAATTTCATTTTATGTTCGCTCGACTTTAAAAATTTCATAAAACGAATTCATAAACGCAGGTTTAAATTGTACATCCTGCAAATCTTCAAATTTCCTCAAAAAAGGTGTTGACAAATGGCCCGAGACGTTGTAAAATTCATCACATAGCATAGCAAAGGCGCTGTGGTTGGTTTATTGCCATCCCCAGCGCTTTTTTCGTTTGAATGAATCGCGAACAGCTGTGCAGACGGTTTCGTAAAGCGAAGCCGCAGGACGAAACGCACGGGAAGATATACAAATTATATCGCAGCGTTCGCCCATCCTATTATGCGAATCTTATTGAAGGAAAGAGTGGTTTACATGAGCAGCACGACAAAGATCAATGTGCCGGACATTTTCGCCAGCATGGTGTTTAACGACGACGTCATGCGTGAGAGACTGCCGAAGGACGTTTACAAGTCTTTGAGAAAGACCATCGACAACGGCAAGGACCTCGACATCACGGTTGCCAATGCTGTGGCAAATGCCATGAAGGACTGGGCAATTGAAAAAGGTGCAACGCACTACACGCACTGGTTCCAGCCGATGACCGGCATCACCGCCGAAAAGCACGACAGCTTCATTTCTCCGACGGCAGACGGCCGCATCATCATGGAATTCTCCGGCAAAGAGCTCATCAAGGGCGAGCCGGATGCTTCCTCCTTCCCTTCCGGCGGTCTGCGCGCAACGTTTGAAGCCCGCGGCTACACCGCATGGGACCCGACCTCCTACGCATTCATTAAAGATCACTCCCTGTACATTCCTACGGCGTTCTGTTCCTACGGCGGCGAGGTGCTGGATAAGAAAACCCCGCTGCTGCGCTCCATGGAAGCGTTGAGCGCACAGGCCGTTCGTATTCTCCGCCTTTTCGGCGACTCCACGACAAAGCGTGTCATCACGACCGTCGGTCCGGAGCAGGAATATTTCCTTGTCGATAAAAAGCTCTACGATGAGCGCCCGGACCTCATTTACACGGGCCGTACGCTGTTCGGTGCACGCGCACCGAAGGGCCAGGAGCTTGAAGATCATTACTTCGGCGCAATCAAGCCGAGAATTGCCGCGTTCATGCAGGAGCTCGACGAAGAGCTGTGGAAGCTCGGCGTGCTTGCAAAGACAAAGCACAACGAGGTCGCCCCGGCACAGCACGAGTTGGCACCGATCTTCTCCACCACGAACGTTGCGACCGACCACAACCAGCTGACCATGGAGACAATGAAGAACGTTGCGCTCCGCCACGGCCTTGTCTGCCTGCTGCATGAAAAGCCGTTTGCAGGCGTGAACGGCTCCGGCAAGCACAACAACTGGTCTATTTCCACCGATACCGGAAAGAACCTGTTGGAGCCGGGCAAGCTGCCGCAGGAAAACGCACAGTTCCTCCTCTTCCTCGCAGCTGTCATCAAGGGTGTTGACGAGTATCAGGATCTGCTCCGTATCTCCGTCGCTTCCGCAGGCAACGACCACCGCCTCGGCGCAAACGAAGCGCCGCCGGCCATCATCTCCATCTTCCTCGGCGACGAGCTTACGGCTATTCTGCACGCCATTGAGACCGGCACGGTCTACGGCGGCACGCTCCGCGTCAACATGGAGATTGGCGTAAACGTTCTGCCGTCCTTCACAAAGGATACAACGGACAGAAACAGAACCTCCCCGTTCGCTTTCACCGGCAACAAGTTCGAGTTCAGAAGCCTCGGCTCGCAGCTCAATATCGCCTGCCCGAACATCATGCTGAACACGATCATCGCCGATGAACTCGAGCAGTTTGCAGACGAGCTTGAGGGCAAGGAAGATTTTAACGGCGCACTCAACGCACTCATCAAGCGCGTGATCAAAGAGCACAAGCGCATCATCTTCAACGGCGACGGCTATGCGGACGCATGGAAGGCGGAAGCTGCAAAACGCGGCCTGACGAACCTGCCGACCACGGTAGACGCACTGCCGCATTACACCGACGAAAAGAACGTGAAGCTCTTTACAAAGCATAAGATCTACACCGAGGTCGAGATGCAGTCCAGACAGGACATCATCCTCGAGACGTACGCGAAGACCATCAACATCGAAGCGCTCACCGCAAGTGATATGGTCAAGCGCGACATTCTCCCCGCTGTTTCCTCTTACGTTGCGGAGCTTGCAAGCGGCGTTGCCACGAAGAAGGCCATCAGCGATGACATTCCGTGCGAAGCGGAGCTTGATATCATCAAGCGTCTTTCCGGCCTGCAGGACTGCGCATATAAGAAGCTCGCTGCGCTCGATAACGCCATCATCGGCGTGAAGGAAGTCGGCGAAGATCCGATTGAGGTTGCGACCTATTATAAGGATTCCGTCATCACCGCCATGACCGAGCTGAGAGCCGTTGTGGACGAGATGGAAACGCTGGTTTCTTCCGATTATTGGCCGTACCCGAGCTACGGCGATCTGATGTTCAGAGTATAAAGGGCTTTGAACATACCGTTTCAAACGGATAAGGAATGAAAAATTCAATATAGGCACAAGGGTGTGCACGGGGTTCCGTTTCAGGAACCAAACGTGCACACCCTTTTCTATTTTCAAACAACACATAGGAGGACGAACATATGACAAGCGAAATCTTCAGCGTCTGGTTTTTGATGGGCGCAGCGCTGGTCTTCTGGATGCAGGCCGGCTTCGCCATGGTAGAAACGGGTTTCACCCGTGCAAAAAATGCCGGCAACATTTTGATGAAGAACTTGATGGACTTCTGCATCGGCACCGGCGTATTCATTCTCATCGGCTTCAGCTTTTTGCTGGGCGAAGACTTACTGGGCTTCATCGGTAAGCCGGGCTTTGATATTTTCACAAACTACGCAAACTTTGACTGGTCGAATTTCGTATTCAACCTTGTGTTCTGCGCCACGACCGCGACCATCGTTTCCGGCGCAATGGCAGAACGCACAAAGTTCCTTTCCTACTGCATTTACTCCGGTGTTATCTCCGCTTTGGTATACCCCATCGAAGCACACTGGATCTGGGGCGGCGGCTGGCTTTCGCAGCTCGGCTTCCATGATTTTGCAGGCTCCTGCGCCATCCACATGGTAGGCGGTCTTTCCGCGCTCATCGGCGCAAAGCTGCTCGGCCCGCGCATCGGCAAGTTCGAAAAGGATGCAAGCGGCAAGATCGTAAAGGTCAATGCTTTCCCGGGCCACAACATTCCGCTCGGCTGCCTTGGCGTGTTTATTCTTTGGTTCGGCTGGTACGGCTTCAACGGTGCTGCGGCAACAAGCGTTGAGCAGCTCGGCTCCATCTTCCTCACCACCACCGTCTCACCTGCCATAGCAACTGTCACCTGCATGATCTTCACATGGGTAAAGTACGGCAAGCCGGATGTTTCCATGTGTCTCAACGCTTCTCTCGCCGGTCTGGTCGCCATCACCGCCGGCTGTGACGTAACGGACTGCCTCGGTGCAGCAATCATCGGCATTGTGGCCGGTCTCCTTTGCCCGTTCGGCGTTTGGCTGCTCGACTATAAGCTCCATGTCGATGACCCGGTCGGCGCGGTTGCCGTCCACTTCTGCAACGGCATTTGGGGCACCATTGCAGTCGGTCTTTTTGCAACGACCACAGCCCCCGGCAACGATAGCTTCACCGGCCTGTTCTACGGCGGCGGCATTGCACTGCTTGCAAAACAATTGCTTGGTGTGCTTACGGTCTGCGCTTGGACAGCCGTGACGATTACCATTGTGTTCCTGCTCATCCGCGCGACAGTCGGCCTGCGTGTGACGAGAGAAGAAGAGATTATGGGTCTTGACCTGCCCGAGCATGGCCTTGCAAATGCGTATGCAGACTTCGTTCCGGCCATCAACACCTCGCTCGAAAGCGCAGACCTCAGCGTTGCCCCTACCCCGTTCGGCCCGGCTGCGGTGGACGAAGCAGTACCGGTCGTTGTGCATCACGCCCCCGTGAAGACCGTAAAAGCGGAAAGCACCGGCGTGAAGATGACGAAGGTCGAGATTGTGTGCAAGCAGGCAGCTTTCGATACCTTGAAGAACGCACTGATGAGCGTCGGCATCACCGGTATGACGGTGACGAACGTACTCGGCTGCGGCATTCAGAAGGGCAAGCCGGAATACTACCGCGGCACGCTCGTAGAAGCAAACCTGCTGCCTAAGGTACAGGTGGAGGTCGTCATTTCCAAGGTGCCTGTCCGCACGGTCATCGAAACGGCGAAGAAAGCGCTTTACACCGGTCACATCGGTGACGGCAAAATCTTCGTTTACGACGTGGAGAATGTCATCAAAGTCCGTACAGGCGAAGAAGGCTACGACGCCCTGCAGGATGTGGAATAATAAATCTTCCCATTTAAATTGAGTACGACGCGTACTACGCTCCTGAAATAAGAAAAGCCGAGACCTGCCGGTTCCCCCCGGCGGGTCTTGACTTTTTCTGTCATTTTCTCCTGCAACTTATTTTCAGTTTTGCACAAAATGGGAATTGAACTCTTTTTGGATTTGTGTTATACTGTTATAAGAATTTATCCACCCCGATTGTGAGAGGAGACAGCCGTGAAAATTCAGGAATCCGCAGAAAACTATCTTGAGACCATTTTGATCTTATCCGAGCGCAGCACCTATGTGCGTTCTATTGATATTGCCAACGAGCTCAATTTTACAAAACCCAGTGTCAGCGTAGCCATGAAAAAGCTGCGCGAGAACAATTTGATCACCGTAGACGGCGACGGCTACATTCACCTGACGGAGGACGGCCTTGCTATCGCCAACCGCATGTATGAGCGCCACAAGTTGCTTTCCGATTGGCTCACCTATCTCGGCGTGCCGAAGGACATTGCAACAGAGGACGCCTGCCGCATTGAGCACGTCATCAGCCAGGAGAGCTTTGAAAAGATCCGTGCGCATGTCCGCGAAATGAACGAGCATCTTTAATGAACTTAAACAGCACAAAACCCGTTTCCGAAGCTTTTATCGGAAACGGGTTTTTACTTTTACAGCAACGCCATGCTCTGCAAAATAAAGATCATCAAAAATACGGTCGGGATGCAGCACACGGCGCTCAAAACAACAAGCTGACCGGCAAGCTCGCCATCTGCGCCCGCCTGCTGCGCCATGATGTAGCTTGATACCGCGACCGGCGTTTCCCACGCAAGTGCAAGCGCCAGAAGGCTCGGCCCTCTGCTGCCCGCCAGAACCGCGATCGGCAGAAAAACAAGCGGAATGACGACGAGCTTTATAAACACCGTCACGCCCGCAATACGCATGTTGCCTTTTAGCTTGCGGAAGCTGAAATCACCGCCGAGCACAATGAGCGCGAGCGGCGTGGCAAGGCGCGAAACATCGCGCAGGCTCGTTTCCAGAAATGCCGGGAAACGCAATTTAATGATGGACGCAAACACACCGAGCAGTGCCGCGATAATGAGCGGGTTTGTCGCGATGGATTTGAGCGTCTTTTTCAGCGAGACCTTACCTCCGCCCGTAAATACCGTCAGCGCAATGACGGCCAAAACGTTGTACATCGGCACGAGCACGGCGCTCAAGATGGAGGCCGCGGCAGCCTCCTCCGCGCCGAACACGTTCGTGACGAGGCTCACGCCGAATATGACGTAGTTGCTGCGAAAAAGTCCCTGAATGATGACGCCGCGCTGTTTCGGCTCGCGCACGACACGCGGCACGACGATGCACAGCACTGCGAACAAGAACAGCAGGCTCCCTACCGCGATTGTGAACGTCATGCCGTCGATGGCCTCGGTGATCTCCGTTTTATAGATGTTATTAAACAGCAGAAACGGCAGGAAAAATTTGAATGTCAGCGTATTCGTCTGCTTTAAAAATTCCGACGAGACGAAGTTTTTGTGCTTTAAAAAGTAGCCAAACGCCAAAAGCAAAAACGTTGGCATGATCGCATTCAGCGCGACCAGAAAACTATCGAACACGCTGCACCCCGGCTTTCACACTTTCATGCACCGCCATGATTTTCTGGAATCCCGCGATGCCGACGGAAAACGCCGTTGCGCCGCCCGCCGCCGTGCCCATAGCAAGCGCCTTTGCAAAACTGCCGGAATGCGTGAATTCCGCCAAAAAGCCGCCGACCATGGAATCGCCCGCGCCGGTGGAGTTTATCAGCGTGCCCTTTGCCGCCGGGGCAAAATACACCTCGCCCGTTTCCGTATACAAAAGCGCACCGTCGCCCGCCATGGAAACGAGCACGTTTTTTGCGCCGCGTTTTTTCAGCTCCTCCGCAAGCGCCGTCACCTGTTTCTCTGTGTCCGCCGGGGCACGGAACATCTCGGAAAGCTCCTCGCGGTTCGGCTTTACGAGGAACGGCTGAAATTCAAGCGTAGACAATAATAAATCGCCTGCGGCATCCACAATGAGCCGCACGCCTTTTGTTTGCGCAAGCTTTGCAATCTGTGCGTAAATGTCTTTTGGCAGTGACTTCGGCACACTGCCGGAAAGCACCAAGGTATCCTGCGGGGTCAAGGCACCGAGCTTTTCAAAAAAATTTTTGAGCTCGTTTTCTGAAATCTCCGGACCGCTGCCGTTCAGTTCCGTTTCTTCCTCGGCATACAGCTTTAAATTGATGCGCGTAAAGCCGTTTTCGACTTCGATGAAATCGGTCGTGATGCCTTCTTTTTCAACGCCCTCGCGCAGCGCTTTGCCCGTAAAGCCCGCAATAAACCCAAGCGCGATGCTTTTTGTATTCAACGCGTGCAGCAGCAAAGAGACGTTCACGCCCTTGCCGCCAAACACAATATTTTCTGTTTTCGTGCGGTTCGTTTTGCCCGTGCGGAACGTGTCCGCCGTGACGACGTAATCCACCGCCGGATTAAATGTGATCGTGTAGATCATAAAAGCCCCTCCAACCAAATCAAGTGGTTTCAGCATAGCATGATTTTGCAAAAAAAGCAAGAAAAAGCGTCTGCACCGCCAAAAGACGTATGCAGACGCTCGATTTTATTTTGATTTAGGCTTCTAAGCGCTCAAATTTTTTCGCGCCCCAACGCACCAAAAGCAGGTGCATCAAGACAGACGCAAGCAAAAGGAACGCAGTCGTTACCGCATACGCTGCAATGCCCGGAATATGCAGTGCAGATACCGCGAAAAACACGCCGACGATCACCGCCGCAAAGAAGTACGCGCCGAACATTGTGACGCATACGCTGAGGGACTGCTTGCACGGCTGATTTTCGCTCTGCCAGTCAAAGCGCGGCGCGAGCAGGTTCATCACAAGGCCGAGCGTGCCGACGAACCAGCAGAACAAAACGCAAACGCAAACGGTCAGCACCGTGAGCCCGATACCGCACCCGGCGATGAGGCAAAGCGCCAAAACACTGACGGCGACAAGCGGCATTTGCAGGCGGCACACCATAAGGAGCTTGCCCAAAAGCACCGTTTTGCCGCTTATGGGCATCGTGCGCAGCACCCACAGATTTTTGCCCTCCAATGAGACAGACGGCGCGGTCGCGCAGGACGTCGCGATGCAAAACGCCATCACGCCAAAAATGCCGAGTGCAATCCATTCGGGCCGAAAACTCATCAGGCTTATCATCTGCATCAGCTTCCCGCGGAAAATCGCGGCGGCAATCGGCAGAACCGGAATGACCACCAGGCCGAAGCCGAAATTCATCAGGTACGCGGGGCTTGTGAAGAACTTCCGCTGCTCCTTATGCGTAACAGACAGCACCGGCGTGCGCTGCTTTGCGGAAGCTTTGCCCGATTTGTGCTTTGCACCCGCTTTCGCGCCCGATGTACGCACGGAGGAAATGAAAGATGTGGAAAGCCGCCAAAGCGTGAAAAGCGCTATTGCCGCGCTCAATAAAGTCACGAGCAGCGTGTGCAAAAGACTTCCGCCGCACGCCATGCCAATAGCATAAAGCGGCCAAACATATTTCATCGCACCCGCGATCTGCGTGCCCTGCATGACGAGCCCGGACAAAAACGAGTTGACGTTCGCGTAAAAATACCAGTACACCGCCATGAAGATGACCATGTACAAAAGCGAAACAACCGCCTTGTTGCGCAGGCGGCTGAGGAGCTTGTGCAGCACCCAGCCGAGCGCACAGCAGACAGACTGCGAAATCAGGCTCAGAGCCACAAACGTAAACAGCCACCCGATAATCATCGTCGCCGATGCGCCGTAGGAAAACGCGTAAATACCGAACGCGGGCAGCAAAACCGCCAGCGTGTACCCTGCCGTTGTTGTGAACAGCATTGCAATGCGCGTCAAGAGAATGTACTTTGGCGGTATCGGCATGGAAAGCAACCGTTCGTTGTCTTTCGCGTCATACAACTGCGCCTGCGTCATAAAAACGCTGCCCAGCATGGAAAGTGCCAGCGCCGCTGTGCCCGCCATGGCGAAATACAGCCACGTAAGCCCCATTTCGCACAGCGGAACAAGCTCTGCGAACACCACAAACATCAAAATTTCCATGCACACCACAAAGAACAGCATCAGAAAAGCCAACCATCCGCCGGAGGTCTTTTTGCCGTTGCCTTTTTTCATGCGCGCCGCAAACTGCTTCCATTGCAGCTTCCAGAGGGATCTTAACATGCAGCCTCCCCCTTTCAGTCCTTGTGGTCTTCCAGCTCTAAGAAGACCTGCTCCAAAGAACCGTCGCCGCGCACGCTGTCCATGGTGCCGTGTGCAATGAGCTTGCCGTTTTTAATAATAGCCACATTGTCGCACAGCTTCTCCGCCACCTCCAAAACGTGTGTGGAAAAGAAGATAGCGCCGCCGTTTCGGCAATGCTCCGCCATAATCTCCTTTAATTCGTGCGCCGCAATGGGGTCGAGCCCGACGAACGGCTCGTCCATCAAAATGAGCTTCGGCTCGTGGATAAGCGCGCCGATAACGGCGATTTTCTGCTTCATGCCGTGCGAGCACTCCGAGATGAGGTTCGGCAGCGCGTTTTTAATATCCAGCCGCTCGGCAAGCGCTTCCATGCGCGCCTTGTGGTCCGCTTCCGATACGCCGTACATATCCGCAACAAAATTCAAATACTCGTAGCCCGTCAGGAATTCATAAAGGTCAGGATTATCGGGTATGTAGGCCATGATCTTTTTGCAGGCGATGGGGTCTTTTTGAATGTCGATGCCGTTCACCGTAATGGTGCCGCCGTCCGGCTTTAATAAGCCGCAGCAGGCTTTCAACGTAGTCGTTTTGCCCGCGCCGTTGTGTCCGATGAACGCGCAGATCTCCCCCGCCGCAATGTGCAGCGAAAGGTCGTCTACGGCGATTTTGTCACCGAAGCGCTTTGTGTAGTTTTGAATGTCCAGCATGTGTTTTTCTCCTTTTTCTTCTTTTTCACGGCTGAAATGCGGCCTTTCCGAATTTCAGCCGCCGAGCCCATTATAGACACACGGCAGAAAAATGTCAATGTTTTCCGGCGCATGGGAATATGTCATAAAAGAACATAAAAACAGCGCAACTCCTACGAGCTGCGCCGAAGCAAGTCGAATTATTCTTTTCCTGCAGAGAGCGCCGCTTCCTGCTTTCTGCGGCAACCAAACACGAGCTGATCGATAACGACGACGAGCGCGCCGAGCAGCACGATGATGTAATATGTGAAGAATCGCCACACAAGCACGGCGGTGTACAAAATATCGCCGGATGCAAAATACGATTTAAAGAACATGGAGAAGCCGAGCTCCTGTGCGCCGGATGCACCGGGCAGCGGGATAAAGCACACGGAGGCCTGCAGCATCGTCTGCATACAAAGCAGTTCGCCGTAAGGCAGGTCGAGTGAAAACGCGCGGAACACCACGTACAGCACGCTCATCTGCAAAATGACCTGCGGGATCGACCACAAAATCGCAAGGAGCACATAGTGCATTTTGCTTCTGAATTTCATTGTGTAGGAGGAGAAATCCGCCTCAAAGCCGTGCACTTTTTCTATGTAATTCTCGCGCTTTTTGAGAAACGTACATTTCAAGAGCAGCTTTGTCACGCCGCCACACAGTTTTTTTAAGATCTTCGGGCTGAACAGAAGCGGTATCGCGATAATCCACAGCCCGTTGATGGCGATGCCGAGCAACACAATGGGAATGAGCTGCGGGTCGTCCCGCTTCAAACTCGGGTACATATAAATCAGCGATGCCACCGTGCACAGCACAAACGCAAGCTGATACGCAAAAAACTTTACAAACAGCACCGCAGTGGAGTTGCCGACCGAGACCTTATCGCGCCGCAGGTAGACGACCTGCGCAGGCTGCCCGCCCGTGGAGCTCGGCGTGATGTAAGAATAATAAATGCCGATAAGCCCAATCTTCACCGTTGTCCAAAAGCCGACGTGCTCGCCCTGCGCGCGCAGCAGCATATGGATGATGCCGCCCTCTGTTACGAGGAACACGCCGGTCATCAGCACAGCGAGCGCCACAAACCCGAGGGAAAGATTTGCGATGACGGAAAACATGCCCGCAAATTCGGTATTGACGAGCCCGAACACGATCATCACGACCACCGTCAGCCCCACGTATATAAGACCCCACGGGATCTTTTTCTTTTCTTTCATGAAAATGTAGTCTCCTTGCAGAAAAATCGTATTTTATAGTATACCATATAGCGTTTCTATTGGCAAGACAAGACTGACAACCGAAAGAAAACGTTAAGGCAGTGCCCTGAATATTCGGCACTGCCTTATTCGTTTATTTTACTTTTCCCCGTGCGCATCCCAGATAATTTTCAGGCCGTCCAGCAGAAGCGTATCGCTGAAAGTGATCTTGCGGCTGCAATGCGGTACGATAAGACCTGCGAGGCCGCCCGTTGCGACCACCTCGCACGGTGCGCCGAGCTCATCTTCAATGCGGTCGCACAGGCCGTCCAGCATACACGCCGTGCCGAACACCATGCCGGACTGGATGCACTCCATCGTGTTGCGGCCAAGCACCTGCGGCGGCGCGGTCAGACTGACGGAAGAAAGCTGCGCTGCGCGGCTCGTCAATGCGTCAAGGGACGTGCCGACGCCCGGAATGATCACTACGCCGCACACTTCGCCATCGGCGTTTAAACCCGTCAGCGTCGTTGCCGTGCCCATATCGATGACGATACACGGGCCGTGGTACATGGCTTTTGCCGCCACAGCACCGACAACGAGGTCGGCGCCGAGTGTGTTCGGCACATCGCGCTTCACTTTCAGCTCCGGCACAGACTGCGCGCTGACGATGAACGGTTCCACCTTCCAAACACGGCGCACCGCGCGGGCGAGGTCATCGGTCAGCCGCGGCACAACGGAGCTTAAAACCGCGCCGTTCACCTGCGACGTGTGGATATTGTATAAATGCAAAATGCTGAGCATTGCAGAAGCGTATTCGTCCTCCATGCGCGGCGGATTCGTCGCCATGCGCGTGACGAACAGCAGCTTTTCCCCCTCATAAACACCCAGTGTGATGTTGGTATTTCCGACGTCCAGTGCCAGCAGCATACCTTTCCCCTCCGAAAACAAATTTCTTTGAGAGCAGTATATCACAAAAACACAAAAACGTACAGAAAAAGTTTTACCCGAAAAGCCGCACCGAAAGCAGCGTGAGCAGCACGGCGGCAAGGTCGCCGCAAAGCGCCGCCGGAATCGTGTAGCGCAGCGTTTTATACCCCCGGCCCGAAAAATATACCGCGGCCGCGTAAAACGTCGTTTCCGTCGAAGACGATAAAATTGCTGCCAATCGGGATATTACACTGTCCGCACCGTATGCGCCATAAAGCTCCGTAACATACGACACCGAGCCGCTGCCCGAAAGCGGGCGCAGTAAGATGAGCGGCATAAGCTCCGTGGGGATATTCAGCACTTCTGTCACGGGCCGCAGCAGCGCGGAAAACAGCTCTAAAAAGCCGGACGCGCGCAGCATGGAAATGCCGACAATAAGTCCGAGCAGTGTCGGCAATAATTTTATCGCCGTATGCATGCCCTCCGCCGCGCCTTTTGTGAACAGCTCAAACACCGGCAGTCCTTTTACGTACCCGCACATGACCGTGAGCGCGATCACGCCGCAGACAGCCGCCGCGCCTATGCCCGCCACAATTTTTGAAACACGCGGCACATCAGCACGCAGACGAGCAGACTGCCGAATGAAACAAGCCAAATATGCGGCATAACATCATACGGGTCCGCGCTGCCGTAGGAAGCCCTTAAGGTGACCGCCGCCGAGGGAATCAGCTGAAACGACGCCGTATTCATCACGACGAATAAGATCATCTCTTGCGTCGGCACGTCGCCCGTCTGTAATTTCTGCATTTCGTCCATGGCGCTCAATCCAAACGGTGTGGCGGCGTTGCCCATGCCGAGCATGTTTGCGGCAATATTCATTGATATTTTTTCGCGCACGGTTTCATTTTTTCCGTAATTCGGAAACAGTCGCTTGATGGCCGGCGACAGAATTTTGGAAAGCCCGTTTGTAAGCCCCGCCTCCCCCGCAATACGCATGATGCCCGTCCAAAGGCACATCGCGCCGAGCAGCAAAAACACCGTTTCCACCGCCTGCCTTGCGCCATCCGCCGCAGCAGCGGAAAGTGCCGTCCATCTCCCCGTGCACACCGCACCGACGAACGCCAGCACAATCATCGCCATCCAGATGCCGTTCAGCATCCTACCCTCCCCTTTCATTTTATTTCTCTGCGGAAATTTACAGAGTTTTGATTGATTTTAACACAAATATGGATTATGATAGAGGTATATTCATTTGGAAAGGATGAAATGTATCATGTTCGGTGAAAAAATTCTCGATTACTGGGACGATATAATGAAAGACCTCGGCGATATCATCGCCATTCCCTCAGTCGCACAGCCACAGGACGGCCCGTATCCGTTCGGCAAGGACGCAGCAACTGCTGTGGATAAGGCGATAGAAATTGCGGAACGATACGGCATTAAGACGAAGAACAGCGACTATTATGCAATGCACGCAGAGCTCGGCGAGGGCGAAGAAAACGCCGTTGTTATGGCGCACCTTGACGTCGTGCCGGCCGGCGAAGGCTGGGACAGCGACCCGTACACTATGGTCATCCGCGACGGCAAGGCATTCGGCCGCGGCGTTTCCGATAACAAGGGTCCGGCAATTGTTGCGCTGCACTGCCTGCGCGCGCTGAAGGAAGCAGGCGTCGTCGGCAAACGCAAGCTGCGCGTCGTGCTCGGCTCCGCAGAGGAGATCGGCATGCAGGATATGGGTCACTACTTCTCCAAAGAGCAGATGCCCACCATGGGCTTCACCCCGGACGCCTGCTACGGCGTATGCCACTGCGAAAAAGGTCTGTTCCGCTTTGCCGTAACCGGCAAGGTCGGCAAGAAGATCGTTTCCTTCAAGGCCGGCACTGTTGTCAACGCCGTGCCGTATAAGGCAAAGGCCGACGTGCTCTGTGATGACGACGAATTTGCAAAGCTTGTCGAAGCTGCAAACGCTGCGGAAGTGAAGTTCGACATCACACGCACCGAAAACGGCGCACACATCGTCGCAACCGGCAAGGCCGCGCACGCTTCTACCCCGGAGATCGGCATCAACGCCGCCGCACACCTTGCACGCCTGCTCGTGAACGTTTTCGGCGCAGACTGCGGTGAATTCCTCACGTTCATGGATGAGAAAGTCGGCCTTGCATATGACGGCTCCAACATCGGCGTTAAGATGTCCGATGAGCCGAGCGGTGCGCTGACCTTCAACCTCGGCCTCGTGAACATTGAAAACGGCGAGGGCCGCTTCGATATCGACATTCGCTACCCGGCAACAAAGTCCGGCGCAGAGATTGACAAGATCCTTGCAAAGTCCGTGGAGGGCACAGGCCTCACCTACACGCTCATTTCCGATGAGCCGCCGCTGTACCTGCCGAAGGACGGCCCGCTCGTCAGCCTGCTTTCCGGCGCTTATGAGGACGTCACCGGCAAAAAGTGCGACGTCTTCTCCATGGGCGGCGGCACGTATGCCCGCCAGATGGGCGGCGCAGGCGTTGCGTTCGGCGCATCGTTCGACGAAGAGGAATCGAACGCGCACCAGGCAAACGAGTGCATCAACGTGGAGCAGTTCAAGCTGCACGCACAAATCTGCCTTGAGGCCATGTACCGCATGTTTACAGCGGACTGATTTTGAATTCAGGAGCGCACCGTTATGGAATATGCACATATCATGCCGGAGGACATTTTAAAAAATCCCGAAGTGAAGGTCTACGTGGAGGCGGGCAACAGCTGCCTTGGCGCACTGGGCTTCACGGAGCACGGCCGCCCGCACGCCAAGCGATGCAGCAACTACGCGCGGAACATTCTGGAAGCGCTTGATTACGATACGCGCACCTGCGAGCTTGCCGCCATCGCCGGTTATCTGCACGATATCGGCAACACGGTAAACCGCGTCGACCACGCGCACAGCGGCGCCATTATGGCGTTCACGCTTTTAACGCGCATGAACATGCCGCCGGAAGAAATCGCTATCATCTGCTCGGCTATCGGTCACCACGATGAGAAAACCGCTTTCCCGGTAAACGCCGTCTCCGCCGCGCTGATCCTCTCCGATAAAAGCGACGTGCGTCGTTCCCGCGTGCGCAAAAACGCGATTATCGCAACGGATATTCACGACCGCGTGAATTACGCCGTCGTGAACGCCTCGCTGAAAATTGACAAAGAGCAGAAGCTTTGCCTTTTCAACATTACGATTGATACGGACATCTGCCCCGTCATGGAGTATTTCGAGATTTTCCTCGACCGTATGGTGCTGTGCAGAAAAGCCGCCGATCTTTTGGGGCTCACGTTCGAGCTTATCATCAACGACACGCGTCTGCTGTAATACGAATCACACCTATAATTCCTAGAATAGGAGCCGCAGTTCACACATTATCGAACTGCGGCTCTTTTGTTTTATCGTTTGTTCATTTTTTCGCCGTGTAAATTCACGCCTGCGGCTTCAATGCCCCGTAAAAATAACTCGCCGTCGCGCTTGTATAAATTCACTGTCAAAATCGCTTTAACCGGCGCCTGACTCGCCGAAACACCCGCGCATTCCGTGCCGTCAGGCTCAGCACCTCAGGCCGCGTGTTATTCTGCAAACTTTTCTCCTTTGCAATACAAATTTTGTACTCTTCGTCACGCGGCACCCAAGCGATTCGCCTTTTCCAATTATAATTTTCTCTGAGATAACGTTTACTTTTTTACACAGTTTTTATATAATGCTTTGCATACCTTGGGATACTGATCCATATCAAATTTTCTCGCAAACAAATAATCCGAAGCGATCAGTTCCTCATAGTCCCCGTCCTCAAACGTATACGGATTTCCGCGCTTCCAGTCAATCCACCGCATGTTTGCGTGGTAATCGTCAGCTTCCGGCGGCATCGATAGATTTCCGGCAAACGCCGACTGCATCACTAAAGTTTGCAGGAAACACTCATCGACACAGCAGCCATAAGAAAACGCAGATTTAATCCAGTCCTCTTTGGACAAAACGTACTTTGCAAGCGCGCCCGTAATGCTGAACCACTGCGAACCGCAATACAGCCTCTCCATGCCGTTTCGCTTCAGCCGGTCAACCCGAAGCAGCTTCTGCATCTCCACAAGGCCGCGCTCCATATAATACAGCCATCCGGTCGGTCTGCCCACCTTTTCCTGCAGCAAATGATAGCACTTTGCCCGCTCCTGCGTCCTCTCCTCCATGGCAAAATCATGGGCGGAAAAATGGATAAATTCCGTTCCCCGTTGCTCGAAGAAACCCCAGATTTCCTGCGCCGGACGCAGCGGCAGATCCGCGCCGGACAGCAGATGATAATAGCTGTAATCCTCCCCGGAATTCGCCGCGGCTTTCAATAAGTTCAGCTCCGCTTGTATCTGGGAATACCCGCCCCAGTTTACCCGCGTGCGCTCCGCAAACTTCATCTTGGAATGGCGCAGCGCAGGCCGGAACGAATCGGCATCAAAGTCCGTCACATGCGCATCGATGTGCATATAAATGTCGTTTTGCTCAAAATCCAACATCTCGCACAGCATTTTGAGCTGCTCAAACTTGTTGTGCGCAATAATCAAATAGGCGTGTTTTCCCACGTTGTCTCCTCTTTCCGTTTTAGAATTTCCCGCCCGGGCCGTCAAAGCACACGAAAGCCCGTTGTGTTTCCATTATATATTTGAAGCAAAGCAGTGCCAAGTATATATATAAACTTTACAACTTTAGTTGAAATTCGCAAACTAAAATTACATATTTATTTTCCTCTAATCAAGCATACAAAAGCAGCGCACCGGCAGATTTTTACCGCCCGTGCGCTGACTGGATTTTCTGTTCTTCTCTTTACATCGTACCGAAAATACGGTCGCCTGCGTCGCCGAGGCCCGGCAGAATGTAACCGTGTTCGTTGAGCTTCTCATCAACGGCTGCACAGTAAATATGCACGTCCGGGTGCGCTTCGCTCAGTGCCTTGAGGCCCTCCGGCGCTGCAATGATGCACAGGAACTTGATACTGCGCGGGCGGCTGCGCTTTACAATGGTGATCGCGTCCATTGCGGAACCGCCGGTCGCGAGCATCGGGTCAAGCACGATGACATCACGCTCTTCAATGTCGGACGGCAGCTTGTTGTAGTATTCGACCGGCTGCAAGGTATCGTGGTCACGGTAAAGACCGATATGGCCGACCTTTGCGCTCGGAACGAGCTGCAGCATGCCGTCTACCATGCCGAGACCGGCGCGCAGAATCGGCACGAATGCCAGCTTTCTGCCGGCGATGACTTTTGTCGTTGCGGTGCACATCGGGGTCTCCGTCTGCACGTCCATCAGCGGCAGGTCACGGGTAGCTTCGTAGCACATCAGCGTTGCGATCTCGCTGACAAGCTCGCGAAATTCCTTTGTGCCGGTGTTCTTATCGCGCAGGAAAGAGAGCTTGTGCTGAATGAGCGGGTGGTTCATGATAAAAATCTGTTCGTTGTTTTCCATATTGATTTCTCCGATTTCTGCCTTACAGGCGTCCGTTTTCAATATCTGCGATCTGGTCGATACGGCGCTGGTGGCGACCGCCCTCAAAGTCAAACTTAAGGAACGTGTCCACGATTTCCAGCGCGGTCTTCTCCTCGGTGACAAGGCCGCCGAGACACAGAATGTTTGCATTGTTGTGGCGGCGGGTCATTTCCGCTGCGTGGGTATCGCTGCACAGTGCCGCGCGGATGCCCTTCACCTTGTTTGCGGCCATGGAAATACCGATGCCCGTGGAGCAAACAAGTACGCCGTAATCAGCCTTGCCGTCTGCCACGCAGTGCGCGACCTTTGCGCCGTACACCGCATAGTCCACGCTCTCCGTGGAATAGCAGCCGAAATCTTCGACTTCGATGCCTTTTGCTTCCAAATGCTTCTTGACGGCTTCTTTCAGAGCGAATCCGCCGTGATCCGAACCAACTGCGATCTTCATGCTTTATTCTCCTTCGTATATGGATTACTTATTGTTTTTCTGTGCGTTTTTGGCTTTCAGTTCACGCTCCGCCTGCGGCAGACGCAGGTAGATTGGCATCAAAGCGTCCGGCGTAACCGTCTGTTCGTTTTCAACCATCTCCTGCGCCGCCATGGCAACGCCGGAGGCACGCTGAAAGCGAAGCTGCGGCAGCAAAAGCTCTGCACGGATAGCCGCAAACGTCTTATAGCAAAGCTCCGCGCCATCGCCGACGAGATAAATCTTCTCCGTAAACGTTTTGCATTCTTCCAAAAGCTCCGCAATGGGCAGTGCGCGGTCATCACAAAGACGTGTGAGCTTACCGTCCTCCGCACGGAACAGCGCATTATACACCTGCCCGCAGCGTGCGTCCATCACAGCACAGACGATACCCGTCAGCTGCCGTGCGTTCTCCGCCATGGCGCGCAGCGTGGAAACGCCCGCGCACGGGATGTTCCGCGTCATGGAAAGTCCCTTCACGCAGGAGACGCCGATGCGCACCCCCGTGAACGAACCCGGCCCGGCGGAGACCGCCATGCAGGTCACATCGTCAAGCGTTTTATTCGTGAGCTTCAAAACAGATTCCACCATCGGCATCAGCGTCTGGCTGTGCGTCTGCTTTGTGTTGATATAAAATTCAGAGAGTATTTTTCCGTCCTCCAAAAGCGCGGCCGAGGCCGGCGCCGCAGAGGAATCGAGTGCTAAAATCAGCATATTTGTCGCTTTCACGCGATTTTTTGCCGCGCAAAAGCCGTCCTTTCTATCAGAAACTTATCACAGGTCTATGCCCTCAATGGTAACGATGCGCTCCGTCTCCGTCTCGCCCTTTTCCATGTGGACATAAATCGTGTTTTCCGGCAAAGCGCCGTCGATGTTTTCGCTCCACTCAATGACGAGCACGTTGTCCGTATCGAGGTAATCGAAAAAGCCCGTGGAGTAGAGATCGTCCCAACCGGAAACGCGGTACATGTCAAAGTGCTGCACCGTCAGCCGCGCATCGTATTCGTTCACAAGCGCAAACGTCGGACTGGAGACCACGTCCCCGCCGCCAAGCGCCAGCACAAGTCCGCGCGTAAACGCCGTCTTGCCCATGCCCATCGATCCCGTGAACGCGATGACCTCGCCGCCCTTGAGCTTTTCCGCCAGCTTCGCCGCGATTTTTTCGGTGTCCTGCACCGAGTGAGAAACAAACCGTTGCATCAGAACAGGCCGTGGATCACGCCGTTACCGTCGACGTCGATCTTTTCGGCAGACGGCACCTTCGGCAGACCGGGCATCGTCATGACATCGCCCGCATACGCAACCACGAAGCCCGCGCCGTTCGAGAGGCGCAAGTCACGGATCGTAATGTTGAAGCCGGTCGGACGGCCGAGCAGCGTCGGGTCGTCAGAAAGCGAATACTGCGTCTTTGCGATGCACACCGGCAGCGCGTCGCCGCCGAGCGCCTTGATGTCCTTCAGGGACTTCATCGCCTGGTTCGTGAACGTCACGTCATCCGCGCCGTAGATTTTCTGCGCAATCGTGCGGATCTTCTCCTCCACTGTGAGATCAAGGTCATAGATCGGCGCAAAGTGGCTTTCCGGATTCTCGTCGATGACCTTGCAGACGGTCTTTGCAAGCTCCACGCCGCCTTCGCCGCCCTTTGCGAACACTTCGGAGAGTGCATACTCTACACCAAGGGACTTGCAGCAATCGTCGATAACCTTCAGCTCCGCATCCGTATCGGTGCCGAAGCGGTTAATGGCAACGACGACCGGCACGTTATATTTATGCATGTTCTCCACGTGTGCGCGCAGGTTCGCAATGCCCTTTTCGAGCGCCGGAACATTCTCCTTTGCAAGCTCTGCCTTCGGCACGCCGCCATTGTATTTCAGCGCACGAACCGTCGCGACAACGACGATGCAGTTCGGCTTGAGGCCCGCCAAACGGCACTTGATGTCGAGAAACTTCTCCGCACCGAGGTCGGAACCGAAGCCTGCTTCCGTAATGCAGTAATCGCCGAGCTTCAGCGCCAAGCGCGTTGCGCGCACGGAGTTGCAGCCGTGCGCAATGTTTGCAAACGGACCGCCGTGCATGATGGCCGGTGTGCCTTCAATCGTCTGCACAAGGTTCGGGTTGATGGCATCTTTGAGCAAAGCCGTCATGGCGCCATCCGCCTTGATGTCCTTCGCATAGACCGGCTTGCCGTCATACGTATATGCAATGAGGATTTTGCCGAGGCGCTCTTTCAGGTCTTTCAAATCCTTTGCAAGACACAAAATCGCCATGACCTCGCTTGCGACGGTGATGATAAAGCCGTCCTCGCGCGGGATGCCGTTCACCTTACTGCCAAGGCCGATGACAATGCTGCGCAGCGCGCGGTCGTTCATATCGACGCAGCGCTTGATGAGCACACGGCGCTGGTCGATGCCCAGCACGTTGCCCTGCTGCATGTGGTTATCGAGCATGGCGCACAGCAGGTTATTTGCCGAAGTGATGGCGTGCATGTCACCCGTAAAGTGCAGGTTGATGTCCTCCATCGGCAACACCTGTGCGTAGCCGCCGCCCGCAGCGCCGCCCTTAATGCCGAACACCGGACCCAGAGACGGTTCACGCAGCGCGATGACGGCCTTTTTGCCGATCTTCGCCATAGCCTGACCGAGGCCAGCCGTTGTGGTGGTCTTGCCCTCGCCCGCCGGCGTCGGGTTGATGGCCGTAACAAGGATCAGCTTGCCGTCCGGCTCGTTTTCAAGTCTTTTGAACAGGTCATCATTCAGCTTTGCTTTAAAGCGTCCGTAGGGCTCCAGCTCTTCGGGACATATATGCAGTTCTTCCGCGATCTCCGCAATCGGTCTTAATTTTGTCTGCTGCGCAATTTCAATATCGGTAAGCATTGCAACCAACCTTTCATTTCCGTTCTTTTCCGTTTTGCCGCACGCCGCAGCATGCGGGCATCGTTATACCTTATAGATTATAGCGCAAAAAGGCGTTTCCGTAAAGAGGAACGCGCTTTTTTAACGGAAAAAAATCTGGATATTGCCCCTTCCTTTTCTGTGTGATATACTAAAATAGAAATTTTGTTGAAATTTCGCTTTTTATTTCTAACATCTTACAAAGACTTTTACGCTTTGTTTTACTTTGGCTTCTTCCAATTTTTTGAAAGCAGGTGATCTTACGAAAGACAGCCGCATTTCCCTTGCTGTTTCGTCCTTTTTCCGCCGTACGGACAAGCTTCTTTGGCTTTTGATGCTCACAATATCCACGTTCAGCCTTATTCTTCTGAAAAGCGTTTCCCGCGCGATGAACACGGATTATTTCAAAACGCAGCTCGTCGTGACCGTTGCAGGCCTTCTCGCGGCGCTTGTGCTCTCCTTCATCGATTACGAAAGCATTGCGTCGTTCTGGTATCTCATCGCGGGTTTTTCCGTTTTTATCATGCTCTACACCATGTTTTTCGGCATCAGCGTGCAGGGCAGCGAGGGCGTCAACGCGCGCGCGTGGATCAGCCTTGCGGGCCGCACGTTCCAGACGAGCGAACTTGTGAAAATCTGCTTTATGCTGACGTATGCAAAGCACATCTCCGTTTTGCGCGTGCAAAATAAAATCAATCACCCTCTGCACGTCATTCTGCTCGCGCTCCACGCGGCGGTGCCCGTTCTGCTCTGCCATGTTCAGGGTGATGACGGCGCCGCGATCGTTTTTTTCTTCATGTTCCTGTGCATGAGCCTCGGCGGCGGTGTGCAGCTGCGCTATTTCATTTTGCTCGGCGCGCTTGTCGCCGTGTCCGTGCCCGTGCTGTGGAAATTTGTTCTCAGCGAATATCAAATCAAGCGCTTCACATCTGTCTATAATCTGGACGACCCATCTATTCAGCTCAATGAAGGCTACCAGCAGGTGCAGGGACGTATCTCCATCGGCAGCGGCCAGCTGACCGGCAAAGGGCTGTTTAACGGTCCGCGTGTCGAAACAAACCTCGTCACGTTCCAGCACAGTGATTTCATCTTCTCCGTTGCCGGCGAGGAGCTCGGCTTCATCGGCTGCACCGCCATCATCGTATTATTGTTATTGTATCTCCTGCGCGTGCTGTATATCGCGTCAAAGGCGAGGGACGACCTCGGGCGCTGCATGTGCTTCGGCTTTTTCGGGCTCATCGCTTTACAGTCCGTCTCGAATATCGGCATGTGCCTGGCGCTTCTGCCCGTCATGGGCGTCACATTGCCGTTCTTCTCCGCCGGCGGCAGCAGTGCCGTGTGTCTGTACCTCGGCTTCGGCCTGATACAAAGCGTATACATGCATCGCCCCGACGCCAACGTTCCTCACCTGCGCAGTACAAGAACGCTGAAAATGAATTTCCGTAAATTAAACGCCTAAGCTTCCGGTAACCATGGCTAAAAGTCTTTCGTCAAGTTTTCTTCGAGAAAACTTGCGGGTTCTTAGGACAACGCCCAAGGCGGCAAAAACGCCGCCTTCAGAAAAATAACACCCACCAAAAAGCGTATCGCTCCGAGCTTCAAAAGCCGCAAGCGATACGCTTTTATTCTTCCTGTTTTTTCACGTACAAATATGCGTTTTTCTCCTTACCCACACGCTCCAAAACACCCATGGAATACAGCACATTCGCCGCACACTGCGCCTGCGTCTGCGCGCGTCGCATCGCTTTTGCAAGCGTTTTCGTCGTAAACGGCTCCGGCAGATCTTCGGGCAGCAAATTCAAATAATCCCAACGGCTCTCGCAGATCACTTCGCCGAGCAGTGCTTCCGGGATACGCTCCCCACGCGTCGCGCGCAGCTTCTTTTGCTTACCGTAACCGTCGAGATACTTGTAGTCCGTCACCTCCAAAAGCGGGATGCACAGCCGGAAATTCGGGTGCATAAGCTGATTTTTGATCTTATACAGCTCCGGAAAAACATCATACGCTGCGCCCTTTTTCGGTGATTTTCGCTTTTCGAAGATCTCGCCCGTTTCGGAGTCCACCCAGCACAGCCCGCGCTTTGGCACCACAGGGTATACCACCGTTACGCGCGCCGCTTCCAAAAACACGTCGAGTTTGCGGCCCAGCCGGTCAAACCCGCGCGTTTGAATTTCGATGATTCCGTTTTCGCCGACAATATCCGCCACAAAGCCGCCCACCTTCACTTCGCGGCTCTCAAAATCGGGTTCGTAGTAGCTTTTCAGCGCCGCGTGCAAAGCTTTTTCCGAAAGCGTACCGATGCCGCCTGCGCCGCCAACGCGCCCCAGCGCCTCTTTTCGCGCCTGTAAAAAACGTTCCGTGTCGATCACCGTGCTCCCCCTCTCTGCTGGTTTATAAAAACAGTATATCGAAAAACATGGTAAAAAGCAACAGAAAAGGGCGGCACAGCCAAAGCCGCACCGCCCTAAGGGAAACATGTGAAGATTTAGAAACGGTTACGCTCTGCGCTCAAACGTGCAGCATTCCGTCTCGCTGACGACCTCCGGGTCTGCGCAACAGCAACCCACACAGACGCAGTCCGCGCTGCACTTGTGGTTATCGTTATACGTGCAGTGCTCGGCGCTGCAATGCACATCAGCTGTGGCGCTCGGTGAAGACGAGCATCCGCAGGAGTTTTCGGAGGAAGACGTGCGCTCTGCATAAGAGCCGCAGCAGGTCTCGCGGCTTTCCAGCGCGGCGGGGCCGTCCACCTGAATTTTGCGCAGCTCGCACAGGTCGTTTGCGTTGTGTCGGCAGGTCGTCACGCTACATTTCAGCTTGTTCATATCGGTCCAGATCCTTTCCTTTTGAATTTCTAAGTTCGTGCCGCACTTTGGCGACTTCTTTAGCCTGCCCGCAAAGTCGGGTTTTATGCAAAAGCCGCATCGGCGAAGTCTTCCGCAGCGGCTGCACCTTCACCCGCGGCTACGGCAAGATCTTCTATTTCCAGCCGGGCCACGAGACGAACGGTTCCTTCTACAATCCGTACGTCCGCCGCATCATCCAGAACGCCGTGCGTTGGTGCTATAATGATAAGAACAGACGCATCACCCTCGGCGCACCGAGCATCGAAGTCACGCTCGAGCAGGCTCGCCTTGAAGGCAACACCGGCGAATACCTCAAGATGTGGGACTAATTCGCTTTTCTAAAACAGAATAATTTTACCGTTTCGCAGTCCACGGCTCTGTGTTTGCAGCGCCGTGGGCTGCTTTTCTTTTATATCCTGCCCCGAAAACCCGCACAGCGCTTGAAAAAACACGGAAGATATGGTATACTAAACCGATATCGCCCGAGCGGCGACGCGTGTGCGCGATCCGTTTCGTGTATTCGCATATTTTATACGGCAAAAGAGTAAAACTACTGGTATATTGTTCTTTTATTCTTTTGAAAATTCTTTTTGAACACTCAAAAAAGTGTTTGCGCAGTGATTTTCTGCGCGGGAAGGAGCCCTTTATCATGAAAAAAACAGTTTGCGTGATCTTCGGCGGCGCGTCTTCGGAATATGAAGTTTCGCTGATGTCCTCCGCTTCGATCATCCGAAATCTCGATACAGAGAAATTTGACATTCTCACCCTCGGCATCACAAAAGACGGTCGCTGGCTGCTCTATTCGGGTGCTGTGGAAAACATTGAAAACAACACGTGGATGAACAGCGAAACCGCGCGCCCCGCGTTCATCTCTCCCGATAAAGCGACGAACGGCCTTGTCGTTCTGAACGCAGACGGCAACTATACCGTTTTGAAGGTCGATGTCCTCTTCCCCGTGCTGCACGGCAAAAACGGTGAAGACGGCACCATTCAGGGTCTCTTTAAGCTCAGCGGCATCCCGTATGTCGGCTGCGGCACGCTGGCTTCCGCTGTGTGCATGGATAAAGCCGTCACCCACACGCTGCTTTCCGCCGCGAACATCGAGCAGGCGCACTACCTGTGGTTCTACGCCGACCGCTATTTCGCAGACGGCGAGAAGATCCGCAACAAAATCGCCGCACGCCTCAATTTCCCGGTGTTTGTAAAGCCGGCAAATGCAGGCTCCTCCGTCGGTGTCAGCAAGGTGACGGCTCCCGAAAAGCTCGACGCCGCCATCCGCCTTGCCGCCGAAAACGATACGAAGGTCGTCGTTGAAGAAGGCATCGTCGGGCAGGAGGTCGAGTGCGCCGTGCTCGGCAACCGCGGCAAAAGCGTCGCTTCCCCGGTCGGCGAGATCGGTGCGGGTGCAGAATTCTACGATTATGACGACAAATATAAGAATGGCGTCGCACAGCTCTTCATCCCGGCGCGTCTGCCCGAAGACATTGCGGAGGAAGTGCGCAAGACGGCTGTTCGTGCCTACAACCTGCTCGGCTGCGACGGCCTTTCCCGCGTGGATTTCTTCGTCACCGAAAAGGAGCACAGGGTCATTTTAAACGAGATCAACACGCTGCCGGGCTTCACGTCCATCAGCATGTACCCGAAGCTCTGGGAAAACGCCGGTACCCCGTACAGCGAGCTGCTTGAAAAGCTCATCGACTGCGCTTTCACGCGTGAAGACTAACGCGAGGCGCAATTTATGGATAACAGACCCATCGGCGTATTTGATTCCGGCCTCGGCGGCCTCACCGCCATGCGGGAGCTGATTCGCACCCTGCCGAACGAGAGTATCCTCTACTTCGGCGATACCGGCCGCGTGCCCTACGGCTCGCGCGGGCGCGAGATCATCCGCAAATACGCAAAGCAAGATATGAATTTTCTCATCCGGCACGACGTAAAAGCCGTGTTGGCCGCTTGTGGTACGGTCAGCTCTGTTGCCCGTGACATCGGCGATGCGCTGCCCGTCCCCTATTTTGATGTGCTGCGCCCCACGGCGCGCGCCGCGGTGGAGCAAACGAAAAACGGCAAGATCGGCATTATCGGCACCGCCGCCACCATCGCTTCCGGCTCCTACCGCAAGGAGATCGAGCGTCTCGCGCCGAAAACCGAAGTGTTCGAGCAGGCGTGCCCCTTATTCGTGCCGCTCGTAGAAAACGCGTTCGTCTCGCCGGATGACCCTATCCCGCGCCTGACGGCCGAGCGCTACTTAACGCCCATCCGTGAAGCCGGCGTAGATACACTCATTCTGGGCTGCACGCATTACCCCATCATCAGCGAGACCATCCGCCGCGTCATGGGCGAAAACGTCACGCTCATCAGTTCCGGTCGCGAAGCCGCCAAAAGCTGCCGCACCGTGCTGGAGGAAAACGGTCTGCTGTGCGACGGCAAAACCGACGGCACACAGCAGTATTTTGTCAGCGACGACACCGAAAGCTTTTATAAAGTCGCCGAGCTCTTCCTCGGGCAAAGCGTTGAAAGCTGCGTGGAATGTATAGATATTGAAAGGTACTGAGTGATTATGCGCGAAGATTACGAAATCACCATCATCGGTCGCCAAACGATTGACGCACAGACCGATGAAATTCAGGTGGATACGCTCGGCGATTACACCGAGCGCGGCGGCGCAAAGTATATCTCCTACACGGAATATGCCGATGAAGCGCCGTATAACGGTCAGCTCAAAGTGCTCAAAATCGAAAATGAGGATACCGTCACCATGCTGACCCCCGGCACGCCCACCCGTCTGGTGCTGGAAAAAGGCAAGCGCCACAAATGCCTTTATGATACCGGCGCAGGCGTGCTCTCCCTCGGCGTATATACACAGACGTTAAAGCATGACCTTTCCGCTGCGGGCGGTGAGCTGTGCATCCGCTATACGCTCGACATCGATACCCAGCTTTCCTCCAGCAACGAAATCTGCGTTCGCCTGCGCAAGCGTGATCTATTCAATAAATAAACCGAAAGGAACATCCCCTATGTCTAAAGCAGTAAGCATTGCAAAAGAACAGGTTTCTGCCGTCATTGAAGCGGCGATGAAAAAAGCGATGGCTGCGGGCATGCTGCCCGAAGCAGAGCTGCCCGCTTTCACCGTAGAACGCCCGGCAGACCGCTCTCACGGTGATTTCGCAACGAACGCCGCCATGGCTTCCGCGCGTGCATTCCGCATGGCGCCCCCGAAAATCGCCGCGGCTATCATGGAAAATCTCGACCTCAACGGCACCTACTTCGTTAAGGCCGAGACCGCCGGCCCCGGCTTCATGAACTTCTTCCTCGGCTCCGCGTTTTACAGCGATGTGCTGACCGAAGTGCTCACAAAAGACAGTGCATACGGCAGAAGCGACTACGGCAACCACCGCAAGGTCATGGTCGAGTTCGTTTCCGCCAACCCCACGGGTCCCATGCACATGGGCAACGCCCGCGGCGGCGCGCTCGGCGATTGCCTCGCCTCCGTTCTGGATGCCGCAGGCTACGACGTTTGGCGTGAGTTTTACGTCAACGATGCCGGCAATCAGCTCGATAAATTCGGTCTCTCCCTCTCCATCCGCTACCAGCAGCTCTTCGCGGAAAATCCGCCGGAGCTCCCGGAGGACAGCTACCACGGCGAAGACATTCTTGACCTCGCCAAAGAGTACGCCAAAGAGCACGGCGATGAGCTGATGCACGTCACCGAAGAAGAGCGCTGCAAGGCACTCGTCGGCTTCGGCCTGCCGAAGAACATCGCGAAAATGAAGGCCGATATGGAAAAATACCGCGTCCATTACGACCGCTGGTTCCTCGAAAGCGACCTGCACAAGGACGGCGAAGTCATGGCCGTCGTCGATTACCTGCGCGACCGCGGCCTCACTTACGAAAAAGACGGCGCTGTCTGGTACAAGGCAACCGAGTTCGGCGGCGAAAAGGACGAAGTGCTCGTCCGCGCCAACGGCAACCCGACCTACTTTACGGCAGACATCGCCTACCACAAGAATAAGTTCGACCGCGGCTTCGACCTGCTCATCGACATCTGGGGCAGCGACCACCATGGCCACGTCGCCCGCATGAAGGGCGCGATGGACGCCATCGGTCAGAGCGCCGATAAGCTCGACATCATCCTCATGCAGTTCGTCCGTTTGATGCGTGACGGCCAGCCCGTGCGCATGAGCAAGCGTACCGGTAAGGCCATCCAGCTTGGTGACCTGCTCGATGAAGTCCCGGTCGATTCCGCAAGATTCCTCTTTAACATGCGTGAAGCGAACTCCCTGCTCGACTTCGACCTCGACCTCGCCGTGCAGCAGGATTCACAGAACCCCGTGTACTACGTCCAGTACGCCCACGCGCGTATTTGCAGCATCCTGCGCGCACTGGAAGCCGAGGGCGTCACCCCGCGCGACTGCACCGCAGAGGAGCTCGCACTGCTCACCGCGCCGGAGGAGCTTGAGCTTATCCAGCACATCGCGTCTTACACCGATGAGATCATCGGCGCCGCAAAGGACTACGACCCGGTACGCATCACGCGCTATGTCATCGAGCTTGCAACAAAGTTCCACAAGTTCTACAATGCCTGCCGTGTAAAGGGCGAGGAAGAAAGCCTCATGCAGGCGCGTCTCACCCTCTGCCGCGCCACCGCAACGGTCATTCGCAACGTCCTCACCATGTTCAACATCACTGTTCCGACGTCCATGTAATCATAAACAGCAAAGGAGTCGCTCCCGTTTCCGAGAGCGGCTCCTTTTGTATAAGAAAACCGACGGCACAAGTCCCCCTCATGCCGTCGGTTTTTTCTATCCTGTTATGCGCAAATGTGTGGTATTACACGTTATACTCTATAAATTATTCACCTGCGAGCTTCTTACCAAGCGCAATGCACGCTGCGTCTGCTTCGTCGTCCGGTGCTTCGTTGCAGATGACGCTCTCGCCTGCGAAGACCGCGCCGTCACCAAGACAGGTCTCTTCCCAGTTACGCATCCATTCGCCGTCGCCCCAGCCGTAAGAGCCGAACAGACCGATCACCTTGCCGGAAAGCTTTGCTTCGCACTCGGTAAACACCGGCTCAAACTCCGTGTCCTCCAGCTGCTCGGAGCCCATGGACGGGCAGCCGAACGCCACAGCCTCATAGTTATCCATCAAGTCTGCGGAGAACTCTGTGCAGTTATATACATCTGCTTCTGCGCCCGCTGCGCGAACGCCTTCTGCAACCTTTTCCGCCATCATCTGGGTGTTGCCTGTACCACTCCAATAAACAACTGCTGTTTTACGCATTTTTTGTAACCTCTTTTCAAAAATTTCTTTATATGTCAGGCAGCTACGGTAAGCTGCAAAACACTTCTGCCTTCCTGCCACAAACGCTTGTAGATGTCCCGGCACTTCTTATACCGCGCAAATGTGCGCACTGCCTCGCATTCGTTGCAGTACACCTTCCAACATCCGCAGCACTTGCAGTTTTGCCCGGCGTTTTCAATGAACCCAAGCACGTCCTCCACCGGGTAGCCGAGGAAAAGCCCAATCTCATGCGGGAACCCGTCTCCGCTTGCAAGCCGCATGCGCAGCCGCTCTATCGCGCCGTCCACGCCCGTGTCAGTGTAGCCGTAGCGCTCCAAAAGTTCTTTTGCGCCGGGGCGCTCCAGGTCTTTTGCAAGCTGCGTGCGGCGGCACACATAAATGAGCATCGCGTTTTCTTCGCGCTTTAAGATCAGCAGCTCCACGCCTTTATCGCGGAATAAGCGATTCAAATGCTTTACATCGTCCTCCGGGTCCTGCGCCGCGTGGTAGGAAAATAAACTCGCCGTTTTAAGCGACGCCAGCGTCGGCGCACAATGCTCGATCAAGTATTTCTCAAGCATTGAAAGCACACTCTCCGCGCACAGCCGCACAGCAATCTGCCAGTACACTGTGCAGCGCCGAGGCACTGCTGCTCGGCACATACGCGATCGGAATGTTATTTCTTTTCGCTTCCTTGGAAGCGCTCAGCATCATTTTGTGCGAGACCGTGCTGGTGAAAAGCAAAAGGTAGTCCGGCGTGCCGAGCTTCTTTTTCAAGGAGCCGTTCTCCTTCACATACACCTTTGCTTTGCAGCCATGGTTCTTGCAGATGTCCATGTACTGACATACCATGCGTTCATTGCCGCCAACGATCACTACGCTCATATTCTATCCTTTCCGCCTGCAAAAGCGTTTCACAGGCCGCCCGCAAAACCGGGCTTTGCATTTGATTTGAGTTAGCTTTTGCTAACTATTTTGCTCTAAATAAAGCGGATTCTCACCGCTATGTGTTATCCTTAAAGTTAGTATAAACTAACTTGCTCATAGTATACTAAACTCGTATACATTTGTCAACCCCTATTTTGATTTTTTATTCGGAAGCTTTCACCCCGTCGTTTTTCACAGAACAAAAGCCGCGTTCCATAACCCGGCTTTATCTTCATTTACTCTGCTTTTACCTATATCCCCAATGCCCGCTTTTCTTGCGCAGCTTCACTTTCCCCCGAGACGGCAGCGCCGCAGCCCGCCGCACGCAAGACCGGCACGCAAATTTCCGTAAAAAATAAGCGCAGAGAATCCCTCTGCGCCAAGCTTATTCTTCGTTTTTCAAAAAGGCTTCCTGCACCGATTCCGCGCGGCTTTCGGCCACAAGCACCAACCCGCGGCGTTTGTCTCCCGTCAGCACGGCGCTTTCCCCGGCCTTCAGCCCGATAAGCGCCAAGGCCTCTTTCGGAATATGCACACCGCCGTTTTCGTCGATCTGCACCGTCCACATTTTGCGGCCTTTCGGCACCCGTTTTTCCATACGCCGCTCCTTAATAATACGCGGTCAGCGGCACATTGCCGTTTTCCTTGCCCGCGTCCATCTTCACGCTGTCTATCCACTGCACTGCGCGTCCTGCGCCGAGAATCACGCAGTCCTCCGGCTCTTCCGCAATGCGCACGCGCATTTTCGTCTGCTTCGAGATAAGCGTGTCCAACCCACGCAGCTTCGCGCCGCCGCCTGTCAGCACAATGCCCGCGTTGCCGATGTCTGCCGTCAGCTCCGGCGGCGTCTCCTCCAGCACACTCTGAATTTTGTGCACAACCTTCACAACGGATTCCAGCATGGCTTCGCCAATCTCGTCGGAGGTCACTTCCACCTTTGCAGGCAGGCCGTTGCGCTCGTCTCTGCCGCGCAGCTCGTATTTTTCAATGTCCTTCAGCGGGAACGCGCAGCCCACGGCGCACTTTGCCGCCTCTGCCGTCTGCTCGCCGATAATCAGGTCAAACTTTCTGCGCGCGTATTTGATAATATCCTCGTTAAACACCGCGCCGCCCACGGCAATGCTGCCGCTTACGGAAAGGCGATTCATCGAAAGCACACCGATGTCGCTCACACCCTCGCCGAGCGTGACAACCATGCTGCCGTGCGGGCGGGAAATATCCAGCCCCGCACCGATCGCCGCCGCCACCGGCGCTTCGATCAAGCACACCTTGCGAATGCCGTTCGCTGCCACAGCGTCCACCACCGCACGGCGCTCCACTTCCGTAATACCGCTCGGTACCGCCACAACGGCGCGCGGCATGAAAACGCGGCTGTTCGTCACCTTTTTCAGGTAGTGCTGCAGCGTCGCGTCCATCAGCGTCAAATCGGAAATCACACCGCCCGTCACGGGCTTCACCACGCGCACGCGATCGCTCGTTCTGCCAAGCATTTTATACGCGCGGCGGCCCACGGCCACCACACGGTTAGAGTCTTCATCTACGGCGATGACGTTCGGTTCATCCACCACAACGCCCTTGCCGTCTACATATAATCTGAAATTTGCCGAACCCAAATCGATCGCAATATCCGTACCGGCCATGGTACCATCCTCTCGCGTTATACTGTCCTTTATTTTACATGACTTTTTCCCGTTTTGCAAGGTCTAATCGACCGTCGCGCACGAAACACAGCCCACATAATCCGCCCCGTTTCGGTACAACACCTTTGCGCATTCCACGGCCGTCGCGCCGGTCGTCACGATATCGTCCAAAAGCAGAATGCGCAGCCGCGCCGCACCCTCCGCGCGGTACGCCCCACGCACATTCGCTTCACGTTCCTTGGCACTCAAATTGTGCTGCGTGCGGTTGTGCTTCGTCTTCTCCAAAATATCCGTGCGGCACGGAATACCCGTCAGCTTCGATACCTCTTTTGCAAGCAGCACCGATTGATCGTACCCGCGCTGTTTCAGCCTCTCCCGGCTGATGGGCACCGGCACAATACAGTCCCAAACCCGGTTTTTATCGATCGCCGGCAGCATTAACTTTGCAAGCGGTTTCGCAAGGTTCGTCCCGTTTTTGAACTTGAACCGCCACAAGGATGACCGAAACGGCTCCTTGTACCGCTGCGGCGCACGGCATTCCAGTGTGTAATCCCGTCTTCCTGCATGCAACGCGAAAAACCGCACGCGAATATCCGGCTGCAGCTTCGCGCAGTCCGCGCACAACTCGTCCTCGTTCACCGCTCCCGCACGCCCGCACAAAAGGCATCGCTTCGGGTAAAAAAACGTGAGAATCTTCTCTAAAACGCTCATGCTTCCGCTTCCTCATTCTGCTCCGGCCCGTCTTCCTCCGGCTTTTCGAGCAAAAAGTGCTGCAAGCCGGAAAACCGCCGCGTCTTTTTATCGTTCGCCACCATATCGGCGACTACACTGCGCTTGCCAACCAAAATCAGCAGCTTTTTCGCACGTGTAATGCCCGTATACAGCAAATTTCGGTAGCTCAGCTGCGGCGCGCCCGGGAACATCGGCATCACCACCGCCGTAAACTCGTTGCCCTGGCTCTTATGTACCGTCACGGCGTAGGCGAGCTCCAGTTCTGCCGCCGCGTGCTCAAAATCATACAGCACCTCTTTGTCGTCGATTTCCACACGCAGACACCCGGCATCTTTGTCCACATCGATGATGATGCCCATGTCGCCGTTATATACGCCTTCGCCCACCGTGCCGTCTTCGCGGCTCCACGGCAGGTTGTAGTCATTCTTGATCTGCATCACCTTGTCGCCCTCGCGGAAAACCGTGCCGTTCACCGTCACCTGCGGCTTGTTTTTCGCGGGCGGGTTAATCTGCTCGCGCAGCTTACGGTTCAGCTCCACCGTGCCAAGCTCGCCCTTGCGTCCCGGGCATAATACCTGAATGTCCGTCACCGGCGAATACCCGTAGCTTTTCGGCAAGCGCGTCACCACAAGCGACTGCACCGTCTCCGAAACGGAGCGCGCATCCTCGCGCGGCATAAAAAAGAAATCGTTGCTGCGCACGGAAAGCTCCGGCATCTCGCCTTCTACAATCTTGTGCGCGTTCATCACAATGAGACTCTCCATCGACTGACGGAAAATCTCCTTCAGTTGCACTGTTGGGAATACCTTCGACGCAATAAGGTCTCCGATGACATTGCCCGGCCCCACGCTCGGCAGCTGGTCGCTGTCGCCGACCAAGATCAAACGGCAGCCGATGGGCAGCGCGCGCAGAACGCTTTCAAACACATACGCGTCCACCATGGAAAGCTCATCGATGACCACTGCGTCACACTCCAGCGGATTGCGCTCGTTTCTCTGGAACACCGGGTCATCGTTGTCGTCCCAGTCCACCTGTAACATGCGGTGAATGGTCTTCGCCTCCACGCCCGTCAGCTCGGACATGCGCTTCGCCGCGCGCCCCGTCGGCGCCGCCAGAAATACCGTCTCGCCTTTTTCCATTAAAATGCGGATAATCGCGTTCAGCGTCGTCGTTTTGCCTGTGCCCGGGCCACCCGTCAAAATCAAAAGGCCCTTTTCCAGCGCCGCGCGGATCGCATCCTTCTGCAATTCGGCGTACTCGATGCCTTCTGTGCGCTCGATTTCCGCAATCTCCCGGTCGATGCCCGTAATGGATTCCGGCGGGTAGCGCAGCATCATGTGGATGCGGTCGGCGCAGTACACCTCGCTGCGGTGCTGCTTCGGCAAAAACACGAAGTCACGCCCGTTAAAATTCTCGTTCACCGCCTCAAACGTCTGGCACAGCTCAAGTAAAGCCTCCTGCGCACTCTCCGGCGGCACGCCCAAAAGCTTCGCGGCCGCCGCGCACAGTTTATCCGCCGGCAGGCACGTGTGCCCGTTATTCAAATTGTGCCGCAGCACATACAGCACGCCCGCCTTCACGCGCTCCTTGTTGTCGCGGTCATACTCCAGCGACTCCGCCAGCTGATCCGCCACCGCAAACGAAATGCCGATCTTATCGCTGCACAGCCGGTACGGGTCTTCCTGAATGCACGCCACAGAGTCCTGCCCGTACACCTTCCACACCTTCACGGTGTCCTCCGGGCGCACGCCAAAGCTGCCGAGGAATGCCATCAAATCGCGGATGCCGTTCACGCGCTGCATCTCCTCGGAGATTTCTTTCGCCTTTTTCAGCGTGATGCCCTTCACGGTTGCAAGCCGCGCCGGATCTTCCTCGATCACCTTAATGGATTCATCGCCGAACGCTTCTATAATTCGCCCCGCCAGCGCGCCGCCGATGCCCTTCACCGCGCCGCTCGAAAGGTATTTCAGCATCGCCGCCGTGTCCGCCGGACGGGAGCGCTCAAACGCCTGCGCGCGGAACTGCTGCCCGAACGTCGCGTGCGATGTCCACGTGCCATACAGGTGCAGCCGCTCCCCCACACTCACATACGGGAACGTCCCCACCACCGTGATGAGCTCTTCGCCGCAATCGACCTCCAACACCGTGTACTGGTTGCTGTCGTTGTGGTAGACGATATTTTCCACGCTGCCTTCCATTTCCAGCAGCCCGTTTTCCTGCGGCATCGGTTGCGCCTCCTTGATTTATCATCAAAACAAATCCTTTGGGGTTTGTTTTATTTCACTTTTCGCGCAAGCGAAAAATTTCACAATACGTAAGTATGATTTCACATTCGGCAAAGCCGAATATTTCACTGAAACATTACTGCCTTCATTACTTAAATTTCTACGCTTCTATTATAGAACATTCTTTCGTGTTTGAAAAGCCCCAATCTCCGCAAACGGGTATTTTTGCACAAGTCTGCGGATAATTGCGTCGATCTCCGGGTCGTTTGTCGGGTTTAGGCACACAATGCGGCACATGCCGTATAAATCCAGCCACTTCACGCGTTCCAAAACACTGCGCACAATATACTCTGCGTCGTCCGCGCGGCGAATCGTCGCATACACCGTAAACGGCAGCGCATCCTCCAACATTTTCGAACGTGTCACGCGCAGGCAAACGCTCCGCACAGCAAATAAAAAGATACACAGCGTAAACGCGCACACCAAAGCAATCCCGATAGGCTCCATAAAAAACACCTCCGCGCCAGTCTATGACGCGAAGGTGCATTCGGTTCTTATTCTGTTTTGCGCAAATTAAAGCACGGCAGCCTTCAGAGCCTCAACCTTGTCGGTCTTCTCCCACTGCACGCCGAGTTCCTCACGGCCCATGTGGCCGTAAGCGGCGAGCTGACGGTAAATCGGGCGGCGCAGGTCGAGGTTGCGGATGATCGCGTTCGGGCGCAGGTCAAAGACCTTCTGCACAGCCTCGGCAAGCTTGGAATCCTTCACCGTGCCGGTGCCGAATGTATCGACCATAACGGAAACCGGGTGTGCAACGCCGATGGCGTATGCAAGCTGCACCTCGCACTTCTTTGCAAAGCCCGCAGCTACAATGTTCTTTGCAACATAACGTGCCGCGTATGCAGCGGAACGGTCAACCTTCGTCGGGTCCTTGCCGGAGAACGCACCGCCGCCGTGACGGCCTACGCCGCCGTACGTATCGACGATGATCTTTCTGCCGGTCAGACCGCTGTCACCTACCGGGCCGCCGATGACAAAACGGCCGGTCGGATTTACATAATACTTCGTGTTCTCATCGATGAGCTCCGCCGGAACGATCGGCTTCACAACATATTCGATCATATCCTTGCGAATCTGCTCCAGAGAGACAGCCTCGCTGTGCTGCGTGGAAATAACGATGGTGTCGATGCGCTTCACCGTGTCGCCGTCGTATTCCGCCGTCACCTGCGTCTTGCCGTCCGGGCGGAGGTAGTCAAGCGTGCCGTCCTTGCGGACTTTTGCCAGCTGCTTTGCAAGCTTATGCGCCAAAGAGATGGTCAGCGGCATCAGCTCCGGGGTCTCATCGCAGGCATAGCCGAACATCATGCCCTGGTCGCCCGCGCCAATGAGGTCGTCCTGGTCAGCGGCGCCGTTTTTCGTCTCAAGAGATTCGTTCACGCCCATTGCAATGTCCGGGGACTGCATGTCGATGGAGGTCAGCACCGCACAGGTCGCACCGTTGAAGCCCGCATCCGGAGAATCGTAACCGATCTCTTTGATGACTTTACGCGCAATCGCATCGATGTCCACATAGCACTCGGTGGAAATCTCGCCCATCACGTGCACCATACCGGTCGTCGCCGTCACTTCGCAAGCTACATGCGCGGTCGGGTCTTTCGCCATGATGTCGTCGAGAATTGCATCGGAAATCTGGTCGCAAACCTTGTCCGGGTGGCCTTCGGTCACGGATTCAGATGTAAAAAGATGTTTGTTATTCATGTTTTGCTCCTTTACTCTTTTCACTCACAGCCCCCACAAGGAATTTTAGGAAAAAAAGAACCGCTCAAAAGATGAGCGGTTCAAAATCCTCATCTTTCGGCATTGCCATGCCGCAGGAATTGGCACCTTGCAAAATGCAGGTTGCCGGACATCAAAGGGCCTGTTCCCTCCGTCACTCTTGATAAGGGCATATTCATTTTTGACTGTAAAAAAGTATAGCACAGTTTTTCGCAAATAGCAAGGGAAAAAACCGCAGAAAATCCCGGCTTTATACCGACAAATTCCGGCATATCATACGACTTTGCCGTTGATGACCGGCTCCAGCTTTTTATATACCAGAATCGTGATAACCGCACTGATGAGCCCCTTGCAGAACGTAAACGGCAAGTTAAAGATCAAAAGCGCCTGCCACAACTCCTGCACGGACGGATTGATTGCCTGATACATGCCCATAATGGCCTCCATCGGCATCACATTCGTGTAGATTGGGTAAATGATGAACAGATTCGAGAAGAATCCCAGCACCGCCATCAAAAGCGCGCCAACAACAGAGCCCACAATCGCGCCGCCGTAATTGCGGTGGTGGCGGTAGATCAACCCCGCCGGCACCACAAACGCAGAACCGATAATGAAGTTCGAGAGCTCACCCACACCGCCGGTGATGGTCTGCGAAAGCAGCACAAGATTTTTCACAAAGCAAACGGCAACGCCGCTCACCGGTCCAAGCGTAAACGCCGCGATCAGTGCCGGCAGCTCGGAAAAGTCGAGCGAAATAAAGCTCGGCATAAACGGCAGCTGGAAATGTAAAAACATCAAAACGGTCGCAATCGCCGCCAGTACGCCGGTCATTGCAATTTTACGAATATTCACATTGGAAGTTTTTGCAGTATTTACGGTCATAAATGTCAGAACCTTTCTGTATGAATATCAGGCAGCGCAAGGAAATTCACTCGCGCTTGTATTTTCCCTTTACGGGAAAACGCAAATCCGCGCAGCGCCGCCTTTAGAATGCCGCATAAGCCATGCGCATTCCCAACTTATACTATGTCAATACAGAAACGGGGGTAAGAATCAAAAAAGCACCCCACGAAAACTCGCGGGGTGCCGAAATCCTTTTGATTCACGTTTCTTCTATCATCCGGACTATACCGTCGGCTCCGGAATCACACCGGATCAGCGCAAAACTGCGGTCGCGGGCTTATGCCAAAGGCATTTACCGCCGGTGAGGAATCACACCTCGCCCCGAAGAAAATGATGAGATTTTAGTTTGAGCAAAAATTACTCGTTGATACCCGTAACAACGCCGGAACCAACAGTTCTGCCGCCTTCACGGATAGCGAAGCGAAGACCCTCTTCGATAGCGATCGGGGTGATCAGCTCAACGTCCATGACAACGTTATCGCCAGGCATGCACATCTCGGTGCCTTCCGGCAGAGAGATAACGCCCGTAACGTCGGTGGTACGGAAATAGAACTGCGGACGATAGTTGTTGAAGAACGGGGTATGACGGCCGCCTTCGTCCTTGGTCAGAACGTAAACCTGGCCCTTGAACTTGGTGTGCGGGTGAATCGTGCCCGGCTTGGACAGAACCTGGCCGCGCTCGATGTCGGTTCTCTGGATACCACGGAGCAGAACGCCGATGTTGTCGCCAGCCTCAGCAAAGTCGAGGAGCTTGCGGAACATTTCGATGCCCGTAACAACGGACTTTCTTCTCTCGTCGGTGAGGCCGATGATTTCGACTTCGTCGGACATCTTCAGAATGCCACGCTCAACTCTACCGGTAGCAACAGTGCCACGGCCGGTGATGGTGAAGACGTCCTCAACCGGCATCAGGAACGGCTGGTCAGCCTTACGTTCCGGGGTCGGGATGTAGTCGTCAACCGCATCCATCAGGTCGAGGATGCACTTGTACTCAGGAGCGTTAACGTCCTTGGACTCGCTGGTGAGTGCGAGGTAAGCGGAACCCTTGATGATCGGGGTGTCATCGCCCGGGAACTCATACTCGTTCAGCAGGTCACGGATCTCCATCTCAACAAGCTCGAGGAGCTCTTCGTCGTCAACCTGGTCGCACTTGTTCATGAATACAACAATGTACGGAACACCAACCTGACGGGAGAGGAGGATGTGCTCACGGGTCTGCGGCATCGGGCCGTCAGCAGCGGAAACGACGAGGATAGCGCCGTCCATCTGTGCAGCACCGGTGATCATGTTCTTAACATAGTCAGCATGGCCCGGGCAGTCAACGTGAGCGTAGTGACGCTTGTCCGTCTCATACTCAACGTGAGCGGTGTTGATCGTGATACCACGCTCTCTCTCTTCCGGAGCCTTATCGATCATGGAGTAATCCTCGAACTGTGCCTGGCCCTTCAGAGCGAGAACCTTCGTGATAGCAGCAGTAAGAGTAGTCTTACCATGGTCAACGTGACCGATTGTACCGATGTTTACATGGGGCTTATTTCTTTCGAACTTAGCCTTTGCCATTGGAATTGCCTCCTTTTATTCAGTAAAATAACCTTTTGAGTTTATTACCATTGTAGCAACAAACCGCAAAAAAATCAAGTAGTATTTCGCTTTATTCAGCCTTTTTTCTGGAAGCGATGATCGTTTCAGAAACAGACTTCGGAACTTCAGCGTAGTGAGAGGGCTCCATGGTGTACTGACCACGGCCCTGGGTCTTGGAACGCATGTCCGTTGCGTAGCCGAACATCTCAGACAGCGGAACTTCGCTGGTGATCTGCATAGCACCCGGAGTAGCCTCCTGATTCTGCATGATGCCGCGACGGGAGTTGAGGTCACCGATAACGTTGCCGAGGTATTCCTCCGGAACGGTAACAACAACCTTCATGATCGGCTCCATGATGACCGGATCAGCCTTGCGCATAGCATCCTTAAATGCCATGGAGCCGGCGATCTTAAAGGCCATTTCAGAGGAGTCAACTTCATGATAGGAGCCATCATACAGCGTGACCTTCACGTCAACAACGTTGTAACCAGCAAGCACGCCGGAGAGCATTGCGCCCTGGATACCCTGGTCAACAGCCGGGATATATTCCTTCGGAACCGTACCGCCGACAACTGCGTTGACGAACTCGTAGCCCTTACCCGGGTTCGGCTCAATACGGATCTTAACGTGACCGTACTGGCCCTTACCGCCGGACTGACGAGCGTACTTCATATCGGAATCCGCATTCTTGCGGATCGTCTCTTTGTAAGCAACCTGCGGCTTACCGACGTTAGCCTCAACCTTAAACTCACGCATCAGACGGTCAACGATGATCTCCAGATGGAGCTCACCCATGCCGGCGATGATGGTCTGGCCGGTTTCTTCATCGGTATATGCCTTGAAGGTCGGGTCTTCTTCTGCGAGCTTTGCAAGTGCAATGCCCATCTTTTCCTGACCGGCCTTGGTCTTCGGCTCAATCGCAACACGGATAACCGGCTCCGGGAATTCCATGGACTCAAGGATGATCGGGTGCTTTTCGTCGCAAAGGGTATCACCGGTGGTGGTGTTCTTCAGACCGACTGCAGCAGCGATGTCGCCTGCGTAAACCATTTCCAGATCCTGTCTGTGGTTTGCGTGCATCTGAACAATACGACCGATACGCTCGGTGTTATCCTTTGTGGAGTTGTAAACGGTGGAACCAGCCGTAAGCGTACCGGAGTACACACGGAAGAAGCACAGCTTACCGACGAACGGGTCCGTAGCAATCTTAAATGCAAGAGCGGAGAACGGCTCCGTATCGGAAGAGTGACGAACGTCCTCTTCTTCGGTTTCCGGGTTTACGCCCTTAATAGACGGAACATCCGTCGGGGCCGGCATGTAATCAACAATCGCGTCCAGAAGCTTCTGAACACCCTTATTCTTATAGGAAGTACCGCAGGTAACCGGAACCATCGTGTTGTTGATGGTGGACTTGCGGATGCAGGTCTTGATCTCATCGATCGTGAGCTCTTCACCCATGAGATACTTCTCCATGAGTGCGTCGTCCTGCTCGGCGACATGCTCGATCATCTCGGTGTGATACTTCTCTGCGAGCTCTTTCATGTCTTCCGGAATCTCTTCGCAACGGATATCCTTGCCGAGATCATCATAGTAGACATAAGCCTTCATTTCCACGAGGTCGATGAGGCCCTTGAAGGTATCTTCAGAGCCGATCGGCAGCTGGATCGGTACAGCGTTGCACTTCAGTCTCTCGCGCATCATGTTGACAACGCGGTAGAAATCAGCGCCCATAATGTCCATCTTGTTGACATACGCCATACGCGGAACCTTGTATTCCTCAGCCTGACGCCAAACGGTCTCAGACTGCGGCTCAACGCCGCCCTTTGCGCAGAAAACCGTTACGGAACCATCGAGAACACGCAGGGAACGCTCAACTTCAACGGTGAAGTCAACGTGGCCCGGGGTGTCGATGATGTTGATACGGTTCTGGTGACCGTTTCTGTCCGGCCAGAAGCACGTCGTAGCAGCGGAAGTGATCGTGATACCTCTCTCCTGCTCCTGTGCCATCCAGTCCATCGTAGCGGAACCGTCGTGGGTCTCGCCGATCTTGTAGTTGACGCCTGTGTAATAAAGGATACGCTCGGTCGTTGTTGTTTTACCGGCATCGATGTGCGCCATGATGCCGATATTTCTTGTAAATTCAAGTGGTACCTGACGGGCCATATAATCCTCCTTAATACGTTTACAGGTAAATTACCATCTGTAATGTGCGAAAGCCTTGTTGGCTTCTGCCATCTTATGCGTATCGTCACGCTTCTTAGCAGCGCCGCCGGCGCCGTTCAGAGCGTCAAGGATCTCTCCGGCCAGTCTCTCCTTCATCGTCTTTTCAGAACGAAGTCTGGAATAGCTCGCCATCCAGCGCAGACCCAGGGTCTGACGTCTCTCCGGACGAACCTCGATCGGAACCTGATAGTTCGCACCGCCAACACGGCGTGCCTTAACCTCCAGGCTCGGCATTACGTTCTCCATAGCCTGCTCGAAAACCTCCAGAGCGTTCTTGCCCGTCTTCTCTTCGACGATCTCGAATGCTTCGTAAACGATCTTCTGAGCTACGCCCTTCTTACCATCATACATGATGTTGTTAATCAGGCGTGTGACCAGTTTGGAATTATACATAGGATCCGGCAAAACATCGCGTTTTGCTACATTGCCTCTTCTTGGCATAGTCTTCCCTCCTTCACATAATAGTATGAATTCATCGGTACTCGAAAGCACAAGCTCCCGCCGGCTAAGAAAAGGTATTTACGCACGATAATCAGTAGCTTATCTATTATAAATACCCTTAAAGCGAATTTCGCTTTTCCGGTCAAAAGTTCATTGTGTAACGATTAAATTTGGCTCTTTAAAGAAATTACTTCTTTGCAGCGCCGGCCTTCGGTCTCTTAGCGCCGTACTTGGAACGAGCCTGCATACGCTTTGCAACACCCTGCGCGTCAAGCGTGCCGCGGATGATGTGGTAACGTACACCAGGAAGGTCCTTAACACGACCGCCACGGATCATAACAACGCTATGCTCCTGCAGGTTGTGACCAACACCCGGGATGTAAGCGGAGACTTCGATACCGTTGGAAAGACGGACTCTGGCAATCTTACGAAGTGCAGAGTTCGGCTTCTTCGGGGTAGCAGTCTTAACAGCAGTGCAGACACCGCGCTTCTGGGGAGAATCCTGATCGATAGCAATTCTCTTCTTGGAGTTCCAACCCTTCAGCAGTGCCGGCGCCTTTGCCTTCTTCTCGGAAACTGCGCGACCTGTGTGAATCAACTGGTTAAATGTGGGCATATTGCACCTCCTTACACAATTTCTATATATGTCATGCGGGTTTATATTGCCCGCAGAACATGCGCCTATACAAAACAGTATCCTGTCCGTACAAAAATCGCGCGGACAGGTCTGTTTTATGCGGTTTCAAAGGCGGTTCTGGCAGAAATTCTCAGATTTCATGCCCACAACACACCATTTGACATTATACACCGCTCATTATTCGTTTGTCAAGCCCTCTTCTGCATTCTGTGCGGAAGTTTTTTCCTCAAAGCTGCTCAAAGCGGCTACGGCCTCCTGGCTTAAAGAGCTGCTCGGCGCCGTCGGCGCAATTTCAACATTGGTGTAGCAGTCCATGCCGGTGCCGGCCGGAATCAGCTTACCGATGATGACGTTCTCCTTCAGGCCAAGCAGCGGGTCTACCTTGCCCTTGATGGCGGCGTCGGTCAGCACGCGTGTGGTCTCCTGGAAGGAAGCAGCGGAAAGGAAGGACTCGGTCGCCAGAGATGCTTTCGTGATACCGAGCAGCGTCGGCGTGAATGTCGCCTCGCGCAGGCCGGTTTCGCCGTTTGCAATTCTTGCGGCGATCTTCTCGTTTTCAAGAAGCGTGTCGTTCTTATCGACGAGCGCGCCGACGAGCAGCGGCGTGTCGCCCGCGTCTTCAATGCGCACCTTACGCATCATCTGACGAACGATAACTTCGATGTGCTTATCATTGATATCAACACCCTGCATACGGTAGGTGCGCTGCACTTCCTCAATGAGGTAATCCTGCACCGCCTCCGGGCCGCTGATGGCGAGCACGTCATGCGGGTTGACGGAGCCTTCAGTCAAGCGGGTGCCCTTTTCAACCACATCGCCCTCTTTTACGCTGAGGCGTGCGCCGAACGGGATGAGGTAGCTGCGCTGGTCGCCATCGCCGCGAACGACAATGTGGCGGTTCTTCTTGACCTCTTCAAAGCCGATCGTACCGCCGATCTCCGCGATGATTGCGAGATGCTTCGGCTTGCGGCTTTCAAACAGCTCACTGACACGCGGAAGACCCTGCGTGATATCTTCTGCGGATGCAACACCGCCGGTATGGAACGTACGCATCGTCAGCTGGGTACCCGGCTCGCCGATGGACTGTGCGGCGATGATACCAACCGCCTCGCCGACCGTGATCGGCTGGCCGTTTGCAAGGGAGGAACCGTAGCACTTCTTGCACACGCCGTGACGGGTGCGGCAGTTCAAAATAGAGCGGATCTTGATGTGCGTCGTGCCGCGGCTGATGATGAGATCAGCTTCGGCGTCGCCAATCATCTTATCCTTAGAAACGAGCACGTTGCCATTCTCGTCGCAGTAATCGTCAAGCAGGTAGCGGCCCACAATACGCTCCTTAAGCGGCTCAATGGACTCGTTACCGGATTTGATCTCGAACACTTCCAGACCCTCGGTCGTACCGCAGTCATCCTGACGAACGATAACATCCTGAGAAACGTCAACCAGACGTCTGGTCAGATAACCGGAGTCAGCCGTTCTCAGAGCCGTATCGGCAAGACCCTTACGGGCACCACGGGAGGAAATGAAGTATTCCAAAATGTTCAGGCCTTCACGGTAGTTCGCCTTGATCGGAATTTCGATCGTCTTACCGGACGTATTCGCAATCAGACCGCGCATGCCGGCCAGCTGACGGATCTGGTTCATAGAACCACGGGCGCCGGAGTCTGCCATCATGAAGATCGGGTTGTAACGGTCAAGGCCGTCCTGCAGGGCTTTCGTAACGTCGTTCGTCGCCTTTTCCCAGGTCTTCAGAACCGCGCTGTAACGCTCGCCGTCGGAGAGGAAGCCGTCGCGGAAATCTGCGGTAATCTCGCTGATCTCTGCCTCTGCCTTTGCAAGAATCTCCTGCTTCTGCGGCGGAATCGTCGCATCGCAGACAGCAACGGTGATTGCGCCGATGGTGGAATACTTGTAGCCCTGTGCCTTAATAGCATCGAGCATTTCGCTTGTGACCGCCGTGCCGTGCTTTTTGATGCACTTGTCGATGATCTTGCCGAGCTGCTTCTTACCGACGAGGAAATCGACCTCAAACTTGAGGATGTTCTCCGGGTCGGTGCGGTCAACAAAGCCGAGATCCTGCGGGATCGGGCGGTTGAAGATCATGCGGCCCATTGTCGTATCGACAAGGCCGGTATATGTCTGGCCGTTGTACTCCACGGTTCTTCTGACCTTGATCTTGGAGTGCAGCGTAATATATTTTGCGTCATACGCCATGAACGCTTCGTCCATGTTGCGGAATACCTTGCCTTCACCGGTCTCTCCGTCCTTATCGAGCGTAAGGTAATAAGAACCGAGAACCATATCCTGCGACGGGACCGCAACAGGGCTGCCGTCGGAAGGCTTTAAGAGGTTGTTTGCAGCCAGCATGAGGAAGCGTGCCTCTGCCTGTGCTTCTGCGGAAAGCGGCACATGCACAGCCATCTGGTCACCGTCGAAGTCTGCGTTGAACGCGGTGCAGACGAGCGGATGCAGCTTAATGGCGCGGCCCTCAACGAGGACCGGCTCAAACGCCTGAATGCCCAGGCGGTGCAGCGTAGGTGCACGGTTCAGCATGACCGGGTGGTTCTTGATGACAATCTCCAGTGCGTCCCAAACCTCGCTCTTCGCACGCTCTACGGCCTTTCTTGCAGCCTTGATGTTGCCGGCGGCACCGGTCTCGACAAGGCGCTTCATAACAAACGGCTTAAAGAGCTCCAGTGCCATTTCCTTCGGCAGGCCGCACTGGTACATTTTCAGCTCCGGGCCAACAACGATAACGGAACGGCCGGAATAGTCAACACGCTTACCGAGCAGGTTCTGACGGAAGCGGCCCTGCTTGCCCTTCAGCATATCGGAAAGGGACTTGAGCGGGCGGTTGTTCGGGCCGGTGACCGGTCTGCCGCGGCGGCCGTTGTCGATGAGGGCATCGACGGCTTCCTGCAGCATACGCTTCTCGTTGCGCACGATGATGTCCGGCGCGCCGAGCTCGATGAGTCTCTTCAGACGGTTGTTTCTGTTGATAACACGTCTGTACAGGTCGTTCAGGTCACTCGTTGCAAAGCGGCCGCCGTCCAACTGTACGAGCGGACGGATATCCGGCGGGATAACCGGCACGGCATCGAGAATCATCCACTCCGGGCGGTTGCCGGAGATGCGGAAGGATTCCACAACCTCAAGACGCTTGAGAATGTGCACGCGCTTCTGTCCCTGCGCGGTTTCGAGGTCTTTTTTGAGCTCTTCGCTGAGCTTTTCGCAGTCGATATCCTCGAGCAGCTTCTTCACAGCTTCAGCGCCCATGGACGCCTCGAAGTCGTCCTCATATTTTTCACGCATGTCGCGGTATTCCTTTTCGGTGAGCGTCTGCATCTTAGAGAGCTCACGGACGGAACCCGGATCCGTAACGATGTAAAGTGCGAAATACAGAACCTTTTCCAGTACGCGCGGGGAAAGGTCAAGAATCAGACCCATGCGGGACGGGATGCCCTTAAAGTACCAGATGTGCGAAACCGGCGCTGCAAGCTCAATGTGACCCATGCGCTCACGGCGAACCTTGCTGCGCGTCACTTCAACGCCGCAGCGCTCGCAGACCTTGCCCTTAAAGCGGATGCGCTTATACTTGCCGCAATGGCACTCCCAGTCCTTTGTCGGTCCGAAAATGCGCTCGCAGTAAAGGCCGTCGCGCTCCGGCTTCAATGTACGGTAGTTGATGGTCTCGGGCTTCGTGACCTCACCGTACGACCAGGAGCGAATCTGCTCGGGCGATGCAAGGCCGATCTTTATTGATTCAAAAACGTTAAACTCCATATATGCGATCCTTTCCTTTCACCCGAAATTAGAACTCGTCGTCGATGCCGTCAAACAAATCGTTATCGGAGCCTTCAAACTCATCGTCGTCGCCGGTAGAGAAGAAGTCGTCCTCTTCCCCGTCTTCGTTCTCGATGGAATAGCCGTCGAAATCGCCGTCCGTTGCGACGTTTTCTTCATCAAAGACCTGATCGCCCGGGGTGAGACCCACATCATCGTCATCGTCGAAGCTCTGGCGCAGATCAATCTCCTCGTTGTCCTTATCCAGTACCTTGATGTCGAGACCGAGTGCCTGCAGTTCCTTGATAAGAACGCGGAAGGATTCCGGAATGCCCGGCTTCGGCACGTTCTGGCCCTTAACGATGGCTTCGTAGGTCTTTACACGGCCCACAACGTCGTCGGACTTCACCGTCAGAATCTCCTGCAGGGTGTAAGCCGCGCCGTAAGCCTCCAATGCCCAAACTTCCATTTCGCCGAAGCGCTGGCCGCCGAACTGCGCCTTGCCGCCCAAAGGCTGCTGGGTAACGAGGGCATACGGACCGGTGGAACGGGCGTGAATCTTATCGTCAACAAGATGATGGAGCTTGAGGTAGTACATGTAGCCAACGGTAACCGGGTTATCGAAATACTCGCCGGTACGACCGTCACGCAGACGGAACTTGCCGTCCTCACTCATGCCCGCCATGCGGAAGCACTCGCGGATATCCGCTTCGTGTGCGCCGTCGAATACCGGGGTCATAATCTTCCAGCCGAGTGCGTTTGCCGCCATGCCGAGGTGAACCTCGAGAACCTGTCCGATATTCATACGGGACGGAACGCCCAACGGGTTCAGAACGATGTCAAGCGGTGTACCGTCCGGCAGGAACGGCATCTCTTCCATCGGCAAAATGCGGGAAACAACACCCTTGTTACCGTGGCGGCCGGCCATCTTATCGCCGACGGAGATCTTTCTCTTCTGTGCGATATAGCAGCGCACGACCTTGTTGACGCCGGGGCTCAGCTCATCGCAGTTGTCTCTCGTGAAGACCTTAACGTCCACAATGGTGCCGTACTCGCCGTGCGGAACACGGAGGGACGTATCGCGGACCTCGCGGGCCTTTTCACCGAAGATGGCGCGCAGCAGGCGCTCTTCGGCGGTCAGCTCGGTTTCGCCCTTCGGCGTGACCTTACCGACCAGAATATCGCCGGCGTGAACCTCCGCACCCACACGAATGATGCCGCGGTCATCAAGGTCGCGCAGCAGATCTTCGTTGACGTTCGGGATGTCGCGGGTAATCTCTTCCGCGCCGAGCTTTGTATCTCTGGCTTCCATCTCATACTCTTCGATATGGATGGAGGTATAAACGTCGTCGCGTACGATTTTCTCGTTCAGCAGGACGGCGTCCTCGTAGTTGTAGCCTTCCCAGGTCATGAAGCCGATGAGCGCGTTCTTGCCGAGCGCGATCTCGCCGTTCTTAATGGCCGGGCCGTCCGCCAGAACATCGCCCACTTCAACGCGGTCGCCGCGGTTGACGATCGGGACCTGGTTGATGCAGGTGCTCTGGTTGGAACGCATGAACTTTGTGACGACATAGTCGTCGATATCGCCGTTATCGGTCGTCACGCGAATGAGGTCTGCGCTGACGCTCTTAACGACACCTGCGCGTTCGCACAGGACGCAGACGCCGGAGTCAACGCCTGCTTTATACTCCATGCCGGTACCGACGATCGGAGATTCGGTGCGGAGCAGCGGAACTGCCTGACGCTGCATGTTCGCGCCCATCAGAGCACGGTTCGCGTCATCGTTTTCGAGGAACGGGATCATCGCCGTTGCAACGGAGAAGACCATACGCGGGGAAATATCCATGTAATCGACGCGGGTCGGCTCAACCTGAATGAACTCGCCCTTGAAACGTGCGAGAACGCTGTCGTTTGCAAAGGTGTTGTCTTCATTCAGCTTTTCGTTTGCCTGCGCAACGATGAACTCGTCTTCCACGTCCGCCGTCATATAAACGACTTCGTCCGTGACCTTGCCCGTCGCCTTATCAATCTTTCTGTACGGCGCCTCAATGAAGCCGTAGTGATTGATTCTTGCGAACGTTGCAAGGTAGGAGATCAGACCGATGTTCTGACCTTCCGGGGATTCGATCGGGCACATGCGGCCGTAGTGTGTGTAGTGAACGTCTCGAACTTCGAAGCTCGCACGGTCACGGGAAAGACCGCCCGGGCCCAAAGCGGAGAGACGGCGCTTATGCGTCAGCTCGGCCAGCGGGTTCGTCTGGTCCATGAACTGGGACAGCGGAGAAGAACCGAAGAACTCCTTGATCGCTGCAACGACCGGACGGATATTGATGAGAGAATGCGGTGTAAGGGATTCCATATCCTGTCCCTGCAGCGTCATGCGCTCGCAGATCACGCGCTCCAAGCGGGAGAAGCCGATGCGGAACTGGTTCTGCAGCAGCTCGCCGACGGAACGGATACGGCGGTTGCCGAGCTGGTCGATATCGTCCGTAAAGCCGAGACCGACAGCAAGGCAGGTCATGTAGTTGATGGAGGAGAAAATATCATCAATGATGATGTGGTTCGGAATCAACTCGTCATGACGTGCGGTGAGCTGCTCTTTGAGCTTCTCTTCGTCGTCGCCGCACGCTTCGAGAATCTCGGAGAGCACTGCGTAGCGCACACGTTCGTTGATGCCGCACTCTGCCTCTGCATCAAAGGAAACGTATTTTGCGATATCGACCATGCCGTTTGAGATAACCTTCGTCTCCTTGTCGTCTTCAAGGGCAACCCAGGCGGTGGTCACACCGGCGTTGTCGATGTCTTCGGCAAGCGTGCGGGACACAACGGTGCCCGCCTCTGCCATCACCTCGCCGGTCGCCGGGTTGACGATCGGGCGGGAAAGCTGACGGCCGGTGATTCTGCCGGCAAGGTTCAGCTTCTTATTGTACTTATAACGGCCGACTCTGGAGAGGTCGTAGCGTCTCGGGTCGAAGAACAGGCCGTTCAAATGGAACTGCGCGCTTTCAACCGTGGGCGGCTCGCTCGGACGGAGCTTTCTGTACACCTCAAAGAGGCCTTCCTCCATGGTGTGCGTGGTATCCTTATCGATGGTCGCAAGAATACGCTCGTCTTCGCCGAAGTATTCCTTGATCTCTTCGTCGGTGCCGAGACCGAGTGCGCGGATGAACGCGGTCATCGGGAGCTTTCTGTTTTTATCGATACGCACGTAGAGTACGTCGTTCACATCGTTTTCGTACTCCAGCCATGCGCCGCGGTTCGGAATGACGGTGGAAGAGAAAAGCTGTTTGCCTGTTTTATCGTACTCCATCTTATAATAGACGCCCGGAGAACGAACAAGCTGGGAAACGATAACACGTTCTGCGCCGTTGATCACAAAGGTGCCGGACGGTGTCATCAGCGGGAAATCACCCATGAAGACTTCAGATTCCTTGATCTCGCCCGTTTCCTTGTTGAGAAGGCGTGCAGTGACGCGCAGGGCTGCCGCATAGGTAGCATCGCGCTCTTTGCATTCCGTTACCGTGTAATTGGGTTTTTCGTCGAGCTTGTAGTTCACGAAGTCCAGAACCAGATTTCCGTTGAAATCCGTAATGCCGGAGACGTCGTCAAAAACTTCCTTTAGACCTTCCTTCAGGAACCAGTCGTAGGAATTTTTCTGAATCTCGATCAGGTTCGGCATATCGAGAACTTCATTGATGTGCGAGAAGCTCATGCGTGTGTTCTTGCCAAGCTGTACCGGCTTAACATTCACCATTGACTCAACCACTCCATTCTTAGTATTTGACCCGTGTTTTTAAGCAAAATCGCCTAAAAACGGCGGAAAGAATATCCGTTCATGTGAATTTTATAGATTATGCTTGATTATTTTTCGGAACTGTGTTATAATGCAGATCAGAGAAAGAAATGGCATATCTATCCATGATGATACATTGTAATATGATACACCGTATCTGTGGATTTGTCAAGCCTTTTCCCGAAATTTTTCGAGTTTTATTCCCTTTTTCTTTTCTCAAATTCCAAATCAGAATAAATTGAATTTTGACCCGTATACCCGATAGCACATGGACCTTGTAAACTGCAATCGGGCTTTATTTTTATCCGCTGCCAATCATTTTAATTTGATGAGGAACACTGTATGAAAAAGCATTTCGCAAAGCAGATTTTCGCCGCAGCCCTTGCAATCAGCTTCGTGTGCGGGCTTTCGGCATGCCGTGAACGCGAAGAAGAGCAACTCTCGTTAAAGCCGGTGATTTATCTTTATCCGGAAGAAGAAACGGACGTCTCGGTTACGCTCGCGTACGACGGAACGCTCACTTGCACCTACCCGAATTACAAAACCGGCTGGCATGTTTCGGCGAAACCTGACGGTACTCTGACGGACGAGGACGGCCAAACGTATAACTACCTGTACTGGGAAGGCACGGACAGCGCGGAATACGACCTTTCCCACGGCTTCTGCGTAGCGGGCAGTGACACCGCCGCTTTCCTCGAAAATGCCTTGCGCGACCTCGGACTCACCCGCAAAGAAGCGAATGAATTCATCGTGTACTGGCTTCCCCAGATGCAGGAAAATCCCTATAATCTCATCGCGTTTCAGTCCGACTGCTATACGCAGGTGGCGCAGCTGGATATCTCCCCCGCGCCCGACACGCTCCTTCGGGTCTTTATGGCGTGGAAACCGCTTGAAGAGAAAGTCGACATTCCCGCGCAAACGCTCACCGCTCCCGCCCGCGACGGCTTCACAGCGGTGGAATGGGGCGGCAGCCGCATAAACTGAGCCGCAGCTCTTGCCCGTGCAGAGTCTCACGGCGTTCATACCGCTTAAAAACACGCAAAACCTTCCCGGTTTCCAAACGGAAACGAAACCGGGAAGGTTTTTGTTTTGTTTATGTTGAATTTTGGATGCCGAAGAAATTAAGTTAAAAAGCGAAAGCCACTTTCAAAACGAATGATTGCGCTTTAAGTATGTACTTGCGTGTACTTTTACGCGGATTCGCTTACGTTTTTACCTCTTTCCCCTCGCCTTTTTCGTCCGCCTCGGTATCCTCGCAGGCGCAGATGGACGCGAACGTGTAGGACTCCAGCTTATCGCGCACAAGCTGCGAGACCTCACCGTAAATGTGATGCAGACGGCACGAGGTGCGCTGGCAGCTGTACGCATCGCCCTGGCAGCGGGAAATCATATACGGCCCCTCCACCGCCTCGATCACGCTGCGCAGCGTGATCTCCTTCGGCGGCTTTGCAAGCTCATAGCCGCCCTTTGCGCCCTTATACGAGCGCACGATGCCGTCCGAAACGAGCGTGCGCAGGATTTTCAGCGTAAAGCGCAGCGTGACGCTTGTGCGCTCCGAGATCGTTTTGGCATCTGCGCGCCCGGGGTTCACGGCCAAAAATTCCACGATGCGGACTGCGTAGTCCGCTTCCAGTGTCATGTGCATGGTATGTGCCTATCCTTTCGGGATCAATCCAGAAAATCCTTCAGCTTCTTGCTGCGGCTCGGGTGACGGAGCTTTCTGAGCGCCTTTGCTTCAATCTGGCGGATACGCTCACGGGTGACATTGAATTCCTTGCCCACTTCCTCGAGCGTGCGGCTTCTGCCGTCTTCAAGGCCGAAGCGCAGGCGCAGCACCTTTTCCTCACGCGGGGTGAGGGAATCGAGCACATCGCCGAGCGTTTCGCGCAGCAGCGTATGGGAAGCGGCATCTGCCGGGGCCGGTGCGTCGTCATCCGGGATAAAGTCGCCGAGGTGGCTGTCCTCTTCCTCGCCGATCGGCGTTTCAAGGGAGACAGGCTCCTGCGCGACGCGCATGATCTCGCGCACTTTATCAACCGGCATATCGAGCTCGTCGGAGATTTCCTCCGCGGTCGGCTCATGGCCGCTCGTGTGGAGCAGCTGGCTGGAGACCTTCTTCACCTTATTGATGGTCTCCACCATGTGCACCGGGATACGGATGGTGCGGGCCTGGTCGGCGATGGCGCGCGTGATGGCCTGACGGATCCACCACGTTGCGTAGGTGGAGAACTTGAAACCCTTTGTATAATCGAACTTTTCAACCGCCTTGATGAGGCCGAGATTGCCCTCCTGAATGAGGTCAAGGAACTGCATGCCACGGCCGAGATAGCGCTTCGCGATGCTGACGACAAGACGCAGGTTCGCTTCGGAAAGGCGCTTCTTTGCGGCTTCGTCGCCGTCCTTGATGGCGATGGCAAGGCGCACTTCTTCTTCGGAGGAAAGCAGCGGCACGCGGCCGATCTCTTTCAGGTAAACTTTGACCGGGTCATCGATGGCGACGCCTTCCATGCCCATGCCGGCATCAAAATCGTCCGTATCTGCGCCGGATACTTTGGAAAGGTCGATGTCATCAATCTGGATATCGCTGAAGTCATCGATAATCTCAATGCCGTGCGACTCCAGCGTATCATAGAATTTTTCAATGTGCTCCGGGTCGAAATCCAATTCGCCGATGGCGTCGAGGATCTCCTTTGTGGTGAGCTGGCCTTTGCTTTTGCCGAGCTCAATCAGATCGCGGATCACGGTTTTCTTATCGGGTGCTGCCATAGTTTATCATACCTTTCCTGTGTTTTCCCTTATTCCCTCGGCAGCGTCTGCACGCTGCCTTTTTATCTCAATTCTGTTTTAAAGTATAACGTTCCTATTTTTTCTGTTTGCGCAGTGCATCGAGCTGCGCCTGCAGGTCGGCGGGGTTCGCACCACGCACCTTATCGGTATCGGTCAACGCGCCTTCGCTCAAAATGATCTGCACGTATTCTTCCGCGTCTTTGGCGGTGATGCCGGCGTTTTCCTGCACAATCTTCGCAAGGCGGCCCATTTCGTCCGGCGTACATTCCGCCGAAAAGTCTGTAATCTGCGGCGATGTGACCGTTTCTTCGTTTATAATCTTGCCCAGGAGGCTCTGATATAACCGGCGATTGAACGCCGTCACGAATTTTTCGGGCGGCACGCGGCGGTTCAGGCTCTGTGCGAGATCATTATTGTGGAAAAGGCACGCGATGAGCCGCTCTTCGGCGTTGGCCACGCGGACATAGCGGCGCTTTTCGGGGTTTACGGTATCGCGCCGCGCGGAAAGCTGCTCCGTCATGTCCCTTTGCTGCTGCCGCTGCGCCGCACGTGCTTTTTTACGCACGGAAACGGACATCTGCTGCAAAATGGCGTTTTTGTCAACATTCAATTCCTGCGAAAGGCGGCTGACGTACACGTCGCGCTCAATGGCGTTTTCAAGGCCCGCCAGCAGCTCTACGGCGGCCATCAGGTATTGAATACGCCCGTTTTCGTTGCTTAAATCATACCCGCTTTTCAGCTTTGCAAGGCGGTATTCCACATCGTTGCCGCTTTGCTCAATGAGCCTACGGAAACGCGCCGCGCCTTCATCACCGCATGCGTTGATGAACTCGTCCGGGTCTTTGTTGCCGGGCACGGCCATGACGCGCACCAAAAGCCCTGCGCCGCGCAGAATGGGAATGGCGCGCTGTGCGGCCTTTTGACCGGCTTCGTCGGAATCGTAGCAAATGACGACCTCTTTCGCATAGCGGGCAATGATGCGCGCCTGCTCTGCGGTGAGTGCCGTGCCGAGCGACGCAATGGCATTTTCAATGCCCGCTTTGTGCAGCGAGATGACGTCCATATAGCCCTCAGCTAAAATGATGCGGTCGTTTTCGAGCGCGTTTTTTGCAAAATTCATCGCGAAAAGACCGCTGCTCTTGTGGTAGACCGGGGTATCCGATGTATTTATGTACTTCGGCTTTTCATTTGTCAAAATGCGCCCGCCGAACGCGACCACGTTGCCGCGCAGATCAATGATAGGAAACATGACGCGTGCGTGGAAACGATCCATCGCGCGGCCGGAGCGCGTCTCCACCGCGACGTTCGCCGCAATCATCTCGCGCTCGGAATAGCCCTTGGAGCGCAGGTGATTGACGAGCGCAAAGCGGCTTTCCGGCGCCCAGCCGAGCCCGAAATGGCGGATCATTTTCATGGGCAGGCGTCTGCGCGCGAAATAATCAAGCCCCGGCTTACCCTCCGGGCTTAAAAGCGCGCTGTGGAAAAAGCGGGCGGATTCGCGGTTGATTTCCAGCACGCGCTGACGCAGGCGGCTCATGGAATCGTCCACGCCCTGCTCCGGCATTTGCAGCCCCACGCGGTCCGCGAGCATTTTCACGGCCTCGATGTAATCGAGATTTTCAATCTTACGGATGAATGTGATGACATCGCCGCCCGCGCCGCAGCCGAAGCAGTAAAACGAGTTATTCTCCGGGTAGACGTTGAAGGACGGTGATTTTTCGTTGTGGAAGGGACACAGTCCCACCATGTTTTTGCCGCGCCGCTTTAGGTTGACATACGAGGAAACGATGTCTGTAATGTCGCAGCGCGATTTTAAGTCCTGCATAAAGGACTCCGGCAACGGCATTCCACCGCCCCCTTTCGTGACCGCCGGCGCGATGCCGTTGGGATTACGGGCAAAGCTCGGAGCAAAACGCCCTGATTTTTGCCCTCATAGTATTATATACGCCGCAAACGGCGAAATTACTTCTTTTATTCTTCAAATTCAAAAAATTTTTTTCCGTCTTCTGTCACATCGACCTGCCCATTTGTGGCATCCGCAAGTTTTTTGCGGAATGCACCGAGCAGCTCGGGCACCAAATGGAATTTGACGGTGACTTTTTCCTCAAAGACCGTGTCGTCCGTCACGCCGCCGCATTCCGGAACAAGCGATGCGACGCGGCCGTACCGACCGTAATCGCAGGTAAGCGACAACAGCAGGCACTCGCGCATGGTAATGATCTGTGCCGCCTGCAAGGCGATGGACGCGGTGTGCGAATACGCGCGAACGAGACCGCCGCCCCCGAGCAGAATGCCGCCGAAATAGCGCGTGGCGACCGTGACGACATCCGTAACGCCGCTTTTGCGCAGGACATCCAGCACCGGCATACCGGCCGTGCCCTGCGGCTCGCCGTCATCCGAAAAGCGCATGGTGCCGTCGCGCAGGATATACGCATAGACGTTGTGACTGGCATCCCAGTGCTCGGATTTTTTGGACGTGATGAAATCGAGCGCCTCCTGCTCGGTCTGCACCGGGCAGGCATAACCGATGAAACGCGATCGCTTTTCCACAAACTGGTCCTGCGCGTTTTTCCGCACGGTTTTGTACTCTGCCATTTTTACCGCTCCCCTCTGTTTTGAAACGAACGCGATTTGCCTTTGGAGAAAAAATGGGCGATGCCCGAAAGAGCACCGCCCTGAACGATCCATATAAATTTACTTCGTGATACCGTAGCGCTTGTTGAACATATCAACACGACCGCTTGTATCAACCAGCTTCTGCTTACCCGTAAAGAACGGATGGCACTTGGAGCAAATTTCAACGCGGATGTCCTTCTTTGTGGAACGCGTGTGAATCACATTGCCGCATGCGCAGGTAATGGTCGTTTCCTGATAGTCCGGATGTATATTCTTCATATCTGTCACCTCTTTCGGTTGATCTGCGGTTAGTCGGTTAACAGCGAAGTTAACACATAAACATAGCGCTAATTATGTTAGCACAAAAAATTCTAAAATGCAAGGTCTTTTTCAAAAAAACAGAAAACTTTTTTCTTTTTCTTCCCGAAAGCATCCGTTTTTTTCGTTAGGCGCCGATGTAGCGAAGGTATTCTTCGAGGCAAAAGGAGAGTCTGCGGATGGCGGCGGCGTGCTCTGTGCCGACATAGCGCAGGACAAGATCATTGCGTTTAATTCCGGTTTCGTCCTCTTTTCCGGCGGGATAGCGGAACACAAAGCCGTAATGCGCCATGTTTCTTTGCAGCCAGCCGTAGGTATCCGTTGTCGAAAACGTTGCGGGGTCGTCCTGCACGGTGACGCACAGGCCGCTTTGCAGGTCGCTTGTGCCGGGCGCGGATACGGTGGATTTTGCGTCTTCGCGCGCCATAATCTTGGTGGAACCTGCCGCGATAAGGCGCTCGACTTCGGCGTTATAAAGCGATTCCTGCTCTGCATAGGACACATAGCCGCCGGAAAACTTGAGCGTGACACCGTCTGCTTTTGCGGCATCGCACAGTGCGGTGAGTGCCGGTACAATGCGGGCATCGACCGTGACGCTGTCAAACTCGGCGGTCTCCTCGGGGGCGAAATCCGCGTCCGCAGGGTGGTCTTCGTTGATGACGAACAGATTCACGCTGTCCTCGAGCGTAGGCAGGTCGTTTTCCTCCGCGCTTGCAGCGGGGGACGCGGTGGGCAGTACGGTGGCCTGCGGCAGGGAATCCTCCGGATCTTCGGGCGGGAAAAGCACCGGCAAACCCCACATGACGAACAGTGCAAGCGCCATGAAAGCGGCGGCGCAGATAAGCAGAATGCCCGTCCAACGCTTTAGGTTCATAATGCGCTCCAAATGCAGCGGACGCGGCTTTTGGATGGGGCTGTATTTTTTTCGTTTCCGCACGGTGCTCTCCCCTTTCTTTCGGTATCTTTTACTATTATATCGGATGCCGGAAAAAAAGCAAGTCGAATTCCTTTACAACAGAAAAACGCCCGAGCCGTGAAGCCCGGGCGCTGTGCATTTCAGTTAACGCTATTTTTTGAAGAATTACTTCTTTTTGCTTTTACGGGAGGGAATCTCGGTGGTTTCCGGGTCTACCTTTCCCATTTCGGAAGCTGCGCTGCTAAGACCGTCCTCGCCGCTGCTGAGCTTGCCGTTATTGACGATGAGGTTCGTGACAATGCCGACGATGAGGGCAACAGCCAAAGACGTGATGTTCAGCAGAGCGCCGCCGGTGATGCTGTTCGTGCCGAAGCCGAAGTACAAACCGCCGATGCCGCAGACGAGGATGGAGCTGACGACGAACAGATTCTTACTGTTGCCGAGATCAACACGGTGGAGCATCTGGAGACCGGAAACGGCGATGAAGCCGTAGAGCGCGATGCACGCGCCGCCCATGACGCACTTCGGAATGGAGTTAATGAGCACGACGAACGGAGTGAAGAAGGAAAGCACCATGCAGCCGAGTGCCGCGGTGAGGATGGAAACGACGGAAGCGTTGCCGGTGATGGCGATGCAGCCGATGGACTCGCCGTAGGTGGTGTTTGCACAGCCGCCGAAGAACGCGCCCACAATGGAGCCGAGGCCGTCGCCGATGAGGGTCTTATCGAGGCCCGGGTCTGCGATGAGGTCGCGGTTGACAACCGTGCTGAGGTTCTTGTGGTCAGCGATGTGCTGTGCGAGCTCGACGACGCCGATCGGAATGTAGATCATGGCGATGTTGCCGATGGCAGCCGCATCAAGCGGATACTGGCCGTTCGTCTCGATTGCTTTGAGGAAGAAGAACTTCGGATAATCGACGATGCTGGTGATGCTGAATGTGCCGAATGCATCGATGAAAGGCTGGAAGGAAAGGAGCTTGAGGCTCTCTGTGCCCGTTGCCATGCCGATGATTGTAAAGACGAGTGCAAGCGCATAGCCCGCGCCGATGCCGACGATAAACGGAATGAGCTTGACGGTTTTGGAGCCCTTAACGGACGCTATGACAATCATGAAGAAGGTGAAGATGCCGCAGATGATGGCAGCCCAGTTGTAGGTCTCGCCGTATACGACAGCTGCCGCGCCGTTGCCCATGATCCAGCTTGTTGCCGTGCCGGAGAGGGACAGACCGATGAGCGCGACGATCGGCCCGATGATGACGGACGGCATCAGCTTATTGACCCAACCGGAGCCGACGACCTTGATGACAAGACCGATGATGACGTAAACAAGACCTGCGAACGCAACGCCGATGAGCATGCCCCAGTAGCCGTAATTCTGACCGATTGTAGCCGCATACGCGCCGAGGAAAGTAAACGAGGAGCCGAGGAATACCGGGCTTCTGCGCTTGGTGCAGAACAGGTATACGATGGTGCCGATGCCCGCGCCGAACAGTGCGGCTGCGGCGTCTGCCTGCAGGCCGTAGCTGGTGACAAGCAGCGGTACGAGCAGTGTAGCCGCCATGATGGCGATCATCTGCTGGAATGCGAAGACCAGTGTTTTGCTGAACTTCGGCTTATCTTCGATGCCGTAAATCAACTTCATGAAATCATTTCCTTTCTTCCGAACCGTGGTTTCATTTCTTACCCCAAAACACGTTCTCTTCTCCCCTACGCTTTTCCGAGCATAAAGAAAAGCTCTGCCTGTAAAATGGGCGGAGCTTGAGCCTTGTCAGCACGCCGTCTGTAAAGACGTATTAAGAGTCAATCTTGCCAATATCACAGTATCGGGGTTAAAGATCGTATTTCGTTTTCCAACACTAAACTATAGCACAACATTCGACGAAAGTCAACGTAATTCGCGCACTTGTGAATAGTTTGTGAATATTCATCAAAAAAAGGCAGCACAATACAGAAAAAGCTCTCCGAACCATGCGAAGAGCTTTTACGTTTACAAGGATTACCGGTTTTTATTCGGTTTATAGCTGACTGTGCCGCACAGGCGATCGCCTGCGTCGCCGGCTGCGGTGGGAATGTAGCCGTTCTCGTTCAGCGGGCCGGGTGCGTAGTTTGCCGCGTAGATTTTGACATCCGGGTGCTTTTCATACAGCAGCTTGATGCCTACCTCGGACGCGAAAATGCACATGAACTTGATGTTCTTGCAGCCTGCGTCCTTTAAAAACTGGATAGCAGCATCTGCGCTGCCGCCTGTTGCAAGCGCCGGATCAACAACGACGACGGGGCCGTCTGCGGTATCGACCGGGAGCTTGAAGTAATACGTCATCGGCTTTAGGGTTTCCTCGTCGCGGTAAAGGCCGATGTGGCCGACCTTTGCCGTGGGCGAAAGCTCACGCAGGCCGTCTACCATGCCGAGGCCGGCGCGCAGAATCGGAACGATGGTGAAATCCTCTGCAAGCACCGGGGTAATGATCTTCTGCAGCGGCGCCTGGATCTCCACGTCCTTCGTTTTGAGCTCCTTGAGCGTTTCGTAGCCCATAAGCATGGCAAGCTCTTTGACGAGTTCGCTGAATTCCTTGGTGCCGGTGTTAACGTCGCACAAGTGGCTGACCTTGTGCTTGATGAGCGGGTGGTTGAAAACCGTAAGATTGGAAAGATATGCTTCCATGTTTGACCTTCCTTAGTCCGTAAGACGGCGCACCGCCTTGTTTCGTTTATTTTCAAAGCATATCATAGCACACGCTTTGACAAAAATCAACCGAAAGAGACGCGTCTTGACGGAAAAGCGCCGAAATGCTACAATAAATCAAAGAGTTTAAAAAAGGATTGACAAGCATGCCTATGAAGCTGAAAGCCCAGCTGATGGACGACGTTACCGTAAAGCGCGCTTTGACGCGGCTTTCTTATGAAATCATTGAAAAAAGCCGCGACCTCGAAAACGTGGTGCTCATCGGCATCAAAACGCGCGGTGTGCCGCTTGCGGAGCAGATTGCGGCGAACATTGAGACGCACACCGGTGTAAAGGTGCAAACCTGCACACTGGATATTACATTCTACCGTGACGACCTGACAAAGCGGCACGACCTGCCGACTGTGAACACGCAGACGCTTCCGGTCGACCTCAACGACAAGGAAGTCATTTTGGTGGACGATGTGCTGTTTACGGGCCGCACGGTGCGCGCGGCGATCGACGCGGTGTTCCGTTTCGGGCGGCCGGCGCGCATTCGGCTGGTCGTTTTGGTCGACCGCGGTCACCGCGAGCTGCCCATTCGCCCTGATTTTGTGGGCAAGAATATCCCCACCTCTCTACGCGAGATCATCGCCGTGCATTTGGAAGCTGTGGATGGCAAGACGAACGTGGAAATCTACGAGCAGGACGAGAACGAACCGGAAATCTACGGACAATGACCCGCTTTTAGTGTAAAAATCGAATTAAAAGAAGGTATAAACATGGCTGTAATTTTGGCAAGCAGTTGCCTTTTAGGCTGCGAATGCCGCTATAAGGGCGACGGCTGCAAGTGCGATGCGCTCATTAAGCTTGCAGAAAGCAACACGATCATCGGCGTATGTCCCGAGCAGATGGGCGGTCTGCCCACGCCCCGCGACCCGGCGGAGCGGCAGGGTGACAAGGTGATCTCCTGTGCAGGCAAGGACGTGACGAAGGCGTACACAAAAGGCGCAGAGACGGCGCTGTACTTTGCGAAGCTGAACCACGTGGATTTTGCCGTGATGAAGGCGAAAAGTCCGTCCTGCGGCAAGGGACTCATTTACGATGGCACGTTTACGGGCAACAAGATTCCCGGCAACGGTGTAACCGTGGAGCTTCTGAACGCGAACGGCATCCCGGTGTTTACAGAGGACGAATTGGATCAGCTGCCGCTGTAAAGCAAAATATCTTACCACAAAGAATTAGGCCTGCTGCGCTTTGCGGCGGGCTTTTTGCTTGAAGATATGAAGAAAAGCTGTACGTAAAGCAATAGAACTTTACGTACAGCTTTTTGAAATTTTATGTAATGCTATTTTGCTTTACAGATTACTTCTCGTCGAAGAACGACTTGAAGCCCTTGTAGGCCATGTAGACGTCGAGCTTGGAGACAACCTCAAACGGTGCGTGCATGGAAAGCACCGGCACACCGATGTCGAGCACGTCGACATTGAGATTCGCGATGAACTTTGCGACCGTGCCGCCGCCGCCCTGATCGACCTTGCCGAGCTCGCCGATCTGCCAAAGCACGCCTGCATCGTCAAACGTGCGGCGGATTTTGGCGACGAACTCTGCGTTCGCGTCGGACGTACCGCCCTTGCCGTGTGCGCCGGTGTACTTGGCTATGCCCAGACCTCCGTTGATGTAGGTGGAGTTCTGTGCCTCGTAAGCGGAAGCATAATGCGGATCATATGCCGCGGTGACGTCGGCGGAAATGCAGGTGGACTTGGAGAGCACGTGGCGCGGCTCTTCACCCTCTGCCTGCGCGAGGTCAGCGATGAAGTAACGCATGTACTCGGAGTTGAGGCCCGTGTTGCCGTCGCTGCCGGTCTCTTCCTTATCGGTGAGCACAGTGACGACGGTCTGCACCGGGTTCTTGCAGTTGAGGATAGCTTCAAGTGCCGGGTATGCGCAAACGCGGTCATCGTGGCCGTAAGCGCCGACGAGGCTGCGGTCAAAGCCGATATCCACCGCCTTGAACGCCGGGACGAACTCGATCTCTGCAGAGATGAGGTCGGCTTCTACGATGCCGTACTTCTCGTTTAAGAGACGCATGATGTTCAGCTTATATGCATCCTTAGCCTCTTCGTCGCGAACCGGGCGGCTGCCGATGAGGATGTTAAGGTCTTCGCCTGTAAAGGCAGTACCCAGCGGCTTTGTAGCCTGATCCTGACCGAGGTGCGGCAAAATATCTGTGATGGTGAACTGCGGATCGCCCGCTTCTTCACCGATGCAGACCTTGATGACCGTGCCGTCGCTCTTCACGACAACGCCGTGCATGGCGAGCGGAATCGCCGTCCACTGGTACTTTTTGATGCCGCCGTAGTAGTGCGTTTTGAGGTACGCCATCTCGGAGGATTCATAAAGCGGGATGGGCTTTAAGTCGAGACGCGGGTTATCGATGTGTGCTGCGGCAATGCGAACGCCGTTTTTGCAGCCCTCTTTACCCATGATGGCAAGGCAAATTGCTTTACCGCGATTGTTGTAATACACTTTGTCGCCCGCCGCATACTTGTGCTTCGGGTCGAACGGCACAAAGCCGTGCTTTTCTGCAGCTGCGACCGCGTACTCAACGGATTCGCGCTCGGTTTTGGCGCTGTTTAAAAATGCCTTGTAGCCTTCGCAGAACTTATCTGCTTTTTCGATCTTCTCATCTGTGACCTTGAAAAAGCCGTTCTTGCGCGGGTTGAGGAGCATTTCGGACAGCTCTTTTGCGGATTTTTCCGCTGCTTTTTTAGCCATTTTCAATTCCCCCATACAATTTTTCGTAAGTTTCTTTATACTGAAGGACTTTCTGGACGTAAAGACGCGTTTCTTCAAACGGAATTTCTTTTAAGGTCACTCCGTCTTCGGAATATGCGGGGTCCGAAAGCCACGACGTAACGTTTCCCATGCCTGCATTGTAGGCGCAGACCGCTGTGGCGAGGTTGTCGTACTCGTTTAAAAGCACGCGCAGCAGCGCACAGCCGTATTTGATGCTGATTTCGGGGTCGAGCAAAGCGCTTGCGTCATATTCCCCGCCGATATGCGTTTGCATCCAGTCAAACGTTTCGGGCATCATCTGCATAAGCCCGAGTGCGCCGACCGGAGACTCCGCCTCGGGGTCGAAATCGCTTTCCGCCTTGATGACGGCATAGACAAGGCTTTGCGGCAAGTCGTACTCCTTCGCTTCTTTTTTGACAATGGATCCGTACTTGCGCGGGTAAAGCATGTGGTCTACATCGGGATGCAGCCTTTGCACCGCGAAAACAACGAGCACGGCAGCTGCAATGCCGGCGATAAGAATCCATGGCCACAAGGGCTTCTTTTTGGACTTTTTTAAATGTTTGCTTCTCTTATTCAATCGGATTCACCGGGGTGTGCGCAGCCGAGCACTGCGAGCATATGATCCATATTGTCCGCCGAAACAGCGACGGTGTTATCGAGTGTGTAATCGGAGCGGTCGATGTAAAAATCGTCGCTCTGTTGGGCGTGCATGCGCGTCAGAGCCTCCTGCTCCGTGAGACCATCGCGGCGGCAGATGCGCCCAAGGCGCACGGTTTCATCCGCAAGAACGGAGACCACACGGCGGCAAAGGCGATCTGCACCGGCTTCAAACAGCGTCGGAGCGTCGAGCACGATGACCTTTGCATCTTTATATGCGGCAATCTCCTTTTTGAGACGCGCTAAGATCACGGGATGCGTGATGGCGTTCAGCTTCGCTTTGCCCTCTTCGCTTGCAAACGCGAGGTTTGCGAGACGACGGCGGTCTAAACTGCCGTCTTCCTTTATAATAGCACGGCCGAACGCATTTTGCAACTCCGTAAGACATGTTCCTGCATAAAGAGACGGATCGTGCGTAACGGCGTCGCAGTCGATGATGACGCAGCCGCGCACCTTAAGCTGCTTTGCGACCGTCGATTTGCCCGCGCCGGTCTGTCCCGTAAGGCCGATGACAAGCTGCTTGTTCGGCGTTACGATGCGGAACGCACAAGCGCGAATGAGACGGTTATAAACCGCAAGGCCTACGCCGCTTTTGCGCGGCATACGGGCGTAAACGGTCTTTGCGCCGATCTCATCGAGGTGATGGAGCGACGTGAAAAGCCCGTGCGCCTGCGAAAGGGAATCTGCGGCGCTGCCGTAGGGCACGCACCGATTTTTGAGGTACGGCACGTCTTCGTTAAAGCAAAGTGCAGCTGCTTCGGGGTGCGTATGCAAAAACGCGGCGTAGTCTTCGGCGGAAGCGTCCACCATGTAGACATCCGCTTTCGGCGCGTAGTGCTTGTATTTCATGCCGGGCGAGGCGACCTTGGCGTTTTCCGCGGGCTTTTCCAGCACGGCGCGGTCCACGTCTACCCTGCCGAGCACGCGGCGCAGCTGCTCCACGGAAATGCCGCCCGGGCGCAGCACACGCGGTACCTCGGTGACGACGGTGATAACGGTGGACTCCACGCCGACCTCGCAGTCGCCGCCGTTCACGATGCCGTCTACGCGGCCCATGAGATCATCGCACACATGCGGAAATGATGTGGGGCTGGGCAGGCCGGAGAGATTCGCGGACGGCGCAGCAAGCGGCACACCTGCGGCGTTAATGATCGCCCGCGCGGTGGGATCGGACGGCATACGGACGGCAACCGTATCGAGACCGCCGGTCGTCTGCATCGGCACAAGCGGCGTTTTTTTCATGATGATGGTAAGCGGGCCCGGCCAAAAGGCAGCTGCAAGCTTTTTGGCAGCTTCGGGAATCTCTTCGACAAGCGCAGGCAATTCTTTGATATCCGCGATATGTACGATGAGCGGATTGTCCGACGGGCGACCCTTCACTTTGTAGATCTGTGCGGAGACGGTAGGATCCAGCGCATTGCCGGCGAGGCCGTAGACGGTCTCCGTGGGGATAGCGACAAGGCCGCCGCGGCGCAGAATCTTCCCCGCTTCTTTTATATCCTGTTCGTTTTTTTCATCCAATAATCGCGTATCCATGTTCATCCGTTCTCCATGCTCTCTTTCAATTTTTCGGCGCGGTCTGCGGCGATGAGTGCGTCAATGATTTCATCGAGGTCGCCGTTTAAGACGTCGAACAGGCGGTAGATTGTCAGGCCTATACGGTGATCGGTCACGCGCAGCTGCGGGTAGTTGTAGGTGCGGATGCGCTCCGAACGGTCGCCGGTGCCGACCTGACTTTTGCGGTTTGCGGCAATCTCGGCGTTTTGCGCCGCCACCTTAGCGTCTAACAGTCGGGCACGCAGGACGCGCAGGGCTTTATCTTTGTTTTTGTACTGGCTGCGCTCGTCCTGGCACTCGACGACCGTGCCGGTGGGCAGGTGCGTAACACGGATGGCAGACGACGTTTTGTTGATGTGCTGCCCGCCCGCGCCGCTGGAGCGGAATGTGTCAATCTTTAAATCTTTCGGGTCGATCTCGAGCTCGACCTCATCGGCTTCCGGCAAAACGGCGACCGTGGCGGTGCTTGTGTGGATGCGGCCCTGCGTTTCTGTTTCCGGCACGCGCTGCACGCGGTGCACGCCGCTTTCAAATTTTAATCTGGAATACGCGCCGTCACCGTCGATTGTGAAGCTGACTTCCTTAAAGCCGCCAAGCTCCGTTTCATTCAGGCTGACGATCTCCGTTTTCCAGCCGCGCTTTTCGGCGTACATGTTGTACATGCGGTAAAGGTTATAGGCGAACAGCGCCGCTTCCTCGCCGCCTGCGCCGCCGCGAATTTCCACGATAACACTGCGGTCGTCGTTGGGGTCGTGAGGCAATAATAAAATTTTGAGCTCTTCCGAGATGCTTTCGATATCGCTTTTGGCGGCGCTCATCTCGTCGCTCGCCATTTGGCGCAGCTCTTTATCGGCTTCGGAGTCGTTTAAAATCGCTTCGGCATCCTCGAGCGACGCTTCGGCCTTTTTTAAGGCGCGGTATTTTTCCACGATGGGTTCGATTTCTTTGTGCTCCTTCATGAGGTCGCGGTAGAGATTGCGGTCTGCCGCAACGGCGGGATCATAGAGCTTCATATTAAGCTCTTCATATCGGTTTTCAAAAACCGAGAGATTTTCAAACATAGCAAAGCTTCCTTTCAGACAGATAGTTAAATGAAACGGTCTGAGAGGCGCTACTGCTCGCTGCCGGCACTTTCGCGCACGATCTTGCGAATGTTCTTTTCACACTTGTGGCGGGGCACCATGACTTCTCTGCCGCAGCCGGTGCAGCGGATTTTAAAATCCGCGCCGATGCGCAGCACTTCAAACACGTTTGTCCCGCAGGGGTGCGGCTTTTTCATTTGTAATTTGTCACCTACCCGAACATTCATGGTACAGCCTCCTTTATCGTGTATTGGGCGCGAATGCTCCCTTGAAAATTCAGTATAGCACAATGCTGTATTGATGTCAAAGCAAAAGACCGCCTGCGCGGGACTTTCCCTTGCAGACGGCCTTTTCGTTTTCTATTTTATTCCAAACGCTTTGTGAAAACGCTTTTACGCTGCGATGTGAATGCCGCTCTTCTTCAGCGCGAAACTGAGGGCGGTCGCTACGCCGTAAGCCGCCGCAACGGAGACGATGTCCTTGACGAGATACGGCACGGAGGCCACAAGGAACGCCGCCCACGGGCCGTTGCCGGAGATCATGCCGAACTGAATCGTGCCGCACAGATGGCAAGCCGCAAGACCCGCAACACCGAGTACAATGGCGAGCACACGGTGCGGCATTTTTGTGCCGAGGCCGCACAGCGCAGCCATGGGCAGGAAGCCGTAGATGTAGCCGCCCGCGAGACCAACAAGCGAACCGAAGCCGCCGGAGAAGTTTGCAAACACCGGCAACCCGACAGCGCCGAGCACGATATAGACGAGCACGGCGAGCGTACCGCGCTTACAGCCGAGTGCATAACCGCACAGGGCGACCGCGAAGGTCTGTAAGGTGACCGGGATGCCGCTCGGCAGCGGGAACGAAATCTGCGACAAAACGGCAAGCACGGCAGCGAATACGCCGACCATGACGATATTGGTGATTTTCTCTCTGTTGCTGTTCATGTTATTTACCCCTATTCATTTCGGAATACGGCACACTAAGCAGTTTATTCGGCTTTCGGATTTGCAAAGCCCTTGTGGATCTGCACCTCGCCTGCGGAGAACGCGCGCTCCTCTCCGCTATCGAGACGGACAAGCAGGTGCGCTTCGTCGCTGATGCCGGTGACGACACCGCGGTACGTCTCCTCCCCGAGCGAGAACGTGATGGCGCGGCCGGTGAGAAACGAATGGCTGCGGTACGATTCGATGAACGCGTTTGAGCCGAGGTTCTTATACAGCGCGAAAAAACGACTGATGACGGCAGCCGAAATGCGGCTGCGCATCTCCACGGGGCACGGGCCGTCGAAAATAGCACCGGCGATGGAGCGAATCTCCTCCGGGAAGCCCTCTTCCGGCACAGCGATATTGATGCCGATGCCGAGCACGGCCCAGTTGAGACCGCCGTTTTCAAAATCAACGGAAGCTTCCGTTAAAATGCCGCAGACCTTTTTCTCGTTTAGGTAAACATCGTTCACCCATTTGATTTGCGGGTTTAGCCCCGTGACCTGCTCAATGGCTTCGCACACGGCGACCGCTGCGGTAGTCGTGATAAAAAGCGATTTTTCAGCGGTGCAGTGCGGACGGAGCAGCAGGCTGAAATAAATACCTGTACCCGGCGGCGACGTGAAGTGCCGACCGAGCCTGCCCTTGCCTGCCGTCTGCGATTCCGCAATGAGCACGGTGCCCTCCGGCGCGCCCTGCTCCGCCTGTGCCTTTAAAAGCGTATTGGTGGAGGTGACTTCGGTCTGCACCTGCAAGTAAACCGGCATATCGGTATCGAGGAACCGTGAGACACTCTGCACGGTGAGCACATCGCTTTCCGGTGCCAGCGTGTAGCCGCGCTTTGGCACGGCGCGAATTTTATGGCCGGCTTCTTCAAGCTTTTGGATGGCTTTCCACACGGCATTGCGGGAAACGCCGAGCGACGACGCAAGCTGCTCGCCGGAGAGGTATTCTCCGCGATTTTTTTCAAGCGCGTCTAAAACTGCATCTTGTATGCGCATAAATTTCCTTTCCGGCAAAACCGGCAGCGAAAATTTCGTCTACCAGTTTACCACACACAAAGCGTTTCGTCAACCTAAAATTAAAATTAAGGTGACGAATAACAAAACACCGATTGAATGGAAAAGCAAAAGCCCGCACAGCGCATGGTTTTGCTCTGTGCGGACAACTATTCCATTACTTCTTTTTCTTGAAGCCGTCCTTCAGCGAAACGGAGCGGTTGAAGACAAGGTGGTCTTCTGCGGAATCCTTGTTATCCACGCAGAAATAGCCCTGACGCATGAACTGGAAGCTCTCGCCCGGCTTTGCGGTTTTGAGGCCCGCTTCCACTTTGCAGCCCGTGAGAACCTTGAGGGAATCCGGGTTTAAAAGCTCTAAGAAATCGCCTGCATCCGGGTCTTCCACAGTAAAGAGGTTATCGTAGAGGCGAATTTCGGCGTCTTCGGCGTTCTTCGCGTCCACCCAATGGATGGTGCTCTTGATCTTGCGGCCGTCTGCCGGGTTGCCGCCGCGGGACTCGGGGTCATACTCCGCGTAGACTTCGACGACGTTGCCGTTTTCGTCCTTTTTGCAGCCGGTACATTTGACAACATAAGTGGTCTTGAGGCGCACTTCATTTCCCGGGAAAAGGCGGAAATAGCCCTTTACAGGGGTCTCCATGAAGTCTTCGGCTTCAATGTACAGCTCACGGCCGAACGTGACCGTGCGGGTACCGTCTTCGGGACGGTTCGGGTTATTCTCGACCTCGAACGTCTCGGTCCTATCTTCGGGATAGTTCGTCAAAATGAGCTTTACGGGATTCAGAACGCCCATGACGCGCTTTGCCGTGAGGTTCAGGTCTTCGCGCAGGCAATGCTCGAGAAAGCTGTATTCCACGGTAGAGTTCACCTTGGAAACACCGTTGCGCACGCTGAAATTGCGAATGGAGGCCGGGGTGTAGCCGCGGCGGCGCAGGCCGCAGATGGTGGGCATTCTCGGGTCGTCCCAGCCGCTGACATAACCGCCTTCGACGAGTGCGCGCAGCTTGCGTTTGCTCATGACCGTGTTGTTGATGCCGAGGCGGGCAAACTCGATCTGACGCGGCTTTGCGGGCAGCGTGACGTTGTTGATAACCCAATCGTACAGCGGACGGTGATCCTCAAATTCCAACGAACACAGCGAGTGCGTGATGTGCTCCATGGCGTCCTCGATGGGGTGCGCGAAGTCGTACATCGGGTAAATGCACCATTTGGTACCGGTGCGATGGTGCGGCATGTGGTTGATGCGGTAGATGACCGGGTCGCGCATATTGAAGTTGCCGGAAGCGAGGTCAATCTTTGCACGGAGCGTCATTCTGCCGTCTTCAAACTCGCCGGCGCGCATGCGGGCAAACAGGTCGAGACTCTCCTCCATCGGACGGTCACGGTACGGGCTCTGCGCCGGGGTGGTGAGGTCGCCGCGCATTTCACGCATCTGGTCAGGCGTGAGCTCGCAAACATAGGCAAGACCCTTTTTGATGAGCTCTACGGCGCCGTTGTACATATCTTCAAAATAATCGGAAGCATAGTAGAAGCGGTCTTCCCAATCGTAGCCGAGCCAGTGGATATCTTCCTTGATGGCATCGACGTACTCCACGTCTTCCTTTGTGGGGTTCGTGTCGTCCATGCGCAGGTTGCAGATGCCGTTAAAGCGCTCTGCGGTGCCGAAATCGACGTAGATCGCCTTGGCGTGGCCGATGTGCAGGTAGCCGTTCGGCTCCGGCGGGAAACGGGTGTGCACCTTCATGCCTTCGCAGCGGCCGCCCTCTGCGAGGTCTTCTATAATAAAATCATCGATAAAACTGCTGCTGATCTCCTCGGAGACCGCTTCGTTTTTGATCTCTTCACTCATAATTTGTCCATACCTTTCCTAATATCAGGTTTTTCCTCTTGCTTTATGCGTTCTCGATCTTTTGAAGGCCGAGCTGTAAACGGCGCAGCGCCTCCTCTTTGCCGAGCACGGCGAGAATTTCCATAGCGCCGCCGGGGGTAACGGTCTGACCTGCCGCCGCGATGCGTACCGGCCACAGCAGCGTGCCGTTTTTCACTTCGAGGCTCTGTGCGAGGGCAATGAGTGCATCGTGGATGGTATCAACCTGCCAGTTTTCGATGGCGGACAGCGTCTCGATGGCGGCACGCAGCATGACGGGCGCGTTCTCGAGCGTTGCCTTGCTCTTTTTGTTTATGAAGAGGTCTGCGGAATATTCCGGAAGCTCTTTGAAGAAGCCGAGCAGGCTCGGGATTTCCTTAAACTTCAAAATACGCGGCTGCAAAATGGCGTCGAGCACGTCGTACGGCTTTTCTGCGTCGCCGAAAATCTCTTTGTAGTACGGCATCGCCGCGGTACGGAACTCTTCCCCGCTCATCTTGCGGATGTATTCGCCGTTGAACCACAGGAGCTTATCGTAATCGAACACGGCGGGCGATTTGCTGATGCCGTCGATGGAGAATGCTTCTTCGAGCTCTTTCAGCGAGAAAATTTCCTGGTTATCCTTCGGGCACCAGCCGAGCAGCGCGATGTAGTTCGTGATGACCGGTGCGAGGTAGCCGTCTTCGAGGAGGCCCTGAAAGCTTGTGGAACCGTGGCGCTTCGAAAGTTTTGAGACGGAGCCGTCTTCGTTTTTGCCCATGATGAGCGGCAGGTGCACATAAATCGGCTTTTCCCAGCCGAACGCGTCGTAGAGCATGTTGTACTTCGGTGTAGAGGTGAGGTACTCGCAGCCGCGCACGACATGCGTAATGTGCATGAGGTGGTCGTCGATGACGTTTGCAAAGTTGTAGGTCGGGTAGCCGTCGGACTTTAAAAGCACCTGATCTTCGATCTCTTTGTTTTCGATCGTGATGGTGCCGTAAACGGCGTCTTCAAAGGACGTGGAGCCCTCAAGCGGCACACGCTGACGAATGACATACGGCATACCGGCGTCGAGGTTCTTCCGGATTTCCTCTGCGGGCAGGTCACGGCAATGACGGTCGTAGCCGCCGAACTCGCCGTCCTGATGAATGGACTCGAGGCGCTCTTTGGTGCAGAAGCAATAGTATGCCTTGCCCTCGCGCACAAGCTGCTCTGCGTAGGGTTTATAAATATCCTTGCGTTCGCTCTGTACATACGGGCCGTATTCGCCGCCGATGTCCGGTCCTTCGTCATGCTGCAGACCGACTTGCTGCAGTGTATTATATATAACGTCTGTTGCGCCTTCTACATAGCGCTCCTGATCTGTGTCTTCAATTCTGAGCACAAACGTGCCGTTTTGGGACTTCGCCACCAGATACTCGTACAGCGCCGTTCTGAGGTTTCCGACGTGCATGAAACCGGTGGGGCTCGGCGCAAAGCGTGTGCGAACCATTAAAACAACCTCCTTGGTTTTTCGGTGCGTTGCTATCCATGCCGTCGGCATGAAAAAATACTACACCATCATATAATGTTCTATTATATATCTGTGCGCAAAATTTTGCAATAAAAAAACGGGAAAAAGCGCCATCTTTTTCCCGTTTTCTGTTCTTAATCGCCCTTGAGAAACGCCACGTACTCTTCAAGGCACATGTTAAGCTCGTTCATGCGCTGCGCGTGCTCCTTGCCGACGTAGCGATAATGCCACGGCTCGTAATCGATGCCGGTGATGCTCTCCTTGCCTTTGGGGTAGCGCTCGACAAAGCCGTATTCTGCGGCATGTTCCTGCAGCCATGTGTAGGCTTCCGTCTCGCGGAAATCGTCTTCAACATCGTTGAAATCGACCGCAAGGCCGGTGTGATGCTCGCTGTACCCCGGCGCCTGAATGGTGATCCGCGCGTCTTCATACGCTTTTTCATAGGTCATGCCGTCTGCCATACGGCGCTGCACGGCGCGATCCAGCACGCTTTCCTGCTCCTCCACGCTGCGATAGCCCGAGGCAACCCACAAATTGATCTCGTCGTTATACGCTGCATTGATAAGCGCCGTGAGCTCCGGGTACATTTTGGAGTTGACGGTGATGGTATCGAACAGCGTCGGGGTCATTTGGAAATCGTCCGGCAGCGGCACTTCGCTGTTCACAAGCACAAGCCGCCAATCGCCGAGCTGCTGAAAGGCGGATTCGGGAGTGGAGGTCGTTTTAGAAAGCACACTTGCTTTGGCTGAAATGTTCTCCGCAGCGGTGCTCGGTGCCGCTTCCGGCGAGGCAGCAGCTTCTATGGGCTCTGCATTTTGATGCGGCATGGCAAGCAGCGCTGTGATGATCAGCACAGCCGCAATGCACCCTGCCCCACTAAGCAAAAGCCGTGCACGCGATTTCAGTATACGTGCGGGAATCCTGTTATGCTTCTTCCGTTTTTGCGGCTGTTTTAATCTGTAATGTCCACCTTGCGGCCCCGCCATGTGCTTTGCCACGTTCATGCTCCCTTTTCTTTCGTATCTTCTATTGCAAGTATACCACATAACTGGTATACTAATCCATAGTTTCTAAATTGTTTTTTTCATCTTTTTTTCATTTTGAAGGAGTGACCTTGATGAAAAGGATCTTTATGCGCGGCAACCCCGGCGATTTTGCAAATTATGTGGCGGCGCTGACGGCTTGCGGCGCGGAGCCGGTAATCTCGATGACGCTTTCCGACGCAGACACTTGCGACGGCCTGCTGATCCCCGGCGGCGCCGATGTAAATCCTGTACTCTATGGGCAGGAAAACACGGCGAGCGAAGGCATCGATGACAGCCGTGATGCAGACGAGATTGCGCTTGCAAAATGCTTTTTTGCAGCGGGCAAGCCGGTATTCGGTATTTGCAGAGGACACCAGGTGCTGAACGTGGCATTCGGCGGCGACCTCATTCAGGATGTGCCGGACCCGCAGCACCACATGGCGGCAAAAGAGACCGGCGACGCCATTCACACGGTACGCGCGCAGCATGATCTGATGCGCGAATTTTACGGCGAAGAATTCCCCGTGAACAGTGCACACCATCAGGCCGCAGGTAAGCTCGGCGCGGGACTTATCCCCCTATGCGTCAGCGACGACGGCATCAACGAGGGCTTTATCCATGAAAACGGCAAGGTGATCGGCGTGCAGTTTCACCCGGAGCGCATCGGCTTTGCGCACCGCCGCCCCGATGCAGTGAACGGCGAAAAGCTGTTTCGCTATTTTCTGAGTCTGATTTAAAGCCGCTTTCCTCTATTTTCCGCTTCCGCATAAAATTGTGAAAAAACTGCTTGCTTTTTTCCCGGGTATCGTGTATAATAAATTCGTTATCCGGGTGTAGCGCAGTTTTGGTAGCGCGCTTGAATGGGGTTCAAGAGGCCGCAGGTTCAACTCCTGTCACTCGGACCATAACTGGACACCAATTTTGATACAACACGTATCTTGATTGGTGTCCTGTTCCTTTATTACAGAGGTTTTGGTTTCCATGGGTCTTTACCATACGATTTCATCCTCTTTTTTCGCAGAAATCTTTTCCGGCGGAAAAGATTGCAGAGACCTTCGGTGATGAACTCCGATGTTTATTTTCACCATGTATTTGTTCTATTCAAAGATAAAGCAGGGATTTTAATGAAACAAAACAAAAACGGATTCACATTGATGGAAATGCTAATTGTCATTGCAATCATCGCCGTATTGATTGCAGTTGCCATTCCGGTATTTGCGTCACAACTTGAAAAAGCCAGAGAAGCGACAGATCTTGCAAATGTCCGCTCCGCTTATGCACAGGTGTCTACAGAGGCGTTGCTCGGAGATTCTGAGGCTACCGTAACCGTCAATCTAAAACAGAAGCAGGCCGACTGGCAATCAGTAGATCCTGTGAATATCGGCGGTATTGTTCATTCCAAAAGCCAAGGAGACACGGAGAACTGGAAAGGCGTTGCTGCGCCAAACGGAACCTGTGTCGTATCGTATAAGGAAGATTACGGAATCATTCTTACTTGGAGCGGAAAAGCCGATCCATCTATATCTAAATACCCGTTTAACACAAACGTAACGGATTTCTTCCAACTTCTATACGATACAGATTTTTGGAAAAGCGGCAGCATGAAAAACAAGTCAAACTTTGAGTTTGACTCCAGATGTCCGGATTCGCAATATGTTCCATCCATTATCACAGAGATTAAAAAACTGAATAACAGTCTTTTGCAGCAGCCTAATTGCACATGGGCCTATCTTGGCGACGGAAGAAAGGGAAAAGAAGCAAATCGGTATCTTTTCTGGACATCTCTGGACACGGATAAGGTCGGGCCCGGAAAGGAAATCCCCGTAATTATTCAAACCGGTGACGGGAAATATTATGTTTCCGAAACCACAACCGGTCAGCGAAACGGCAAGAAGTATGTCACCATCTCGAAATCGCTTACTACGCAAAGTCAGTATAAGGAAATTCTGACAAACGGAAAAGAGTTTCTTACGTTGGAAGAGGCTTACGATGCCTACCTCAAAGCATTGGGTAATTCCAAATACGATTCCGTACGCCAGCCTTAAAATGCTCTATTCCGTTACAACCTCTAAATCAGCATTCTCAGCAACTTCATCAAATACAAAAAGAGACAGTCTAAAGTGATATGCCCCCATACCGGGTGTCCAGTATTGGGGCATATCAAAGCGAACTGTCTCTTTTTTACTTGATTGATTATGTAGTTATACTGCCTGCAAGCGGTATTTTTCCGCGTAGGTGCCGTAGGCGCGGCGGAAGTCGGGGTCGTCGGCACGCATGGCGCGCAGCGTTTCGTGCAGATTAAGCCCGTGGTTTGCCGCATCCAGAACACAGCCGGCGATGTTGGAGCAGTGGTCAGCCGTTCGCTCGAGATCCGTCAGCAGGTCGGACCACACGAAGCCCGCTTCAATACTGCAATGACCCTGCTGCATGCGCAGAATATGGCGCGTGCGCATCTGCTCCTTCAGTGCAACGATGACCTGTTTCAGCGGCTCTACCTGTGCGGCGGCCGCAAGGTCTTTTTCGCTGAACGCGCGCTCTGCCGTATTCAATATCTCACGCACCGCGCCGATGAGCACCTTCAGCTCTTTTTCTGCGGCGGCGCTGAAGCCAAGTCCCTTGCTGCGCAGCTCTTCCGATGCCGCAAGCAGGTTCACGGCGTGGTCGGAGATACGCTCAAAATCGCCGATAATTTTTAATAATTCGGTGGCTTCTTCGCTTTCGGCATCGCTCAGCTGCTGGGCGCTCAGGCGCACCAGGTATGTACCAAGCTCGTCTTCGTAGCGGTCGCAGCGGCTCTCGTTTTCACGGATGGATTCCGCAAGCTCCGGCGAATAATTTTCAAAGGTCGCCAGCGCCATATACAGCGCTTCGCCTGCGCAGCGTGCCATTTCGCCCGCAACGGCGCGGCAGCGGCCGAGCGCGACGGACGGTGTGATGAGCAGACGTTCTTCAAGCTCAACAGGCCGCTCTTTGCCGCCCTTATCCGGCACGATGCGGATTGCGAGCTTTTCAAGCAGGCCGCCTGCCGGCAGCAGCATCGCCGTGCACAGGATATTAAAGAGCGAGTGCGCAATCGCGATGCCGGACATGGTGGCGTTTTCATCCAGAATAGCCGGTGCAAACACGATCTTTACAATCCAGAAGGCCGTCAGTAACACGACCACGCCGATAACGTTGAACATCAAATGGACAACTGCCGCGCGCTTTGCGTTCTTCTGTGTGCCCACGGAGGAGATCAGCGCCGTAACGCAGGTACCGATATTCTGGCCCATGATAATCGGGATAGCCGCCGCGTAGCTAACCTGCCCCGTTACGGCCAATGCCTGCAAAATGCCCACGGAAGCTGAGCTGGACTGGATGATACCTGTCAAAAGCGCGCCCGCAAGCACGCCAAGAATCGGATTTTTGAACATCAGGAACAGCGAAGCGAACGCCGGGACATCTTTAAGGCCCGAAACTGCGCCACTCATGGTTTCCATGCCAAACATCAAGGTCGCAAAGCCGAGCAGAATCATGCCGGTATCTTTCTTTTTACCGGACTTGCAGAACATATAGAAAATGATGCCGATGAGCGCCAAAACAGGCGTGAAGGATGACGGCTTTAAAAGATTCACCCAAATATTGCTGCCGCTGATGCCCGCAAGGCTCAACAGCCACGCCGTGACGGTGGTGCCCACGTTCGCGCCCATGATAACGTTAATGGCTTGCCGCAGTGTCATGAGCCCGGAGTTTACGAAGCCCACTACCATGACTGTCGTCGCCGACGAGCTTTGAATGATGGCTGTGATGCCGAGGCCCGTCAAAAAGCCCGCCGGTACACTGCCGGTCATTTTATCGAGCAAGCTTTGCAGCTTGCCGCCCGCGCGGCGCTCCAAGGCCTGCCCCATCAGGTTCATGCCGAACAGGAAAAGACACAGCCCGCCGATCATCGTCAGTACATTGAAAATATCCATACCCGATTTTCCCCTTTTAACATTCTTTTACACATATAAGAGTATATCGTGTCTATGTCAAATCAACTGTGTGTTCTTTGTAAAATCCATGTAAAATCGCTTGTTAAAAAACGACACAAAGCATGAATATCCCCCGGCGAAAAGCCGGAGGATATCTACGCTATGCGTCCTGCTGAATTTTGTTTTACACGGTGCCGGTAATAACAACCTCCGCGGTGCCGGGTGTAGTGGCCCATGTGCCGTTTGCGTTTTGCGTATACTGCGCGGCGGGAACGGTGATCTGCCCCGGAAGCGTTGCGAACACGCCGGTCGTTTCGCCATACGTGTACTGCGTACCTGCTGTCCAAGCGGTGCCGTTAAACGTGACCGCAATGTTTTTGAGGATCGGGTCAAACGTATCGGTCAGCACGATGCGCTCGGCTTCGGAAGCTTCGGTGTTGCCCGTGTTTTCGATGACGAACGTATACGTAATCTGCCCGTTCCCCGTGACGACCGCAGGACACAGCGCTTTGCTGATGGTGAGCACTGCGCGATCATCCGTGGAGACCGTTTCCGACGCGCTGACTTCCAGATTGCCGTCCGTGACATTTGCGGTATTCGTGATGCTGCCGTCCGTGCCGAGCGGTGCATACGCTGTGACCTCTGCCTCGTAAACGAGCATGATGCTGCCGTTTGCGGGGACATTCGGGACCGTAATGACGAGCGGCGGCTCCGACGTTGCGGTGGGCGCGGTCTGCAAGACGCCGTTTACATAATATCGAACAGAATTCGGCACATACACGAGCGGATAGACGGTCCCGCTATTAAATTCATACGCGCCAAGGTTATCGGTGACCGTGAGATTTGTCACCGGCTGCGCACCGCTGTTTACGATAGAAATGATATACGTAATCTTATCGTTTGCGGCGTAATTTTTCACCACGGCGGTTTTGGTAACGGTCAAGGCCTCCAAAAGCTCGCCCGTGACGGTGTTGGAATTCGTTGTGCCTCCGTTATACGAAAGCGTCGCGAAATTTGTAAAAGATGCCATAAAACCCCTCCTTGTTTTCCGGGACTTCCCCCTTGTACAAGTTATGCCGAAGGGGGTTTAAATGACACTTTTGAGCTTGCGGCTTTTTGCATTCTTCATGTCTGTTTTAAAAAGGCTTTGCCTTTTTAGGGAACCTCTTGATAGGGTTTCTTACGGCTAAACAGTCCGGTGGACTGTTTAATCTATCTTCCTGATCTGTTGTGAGGCAAAAGGATTTCGAGCTCTGCGGAGGTCGTGGGCGAGCCCGGCGTACTGCGCATGCAGCCGGAACCGGTGCATGCGGCCTGTGAACGCGCCCATGTGCTCGACAAATTTCTTTAATTTTACATAATTCAGTTTACATAAAGTTATTGACATAATTAGGTTTCGATCCATTAAAAATCTCCTTTGAAGAACCCATAAAACCGGGCTTCAAAGGAGATTTTCGTTTTGTTATTGGCCGAGCAGCGAAAGATTATAGTCTTCCATGCACGTCGCAAGGCCTTCGGCGGTCGTCTCAAATCCACCGCCGGCGTTTTTGAGCTTTGCACAATTCATCCAGAGATTTTCGCCGCCGGACTTTTCCTGCAAATTGAGCTTCATGCCTGTTTTTTTCATAAACAGCTCCGCAAGCGCGTACATGGAGACGTCTGCCTCGCTGCCGAAGTTATACGCGCCACCGGGCAAGTTCACAGCCTGCAAGGTCTGCTCTGCAACCTCGCGCACATAGGTGATGCCGCGAAATTCCTCTTTGGAAAGTGCAAGCGGCTTTTGGGTGATGGCGGCGTTCAGAAACATCGTGATGAGGTTGCTGCGGTTCGGCACGCCGAACATGGGCATGTCATACATCCACGTCGCACGCAGCATGACGGCGTTCGGGTCGATTGCGAGAACGCGGTTTTCCATTTCCAACTTCTCTTCGGCGTAGAGATTTGCGGTCGCAACGTCGTCTTCCGTAAACGGCTTATCGCCCTTTGCGCCGCTGTACACCTGATCGGAGCTGAACAACACGAGCTTCGCACCGTTTGCGGCTTTGGCCAAATACTCCGGCACCAAAACGTTCGCGTGGTACGAGCCTTCCGGGTCTTTGGCACACGCACCGATGTCCGAGATTGCCGCGGTGTGAAGGATGGCGTCCGGCTGCACGGTGTCGATGAGGCGGTCAATATCCTCTTTTTCCGCCCCGCGCAGAGACGGCGCACAAATAACGGGCGCCGCCGCACGGATGCGCGCCCCTACAAAGCCATTTGCGCCGGTCAACAGAATTTTCATGATAAACTCCTCCCTGTTTTTAAAAACGACCCGACAAAACTGCCGGGTCGTCTGGATGCAAAATGAATTATGCGTTTTCGGTCTCTTTGTAGCGGCGTGCGCAGTCCTGCACGATGGCGTTCATCGCGTCCATTTTATTCAGCATGTCCTTTGCAAGGGCAACCTGGCAGCGCGTACGGACAAGGTTATGCTGCGGCTTTTTGACCTTAAAGTACTTATCGCCGACGATGTAGTCCGCGAGAAAGCGCGTTGCAAGCTCGCAGGTAAGCGCAAAGCAGCTGAGCGCCAGCGTATCCACTTCGGTTTTCGTCAGAGACGCGGCGGTCTTTTTAAGGAAGCCCTCGGCAAATGCCCAGAAAATGTTGAGGTTTACGCCGGCCTTTTCCGGATAATCGCAATCTTCTTCCACAAAATTTGCAGCAAAGCGGATGGCATCGCCGAAATCGTGGCCGACAAGACCCGGCATAACGGTATCGAGATCGATGACAACGAGCGCCTCGTGCGTCTTCTCATCGAACAGCACGTTGTTGATCTTTGTATCGTTGTGCGTAACGCGCAGCGGAAGCTCGCCTTTTTCAAAGAGGTCGGTCAGGCGGCAAGCCTCGTCCTCCACGGAAAGCAGCCAATCGAGCTCTTCGCGCACCTCTGCCACACGATTGCACGGGTCGACCGCCATGTCTTCCTTCAGCTTCTCATAGCGCTTGCGCGTGTTGTGGAAGTCCGGGATCGTGTAGAAAAGGGAGTTCGCATCGAAATCCGCCAACATCAGTTGGAAATCGCCGAACACCTCACCTGCACTGCGCACCACGTTCAGGTCGTCGCAGGTATCGAACGTCACAGACGGCACGTAGTTGCTGAGCCGCCAGAAGCCGTCATTATCCATCAAATAGTTGACGCCGTGCTTCGTGTGATGGAAATGCAGGCTTTTCGTATTCGGGCATTTTTCGCGGATGTGCTCCGTGACACGGTCAATGTTCTGCATCAGCTCAATCGGGTGCTGGAACGCATATGTATTGACGCGCTGTACAAGGAAAGACTTAATCTTTGCCATGCCGGTACCGTCATCGCGAATATAATTGACTTTGTAGGTGTGGTTCACGTTGCCCATTTTGATTTCTTCGTACGAGAAGAACGGGCCTTCAATGCGGAATTCTTCACCGACCTCGAGTAACTTTCGGGCGATCTCCGGGTTCATGTCCATTTCTGGAATACTCATAATCCTCTGCTCCTCTAATTTTCTGGCAGTTTGGCCACCACTTTTTAAGCATAAACATAAAGGGATAACTATAAAGATTATAGCAGAAATACGGTAAATTTCAAGTTGAAATTATAAATAGGCGCAAAAAGGCCGTTTTTCTTCAAAAATGATATACTGCCGACTACTTTTTTGACTACCCGCGCTAAAACGCCACAATAACCCTGTACCTCTCATCAAGCACTTTGCCGGTGTCATCCTGCGCGTCAAGCTGCCACACGGTCTGCACGGAGAACAAGAACACATGCACGTGGTCGGTATGTACGGCGACGGCATAGACTGCCACGGTCGAAAGTGTTGTACTTGTTTGCTTGTCGTCGTATGAAAGCAAAAGCGTCGCGTTGTCGAGGTCATTTTCAAGCGGCGTGTGCCCTACACGTTCAGCCCAACGGTCAAATTTTGTTCTAATCTGCTCTTTTGTCATAGCTATCCCTCTTTTGACATATCATAGCAGATTTTTGCAGGCCTGTTCAAGATTTTCCTGACATTTTTGCCGCACCTTTTTATAATATGGTCGATAAATCTGTCAAGCGCCCCGCGTCAAGTCCTTCCGACCTAGGGCACGGTTTTTCTGAAAATAAAAAAAGACGCAGAGCCTGCTCGGAGATTCCGGCCGCCCTGCGCCTTTTGCTTTATGTATTTACTTTTAGACCTTCTTCACCCAGTCCTTCGCGACCCAGCCGCCGGCTTTGAGACGGCCCCAGCCCTTGGCGGAGCCGGGGCCGCTGCGCTCTTCAACAATCGTATAGCGCAGCGTGTCCTTGATCTGGCCCCGCACGCCGTAATTCGTGCCCGGACCCTTGCGGATGTTCAGCGGGTCACGGCAGTTTTTGCGAATGAGGTACGGCTTGAAGGTGCCGGATGCAGGTGTGGATGCTGCCGGTGTGCTCGCCGTCATGTAGCTTTTCACCATGTTCAAAAAGCGCGCCCAGCCCTTGTCGAGCGTGCGGTGCGGGCAATATTTGCCGTCGAAGTCCTGATGCTTCTTCACGTGCGAAATATCCCACTTGCGCTCGGTGAGCAGCTTTGCGATATACTTTGCGGCGTTCTTTTCGGCTTTATCGAAACGCATACCGCCCGAAAGCGAATAGCAAATTTCAATGTGGATGCCATGCGCGTTGCCGTCGCGCTGCCCTGCCGCAAACGCACCTCTACTCAGCGGTATGCCGATGACAATCTCCTTGTCATCGACCGCCGCGTTAAACGACGTAGAGCTGTCGTTGCGAATCATATACGCGACTTCATTCGCGGCGGAAGCATCGTTCGCCGTGTTGTGCACGACGATATATTTCATGTCCTTTGCGCAGGACTCCACCGGGACTTTCAAATCATATTTTGCAGAAGATAATAGATTTTCGCGGATCGGCACCATTTTTATTCTCCTTTTCATTTTTCTTGCATTTTTCTTATGATGTGAATCAGGTCGGCACGGCCGGATACACTTACGCTGTCGGCGTCGGTAAGCAGGGTGTTTGTGCCGCTTAACGCGGGGATGGGCTGTGCGCCTGCCGCGGTAAACGGTACAGGCTCTACCAGCTTGTAAGCAATTTGAACAGGCGTCCCCGCAGCGTATTGGGCGGCAAGGTAAGCATTCAGGTCGTTGACGTTGGCAAACAGACCAGCTATATCAGACGCTAACACAAAACAAAACTCGTAATTTGTATTCGCACCAAAAAACGTTCTGCTAAAGTGACTGCAACCAACCACCCCGTTTTTTACAACCCCCGGTGCAGAATGAAACGGGAGGTTATAATAACCGTTGCGTAGGCTAAATTTTAGTTCGTTGCCGTCCAGCGTGATAATCTTTGTGTTGTTGTTTCCATCTCCCGTAGCCGCGTCCACCTCGCCGCCGTAGATGGTAGAGGAGAAGGTGAGACGGCGCGTTAGACCATCCTCTTTTCGCTTCACCGTCACGCTGCCCCTGCCCTTAATCGGGCGGACATTATCAGGGGATGGCTCACCGCTCCCCTCCTGCGTAGGCCCCCAGCTGACAGTCACATCCAACGGATAGCCTGCCACGGGATAGCACACAACGGGGTTTCCGGTCTCCTCGATTGGAGGACATAAGGTGTCCACGATCTGCTTGCTGCTCCATGGGCTTGTGGTGGTGATGGCTGTGTCGTCAATTTTAGGTATTTCGTCAAGCCGCTCCTTGATTTTTTCTGCGTCTGCGCGGACGCTTTGGGCAATCTCCTCTGCATTACGCGCCGCCGATAAAATCTGCTGTACCACGTCCGGCGTAGGCTCGGCGGGTTCTGTGCCGCTCGCACCAGAGGACGGCGCCACCTTGTACAGTACGTCGACCGCAATCTGTCGCACGCCCTCCTTGTAGCCCGCGAATACGATCTCGCCCATGCCCTTTTCCGCCGTGGCTTCGATCGGCACGCCGATTTGATTGTTCGCGCCGACGCGCACCTGCACCGCAGCCCCGATCGGCGGGTGAAACGCCGCTAAAATATCGTACTCCGCCCAAACACCCTCGCGAATGATCGTCAGCATCTCCATGCCGTAGCTGCCCGCCGTGCCAAGATATAAGGGTTGCTCCTTGCAGTACGCGGCGTATTGTTTGAGGATGATTTCATGATTATTTTTCATCTGCATTATCTCCTTTACTTACAGTGTTCTTCAATCTCTCCAACAGTTTAGACAGCCGCGGGAACCCCGGCACACCAATCGCCGCAAGATTTTCCATGACGGAAATAAGCTCGTTGATGATGAGCCAGATCGCGACCAGCAGGCCGCAGAAAAGCTCGATGTGCAGGTCGATGCCCGCCTGCACCAGGGCGCCGCGCAGCAGATAATCCACGCCCGCGCCGACCGCCACCATCGCCATGTAGCAGAGCTTTTTGAGAATACCCTTCACGCCGATGCGCGAGCTGAGCTGCGCCGTCATGTAGGCTTTGACCATGCCGGTGACGTAATCGATCACCATCATGCACAGCAGCACGAGCACCGGCGCGGCCAGCTGCCCGCAGTATGCCGCGATCCCCGCCCCAACGACTGCCGTTACGGATTTAAGTACAGTTGCTTTGTTCATTTTTGTCCTCCTTAAAATTTTAAAGTTTATCCAACCACACCGGCGGTGCGGGGATTGCCCGCATACGCCTTTTCCCATGTGCCGTTTTCAATGAGCAAATAGAGCTTTTCATCGGCATTTTTGGCGCAGATAAACTCGCGCTCAAAGCGATCACGGCTGCGGCAGAAGCACCCGCACAGCTCGTTCAGGTCCATTTTGCGCTCAATGGCAACAGAGCCGGATAAGTCCAGCTCCGTTTCTTCGCTGTTATCCGCGACGTTCATCGCCGCTTTCAACGCGTCCGCCATGCCGTCGAAGGCGGCTTCTACTTTGTAATACAGGTTCATGCGTTTCTTTCCTTTCTTTTTCTGTACTCATTGATGTTCACGATATTCCCGCACGACCGTGCGGCTTTTCTTTTCCTGCGCTGCGCGGCGACGAGCCGGTCGATAACGATCTGGATCCCGAGCACGGACCCCATGACCGTCCCGATCAGCATCGCAAAGCCGAGCAGCTTGACTAAGATCATATAAAATCACCCTTTCTTGAATACGTCCATGGTCAGCGGCGCCCAACCTGTGTTCGCCGTGCCCGGCATCTTGCTGTTGGTGTGTTTGCGTTGGCGCGGCACGTAGAACGGCTTGCGCGGCTGCACGGTCTGGGCTTCCAAAAAGCGCTGGATGCCGCTTTCCGGGATGCGGAAAACATTGCTGAGCTTGATCGTGCCGGGAATCTTCCCTTTTCTGATAAGCCCCATAATCGTATCGCGCGAGATGTTCAGTCGCGCCATCACTTCCTGCAGCGTGTAATACTGTTCCATTTTTCTACTCCTTTCTTTTGTTCTCTCCCGCAGCCCTCCCACCTGCCGCCCGTTCAATGACAAGAAAATAATCACTTCGTCGCGGTGGTCGCAGCTTCTTTTCCTTTTTCGCCCATGCAATAACCTCCTGATGTGAATTAGTTGTTTAGCTTAGCTACATTATAACTTAGCATTGCTAAAATGTCAAGTGCTATTTTTAGCTGAGCTAATTTTTGATATTGACAAGTAAATTTAGCCGTGCTAAAATATGGACAGTTAAGTTAGGAGGTGATCGAATGAACGAAGAGTTCAATACAAGGCTTTTACGCGTTCTTGATGAAGCCAAATGCAGTAAAACTGTCGCCGCTAAAAAGATAGGCGTTTCATCTGCTTATTTATCTCAGCTTTGCTCGGGCGTGCGAAATCCCAGCGATCGCACTATATCTGATATATGCCGCGTCTTCGGCGTTGACCCGATTTGGCTGCGTACAGGCGTTGGCGAAATGTTCAGCCCACAAAGCCGCGAAGAAGAACTCGCGGAGATTTTCGCTAAGGTGCAAATCGGCGACGACGACAAAAGTCGTCTCATTCGCGCAATGGCACGTATGCCGGACGAAGCTTTCCCGGCGTTCCTCAAATTTGTCGAGCAACTCTATAAGGCTTTATCGGAAGAAAAATAAAAAAATCGGGAGCCGCATTTTCAGCAGTTCCCGATTAAAAGAAGGTTTCTTATTCTTTTTCCGCCCACACCAGTGCTGTTATGTAGAGCTTGCGCAGCCGATCCATAGATAGACAGCGCAGCAGGTCGATGATTGCGTTTATCAGCTTTTCTCGTTTTTCGTGTTCATTCAGTTTCATCGCTTGTTCTCCTCGCATTCTCTTGAACACATGTTCGATTTGAGATAAGTCTATCACATTGTCAGCGCGCCGTCAATGGATTTTAAGAAAGATGTCCTACGATGTCCTCTAATGTCCTATGATGTCCGCTTAGGTGAGCAGAAATTCGACAGAAACTATCTGTGTCAATTTTATACCACATTCTGTGCAAAAGCCAATTAAAAATATTGGGTAATTCGACTATTGTTGATAATCCCTGTTGTGGTTCTTCTTCACTTGTGATATGCTTTAACCACAAAAAAATTACGGATTAGAGGTATATGTTGACATGAAAAAGGTAATGAGCGTAGTTCTTTGCATCGTCTTCGTCGCCTGTGCG